>Ga0182748_1004206_pt1 | contig 11598 bp, 18 predicted proteins | sample eDN3rd37CKraftOP_FD_128877 | JGI IMG/M metagenome (GOLD analysis project Ga0182748, IMG submission 128877) | Enriched Organic Plus compost microbial communities from Emeryville, California, USA - eDNA 3rd pass 37_C Kraft OP (version 2) (version 2) ...
GGAGGTTCAGCAAGGAGGGGCGCGTCAGGATCGTCCTGATCGGCATCGATGTGGTAGCCCTGCTCTTCGCGCTCGAGCTCAGACAGCATGCGATATGCCACAGCCTCCAGCGTCTCCTTGTCGGTGCCGCAGGCTTCGGCCAGAGAGTGGAATTGGGCATCGGAGGGGGTGGGGTTGATCTCCAGGAACAGGGAGATCAGCTTCGAGTATTGTTCAAACATTTTGCGTCCTCGTGAGCGTACTTCGGATTCGGTGAAGAGTCGGCCGGGGCCAGCGTTCTCAAGTAAGACTCGCTGATCGATCGGCATGTTAGATGGGGCCCATCTAACGCTTAGGTGAACAGCAGAGCTGGCTTGCCCTTATGGATACCGAGGTCAATCTGGAACGAATGATGGCGTTGCAGCGCGGCCAAGGCACGGAAGAGATCCGGCGTGTCCGGATGGCTTCTGAAGCCAGTGACAGCAATGACTACTACACCTTTGTAGTAGCCGTCACCTTCGAATACGTCAACCTGAATGGGCGTTTCAGAAGCTTTCGAGAACAGGGACTTCAACTTGCTCGCGAACTGCTTCTGAACCTGCATTTGCTCGGGGTCCACAGCAGCCACAAGTGAAGTCGCTTGGAGTCGTGTCGTAATGCTCTTGATGGTGGTCATGGGGGGGTTCCTAGAAAGGGTCTACTTGCTTGCGTTTGCCGCCGCGCTCAGCGTGCATATGACCGTGCCTCTTATTGTGGCAGGTTTCACAGATGCAGGCAAGGTTGGACATGGAGGTCAAGCCACCCCGTGAGAGTGGCTTGATGTGATGGACTTCGGAGGCGGGATTCTTGCACCAGATGCAGGTGTTGCGGTCACGGATGCGCACCCGTGCCGCAATCTCATACCATCCGGCTTTCTTCTGCTGGCCGAACTGGTTCGTGTTGTAGTTGGCACGAACTATGTGCGAGACCCCCGACTTGTGACGTCGGATGAATGGCTTCACGCTTACTTCCAGACGTTGATGGAACCAGCAGGGAGATCGTCGCCGGCAACCTGACCGCCCTTGACCTTGAGGATCTTCTTGACGAACCACTTGTTGTGGGGCCTGCCACGGATGTTGGTGAGGATCACGCCTTCCTTCACACCCTTCGGAGCCGAAGCCGAGTCGGACACGATGTAGGCGGTGGCAGGTGCGCGCATGCCGCCCGTGAGGCGCTCTTGCAGCACGACGAGGCTCTTGGCGCTCGGATACTTCTTGAGGATCTGGGCCGGAGTGCCACGACCGCCAGCAGGCATCCAGGCGAAATCGAGGACGGCACCCCGAGAGGGTGCAGCGGTCACGGAGGTTGCTTGCAGGCGAGCGGTGATGTTCTTCAGGATTTGGGTCATGTTAATTTCCTCGTAGTATTGAGATCTTGTCGCCGATGGCATCCATCTTCTTACCGATGGCGTCGGCCTTGTCCTGGATAGCTTGGCGCAACTTGGGGGACTTGACCGCACCGAACCACTTCTTGCGGAGCTTGCTGAGCAGAGCCTTCTCCTGTACAGCCAGTTCTTTCCATTGCTTGTGGAGAATCTTCAATGCTCGTATGCGACGGGGCAAGGAGTCCTGATAGCTGCGCTGGCCGATCTTCTGACGAATGTCCTCGACGTGCCGTTTGAGCTTCTTGCGGGTCTCAGGGTCCTGCTCCTTGCGGAGGTGCTTCGAAATCTCCTTGAGCTCAGCCATACCCGCGTCGTATTCCTTGCGCTTGTTGGTCTTCCCGAAGGCCAGATGCTTGAGCCGATCAGTGAACGTGGACTCAGGGTGCTCCTTGAGGTATTCCTCCTGCTTGGCCTTGGCCCAGCCACGGAACGCCTCGTAGGTGGGACCAGCCTCGACCTGCGTAGGAGTAGAAGCCAGATAGCCACCCAGGGGAGCGACCAGGCGCGGATCATCCAGGTCGGCACCCACGTCATGTACCTGACCCGATGCGCCGCCCCCGAATCCGAATGAGCTCACCATGTTGCCAGTGGTACTCTCGCTGCCAAGCCCATAGGCGTCGTCTAGACGCCCTCCAGGACCGGAACTGCCAATCATACCATTGGTGTAGCGCGGATCCTGCGTGTTCTCACCGATGGTGGCGAAGTAGCGTCCCTGCGGAGGGTTCTGGTAGAACTCGGCGCGGAGCTCCTGATCTGCCGACACGTAGTTGGGGGCGATACCGTAGTCTTCTTCGAAGTACTCTGCACGCGCTTTGTCCAGCACTTGACGAAAGCGAGGGTCGCGGAGGGCCTTCTCGAAGTTGGGATGTAGAGGAGTCGGCGGGGTTGCTGACCAGCAGAAGTCGGTGTGCTCGTGGTTCAAGACAGGCTCGAACTCTTCGTGACACACACCCAGGAAATTGTAGTAGCTGAAGCCGGGGGAGTCGAAACGGTAGAACGGGTACAGGACGAACTCGTCGATGTCGACCTGCCCCTCCTCCATGAACTCCCGCTTGATGGCCTGCACGATACTCTCGCCAGGATCGACCCCTCCACCAAGACACGCCCACACGTTCGGAGCGTCGCCAATGTTGGAGCGCTTCACGAACAGGAACCGGCCAGTGTCGGGGCAGTAGATGACCGCCCCTGCGGCCTTGCCAGTGGAGGCATCCGAGCGCAGATGGTAGGGGATGTTGTCCGACGGCAGCTCAAGCGTCACCCGAGCGTCGCTCTTGTGGAGGGGGTACATCGAGGCTCCTTTACTGAGGGGTGCGAGTGGGCTTGGCCGTCTTGGCCAGCTTCTTGGCGTCGTCCGGGGTAATGGTCATCACCTTGTTGATGCCGTGGTCTTCCGCCTGCACCAGACGGATGTGCTTCCCATTGGATGAGGGGCGCACGCCGTAGACCTCGTTCTTGTCGATGACGAGCGGACCCTTGCTAGTTTGCAGAGTCAGTTTACCGCCTCGGTGCTGGAACCACTGGTATTCGTCCTCACCCTTGATGCGAGCCTCCAGTTGCGAGTGGACCTGGAGGCGAGCCGTGATCTTGGAGATAGTGTTCATTTCGGCTTCTTCTTTTCCAGGAGGGATTTGGCGTGCTCCAGACGGCTCTTGTCCGCAGCGGACAGGTTATCACCGACTCGGTTGATGTAGAAGTTGAGCCGCGACATAGCCTGAGCGTAGTCCTCGGAGGCTCGCATCAGACCGTTGGCGATGTCTTGGGCGGAACGCGAGAAGAAGCCCTCCGGAGGGCTCCACTTCGTATCCACTTTACCCGACCACTTCTCAGCGGTGAGGGTGTTGGCGAGGGCGAGCCGCGCAGCAATGGTTCGGATTTGTGACATAGTATCCTCGACGGGGCTTTCCGACCCGGTTGATTTACAGCACGTTGATGGGGACAATGACCGCAGCGGTGTCGCCGTTGTCTTCGTTGGTCGCCGTCAGGGAGATGGTGTAGCGACCGTAGGGGATGTCTTCGTCACGCATCGACTCAGGCATGAGCTTGCCCTTGATGAAGTCGAAGATGTACGATTGGATATTCTGTACGACCGTGACGTCGTCGCTCCGGAAGCTGTCAGTGATCGAATCACCTTCCTGGCTGTTCCAGGAGTTGGCTGAGGCGTCGTACTTCAGCATCAGGTTCGGAGCCTGCTGACCACCGCTGTTGAGGCCAATGCTGAGGTCGATGGTGTAGTCCGACAGCTTGACGTTTTCGCCACGGCAGGCGACGCTGAATGCGAAGGCCCAGGCATTGCCATCCACATCGGAGCGAGACATCGTGTAGACGCCATTAGCATCCGAACTGACCGGAGCCGGGCTGTGTCGGTAGCGAGGGCTGATGCCAACCTGGATGGAGGCCGTGTTGCTGATGGCCCACTTGTTGACAGGGTTGCCCGAGCCATTGAGCATCCACTTGCCCTTGCCATCCAGGGTCGCATTGCTCCACAGGGTCCCGTTCGAGAAGGAGCCAGGGCTGAGCTGGCTCGCCAGAGAAACGGGCAGCACACTCGGGTATGCGAAGCCTGCGAACGCCTTGGAGATCTCGAAGGGCTGGCCGGATTGGTAGGCTTCACTGGCAACGAAGGGCTGAACCCACCGGAGGTCCTCGATCGCGAAGGCATCGCCTTCAGTGACGGGGAAGCCAGATTCGCGCATCATCTTCTTGATTTCAGGATAGTACGATTGCATGGAAACGCTCCTTGTATCTTGGCGATCGCCGATTGTGGAAGGACGTCTTAGGCGTAGCTCTTCGGCTTGGTAGCCGTGCCACGAGGTGTTCGAGCCGTTGACTTCGGGGTACGGGCCGTGGACTTCGGAGTCTTGGCTGTGCCCGGAGGCTTGGTGACGATGCTCTTGCCTGGCTTGATGGGCTTCTTCTTGCGCATCAAGTCCTTGGCCTTGTCGAGCTTCTGACGGTCAGCCGGGGTTGAATTACGCCCTGAACGGTTGTTCACGAAGTTGAGCTGGGACATGGCCTTACCGTAGTCATACCGCTTCAGTAGCTCCTGTGAGATACGTGCCGGAGACTCCTTATAGAGCCCCTCCGGCGGCTTCTGGTCAGGGTTGGTGGCTCGGTACTTCTCCTTGACCTTGCGGGTCGCCTCCTTGGACCACTTCTTGTAAGCCTGGAGGCGGGCAGCAATCAGTGGGATGCAGGACATACGGGCTCCTCAGGACTCGAGAGCCTTGATGGACTGCTCGGTCTTCTTGACTCCGGCGGCAGCCAGATCGCACTGACTGTGCTCCATAAAATTCTCAACCTTGAGAGGTCGAAGCTTCGACTCTACACGCGGACGTTACCGCGATTGTCGAAGAAGCGGCCGGAGATGCGGCCGAAGCCTACGCCAGCCAGTTCCACATCCTCGTTGAACACGGCCACGGTGTTCCCGTGCTCGTCTTTCGCCGTGTGTTGAATCACCATCTTGGAGGGGTGGCGATCCGTCTTGAGACCGAGCTTCTTGCAAGCCGCCTGCCATTCCTTGAGGTTGCTGAAGCGGACCTCGGAGGTGGCAAAGCCAGCATCGGTTTCGACATCAGCGTCGACGGCAGTGGCACGCAGAGGGTTGGCTCGTGCGAGACGAGTAGTGATGGACTGAAGTACGGACATGCTTTATACACCTTTTTGAGAGGAGGGGCAGAGATTAGAATGCGGCGCTGCGCGGGAGGCCTGAAGGGAAGCGGCCCCAGATACTCGCGGGCGATACCGTTATACCAACAGAACCGATCGCACCTCGTTGCAGCGTGGAGGGATCAGCACTCCCATCACCCTGCGTGTTTCCTTTAATTATGAGGTTGGTTTTGACAGGCTTCAGGTCCTGATCCAGGCGCTGACGGATCTGATCCGCAGCTTGCTGGTAGGCGGAGGTGCGGTCAACGTTCAGGCTGATGTTGGCACCCTGATAGTCGAACGCCTTCTCAGCCTCGGCCAGTTCCTGGCTTTCCAGGGCGAACATCTCGGCAGACTGCAGCCAGTACTCCCGGATGATGTTCTTGGCGTTCAGCATCGTGAAGCTGGTGAACTGGCCGGTCGCACCGTTGAAGTAGTCACGCCCACGGCGCAACCAGATCATGATGGTCTCCGGCGGGAACAGCAGATCAGGTAGGCCATAGAGGCTGGTGCGAGCCTTGTTCACCCGAGCCTGAACATCGTTGATGGCATCCAGGATCGACGGGTTGACCACGTAGAGCTTGGCGTACTCAGTCGTCTTGGCTTCACCTGGGTTCCAGTATTGCCAGAGAATGACGTAAGGCTCCAGGCTAACGTTGAGGCCTGAAGTATCCAGAGGCACGCGCCAGAGATACCCAGAGTCCACCCTCTGGTAGTCGTACACTGTCAGCGGAGCGCCCACAATGGTATTGTCGATAGACAGCGAGACCTGCACGTTCTGCGGTAGGTAGTCCGTGACGAGGTCGATGGCTGCGGTCGTTCCCTGGAGCTCGACTGCGTCCGATGCGCCCAGAGGGGTAGTGGTCAAGCCGAGGATCGTGATGTTCTCAGCGACCGTCTGGCTCTGCACACCGTTCAGGTACAGCACGTACTGGATCTGGTACTTGCAGTCGAAGGACGTTGGCGGGATCGTGCTGGGGATGTTGATGACGCAGGAGGCTCGCACGATGTTGGACACGCCAGTCGAGTTTATGCGATACTCATAGGCCGTGCCTGCCGCTTGCGTGGTGCCATTGACGTCCAGCAGACGCCACTCCACGAAGCCACCAGTAGGATCGACGGTCGGGTCGAACACGAAGACCGCCACGCCGTTTGCAGCGCGACCAGCCTCGATGGAATCGACCAGGTCAGCGAACTCGCCGGGGTTCTGGGGGATCTGCGGGAAGAGGGACTTCTCGGCGACGGTCACCGCAAGCTGGACGATGATGACGCGGCCCGAGTCGAAGGTCACCTGGAGCGGAGCACCGTAGCTGACGCCGTTCATGCCGCCAGCCAGGGTCAGCACCGAGAAGTCGGCAGAAATACCGACGCCTAGAGGAGGGTTGGTCGGAGGGTAGACCGGCTGTTGCAGCACCACGCCCTGGACTGCCTCGCCGGGTTGCAGCCAACGGGAGTAGTCGATAGGGACATTCTCGTCGGTACGGGGGTCCTTGAACAGGACGAAGTTATGCTGCTTCATGTCGAAGTCTCAGGTGGGTTTCTTCAGCCAAGCTTCTTGAAGATGATCTGCGACATCGAGGAGCTCTCGGGTGATGTGGATACGGATACACCTTCGCGGGCCAGTAACTGGAGTGTCGTGGGGTAGAAGCTGAACGTGCCACCAACAAGGACCTCCAGCTCGGTATCAGTCTGGCGCACCACCTTCGGCTTCCGCACCACGGAAAGTGCCTTGATGACGGCAGATTGCCACTTAGGAGGTGTTGCAGCCGCGATGTGCGAAGAGGCGGTCAGGCGCGAAGTGATGTTCTTGAGAGTGTCAGACATGTAGTCACCAGTTGGATTTGTAGCGGAAGAGGAGCTTCTCCCCTCCCATGGTTTTAGGGTAGCGCGGCTTCACACCACGCAGGGTGAGGCAGAGGTCCTCGGTCAGGTCCTTCACAGTAGCACGGCGCATATGTTCGCGGAGCTCTTCGACAAGCTCCTTTGCATCCTGGACTTCTTCCTTGTCTGCGATGCCGTGGTACTTCACATTCTGTAGGTTACGCTCTGCGTTGTGGAGATCGACTGCCAAATCCATCAGGAAGACGTGCCTGCCGTCGATCTCCATGTCAGTCTCCGAGCAGGACCAGTGCGCGCAGGTATGGGAGTATGCTCTTGTGCTCCTTGACGAATTGCGCCCACGCATCGGCGGGGTTCTTGGCATACACGGTCAGCGTGGAGGTGCCGTGGCTGTTCTTGTCGCCTGTGCGGACCTGGAACTGGTACTCCTGCTTCGGTACAGCCGACCGCAGCCGGTGCGCCACGCTGTTGATGATCTTGCTCATTCTAGAGCTCTCCTACGAACTTGAACCCACCGAGCTTGCCTGAAGCGAGATCGGCGAAGTTGTCTCTGTAAAGGCGCTTGGCAATCCTGCTAAATGCCTCGTTCTGATTAGCAGCGTCTTGCGCGAATGTGAGGGTGCGTGGACCAACCTTCAACTCGAAGAAGTAGGTAGTCTCAACACTCACCCTCCTTATCGGCTGCGGCGCGGGCGCGGAAGCCAGCCGCTGCAGTCAGGCGGGACGTAACATTCTTCAGCACGTCCGGCTTCATGTCCTTGGCAGGGGCGTCCTCAACCAGGATGTCCGTGACGAAGCCGTACTGGTCGCACACGCAGTAGATCTTGGCCTGGAGGCGTTTCAGGATGTTGCGGAACACGAGCTTGTCGCCGTACTTGACCTTCTGGCGAGTCGGCCGCACGTCCGCGCCGAACTTCAGGAAGGTAGCACCCATGATGGCCCCGTAGGACAGCATCTTCTGGGGTTCGATCAGGATGGCCTTCGGGTTGGCTGGGTCTTCACCAGGCTCTTCACGAAGCTCGCACTTGATGTGCAGTAGCTTGGTGATGGAGTCCGCGATAGCTTGAGCTTTCTGCTGGAGGTTCATGGTATCTCGTCGCTCAGGGTGAGCTTGGTTGAGAGTTGTGTGCGGGCCTTGAGGTGCACTGTCAGGACCATTGCCATTGACTGGAAGTCCACGTCATACACTAGGCTATCGGGCAAGCGTGCCTTCAGGTGGATACTGATGATAGATCCCCTGGAACCGAGGCCCCACATAATCTGGCCTAGGTCAGTGGGCTTGGGAAACAGGACCGACACGGAGTGGTCCTTGTTCTCCTCGATGCTCTGCGTGAAGATGTGGACTTGGCCGAGGTCCGTGGCAAGGCGGAGTGCTGCGGAGTTCAACATCGCGATCCTGATGCGAGTCTTCGCAGCGCGCTCTGCTTCGGTTACTAGGGCGCGCACCTGAGCAAGGACGGGGTCAGTGACTTGTGAGCCCGCCGGAGCTCGCTTCTTGAAGCGGAGCCAGCGGAGCCATGCGCCCCGCACCCCGTTACTTCCCCTGGTTGAGGATGTGGACGATACGACGTAGCTGACGATCGTCGATACGGAAGCGCTCCTTGAAGAACTCAGCGTCTTCGTATGAGATGTCCAGCGGACCTGCCGTGCCGACCGACGTGAACACGATCTTGCGTTGGCCGGGCATGGAATCCATGCGCAGACGGGCCGTGCGCTGGTTCTTCAGCAGGCGCTTGACGTCGACGTAAAGCTCACTGCCAATCTTGCTGTAGTCATTCTTGGGGACCGCCTTCTTGATGTTGAAGGTGATGGTTGTGCCCGAGACCTCGAAGGTGTCGATGAGATCTGCCACGCTGAACAGCGACTTGCTGATGTTGGCCGGGTCGTGCAGGAAGGCCAGCGACAGCGGTACTACGCCAAGCTCGGACGAGAACTGCTCCAGACTCAGCAAGTGCGCCACCGCCTTCACGGCCGAACCTGCCGAAGTTACTTCGGTCCCGTGACCCTGCTTGAGCAAAGAATTGGGAGTCACGTAGTCGTGTTCCAGGTAGACGTAGATTGCGGGGTCCACCTTGTTGTTGCCGACTACCCACTGGACCACGATGTACAGGGCCGGAGTCACCGAGCCGTCATCGTTGATGGCGTCTTCCATCATCTTGTAATAGGTGAAGACGAGGGAGCCTTCACCCGTCACGCTGATGTACAGGAAGTTCTGTGTGTTCTGGCAGGGGACGTGTGCGTCGACCTCCTCGGAGATCGCGTCGATGTACTTCTGGAACGACTTCGGCACATGCTTGTTCGCCAGATCGCTGATGAAGCCGAGGCACTTCCGCAGCGCCTTGCCGACGCCCTTCTTGGCCTCGGCGATCTCACGGATCATGCCCTTGGCAGCGGGGGCGTCCTTGAAGCGAGTGATGATCTGGGACTCGACCGCTTCCAGCGTGCGGTACTTCTCGTGGAGCTCTTCAGCGAGCTTGTACTGCTTCTCGAGCGCGGCCTTGTTGGGTACAATCACGTCCACGAGATCGGGGTCCATGGTGCGCTTGAGCTTACGTAGGCGCGCACGAGCGTCATCGGCATCTTCATCGCGCAGGGTGATGGTGAAGCTCGAGCCAGCCGCAGCCGACAGGCGAGTGGTGGCAGTGAGAGAGGAAGCGAGCAGCTTCTCTTGCTTGTTGACGAGCTGCTCGATCTCCTTGATCGAGACCTTGAGGTCCTTCAGGTAATCGCGATATCCTTCCAGATAGCGGAACTGAGGGATGTTTACTCCAGCCATAGTAGGAGGGCTCCGAGTGTTGTACGTATTGGTATTAAATTGCTAGATAGAGTCTCAGTTGGCAGGGATGACGATTGCCCCCACACTGCGGTCAGACTCCTTCCACTTGATCTTGATGTCGATGCTTGACCAGAACTCGGGGTTGAAGTTGCTGAACCAGAGCTCCTTCACCCTACGAACCTTGGCATAGCCGATGATCTTATTGATCAGCAGACGAGCATAACCTCGGTAGCGCCGATCCTCGGGTACATAGATGTTCATGAGAGTCGGGCGCGAAGTCTCGTAGTCAGTGCCCACGTTCCATGGACAGTCCCAGTCCACATCCGCGTGTGCGAAGTGCTGCTTGTCTGCCCATGCTTGAGTCTCCAACTCTGGAGTGCCGAGATCAACGAAGTAGGTGTCGATCATGATGCTCAGTAGGGCCTCCACTGGTAGCGCGGGCGTACTGCACGCTTGGCCTTCTGATGCTCGATGTTGCGAGTGATGAGCTCGGTCAACGCAGCGAGCACGGTCTTGTAGTCAGGATCTTCCGGCTCGGTGCGCTCGAACATGTCAGGCAGACCGTTGATGTTGATCCACTGCCAGCTATGGCTGCGCAGCCCGTCGCGGAACTGCGCATCGCTGATGAAGCTGAGCGCCTTCGGCCGCTTCGGGTTGAAGAACAGGTAGCCGTTGAGGCGCTCGCCTTCCTGGTTCACGTACAGGATCGGAACGGGTTCGGCCTTCACGTTGCTGATACTGTAGTACTTCTTGGTCAGGCCCTCCTTGGCCTCTTCCTTGCGGGTTTCAGCAGCTTCCTTCTGAGCGCGCTCCTGCGGAGTCATGTACTCCACATTGTCGGTCGTGTCGTAGCGTTTAGGCTCCAGGCCGACCTTGCGCATCCATCCTGCCCACAGTGGGCCGTGTCCCTTATTGGCAGTCTCGCGGACCTTGTCGATCTCGGACACAGCCTGATGGCACATCTCGTGGAGGAAGACTTCAGCGAACACGTCGAAGCGTGCGTTGAACAGGCGCGGCGAGATCATCAGCTCGCGGATGTTGTTGATGCCACCGTGCCGCCACAGGCCGCGCTTGCGCATCTGGATGCCCATGTCCCTGAGGAAGCCGAGGGTAGGCTCCTCCATCTGGTTCTGGAACTTGTGCTGGTTCCAGTAGTGCCAGATCTTCTTCATGAAGTCGTGGCAGGCCGTGCGGGGATTGCCGAGGGCTTGGATCTTCTTGTACAGATCGATCAGCTGATCGCTGGCCCAGGTCTTCTTGTCGACGTCGGGATTGTACGGCGGAGTGTCGACCGGAGGCAGGGGCTTCGGCGGCGTGCGCTTCTCCACCTTCTCGATGTTCTGAATGAGGACGCGTTTGCGGGCCTCATTGACGTAGATCGCGCCGAGGTTGGGCACGACCCATTGGATGCGCTTGGCGACCTTCTTGCCAGCGCCGAACGTTTTGTCCAGGATGAACTTGTTGTAATCCGTGTACTGGAGGCGGATCCAGTTGTCTTCCGGGTGGTCCTCGAACTTCAGGCCCGAGAAGCCGAGGGTGTGGAGGTAGCTAGTGGCCTTGTCCACATCGGCTTGCGATGCGACGATGGTCCGTCCAGGGAATGCGAACAGGTTATTTCCTACACAGATGTAGCACATGAGATGTGTGATCCTCAGAATGCGCGACCGTCGCGGCGGTCAAATGAACAGGCACCGAGACGGATGGGGGCCTCCATCCCAGTCGTCTTCCACACCACGGAAGTTCAGCTTCTCGCGGTCTTCTTAGGCATGGTGTTCGTGGGAGATATCTTGAACCGCTTCATGAACTTCTCGAGGGTCCACCCCTTGCCGAGCAACACGAGACGTACCTCGTAGGAGTTAAGCTGCTGCTTGGTGAGACCCTCACCATGACCCAAGAACTCCGCAGGCTGATTGACGGGAACCCTGATTAGGAACCA
>Ga0182748_1004207_pt1 | contig 11597 bp, 26 predicted proteins | sample eDN3rd37CKraftOP_FD_128877 | JGI IMG/M metagenome (GOLD analysis project Ga0182748, IMG submission 128877) | Enriched Organic Plus compost microbial communities from Emeryville, California, USA - eDNA 3rd pass 37_C Kraft OP (version 2) (version 2) ...
CACCGATGGTAGGAGGGCTTGTTGGGGTCTTGGTACGTGACGATCTGCCGGGATGCCTCGGGCGAGATGAACCCGTACGAAACAGATACCGGACCCCAGGTCTCTATGATCGGCTCCAAGATGCTCTCGCAAAGAGCCTTGCCGTTGTCCAAGCGTATGTCGTGGCCCGAGCGCTTGTCAAAGACGTTGGGAATGCCGCGCGCGTAGATCGAGGCGCATCCCAGGAAGTCGGACAGTAGGAAATGCTCCGACAGGCGCGTGGTGAGAGGGTTAAGTGGCATATCAGTGCAGATTGTTATGGGCGCTGGGGGCTACCGCCTCGCCCTCGTGAAAGCAACGAATCAGGTACTGCGTGAGATCGGCCAGTTTGTCGGGGCTGTTTACGAGGCCCATCAGGCCGGCGCGTTCCAGGTGTTCGACGCTGTAGAAGGTGCGACGGTAGGTCTCCAGGCCGATCTCGGTCCAGTTCGTCTCCTCTTCCAGACCCAGCAGGACTTCCGTCGCGTTGGCTGATATGGCCCGCGCCAGGGGGTAGATACCTGAGTCCATGGCATTGGTGATGGCGCAGAAGAGATCGGACGGCTCGAATTCGAGATCGTGCAGGCCCGCCCGCAGTATCTCGAACTGCTCATCGGCTTGTCGTTGGTTGAGCATAGGTTTCTCGTTAGATGGTGGAGTTTTGGATGGACGCCCGGATCATCAAGTAGATGCAGGCTTCCAGTTGCATGTAGGTGTACGGCCCCGCATCCGTGCATCGTACCTCGGTAATGGACCTCCCGGCCCGACACAGGGTCAGATGACGGCGGGCGTACAGGATCATCGCCGCCCGGGTGCCGCGCGCCAGTGTGACGCAGGTGCATTTCCCGAAAGCCCGGAGGATGGCGTCCTTAAACGCCAGACGTTCTCCGGTGTATATGGCCGCGCGCAACATCATGGAGTCGTATGTGATGTTGGGCATGCAGCGGTGTTTCGATTTGCGCATGGTTCTTACCCTCTTGATCGACGAATTACGCGAGGACGCCTTTCGGGTGGCTTGGGTTGGGTGGCTTGGGCTGACCGAGTGCGTCGAACTAAACGAGGTACTGTCGGTGCTACAGGTTCTTCCCTTACTGGTGCTGCTGCCCGCCGCACTATCCGCCGAGTGCTGGCTTTTGTCTTGTTGTGCTGCCTGATCGCCGGCATGACGGTGCCCTCTTCGCAGGCCCGCAGGTATGCCGATGCGCCGATCTGGACGCGCAGGGGATACTCAAACGATGCCAGCAAGCAAGTCCCAGCAATCAGGCTCTCTTTGTCAGCCAAATGCTTGTGCATATGGTGGACCTCATCATAGTTCTCCAGCAAGCGCTTGCACAGATAGTCGAACGCATCGTCCGTCATGGGCGACTGGTCCATCTGGTAGTAGCAGAACGATGACAAGAGGTAGTGCGATACCAGAAGATTGAGAGGTATCTCCTGAATGTCCGAGCGTCGCAGCATCACGTCCTCCGACGAACAATGCGCTTGACGACGGGTTTGCTACCTTCAGCCTTCTGATAGGGCGGGGTACGCCTGACGATACGACGGCGCGGGGCTTCTTCCTCGTCTTGCAATTGATTGCAAACAGGGTAGTCGCCGCGCGCGCCGCGTTCGTACATCGCCTTCAGGGCCTTGGCTATCGCCCCCAGCAGTAGTTCTTCGCTGCGCTCCCAGGGCCGGATGGCTTCATGAGCCTCCTGGACCCATTCCGGGTACTCCCGGCCGAACGCCGTCAGACGCGCATGGGCGTCGCGTACCTGATCCCCTACCTTCATATCGACTCCGCCAGTCTGACCAGGGTTACGAACTGCTCTACGGTGCGCAGAATGTGCGGGTCAAAGCCCGCCGTGCAGCGTCTGTAGATGTGGGTGTACCTGGGGTGTTGGTGATGCTGGGAAAGATCGTGAATAACGCTCAGAACCTCGTCGTAGTCGGCCAGATCGGGCCGGGCGACACGTCGGGGCTTGCGGTAGACGACCTTCGTGCTCCGCGAGGGCTGGGGCCGGGCTGGAGAGTGGAACAGTCCTTCCAGTTCCTTGCTCTGCCGCGCCCGGTCGAAGCTCTCGCGTTCGCGCTTCTCGCGGCGCTTATCCGGCCGCATGCGATTGAAGCCCATCGTGCTCGCGCCTCTACGACAGCAGGTTGGCGAGCCAGGAGCGCAGCCCGGTCTTGGGGCGAGACTGGGGGATGAAACCCTGCCATTGCAGCGTGTCGGAGGCCACGACGCCTTCGTAGATGGTCTGGACGTAGCAGACCGTGAAGACCTTGCTCAGGGCCTCGACCGCTTCTTCAGGGGTGTCGGCATCGACCAGGGCGGTGATCTGGATGCCCTCCCGGGCAAAGCCGGAGGGTGCCCAGGGGAACAGCGGCTGGTGGGTGGCGATGAGGGTGGAGACGATGGCGACGACCGTATAGGAGTTCGTGGGGACGGGCGCGCCGGCCAGACGTTCGCGGCGCTTGCCGCTGCTGCCGCTGGCCATGATCGGCTGGGGCTGCGGGATGATCGGGCGACCTTTGGGGTTGGTCTCGCCCAGGATGCCCGCGCCGGCCGCTTGTGTGCGGGGATTGCGCAAAACGGACGGTACTTCCGCGACGTTTTCATCGAGTTGCATGGTGACGCTCCTATACGGGTGGCCTTTGGCCGTTGGAATGGACCTTCAGTGTAAAGCAAAGATACTACATATGGTGGTTCACCGGGCCGGCTTGGTACGCCGCGCGCTGCGACGGACGTGTGCCTTGCCCTTGGCGGTGTAGGAAAGCAACAAGTCTGCCTTGATAGCGAAGCCATTGTCGCTGCGGGTCAGCATCATACCGCCGCTCTCATGGCTAATCTCGCCGGCTTCAAGGCCCTCCGCCATGAGAACCAGCCCTTCGGCCAGCTTGCGCAACGCAGCGGGGTTGATGTGTGTGATGGTGACTTCGGGCGCTTTCATTGGACGGATACGGACCTCATGTAGGCGGGATGTTCCTTGGCCGTCTCCGTGGTGCAGAGAATGGGGCGGCTCCCGCCCCGGTAGGCCCCGGCCTGGGTGCATTCCCGGTCAACGGCGGCGTTGACGGAGGTATAGGCCCAGGCATACCCCAGCATCAGCCCGAAGATCAGCGAGATTCCGATTTTCATTCTTTCTCCAGCAGTTCCTTGGTGTAGTTAAGGCCCAGTTCATTACCCTGATCGACAATGACTCGGTTCAACTCAGTGTAGGCGGCAGCGGCGGCCTTGTGGGCTTCACCTATGGCTACCCGCTCTGCGTAGGAAAAGCCGGAGGTTGTCTTGGCGTGACTGAGCAACGTCAGATTCTCGTGCAGGGCCTTGGCCTGGAGGTAGGCGGACATCAGGAGCGTGCTCATGGTGCGAGCGTTGCGCCTTTCGTCCGCCGACTTGCGCAGTGCGGCGATCTTGGGGTCGCTGGATTCAGGCATTGGACTGAGGGGCGACTTCGCCACGGTCGAAAGCATGGAAGATCAGCGCGCCCATGGCGACCTGGATGGTGCCGATGTACGTTTCCTCGACGCCTTCCTCCAGCGGGTGCCCCGTGCCGTAGATACGGATATGGCGGGGGACCAGCGGGGCCTCCGTATCGACCTTGGCCCAGATATCCGCGCGCGGGTGGCCGTCCCGTTGATACATCATCTTCACGCCGATGTTCAGTATTTCCGCCCCCTGCGGCATCAGCGGATAGGTGCTGTCCGCGATCTCCACTTCATAGCGATGTATCGACTTCATGGTGTTCTTCCTTGTTGAAATTGATTGCAAACCCCTATCTGGGCAGTCGAATTATACGTCCGGCCAGCAGAATGGTCTCCCACAATCTCGGAGTACCGCGTTCCCAGTTGATGAGGCTGGTCGGCGTCTTCCCTCCGCCCGGCGCTGAGGGGCGCGCTGCGGGACGCCGGAGGACTCAAAGATCGGGGGTCTGTAGCGGAGGCTTCCGATCTCGCCTGGGGGAAGGCGTTAAGAGTTGCGGTACTTCGAGATTGCCCTCCGAAGAAGGCATCGTGACGCTATTGTTGCGCAGGCCGTTCCCGCGCGCCATCAACACCTACATCAGTAAAAGAGGTTGTGCGGTGTCAGATGGTTGTAGAGCCGCAAGGTCGGGATGCCGAGTTCCTTGAACATGAGGCAGTTGACGTGACTGTCATCGACGGCGAACAGGATGCGAAGGCCGTTTCGCATCAGGGCGTACGTCGCCGCGCGCTTGTAGTCTACGGCCGACGAGAACCCTTCTCCCGGGTTGAGCGGGGCGCGCTTGATGACGATCGGGTGGCCGTCGCCGGTCAGTTCCGCGAGCCGCGCGGCCAGGACTTCTCGGCGGTTGTCGTTGGTGCTGTCGGCCCTGGCGGTGAGGTATACCGGGGTGACGACGACGCTGAGGCTACGGACGACATCGCAGAAGGCTCCGGGCGCGTCCAGGTGGGCTTGGGCCGTGTACGCCTCCCAGTCGCATTTGCGCTTCTTCCGCTCGACGCCATCGACGACCTCGCAGATATGGTGCAGGCGGTGGCGGTTGTCCTGCATCACGCCGTCGATGTCGATCAGGGCGACCGGCTTATTGCTCATCTTCAGCCGGACGATGGTTTCTTCGATGTATAGCATGGCTTCCTCAGTAGTTGCCGCGCGCGGGCCGGATGTCGGGGACCATCGTGACATTGCCCATGCTCAGTGGTTGTTCAGAAACGGTGTCAATGCGAATGACGAACCCGAAGCGTTCAGCGCGCCAGATCAAGTCCTGGGCCTCTTGCTGAAGTCGCTTCAGTTTCTCGTCGTGGAACTTGATCTTGCTCTTCACTTTCTACGACTCCTTGTGATGCGTTTCGTGACCTCGGGGGCGGTCAGTAGGTTCACATGGCTGTTGAGTAACGCCATGGCTTCTTCCTCCTTGGTCAGGCTGCGCAGCAGCATCGCCGCCGACCGGAGCGTCTTCTGGATGGACAGGATCGAGACCCAGGCAACGTCGGTGTACGGGACGACAACGCCGCGCGGGTGGTACGAGCGTAGGTCGCGCATGTCGTTCGGTTCCGTCCGGCCCTGGCCTTCTTCGCTGGCGTAGTAGCCGTCGAACTCGTACATCTGGCCGCCCGCGCGGTAGCAGATGTCGGCGGTCAGGCCAACGTTGTAGCGGGCCTTGGAGAACGAGCAACGGTTCTCGTCGATGCTGCGCATGTGCTCGGGCGTTTCGTGGTGACTGCCCGTCCATTCCGGGTCGCTCGGCGCGCTCAGTTCTACGTACACGTCGATCATCTTCTCGATGGTCTTGGTATCCAGGTGCTCTTTGTACAGCCGGGATACCTGCTTCAGGCCCTCAACGGCCGCGTCGAACGTGCTGGCCGAGATGCGAGAGACGCCCTTGACCGTCATGCAGGAGAACGTGCGGTGATGGTACGAGTCCTTGTTCAGGTGATGGAAGATGTCCACCATCTTGGCCGGAAGGTAGATCAGGAAGGTGGGGTCTCCCGCCGTCTGTAGGTAGACGGGGACCGCCTCGTCCTTCTGCGTTCCATCCTCCTGCGTGACGCGCAGTTTGACGGTCTTGACCAGCTTCGTGCTCTTGGGCGCAAAACTGGATATGGAGAATCGGCTCATGTCGTCTCCTACAACAGTTTGCCGAGGATGAACCCCGCGACAAAGCAGACAACCCAGGAAACGACGACGCCGTTGCTGGTCAGTTGGATAATCATCGCTTGGTCCTCGCAATGCGTTTGACGGTAGTCTTCGATTCTATCGCCATCGTTTTGACGCCCGCGCCGAGCACGCGCTGCTCGAAACCCATGACCTCTTGCTTGGCCTTGGCGACGGTCTCTTCCATATGCTCGTCGAAGCGGTCCGCGACGAACTCGGCATTGGTGAACAGGTGAGCCGCCCCCAGATCGACCTTCCTGCGCAACTCCAGCTTCCTCTTGGCACTGATCGGCAGGCTGTCGATCTCCTTGAGCGCGTCTTCCAACTGCTCGACCGCCTTGCTCAGGGTCTCTTCCATCTCCTTGCGGAACTGGAGGCTGCGCCGGCCCGGCCGAGGCAGGTCTGGGACGGACTCGTTGCCGATACGGCGCAACGTGACGGGCATGCCCCCGTGCAGGCCGACGAACGACATGATGGATGCCCATTGGGCCTCGCTCATCTCGACGCGAATCAGCGGCTCGGTGGCGTGGTGCCGGTCGCCGGACAGGCTGCGGTGCAACTCGCTGCGGTAGATCGTGAGCGAGATGGAGCGCTGGTGGTTGAAGTCGGAGCCGTAGAGGGTGTTCCCTCCGCCCGAGGAAGTGCGTACGACCTCGATCTGGCCGAACGCCGGGTGCGTGGCGACCTCATCGCTGATCGGACTGTCGCTTTTCTTGATCTTCACGTCTTCGGTGGCCATGGCTTCGCCTTCGGGTGGTCGTTGGGGATGAGGGTGAACGCCTCGGGTTCTTCATGTTCGGTCTCGCCGGGGAACAGCGCGGCCTTCTGGTCGTCGTCGAACGGCATATCGACGAGTTCCAGGTCGTAGACCTCTTTGAGCGTCATTTTGTAGATTTGCAACTCGCCCAGCGGGTTGGCTTCGGACCAGTATTCGCCGGGACCGTTGGGGGTGTCCGGGTCGCGCCCGCCCGTCATGGCGTACAGAGCCAGGACCGAGTACACGCCATCCTCGACCTTCTGTTCGTCCAGTATCTCGACGAGATGGTCGATGCCTTCGTTGCTGAAGTCCTCCTGCGCCCAGGCGTGCATGGGGGCGGAAGGGGCGAGGATGTTCAACGCCAGTTCCTGGCTTTCGCATATCTCCAGATGGGTGCGAACGTAGACCAGGATGCGCTGGACGGCGACGACGTTACCACTCATGGGCTTTTCCTCTCTTGCGGGAGAGCCGCCGCGTAGCCTCTTGGAAGGCGATCAGCGGCGAGGCCATAACGATGAATGCGGCAAGCATGCAGGCGATGAGCACGAACAGGGTGTGCCGCGTGACGAGGGCCAACAGAGGCTCAGTATCCGGGTGCTCCTTGGTCATTGCTGCCTCCATAGTGTAAGTTGGATGCTGAGTGCGCTCTGGAGGTTGGCGACCTCCTTACGCAGGCCCAGCATGTCCTGGCGGTGACTGATGTCGATGCCCTGCGACAGGTGTACCAGTTCATGGATCAGGCCGTCATCCTCCACCGACTTTTGCGTGCGGAACGGTTCGTTCAGCAGCGACAGGCAGAGGATGCAGCCATGCAGGCATTCCAGGTACTTGGCTTCGTCAAAGCATTCGGACGGCGACAGGCCCGGCTCCCAGCCGGAGAAGGAATACCGCCCGCCGCGCGATGTGGCGTATTCGAGGGTGTCCATGGTTTTGAAATTGATTGCAAAGGGTTAGGGCTGCGGCTCGAACCGGCCGTCGTGGAACTCTTCAGCCGGTCGTGCCCTTCTCTTCCTGGACAACCAGGGCAATGCCGTGCATGTCCAGTTCCCCGCCCTCGCCGATGGCGTGCTCGTAGCCGGCGTCTTGCATGCGCCCCCGGATGTAGTCGTACATCTCCTGCGGGATGTCCAGCAGGGCGTAGGTGTGGGTCGCAAGCAGGTCTTTAGGTGTCGTCATGATTTCTTCCTCGGTCGTATACGGATAATGCGCTCGGCGGGTGCCGGCGCAGGTTTTTCATCTGGGGCAGCAATCTTGATCGTAGCGGGTTCCTCCGGGGCCTGTGGAGGCCCACCGTAATTCATCGTCAGGTTCCAGCCTACGTCAGGCATTGCCGGCCCCAAGCAGAATTCGTAGGCTGCGTTCAGTGTCCCCAGAACCCTTGCTTCTACAGTATCTCGATGCGCATCCGGCGCTCTACGCTCGATGATCGTCTCCAGGTACTCTATCGTGTCTCGCCGGCTGTCGGATACGACGACTCGCTGGGCTACCTGCCCGCCGTAGATATCCCGGTGCTCCAGTATCTGCCTGTCATCCTCGGCAAAGCGCTCGATGAGCCAGATGGCAACCCGTTGGCAGTATGCAGAGCGTTCTGCAATGCTGGCATCCCGCCATCCCAAGTCCCTCAGCGCTCTGATGAAGGTGTCGGGTAGGTGGATGTTGTGCCCGTACAGTTGGAATTCCATGCTCCCTCGCGCGAATTTTTTCAGTCCAGATTTCGATATCGTCAAAAATACCCTGTTGCAGTCGTAACGTCCCTCGGCACTCATCTCCTGCGGGCATTCAGACCCTTCCTGGACAGCGCCATAGCCAAGCTCCCTTCTTTCTCCTGAGCCTCCTTCAACGATTTCGCCGTCAGCATGTCTACCGTCTCCTGCAATAGCGTCAGATAGCTCTTGCTCCCCGTTCTCGCCGCATTCGCCAGCGCCGTCTTCATCTGGTCAGCCCAAACCTCACCCATGAAAAGGTCGAGACGACGATGCAGTCGTTCGATCTCGTCTGCCTGATCCTGTAGGGCAATCTGGAGATCGGTCAGGACCGGAACATGGATAGGGAAGGAAGTAGGGATGCGCTTCATGCAACTCTCCAACGCGCGAATTTTTTAGAAAAGGGTCTGATAGTCATTGTATGCCGCCTGGGTCTCGCCGGGCCTGGACACCGATATGTCGTGATGTTGTCGTGATAGTCTCATGAACCTTGTCATGCCCCGATTTTGAAATTGATTGCAAAGAGGTCAGAGAAGGGGTCGTGTCTTCCGCCCTGCCTTCCTCGCTGCCTTCCTCATACTCCAAACCTGACTTCCATCCTGCCTTCCTCATGATTACTAAAAATCTGATAATGAAGCGATCTGGCCGTCCCAGTATATCCGCGAGATACAAGAATTTGAGTAGGTATGAGTTCAAACTCGATACTCATCAAAAAGCTCCCGCGCCTGGAACATTTCTTGCACAGAGATTTCTATGATGGATTTTTATAGGGGAATTCCTTTATATAGGATTCCCCTATCCTTATCCGCGCCGCTCAGTCCGGCCAGCCACACGCTTTATAGAAAGCATCTTTGCCGTGGGCGATAGAGGAAAAGTCACGCGGCTTTTCGCGCTGGGCGTCGGCATAGAACGAATCGCGTACTTTGGTAGGCAATACGTCATACCATAGGTTATCCATAGCGTATACACCCGCGCCCCGTGCGGCGAGCCGCGAGCGATTGCAACCCTTATCTATGGCATTTTGTTGCTCGCGTGACACGGCGGCGCATATGGCTTGTCCAATCTTGATTGCATCAGCTTTCGTAATCATGACATTTAATCCTTCACAGACGATAGGTTATAGGCGATGGCGGCAAGTATGACGAATACCGCGCCCGCCATCGCATATCAGACACCGATACGGGTATTCAAGTAAGCCAGCGCACGGCGGCGCACGGCGTGCAAACGAATGGCGTAATAAGCGCGTGCAATTGATTGCAGCATGGCAGTATTCTCTATCGGGTTAATTGCGTGGGCGGCCCGTACTAGCGCCGCCCCGGGTTGCATTACGGCAAGGGTCGAATCATGGCCGCATTCTTGATAAGGCGGCCATCAGGCTTACCCGTGCGCAGGATGGCTTGCCAGCCGGCTTTATCATCGGAATTGATCTTTTCGGCGCGCGCTTGAAAATGCAATTTGCCGCCGGCCGTGATGGATACTTTGCCATCTTTCTCGATCATGCGGCCTTCACGAATATGGTAGGCGATGGCGGTATACCCGGCGATGGCTTCGGCTTCCTTGCGCGCAATGGTCTTACCTTTATCGAGCCCGGCGATTTCGATCCATGCTTGAGTGTATGCGTACAGCGCCGCGCCCGATCCGGGGCGGCCGGTAACAATGCCGTATTTGAAAACGCGCGCGGCCGGCTTTGCCGTTTTGGGTTGCGCGCTGGCTTTCTTATCGGCCTTTTTGGCGGCCGGCTTCTTTACAGCCGTAGCTTGTTTAACGAGGGTTGCAATGGCGTTCGACATGATGATTTCCTTTTCCTATCTGGTTTAGGGTATGGCGTTTCGTTTCGCCATGTCGATAATGTACTCAAATTCTTTGTCGCGCGCAATACCCTCACTATCATTTTTCGCATTAGGGCATTCCCCGAGACACGGATGCAACAATGCGCGGCCACTTTGTAAAAGAGATTGCGCCACGGCACAGACGTGGTAGACACGCGCCCGGGCACGCGGCCACGAGATCACCATCACCATCACCACCACTACCACCACCACTTTCGCCAGCTTCACCACAGAGCCGTGTATTCGGGGCCACATGCCGACACAGGGGAGGAAATCCACCACGGTGGGATGTGTAGCGGACCGCATGCCGACACCACGATGGAATGGAAAATTTTGCCCGACACCATCATCAGCATCGGGCAGGTTCGGATCAGGCCAGGACAATTGCCAGTATCAGGTAGAGCAATGGTCCCGCCCACGCGGCATGGATCAGGGCTTTCTGGTTGTCGGACGGCTGGCGGCGCAGGTAGCGCTTGTCGGCATAGTCACGCATGGTCTTGTTCCTTGGCGATGGCGTGGATGGTATCGATCAGCTTCTGGGTCTCCACGATGTCTTCGGCCAGTGCCTGAGACAGTAGGACAGCATCAGCAGAATCGCCCGCCGCGTTCACGGTGTTGGCCGCTACCTTCAAGCAGGTAAGGCGATCAGGGAAACGAGTAGCGAGGGAGGGATTGCACGAGCGGGGATTCTCCGGGCGGCCGCGTGACATATCGTAGCGCAGACAGACATTGCCGCGCGCGTTGCGCACGATCCAGGCATCAGGCAATTCGCCACCGTGGATTTCCGCAAGCATGTTCTCGCATTCGTCGATGCGCGTGGCGAATTGACCCAGGATATCCGCGCGGGTTTGTTCGAGGTCGGTCATGGTGTTTGCTCCCTGTCTGGTTTGCAATTGATTTCAAAGACTACGCCTATATAGTAACCCAGACATACCCTATATAGGGACCACGTATACCGCCCCGCGCCGGGCACGCAATCCGACCCTCACAATGCGCGGGCGGCCACCACCACCATCACCACTATCCATGTCGTCACCTATATAGAGATAGCTCCACCACGACGTAGTAGGGAAGAGGCACATGCCGACACCAGCCACGATTGGCTCACCACTATCTGCACATATCCCCTATATAGATACCATCAGCATCATCACAGCGCGCGGGAATCCACCACGGCCTAGTTATGCGGGGCACATGCCGACACGGGCGGCACTTTCACCAACATCATCATCAATTACCTCCCCTATAGCCCACAGTAGCCTTGTGTTAAGTCTCTCATGCCGACACTAGCGAGGCTCCAGACACGAATAGCTGGGCACAGTCGCTACCGGCACCACTATCGGCACAAAATCCGATCAGCATGAAATCGGAGTTGACTCCACCACGAAAAAGAGACGGGAGACTTTGTTTGGTAGAACACTGATATGGGACTAATGCACTATAGGCATATAAGGGATAAAGGGGGATTCCCTATATAGGGTTTAATGGGTTCTCTTTTCTCCGCCCGCGAATTGACCGGATTGGCCCACTGGGGGGATGGGTTTATAGAACACCATCATCATCAGCGTTATCTGCTTATCCCTATATAGGCTAATAGGGGATATAGGGCTATGGCTTTAGACTCCGCCCGCTGATTGCGCGGGGATGGCCTAGGGGCGCGCAAATGACTTAGGGGA
>Ga0182748_1004213_pt1 | contig 11587 bp, 11 predicted proteins | sample eDN3rd37CKraftOP_FD_128877 | JGI IMG/M metagenome (GOLD analysis project Ga0182748, IMG submission 128877) | Enriched Organic Plus compost microbial communities from Emeryville, California, USA - eDNA 3rd pass 37_C Kraft OP (version 2) (version 2) ...
AGTATCTGAGGTCGGTTTTTGGGCGTCAGTACGACGCCTATGCAGAGCGGACGCCGATATTCTGGCCCAGAATCTCCCTCTATCAAGATTCCGAGCATGTTTTGTTCTCCCCGATAGCGCTTAAGCGAACTTTCATCGATGGACTGTATTTCCTAGCGGTCTTTCCCGTGATCGAGATACTCGAGTATGCTCACGTTAAGGGAATCCTGCCAACTTTTCTGATTATCTTCTGAGCATTCAGCTTGGCGTGCAGCTTTCCCTAAGTCGGGGGGCCATTCCCTCGTCTGTAACCTGATCAGGTCTACGTCGAACTCAACGAAGGTGGCAAGAATGCCAAAGAACAGCTTGCCATCGCTGGACGAATTATGAGCGCTTCCCGGCAAGACGGTCAAGCTTGAGCACGCACGACAAAGGTGACAAAGGTATCGTCGCTACACACGGGAGCGAGCCCAGAGACCTGGCCGCGTTCGGCTATAGATGCGATCGGCTGCAACGTGAAGCTTCTGCAAAGTGTTCCTATGGTCGGCAACAGTCTGTGTGTCGTTGGAGCAGTGAGCATAGCCGATGAGCGCGTTTGTCATGTGCGAATCTGTGACGTAAACCGCCCCCTCGACCCAAGAAATAAAGCACCATTCAAATGAGCCGGTTCGGTCGGCCACGAAACGGGTTTTCCAGCCTGTAGCGATGTGACGGAATACCGTCGGTTGACCGAACCTCTTCGGACGGGGCTTGCACGAGCGAGACCGAGGATGGTCAGACGTTTCAGAACGAATTGCAGTCGCGCTCGTCATGACCGCTTGTCCAACTGAGGGGTGCCGCTGATGTATGTGTAGGAACAAATTCCGTCGAGCATCGTTCACACGTTATGAGAGAAGCGTCCATCTCCACGAGAATGATGTCGGTCAGGCTGAAGCTTGCGAACTTGCTTGCTCTTCTGGCAGTCGCGTTGTTCGTGACCCACGCGGCGATGACTGAGGACTCCCTGTCATCCATCCATGTTCATGCCACCGCCGCTTTTACCGCACCTGATATCGCTGCCGAGCCGGGTTCAAACCATTCACATTCATTGACGGTCAGCGAAAACTTTGATGAGGCCGGGACTGGGAATTTCGCCTGCTGCGGAAAGGCCTGTTTATCAGCGCTGCTGCCGAGCGATGACTCTTGCATGGAAAGGCCCTGGGACACGGGAGTGAAATCCTTCATTCTCGTCTCCTTGCTTCGCGGGCGTGAACCCGAGGGGTTGCGTCGTCCCCCACGATCCCTTGTTTGATTCATTGTCCGTCGAGAGTGGGCACCATCCATGATCAATAGATCGGGGTGTCTATCGGCCCAACAATGGGCTGAAGCATGTAATGGGCCAAAAGCCTGCCCGATACGTTTCCAAGCGGTAAGGGCGGTACGTGCTCCCCTCTCAACCCCAATACGTCCAATCTGGAGAAGTCACATGCACCAGATGTCCCCCGAAATGCAGAGCTGCATCGACGAATGTCTGCGCTGCCATAGTGTTTGCTTAAGCACAGCCATGAATCATTGCTTGGAGGCAGGCGGTCAGCACGTTGAACCAAGCCACTTCCGCACAATGATTGCTTGCGCGGAAATCTGCCAGACAGCGGCGAACTTCATGCTGATGGGCACTGACCTTCACAAACGCACCTGCGCGGTCTGCGCAGAAGTCTGTGACGAATGCGCCCGGAGCTGCGAGCAGATCGGCGACATGCAGGAATGCGTCGACGCCTGCCGCCGATGCGCCGAGAGCTGCCGGAAAATGGCCGCTTGATCGCTACGATAGTCAGCCACATCAATGGAGAACTCTTATGCGTATATTTGAAATAGCGGCCGTCTGCGCTGCCCTTCTCGCCGTCCCCGCGGCTTTTGCTCAAGAGGGCAAGGCGGGAATGCAGCCCGACAGCCAACACGGCGAAATGACGGACCTATCAATTTTGCCGCAGGGTTGTCAGGATGCGATCCAACAGTCCGGACCGTCCGGGATGATGCAAGGCATGGACATGACGGGCATGATGGGAAGCATGGAGGGCATGGATGAAGCGCAGCAAGCTTCGATGAAGGCCATGATGGAGATGAACGGTCCGATGATGGCCACCCACACCATCAAGGATCCCGACCTTGCTTTTCATTGCGGGATGATCGCGCATCACGCGGGCGCAATCGCCATGGCCGAGGTCGAGCTGCAATATGGTGACGACGAGCAGTCGAAAGCGATGGCTCAGCGGATCATCGACGCTCAAGGCCCGGAAATTGAGGAAATGACCGCATGGATCGAGAAGAATACGGGTCAGCGGTAGTAATTTTGGCCGCCGAAGCTCTAAGCTTCGGCGGCCAGGATATGCAGGATGCATAGGATCAAACCAATGGCGACGTTCGCAATGGACGCCGTTACCGGCGGCATTCCAATAGACCGATCGCTGGTTTTCGTGCTGATCGTGATCGCGTGGTGGCTCTTAGGTTCTGGGTTGGCTTGTCTTCGGACCTTCGCCGACCGGGTTTGCTCTCGTTGATGCCGTCGCCAGGTGATGCCCTATGCTTATGGGTTTGCGTCACCGACCGCGACCACAGAGGGCGCGCGATGAGCCGCTGAACTGGGTATTCGGTTCCGCAAGGGGAGGCCTGCAAGGCTTACGTTTGGCTGAAATCATCGCAGATGCGTGCTTTACCCTCAAGCGGCTCGCTGCTCATGATCACCCCGACTGTCCCATCATTGAGGATTTCGCAAAGTTCGAACTGCCAAAGCAATAGCAGAGTGCGGCCCACATTTCGGCGCTGCGCCGCTACCTCCAGCGAAGCGGATTGATCCGGATGTCGTTCGAGACGGGTGGGGTCGTCGCTTATCCGTCGTCGCGGTTTGACATCTGTGCCTGGTAGGCTCGTTCGCGCTCGGGCCAAGTGCTCTTGATGTAGTCGAGAATGGCTCGTATTTCATCGTCGGTGAGAAGATCACCAAACCCTGGCATGTCGCTCTCGTAGTTGCCGCCAACGACCGCAGCTATGCCATCGCGCGTGATAAGGAAGAGCTGTTCGTCACTGTGGTGCCATGTGTGACCTGTTTCATCATGCGGCGGAGCCGGCATGCGGTCGCTGAGAAGACGTGTGCGCCAGTCCGGTTGACCCTCAAGCGCTTCGCCATGGCAGGCGGCGCAGTTGTCAACATAGAGCTGTTGCCCGCTGGCAAGATGTTCGGCCTGTTCCAGGCTGATCGCGGAACGCCAATACCAAAAACCGGGCACGGAAACGTCGGCAACCAGCACGATGATTGCGGTCGACACTATGACATTGCGGTGCATAGATACTTTCTCGTTTTACGGGTTTACGGGCACGGGAACAGTTCTTGGTAGTCCTGCTAGACGATAGGTTATTTGGCTAATCCATATGTGCGCAGCCAGATCCGCCCAGGCGCGTTTTCCGGTGGGGCGCCCGCTATTTCCCACGCGTTTTCGCAGGTACTGCAGGAGAGCACTTCCAAATGCGGTCATTGTCAATTCCACTAGACTAGCTATACGAGCTTGTCGGGCAAGCGCTGTTTCAGCGAACCAGCATTTGAAAGATACTCTCCTCTTCTGGAGAGGAAAATGATGGCTCGTGGATAACACTCAGCGAGGGCGAAGGCTGATAATTCGCTCTCCCACCTCAAGTAGTGACCGCTCGCCACAATCATGTGCGTTTCGATTGCGCCTCCAAGCACGATCACACCGGCTACATCAGCAGTAACGGCTGCTCCGGGAACCTGTTCTTGAGGGGGCTAAAGTATGGGGATGCATCGGCTATCCAGAAGACCACCAGCCAATGCTGGGGTTGAGATGGCGCCGAGCGCGATAGCCGACCTGGCTTAAAAGATCCAGGAACCCCATCCTGCCAGGATGACGGAAGCACGACGTTAGAAGGGGAGCGAGAAGTCGAGGATTTGGGACAGAAAGAAGAAAACGCGCCGCCTCCCTTTATCGGGCTCATACCATTGCGGATTGCGGATTGTCTCCTTGACCTTTGTACTATTGGGAGGTGCATTCTTAGAGGCAATGGCTCTTGATCTCGTTTAGGGTGAGGGAGTTCACGTCTTTTCATGGCTGCCGCAAAGGGACTCCACCAATGGACCATCATAACCACCACCAGCATGTTCACGGCAGTCCAGACAGCGGCGATGCCGGGGAGCACGACAAGCACGCGGGACACTCGGTGGCGATGTTCCGCGACAAGTTCTGGCTTTCGCTGGCGCTGACTGTGCCGACGGTCATTTGGGAGCCTATGGTCCAAGAATGGTTCGGGTATACCGCGCCGCAATTTCCAGGCTCCGCTTTTATCCCGGCGGTTTTTGGCACGATCGTTTTTTTGTATGGTGGCTGGGTATTCCTTCGTAGCGCCGTGGATGAACTTAAGTCCCGCCTGCCGGGCATGATGACCTTGATCTCGCTCGCGATTACGGTGGCATTCGTCTATAGCGTCGCCGTTCTTCTCGGGTTCAGGGGACAACCTCTTTGGTGGGAACTGGCCACACTGGTCACCATCATGTTGTTGGGTCACTGGATCGAGATGCGGTCGATCTCTCAGGCGCAAGGGGCCCTCAGCGAACTCGCGAAATTGCTACCCGACACTGCGGTGCGTATGGTTGGCGAGGATCGCACCGAGGAAGTTCCGGTTTCGGACCTGCGTCCAGACGATATCGTTCTGGTTCGGCCCGGGGCTTCGATACCTGCCGACGGGGTCGTCGTTTCCGGCAAGAGCGCGGTGAATGAGTCCATGATCACCGGGGAATCGCGGCTGGTCGACAAGTCTGACGGGGCAGAGGTTCTCGGCGGGACCGTAAACGGGCAGGGTTCGCTTCGCGTGCGCGTACTCAAGACAGGTCAGGGCACGGCGCTTGCCGGCATCATGAGGCTCGTTTCGCAGGCTCAGACTTCGCGTTCCCGGGCCCAGGCGCTGGCCGATCGGGCAGCATACCTGCTGACGATCGTGGCCATAGTAGCTGGCGGGGTAACGTTTGTTGCATGGTCACTGCTTGGTGCGGAGATCGACTTCACGGTCACCCGGGTCGTGACCGTTCTCGTCATTGCCTGTCCGCACGCACTAGGGCTTGCGGTTCCGCTCGTGACGGCGATCTCGACGACGTTGGGAGCTCGCAACGGATTGCTTGTTCGAGATCGCCGTGGACTTGAGGAAGCGCGCAAGCTCGACACTGTGGTATTCGACAAGACCGGAACGCTGACACTTGGCTCCCATAGGGTCATCGAGGTCGTCACTGCTGGCGGGAACGATTCCGGCGAAATGCTGTCTCTCGCGGCTGCCGTCGAGCGCGATTCCGAGCATCCGATAGCCCAAGCCCTCTTGAAGAGTGTGGAGGATCAGGACCTTCGACTCCCCCCATCTTCCGACTTTTTGTTTGTAGCGGGCAAGGGCGTCGAGGCTAGCGTCGATGACCGCCGTCTAGCCGTCGGCGGTCCTGCACTCTTGCGCGACCGGAGCATTGAAGTCGGCGAGGATTTGATAGCTGCCGCCACCCGCTTCGGAGAGAACGGTCAGGCCGCCATTTATCTAATCGAGGGAAATACCGTGCTGGCAGTGTTTGCTATTGCCGACCAAGTGCGTCCTGAATCCAGAGAGGCCGTCGCGAACTTGAAATCCATGGGGATTGAGGTCGCCATCCTGACGGGCGACTCCGAGGCGGTAGCGCGATCGGTAGCGCGTGATCTTGGCATCGATACCGTCTTTGCCGGCGTGCTGCCGGATCAGAAGTCGGACAAGATCAAGGAATTGCAGGCTCAGGGCAAACGCGTTGCAATGGTGGGCGACGGCGTCAATGATGCTCCCGCCCTCGTCACTGCTGACGTAGGCATTGCCGTAGGCGCAGGAACCGATGTAGCCGTCGAAGCGGGCGATGTCGTTCTGGTGCGGTCCGATCCTCGCGATATCGCCCGGATTGTCACGCTCAGTCGCGCGACCTACCGAAAAATGATCCAGAATCTTTGGTGGGCTGCCGGCTACAACATCGTTGCCATCCCGCTCGCTGCAGGCGTGCTTTATTGGGCTGGCATCGTCTTAGCTCCGGCGGTTGGCGCGGTTCTGATGTCGGCCAGCACGGTGATCGTTGCCATAAATGCGCAATTACTTCGCCGCCTCGACATGGGCCGATGACGGCCACCAGTCATCGATGTTGATGTGCACGGTCACGGTCGTGCCGAGCTGGCGGTGGCAAGAACAGGAAGAATGGAGGTCCGATACTTGGGTCATGTCGGTCCATCCCGATATTGATGATGCTCCTTTCCAGAATGCCGTGCACAAATATCGCGAAGAGGTGCCAGGCAAACGGGATGATCACAAAAGGTTGAAGAACGCTGGATTTGGAAGCTTTACGCTGGCTAGCTCCTGTTTCCGTGCTTGCGTTGCATCAATCATCACCCGATAATCGAACTGGAATTGGTGAAGACGATGTCGGCTGCTTCGAGTGCCTGCGCACTCCATTGGCCGTTCTCTCAAACGCGGGCTTGCCATTGACGGACCCATGCGCTTGAGTACGGTCAAGGAGATGGTGGCCCGTGTCCACACACAACGCTATGCGCGCTACAACAACGGCTATATTCGTCGAGTTGCGCTACCGTGGTGACCTATATTTGACGTCCGCCGTCGCGGTGAGCTGAGGGCGTGGCTGCTTCGTATCCTGCAGCACACCTCGTTGATGCCCGCGCGCCGCGCCATCAAAGCGTGGTGTAGCGGTGAACACAGAATTGATGCGGGTCACAATGTTGCCGATATCAATCATTGTTGCGTTTGTCCTTACCGGCTGTACATCCGCGGTCAGGACAAACGCCCTAAATCTCAGTGGGCATGCGGCCCCCCGGCAGTCGCTCCGCATCGTGCATTTCGCTCTATCGACATCTACCGCGCTCTGGATGCGAAGGCCGTCGAACAGCACTGCGAAGGCGTTCGAGGCCGACAACTTGGGCCAACGCTATACCGCCATAGGTCAGAGCTGTCAGCGTGACTGTGAAGAGGTCATCGGTTCTTTGCGTACCCTAACGAGGTGTGTCGGATCGTCTACACAACAAATTTTAATAGAAGCGTTGAACTCGAAACTTCGACTGGCTGCAAGGTCAAAGGCCTCTTCTCGGCGACGAGGCGGCAACCAAGCTGCTCTAACTGTTCTTGAGCCGGTTGGAGGAAGAGTGGAAAAGTGGTCCACGATCAAGGCCCAGTTCGCCCTCACCTCCGGTGAACGCTTCATCAAGGCCATGGCCATGGCGGCATTATGTTTAATTGCCCGCCTGAACCACACGGGATTCCCAGCAGTCCCGTTGTATCGAGGCTTTCACAGTAAAGGAGCCCTGGGATGTCCGAAAAGAAACAAGCAGCTCGAGGTAGTCTCTCTCAGGACGAGCTTCGAAGCATCGACGCTTACTGGCGCGCGTCCAACTATCTTACGGTCGGCCAGATCTACCTACGCGACAACCCGCTCCTGCGTGAGCCGCTCAAGCTTGAGCATGTGAAGCCGCGGCTGCTCGGGCATTGGGGAACATCGCCTGGGCTGAATTTCATCTATGCCCACCTCAATAGGGTTATCAGATGCTACGACGCGAACGTGATCTATATCTGCGGGCCGGGCCACGGGGGCCCGGCTATGGTCGCCAACACATATCTCGAAGGCACCTACAGCGAACTCTACCCTGATGTCCCTCTGAACGAGGCAGGCCTGCGGAAGCTATTCCGTCAGTTCTCGTTCCCAGGCGGAATTCCAAGTCACGCGGCGCCTGAAGTGCCAGGTTCCATCAACGAGGGCGGAGAGCTTGGTTATGCACTCTCCCATGCCTACGGTGCCGCCTTTGACAATCCGGACCTGATCGTTGCCTGCGTGATCGGCGACGGCGAAGCCGAGACAGGGCCGCTCGCAGCCGCCTGGCACTCGAACAAGTTCCTGAACCCCGCGCATGACGGCGCCGTTCTTCCTATCCTTCACCTCAACGGGTACAAGATCGCCAGTCCGACCGTATTGGCCCGTATCCCGCCGGAGGAACTGCGCTCGCTCCTCGTCGGCTACGGCCACGAACCGCTTTTCGTAGAAGGAGATAATCCGTTTGAGATGCACGAACGGATGGCTTCGGTGATGAACGAGGCGCTCAGCAAAATCCGCGCGATCCAGGAAGATGCCCGCGCGGGGGCGGGCATCAAACAACGCTCCCGCTGGCCGCTGATTGTCTTGCGTAGCCCGAAAGGCTGGACCGGACCGAAGGAGGTCGACGGCCTGAAGACGGAGGGATTCTGGCGTTCCCATCAAGTTCCGCTTTCCGGACTCGCTGGGAACGCAGAGCATCTCAGGATGCTCGAAGATTGGCTACAGAGCTATCGTCCGGAGGAGTTGTTCGGAGAGGACGGCAGCCCGGCCCCAGAGGTCCTCGCCGCCACGCCGGCGGGATCCCGACGCATGAGCGCCAACCCACATGCGAACGGCGGAATGCTCCGCAAGAGCCTAGAGATGCCGGAACTGGTGCCCCATGCCGTCGAAGTCAGCCGTCCCGGCGATGGGAAGGCGGAGGCAACGAGGGTGATGGGCGGCTTCCTGCGTGAAGTGATGCGGGAGAATGAAGCTAACCGCAACTTCCGCCTTGTCGGCCCCGACGAGACGGCTTCCAACAGACTCCAGGACGTCTTCGACGTAACGCCGCGCGCTTGGATGGAGCACGTCTTGCCGGAAGACACCGATCTCGGCTCCGAAGGCCGGGTTCTGGAAATCCTTTCGGAACATACCTGCCAGGGATGGCTGGAAGGCTACCTGCTGACCGGGCGACACGGGCTGTTTTCCTGCTACGAGGCCTTTATCCACATCGTGGACTCCATGTTCAACCAGCATGCAAAATGGCTGGACGCGAGCCGGGACATTCCGTGGCGGCGCCCGATCTCCTCGCTGAACTACCTGCTGACGAGCCATGTCTGGCAGCAGGACCACAACGGCTTTAGCCATCAGGATCCCGGATTTGTCGATGTCGCGCTGAACAAGAAGGCGGACGTGGTTCGTGTCTACCTCCCCCCAGACGCGAACACGCTGCTCTGTGTCACCGACCATGTGTTGAAGACTTGGGACCGCATCAATATCATCGTGGCCGGGAAAGCGCCCTCTTGGCAGTGGCTGTCCCTTGATCAAGCGAGGGCACATTGCGACGCAGGCATTGGCATCTGGGACTGGGCGTCGGGCAAGGGCCCCGGCGACCCTGACGTGGTGATGGCTTGCGCCGGGGATGTGCCAACGGTGGAGACGCTCGCCGCCGTCCAGATACTGAGGGAGCAAATGCCCGGCCTGAACGTCCGGGTCGTCAACGTGGTCGACCTGATGACCTTGCAGCCGCGCGAGGTTCATCCGCATGGCCTGACCGACCGAGAATTCGATGCGCTGTTCACGACGGACAAGCCGGTGATCTTTGCTTATCATGGGTATCCCTGGACGATACACAGGCTGACGTACCGCAGAAACAACCACGGCAACTTCCACGTTCGAGGCTTCAACGAGGAAGGCACGACGACCACCCCCTTCGACATGACAGTGCTTAACGGACTGGACCGCTATCACCTGGTGCAGAGCGTCGTCGAAAGGACGACGGCTATCCGCTCGAGCGGCGAAAGCTTGCGTCAGATGATGCACGAGAAGCTCCTCCAGCATCACAAGTATATCAGGGCTCACGGCCAGGACATGCCTGAGGTCCGCGATTGGCAGTGGTCGGGCAACTAGGTCCAGGGGAGGGCGCGAGTCTTGGCTTCGATGATCTTGGCATTGAACGCGGGCTCGTCGAGCCTGAAGTTTGCGCTCTATGAGAAGCGCGAGAGCCTACCGCTTTTGCTGAAGGGCAGCATTGCGTCCCTTAATGCAAATCCTCGGCTCAGGCTTTCCGGCCGCGAGGAGCCTGTACGACAACGCGACCTTGGCGTGGGACCGCTGGACACCGGAACGGCAGTCGAGATCGCCGCCGACGAAATCCGCTCCGTGATCGGTATCTCCCGGCTGGAGACCGTAGGCCATCGGATCGTCCACGGAGGGCGGACGTTCACGTCTCCCGTATTCCTCGATGATGACGTTGTCGAGGAGCTCCGTCGGCTGATTCCGCTGGCTCCGATCCACCAGCCGCAAAACCTGGAAATCGTGGAGCGGGCAAAGAAGCTGTTTCCCGGCGCAGCGCAGGTCGGGTGCTTCGATACCGCGTTCCATGCCGGCCGGCCGGCCGTCGCCAGAACCTATGGTCTTCCGCGCGAGCTGTCGGAGTCAGGCATCCAATCATACGGCTTCCACGGCGTATCCTACGCATATATTTCTTCTGAACTCCGGAAGTTGTACGGTCCTGCCTCGGGAGGCAAGGTAATCGTCGCTCATCTTGGAAGCGGCGCCAGTCTCTGCGCTATGCTCGACGGAAAGAGCGTGGCCACGACCATGGGCTTCTCGCCCCTGGACGGTTTGGTGATGAGCACGCGATGTGGTGCGCTCGATCCCGGCGTAATCCTGTACCTCCTGCTGGAACGAGGCATGCGAGCGGAGGAAGTCGCGAGCTTGCTCTACCATCGGTCAGGCCTTCTTGGCATCTCCGGGATCACGGGCGACATGCAGTGGCTGCTCGAATCTAACAGCCCAGAGGCGCGTGGGGCCGTTGATGCCTTCGTCTACCGCGCCGGACGCGAGATCGGGTCGCTCGCGGCCGCGCTCGGCGGACTGGATACTTTCGTGTTCACGGCAGGAATTGGGGAGAACTCTTCTGAAATTCGCGAAAAAATCGTCCAATCGGCCAGCTGGCTCGGCATCAAAATTGATCCGGAACGCAACGCTCGCCATGAGCGCTGGATCCAAGCGCGCGGTTCGGCCGTCGACGTCCTCGTTTTGCCAACGGATGAGGAAGGCTCTATCGTGGAGGAGATAGTACGATCTTTCTGAGTTGATTCCGCACCTCCTGAAGCGTGGAGTCTGAAAACCGCAGCGGAACGACAGTGTCGGCCCCGGCAGATTTTCGATTGGCGACTGATCAGTCGGAGCATTGAAGGTACAGACAGATGCCGGATTAGTTAAGATAGCTCGTTTCTCTTGCAGGGACTGCCGGTACGTAGCCTAGCCGCCGTCGCTGAAAGTATTACACTCGGCCATGCTCTCTATAGATCCTTTCTTGCTGTCCGTTTGACCGGAAAAACAAACAATTAATCCTTCGGGGGAGCTGTGCGGCCCTGGCCGACTATAACCATCATGGGAGCCAGGCAGTCGCTATCGATCTACAAAACTTCGGTTCCTTGTCGGAATGATCGTCTGGAGGAAGAAGACTCCGCGAAAATGGCGGCGGTTCACATTCGCCCGCGCGGCGTATTCGAGAAGGCGATGACATTCTTCTGGCTAGCAGCGATGCCACGCTATCATGGACTTCATGTTCACAACGAAGATGTCCCACGTCCAGCTCTGGCCAATTTCTCGCTGGACGTTTGCCTCGCCCGCTCTTGCTGAGTTCTAGATCATTTCAACGGTTACTTGAGGCGCATGGTTGCCCCCGGGATTACTTAGAATCTCTGGGGCGGTTTACACAGATATAGATCCGTATCCTTTGGTCTGGTGTTTTTTCATTACGTCACG
>Ga0182748_1004216_pt1 | contig 11583 bp, 9 predicted proteins | sample eDN3rd37CKraftOP_FD_128877 | JGI IMG/M metagenome (GOLD analysis project Ga0182748, IMG submission 128877) | Enriched Organic Plus compost microbial communities from Emeryville, California, USA - eDNA 3rd pass 37_C Kraft OP (version 2) (version 2) ...
CGAGGCCATCGCCCTGGCGCACGACCTGGGCCATACGCCGTTCGGCCATGCCGGGCAGGACGAGCTCAACGCCTGCATGCGCGAGCTGGCCCCGCACGCCGGCGGCTTCGAGCACAACCTGCAGAGCCTGCGCGTGGTCGACGAACTGGAAGAGCGCTATGCCGAATTCAGCGGCCTGAACCTGTGCTTCGAGACGCGCGAAGGCATCCTGAAGCACTGCTCGGCCGCTCATGCCCGGCAGCTGGGCGACGTGGGCGAGCGTTTCCTGAACCGCACCCAGCCGTCGCTGGAGGCGCAGGTGGCCAACCTGGCCGACGAGATCGCCTACAACAACCACGACATCGACGACGGCCTGCGGTCCGGGTTGATCACGCTGGAACAAATGCAGGACGTGGCCATCTTCGCGCGCCACTACGCCGAAGTGGCCGAACGCTATCCGCAGCTGGCGACGCGGCGCGCCATCGCGGAAACGGTGCGGCGCATGATCAACACCCTGATCGTCGACCTGACCGCTACGTCCTTGCAGCGCATTGCCGACGCCGCGCCGGCCGACGCCGACGCGGTGCGCCGCGCGCCGCCGCTGGCGGGGTTTTCGGATGGCGTGCGGCGCGAGGCCGACGAACTGAAGCGGTTCCTGTTCGACAACCTGTACCGCCACTATCGCGTCGTGCGCATGACCACCAAGGCGCGCCGCATCGTGCGCGAGCTGTTCCAGGCCTTCCTGGCCGACCCGCGCCTGCTGCCGCCCGACCACCAGCGCGACGCGCCGCACCAGGCGCGCGCCATCGCCGACTACATCGCCGGCATGACGGATCGCTATGCGATCCGCGAGCACCGGCGGCTGTTCGAGATGGGCTAGGGCCTGTTCAGCGGTGCGTGCGGTACGGCTCGTCCGCGGGCACGAACACCCCTTCGGCGCATGCGTCGCGGGTCCATTCCTGCATGGCCGGCAAGGCCAGCACTGCATCCATGTATTCGCGCACCGCGCCGGCGGCGGGCACCCCGTAGGTGGTGAACCGCGACACGACCGGGGCATAGAAGGCGTCGGCGGCCGAGAACTTGCCGAACAGGAACGGGCCGCCCTGGCCGAACTCGGCGCGCGTGTCGTGCCAGATGGCCTGCACGCGCGAGATGTCGCCCTGGGCCGCCGAGTAGTCGATGCCGGACAGCTTGGCTTCGACGTTCATCGGCAGCAGCTGGCGCAACTGGCCGAAGCCGCTGTGCATTTGCGCGGCCAGCGAGCGGGCGCGGGCGCGGGCATGCGGGTCGGCGGGCCACAGGCCGGCCTCGGGGTGGCGCTCGGCCGCGTACTCGCAGATGGCCAGCGAATCCCACACGGCGAAGTCGCCGTCCAGCAGCACCGGCACCAGGCCGGCCGGCGTGATGCCGCCCAGGCGCTCGGCGAATTCCGGGGTGAACAGGCCGAGCTTCTGCTCGCTGAACGGGATGCCGGTGGCGCGCAAGGCCAGCCAGGCGCGCAGGGACCAGGACGAGTAGTTCTTGTTGCCGATGATGAGGGTATACATGGCGGAAGGACGCGGCGTTGGGGTTGGATGGACAGCCGGCATGGGCACGAGGCAGGGCCGGCCGGCGCCGGCGACAGGCAGGCGCCGACACCCGGCAGCGCCAGTCTACTGCTTATTGTTGCGTTGCAATACCCGGCCGAGATAGTGCCCGGTATGGCTGTCCGGGTTGGCCGCGACGTCCTCCGGCGTGCCGGTGGCGACCACCCGGCCGCCGCCGTCGCCGCCTTCCGGGCCCATATCCACCACCCAGTCGGCGGTCTTGATGACGTCCAGGTTGTGTTCGATGACCAGCACCGTATTGCCGCTGTCGACCAGCTGGTTCAGCACCTGCAGCAGCATTTCGATGTCGCGGAAATGCAGGCCGGTGGTGGGCTCGTCCAGGATGTACAGCGTGCGGCCGGTGCTGCGGCGCGACAGTTCCTGCGACAGCTTGACCCGTTGCGCCTCGCCGCCGGACAGCGTGGTGGCGCTCTGTCCCAGGCGGATATAGGACAGCCCGACGTCGATCAGCGTGTGCAGCTTGCGCGCGACGGCGGGCACCGATTCGAAGTATTCGAGCGCCTGCTCGACGGTGAGGTCCAGCACCTCGCTGATATTGCGGCCGCGGTAGCGTATTTCCAGCGTTTCGCGGTTGTAGCGCTTGCCGTGGCAGACATCGCAGGGCACGTACATGTCCGGCAGGAAATGCATTTCGACCTTGACCACGCCATCGCCCTGGCACGCTTCGCAGCGGCCGCCCTTGACGTTGAAGCTGAAGCGGCCCGGGTCGTAGCCGCGCGCGCGCGCCTCGGGCACCCCCGCGAAGAGTTCGCGGATGGGCGTGAACAGGCCCGTGTAGGTGGCCGGGTTGCTGCGTGGCGTGCGGCCGATGGGGCTCTGGTCGACGCTGATGATCTTGTCGAAATGCTCCAGCCCGTTGATCGACACGAACGGCGCGGGTTCCGCCTGCGCGTGGTGCAGCTGGCGCGCCACGGCGGTGGCCAGCGTGTCGTTGACCAGGGTGGACTTGCCCGAGCCGGACACCCCCGTCACGCACACTAGGCGCCCGGCCGGGATGCGCAGGTCGACCGTCTTGAGGTTGTTGCCGCTGGCGCCTTCCAGCACCAGCCAGGGCTGGTCGTCGGAGACGGCGCGGCGCTTGGGCACCGGGATCTCGCGGCGGCCGCTCAGGTATTGGCCGGTTAGCGAGGCCGGGTCGTCCTGCACGGCGGCGGGCGTGCCCTGGGCGACCACCTGGCCGCCGTGCTCGCCGGCGCCCGGGCCCATGTCCACCACCCAGTCGGCCAGGCGGATCATGTCCTCGTCGTGCTCGACCACGATGACGCTGTTGCCGAGGTCGCGCAGGTGCTGCAGGGTGCCGATCAGGCGGTCGTTGTCGCGCTGGTGCAGGCCGATGGAGGGTTCGTCCAGCACGTACATGACGCCGGTCAGGCCCGAGCCGATCTGGCTGGCCAGGCGGATGCGCTGCGCCTCGCCGCCGGAGATGGTGTCGGCGCTGCGGTCCAGCGACAGGTAATTGAGCCCCACGTTGTTCAGGAAGCTCAGGCGCGCCTCGATCTCGCGCACGATGCGCTGGGCGATTTCCTGCTTGGAGCCGGTCAGCGCCAGCGCCTGGAACCACGCCAGGCAGTCCGACAGCGGCATCGCCTCGACTTCGTAGATGGCCTGGCCGCGCCGTTCGCCCTCGCGCGGGTCGTCGCCGATGAGCACGTGGCGCGCCTCGGCGCGCAGGCGCGAGCCGCCGCAGTCGGGGCAGGTCTTGATGTTGCGGTATTTGCCGAGTTCTTCGCGCACGGTGGCTGAATCGGTTTCGCGCCAGCGCCGTTCCAGGTTGGGAATGACCCCTTCGAAGGTGTGCCGCTTGACCGTGCTGCGGCCCTTCTCGTTGATGTAGACGAAGGCGATTTCCTCGGCGCCGGACCCGTACAGCACCTTGTGCCGGACGTCCTCGGGCAGGTCCTCGAACGGTGTCTCGATGTCGAAGTCGTAGTGCGCCGCCAGGCTGGTCAGCAGCGAGTGCGTGAAAGCGTTGCGGCGGTCCCAGCCCCGGATCGCGCCGGCCGCCAGGCTGAGCTCGGGGAAGGCCACCACCCGCTTCGGGTCGAAGAACCCCACCTGGCCGATGCCGTCGCAGGTGGGACAGGCGCCCATCGGGTTGTTGAAGCTGAACAGGCGCGGTTCGAGCTCGGGCAGGCTGTGGCTGCACACCGGGCAGGCATAGCGGCTGGAGAACACCTGTTCGCGGCCGTTGTCCATGTCCAGCGCGACGGTGCGGCCGTCGGCCAGCTGCATGGCGGTCTCGAAGCTCTCGGCCAGGCGCTGCTTGCTTTCCGGCTTGATGCGCAGGCGGTCGACCACCACGTCGATGTCGTGTTTCTCGCTTTTCTTCAGCGGCGCCATTTCGCTGATTTCCTGCATCTGGCCGTCCACGCGCAGCCGCACGTAGCCCTGCGCCTGCAGGCTGGCGCATTCGTCCTCGAAGCTGCCCTTGCGGGCCCGCGCGATGGGCGCCAGCACGGCCAGCCGCGTATCCGCGGGCCAGGCCAGCACGGCGTCGACCATCTGGCTGACGCTCTGCGCCTGCAGCGGCAGCCCGTGGTCGGGGCAATAGGGCGTGCCGACGCGCGCGTACAGCAGCCGCAGGTAATCGTGGATTTCGGTAATGGTGCCGACGGTGGACCGCGGGTTGTGGCCGGCGGCCTTCTGCTCGATGGAGATGGCCGGCGACAGGCCTTCGATCAGGTCGACATCGGGCTTGTCCATCAGCTGCAGGAACTGGCGCGCGTAGGCCGACAGGCTTTCCACGTAGCGGCGCTGCCCTTCGGCATAGAGCGTGTCGAACGCCAGCGACGACTTGCCCGAGCCGGACAGGCCGGTCACCACCACCAGCTTGTGGCGAGGCAGGTCGAGCGAGACGTTCTTGAGGTTGTGGGTGCGCGCACCCCGAATGCGTATCGCGTCCATCGGGCTTGTAAGCGGTTTCAAAGGCCAACTTGGTACTATAGCGCGCCGAGCCTTTTCCCGTATGGCCCCCCGAATCTACCCTTTTGCATGCCGGCTGATACGAAACTCAAATTGACCCCATCTGAACGGCGCGCCAGCATTGCCCTGGCGGGGCTGTTCGCCTGCCGCATGCTGGGCCTGTTCCTGTTGTTGCCGGTGTTCGCGGTCGCCGCGCGCGGCCTGCCGGGCGGCGACGATCCGGCCCGGGTTGGCCTGGCGCTCGGCATGTACGGCCTGACCCAGGCCTTCATGCAGATTCCCTTCGGCCTGGCCTCGGACCGCTGGGGCCGCCGCCCGGTGGTCATCGCCGGCCTGCTGCTGTTCGTGGCCGGCAGCGTGGTGTGCGCGCTGGCGCAGGATGTCTACTGGATCACCATCGGCCGCGCCATCCAGGGCGCCGGCGCGATCTCCGCCGCCGTCACGGCCTGGCTGGCCGACGCCACCCGCGACGAAGTGCGCACCCGCGCCATGGCCATGGTGGGCGGGTCGATCGGCCTGTCGTTTGCCGCGTCGCTGGTGCTGTCGCCGCTGCTGGTGGGCTGGTGGGGCCTGGCGGGCCTGTTCTGGACCATTGCCTGCCTGGGGGTGGCCAGCCTGGCGGTGGCGCGCTGGCTGGTGCCGGTGGTGCCGCGCACCGAGGCGCGCAGCATGAACAATGCGGGGCCGCGCCAGGTGCTGGCCCATGCCGACCTGCTGCGCCTGAATTTCGGCGTGTTCGCCCTGCATTGCACCCAGGTGGCGCTGTTCGTGGTGGTGCCCGCCCTGCTGGCCCATGCCGGCGGCCTGGCGGCGCAGGACCTCTGGAAGGTCTACCTGCCGATCATCGTGGTGTCGTTCGTGTTGATGGTGCCGGTCATTTTCGTGGCCGAGCGGCATCGGGCCCATCGCGGCGCCCTGCGCGCCGCCGTGGCCGGCCTGATCGTCGTGTGCGCCCTGCTGCCGGCCGCCAGCCACGGTTTCTACACCCTGGCCATCGTGATGACGGCCTTTTTCGTGGTCTTCAACATCCTGGAGGCCCTGCAGCCCTCGCTGGTGTCGCGCGTGGCCCCGGCGCAGTACAAGGGCCTGGCCCTGGGCTTCTACAACACCGCCCAGGCCGCCGGCCTGTTCTGCGGCGGCGCGCTGGGCGGCTGGCTGGCCGCCCATGCCGGGGCGGACGCGGTGTTCCTGGGGGCGGCGGCGCTGGCAGCCATCTGGCTGGCGGTGACCTGGGCCCTCAAGCCGCTGTCCTGAGGGCCGCAGTACGGGGCCGCGCCGGGCGCCTTTTTGTCGCGCCGCCGGTTTTCGTAGCGGTCGATTTTCGCGGATAATAGGGGCATCCACTCGGTTTTTGCCTGCCCGCCGGTCGTTGTCCCCGATGACCGGCGTGTTTGTTGGAACCGGTCTTGAATCATCGTTTTAGGGTGCTTGCCTGCGCGGCCGTCCTTGCGCGGACGGGCGGGCCCGCCACCAGAGGAATTTCGCCATGGCATCGGTCAATAAAGTCATTCTCGTCGGCAACCTGGGGCGCGACCCCGAAGTGCGCTACAGCCCCGACGGCGCGGCGATCTGCAACGTCTCCATCGCCACCACCTCCCAGTGGAAGGACAAGACCACCGGCGAGCGTCGCGAAGAAACCGAGTGGCACCGTGTGGTCATGTACAACCGCCTGGCCGAGATCGCCGGCGAATACCTGAAGAAAGGCCGTTCGGTCTATATCGAGGGCCGCCTGAAGACCCGCAAGTGGCAGGACAAGGAAACCGGCGCCGACCGCTACAGCACCGAGATCGTCGCCGACCAGATGCAGATGCTGGGCGGCCGCGACAGCGGCGGCGAGGGCGGGGGCGGCTACGGCGGCGGCGGTTACGACGACGCGCCGCGCCAGCAGCGCGCGCCGGCGCAGCGGCCCGCCGCGCAGCGTCCGGCCCCGGCGGCGGCTCCCGCCGCGGGCGGCGCGGCCAACCTGGCCGACATGGACGACGACATTCCGTTCTGACGCGCGCTGGCGCGCACGGCCCGCGAACCCTGGCTTGCCCGCATGGCGAGCCAGGGTTTTTTCATTGCGCGCGGCCGCGCTGCCGGCTTCATACCCGGCCGGCGGCCGGGGCCTGCGGGGCCGGGCCATCGTCCGGGCCGACCAGCGCGTAGTTGTAGCCCTGGTCCGACCAATAGCGGGCCAGCAGGTCGCCATCGCGCCGGCTGCCTTGCGCGAGCAACTGCTTGCCGGGGCCGGGCGGGCGGATATAGAACGTGGCGCGCTGGCCGGCGTTTTCATAGATGACGATGGCCGCCGGCCCCTGGTCGGTGGCCAGCAGGCGCGCCGCGACCGGCCGGAAGCCGCTGGCGCTCAGGTCGGGCAGGCGTTGGGCGTGCGCGAAATAATCGTCCAGCCAAGCCTGCAAATTGCCCGTATCGGCGCGCACATCCGGCCGCGGCGCGTCGGCCGAGGCGAACAGGCGGTAGGCTTGCACCGCGTCCTGCATGGGCAGCATCCGGCTCGCCAGCACGGTGTCGCGCACGCCCCAGCCCGCCATGCCGCCGATGACCAGCGCGGCGGCCAGGCTGGCCGCCATGGCCAGTTTGCGGCGCGAACGGGCGCGCAGGCGCGCGCGCACGGCGGCGGGATCCAGGGCCGGGTTGGGGGGCAGGCGTTCCTGGTCGGCGAGCACGCGCAGCCGCTCGGCATCGCGCGCCCAGGCGGCGAGTTCTTCCGCCTCTTCGGGATGCGCCCGCAGGTAGGCTTCCATGGCCTGTCGCCCGGCATCGTCAAGTTGGCCATCCACAAACGCGTTGCGCGCCGCGTCGTCTATCGGGCGTTGGTTCATTTCATTATCCTCAGGTGGGCCGCGCCGGTCTGTCCCTCGTTCAGGCCCCGCAATGCGCTGCGCGCCCGCGACAGGCGCGACATGACCGTGCCCAGCGGCACCTCGAACAGATCCGCCACCGCCTTGTAGCTCAGGCCTTCCACACAGACCAGCCACAGCAGGGTGCGCTGGGCTTCGGGCAGGAGTTCGAAGGTCGCCAGCGAGGCGCGCGCCAGGGCCTGGCGTTCGCTCGAGGGCGCCGCCGCATCCGCGCCGGCGAACCATTCGAGCAGCCGCGAGTGGCGCCGCATGCGGCGCTGGGAATCAAGGAACTGGCGGTACAGGATGGTGAACAGCCAGGCCCGGATGTCGCCTTGCGGGCGGCGGCTGCCCCATCGCGTCAAGGCGCGTTCCAGGGTGGCCTGGACCAGGTCGTCGGCCGCCGCGGGCTCGCGGGTCAGGCGCAGGGCGAACCGCCGCAGCCGCGGCAATAGCTGGCGCAGGACGGCATCGGACAACTCGTCCGCGGGCGGGGCGTCGTCGTCGGTGGGAGCCGGGGCGGACACAGGCAAGGGTACCGGTCGAATCATGGGGAATTTTCCTGTCCAGGCCAGCGCCACGACGCGGCAGTCAACAGGCCAATATCGTAAGACGCCGCCCGGGCCAGTTTATTCCCGAGGGAATAAGCGTTCCGGTCTGCCGTCTTACCCAGGTACTCATCGTCCCAGGGCCAAGGAGCTTTATGTCGGAAGGACCTCAACGCGATGCCCGGCCGCTCGGCGTCGGGCAAATCTGTCTGCGCTTGGGCGCGATCGGCGCCATTGTCCTGGCATCGGGCGCCGCGTTCGCTTTCGTGGGCGGCTGGCTGGATCCGCAGCGCCTGACCCCGGACCGTGCGGTCGATGCCTTGGAGGCCAACAGCGGCCGCCATGCCGGCTACCGGCGCAATCATGCCAAGGGAGTCTGCGTCGTCGGCCATTTCGAAAGCAATGGCGCGGCCCAGCGCTGGTCGACGGCCGCCGTGTTCGCCCCCGGCAGCACGCCCGTGGTCGGCCGCCTGGCCGTGCCGGGCGGCAACCCGTTCGTCTCGGACTCGAGCGTGCCCATCCGCAGTTTCGCCTTGCGTTTTACGTCGCCCAACGGCGAGCAGTGGCGCACCGGCATGAACAGCATGCCGGTATTCGTGGTGGCGACGCCGCAGGCGTTCTACGAGCAGCAGCTCGCCGCGCGCCCCGACCCCGCCACGGGCAAGCCCGATCCCCGGCGCATCCAGGCGTTCTTCGCCGCGCATCCCGAGACGGCGGCTTTCCGCGCCTGGGCCAAGACCGCCAAGCCATCGGCCAGCTATGCCACCGAAAGCTACTACGGCTTGAACGCCTTTTACTTCATCGATGCCCAGGACAAGCGGCAGCCGGTACGCTGGCGGCTGGCGCCCGTCGATGCGCCGCCGGCCCCGGAAGCCGGGCCGCAGCACGACGGCGATTATCTGCAGGCCGACTTGCAGCGGCGCCTGGCGCAGGGCCCGCTGCGCTGGCGCCTGCTGGTGACGCTGGGCGCGCCCGGCGATCCCACCGCCGATGCGACCCGGCAGTGGCCGGCCGACCGGCCCGTGGTCGACGCGGGCATGCTGGTGATCACGGGCAGCGCGGGGCAGGACCACGGCGCCTGCCGCGACGTCAACTACGACCCGACCGTGCTGCCCCGGGGCATTGCCATTTCGGATGATCCGCTGTTGCCGGCGCGTTCGGCCGTCTATGCGGCGTCGTACGAGCGCCGCACCAGCGAAGGGCCGCCCGCCGGCGCCCCGGCCTCGCCTTCCCCGAATCAACCGGAGCACGCACGATGAACCCAGTATCCGATCGATCCGACGCGGGCTTCGGCCGCCTCGCGCGCCTGCTGCATTGGCTGATGGCAGCCGGCATTCTGGCGATGCTGTTCATCGGGGTGGGCATGGTGGCGTCCGTCTCCGAGCGGCACCAGTGGCTGATGCAGATCCACAAGCCGCTGGGCGTGGCATTGCTGGTGCTAGTGTGCATCCGCCTGGCCGCGCGGCTGTACCGGGGGGCGCCGGCCCTGCCCGGCGACATGCCGGCCTGGCAGCGGCTCGCCGCCCATGCTTCGCATGTACTGCTGTACGTGCTGATGTTCGCCATGCCGCTGATCGGCTGGGCGATGGTGTCGGCCGGCGGCTATCCCGTCATCGTGGGCGCCTGGCAGCTGCCGCCGATCGCGCCCGCCGACGCGGCGCTGTTCGCCTGGCTGCGCGGCGCGCACCGCTATCTTGCGTTCCTGTTGTTCGCCACGGTGCTGGCGCACCTGGCCGCCGCCCTGTTCCATGGCTGGATACGGCGCGACGGGGTGCTGGAATCGATGACGCGCGGCCGGTGACGGCGCGGGGCGCGCGCGGCGCTGAGCGGGGCTGGGTCGCATGCCCGGGGCGGCCCTGCGGGACGCTGGTGAAAGCGTTATGCTCACCAGTTTGCCGCAATCCGGGGCGCCGGCGCCCCGCACCAACGAAGGAAATCCCCACCTTGGCCGACTCCGAAAGCCGCCCCGTCGCCGGCATGCCCGCCCAGGATGTGACCACGCCCACCGGGCTGCGGCGCACCCTGGCCGCCCGCCACCTGACCATGATCGCCGTGGGCGGGTCCATCGGCACGGGCTTGTTCGTCGCTTCCGGCAACACCATCGCCCAGGCGGGGCCGGGCGGGGCGCTGCTAGGTTATGCGCTGATCGGCCTGATGGTCTATTTCCTGATGACCAGCCTGGGCGAACTGGCGGCCGCCATGCCGGTGGCGGGGTCCTTCGCCACTTATGGCGCGCGCTATGTCGAACCGGGCTTCGGCTTCGCCCTGGGCTGGAACTATTGGTACAACTGGGCGGTGACCGTGGCGGTCGACCTGGTGGCGGCGCAGCTGGTGATGGCCTACTGGTTTCCCGATGTGCCGGGGGTCTACTGGAGCGCGCTGTTCCTGGTGCTGACCTTCGGGCTGAATGCGCTGTCGGCGCGCGGTTTCGGCGAGGCGGAGTTCTGGTTCGCCCTGATCAAGGTGGTGGCGGTGCTGGTCTTCATTGCCATGGGCGTGTTGATGCTGCTGGGCATTATCCGCGGCGGCGAGACCGGCGGCTGGCACAACTGGACGGTGGGCGACGCGCCTTTCGCCGGCGGGTTCGCGGCGTTGATCGGCGTTGCCATGGTGGTGGGTTTTTCATTCCAGGGCACCGAGCTGATCGGCATCGCCGCCGGGGAGTCCAAGGACCCGGCGCGCAATCTGCCGCGCGCCGTGCGCCAGGTGTTCTGGCGCATCCTGCTGTTCTATGTGCTGGCCATCGGCGTGATCGGCCTGCTGATCCCGTATACCGACCCGCAGTTGCTGCGCAACGAGGTGACCGATATCAGCGTCAGCCCGTTCGCGCTGATTTTCGACCGGGCCGGCCTGCTGGCGGCGGCGTCCATCATGAATGCGGTGGTGCTGACTTCGGTGCTGTCGGCCGGCAATTCCGGCATGTACGCCGCCACGCGCATGTTGTACGCGCTGGCGCGCGAGGGCAAGGCGCCGGCCATTTTCGGCCGGGTCTCGGCCAGCGGCGTGCCGGTGCTGGCGCTGCTGGCGACCACGGTGGTGGCGGCGCTCTGTTTCTTTTCCTTCGTGTTCAGCCCGAATGCGGTTTATATCTGGCTGCTGAACACTTCGGGCATGACCGGTTTCATCGCCTGGCTGGGGATCGCCATCAGCCACTATCGCTTTCGCCGCGGCTATCTGGCGCAAGGCGGCCAGCTGAGCGACCTGCCTTATGTTTCGCCCTTTTTCCCGTTCGGGCCCCTGTTCGCTTTCACGCTCTGCCTGGTCATTACATTGGGCCAGAATTACCAGGCCTTTCTGCAGGACCGGATCGACTGGGTGGGCGCCGGGGCGACGTACATCGGCATCCCGCTGTTCCTGCTGATCTGGGCCGGCTACCGGCTGGCGCGCGGGTCGCGGTTCGTGCGCTATGCGGATATGACGTTTCCAGTGCGGGATGTGCGGGCTGAAGGGGATTGGAGTCGGCAGTAAAGGGGTGGGTGTTTTGCCGGGCAGGGATGGCAGTAGGGCGTCCAGGCCGGGGCTGGGGCGTGCGGGCCGGCCACGTCGCTCGGCTCGGGCGCGCCACCAGGCGCCCTCGGCCCCCTGCGGGGGCTGCCCTCGCTCCAACTGGCCGTCCCGCACGCCCCAGCCCCGGCCTGGACTCACGGCGGCGGCATGCCTGGTCCGCCGTGCCACTGGTGAATC
>Ga0182748_1004220_pt1 | contig 11573 bp, 10 predicted proteins | sample eDN3rd37CKraftOP_FD_128877 | JGI IMG/M metagenome (GOLD analysis project Ga0182748, IMG submission 128877) | Enriched Organic Plus compost microbial communities from Emeryville, California, USA - eDNA 3rd pass 37_C Kraft OP (version 2) (version 2) ...
AAGCGAGGATGCAACGCGAGAACGAGAAGATACGGTGTGTGGGACCTTCGTATGAGGAAGGCGCTTCAGCATTTTCCACTCCATCTTCCAGTAGGTGCCGCGGTGCCGTGCAACCCGAAACAAAGCCGATGCGCACCACGCGGCGACGCGCTGCCCGGGGAGGGCGCGACGCCTGTGTGGCGGTCATCGGGGAATGCAATGGTTTGCGGCGGTCGTGGACAGGGCTCGGCGGAGGCCGACAGACAAAGCCGGCGGATGCTCCCTGGGGCGGCCCCGTCCATGCCCGCCACGCATCCAGCCGACTGATTGCGTCAGTCATTCGACTATTCTTGCACGGAGAGTCCAAGGGCAACTGCCCTCCTTCTCTGACGCGCACCCGTCGTCCTACGCATAACTCCGTGCGGCTCCAAGAGTGGAGACGCGAGAGGTCGGCCCCCTCGCAGAAAAGAGTAAGTGATTCGACTGCAGATACGAGTGCGCTGCACGGCGAATTAATGTTGCATGCACGGTGATGCTTGCCGTGCCGCAAAGCGGCCTTCTAAAGGCCACACACTGCTGTTTCTGCGGCATACTGCGGTTCACGTCGAATCGCGAAAACTGCGAGGAACGAATGCACCGAGCTTACTTCACCGCGCTGGCCCTTTTGCTTCTGGTGTCGCCTGCTGCTGCGGCCTGTGTCGAGGCGGCAGGGTCCGGCGAATTTCAGATGGGCGCCAGCGCCTGGGGTGAAGCCGACGATCAGTTCAAGACGCAGGGAAACGAGGCGACACTCACACCGCAGATCGGCACGCAGACCGCGCGGTGGAATGATGGACTATCGCTCAATAACGTCGAGGTCTGCGCAACCTTTGCGATGCCGGAGACGACCGCGGATGCATCGCGCAGCTATGCTGGGCTGCTGTTCTGGGTCACCGACAAGGACAACTTCTATCAGGCGGTGATTTCGCCGAACGGTATGTTCACCGTGGCGCGCAAGGTGGCCGGACGCATCGTGCAGACACCTCCGGTCAACTGGACACAGTCGACCGCGGTGAAAACGGGGCCGGGTGCGAAGAACGCTCTGCGCGTCACGGCCAACGGCGAGAATGTCATCCTGCATGTCAACGATACGGAAGTGGCGCGCTTCCGCGGGCAGCCGCCGGAAGCGGCCAGCCATGCCGGTATCGTCGCGTCGTCGGCACCTTCCGCGGTCGACACCTGGCGCGTGTCCGGTTTCAGCGCCGCGGACCCGGCGCCCGCTTCCGCTCCCGCCGAGACAGCGGCGGCGGAAGGAAAATCGTCAGGAGAGGGTGAGGCGGTCACCGGCGCGATCGAAGCGGCATCGCCCGGCTGCGGAGCGGGCAAGGCGCTCTATGATAGGGCGTTCGCGGAATACGATGCGAACTGGGGCCCGAAGGACAGCAAGTTCGACATCGCCGACGGTGTGGCTACGTTCACTCCGGCGCCCGGCACGCCGGCGCTGCGCTGGAACCGCGTGTTCGTCTTCGGCGACATGGACGCGTGTGCCGAGTTCACGCTCGCGAACAACACGGCGAATCCGACGGCGAGCTATGCGGGGCTCGTATTCTGGGTGCAGGACAGCCGGAACTACTATCAGGCGGTGCTCGCGCCGAACGGCTACTTCACGGTCGCGCGCATCGTCGACGGCAAGGCGCTTCCCAGACGCCCGGTGGCGTGGACGAAGCTCGCCGCCGCCAAAACAGGCTCGAAGCAGAAGAACACCATGCGGGTGACGATCAAGGGTGAACAGGTGAACATCGCGGTCAACGGCAATCCGGCGGGCAGCTTCAAGGGTGAGCCGCCACGGTGGCCGAGCCATATCGGACTGCTGGCCGCTTCCGCCGCCAGCAAGACGGGCGATACCTGGCAGGTAGGCGACCTAAAAGTAACGGCGCCGCAATAGCGCGGCGCCGCGGTTATTCCTGGCGGTCGGTCTTGAGGAGGGCGCTTACACGTCAGTGCACGCGGGCGGCGTCGTCCGCCGTCGCGGCTGACTGCACCGCCTTCTGTACCTTCTCGAACGCGCGCACCTCGATCTGGCGGATGCGCTCGCGCGAGACGCCGAATTCCGTCGACAGGTCCTCGAGCGTCGCCGGCTGCTCGGTCAACCGCCGCGCCTCGAAGATGCGCCGCTCGCGGTCGTTGAGCGAGGCAAGCGCGTTCGACAGATAGTTCTTGCGCTGGTCGAGCTCCTGCTCATCGCCGAGGGTATCCTCCTGCGTGGGCGCATCGTCCGCCAGCCAGTCCTGCCATTCGCCGGCTTCGGAATCGGTGCGAACGGGTGCGTTGAGCGACGCATCGCCACCGAGGCGGCGGTTCATCGACACGACGTCGGCCTCGCTGACACCGAACTTGCGCGCGATCGTTTTGACGTGATCGGGATGCAAGTCGCCGTCATCGAGGGCCTGGAGCTGGCTCTTGGCGCGCCGCAGGTTGAAGAACAGTTTCTTCTGCGCCGCAGTGGTGCCCATCTTCACGAGGCTCCACGAACGCAGGATGTATTCCTGGATCGAGGCACGGATCCACCACATCGCATACGTCGCGAGGCGGAAGCCCTTGTCCGGATCGAAGCGCTTCACCGCCTGCATCAGGCCGACGTTGCCTTCGGAGATGACCTCTCCGATCGGCAGGCCGTAGCCGCGATAGCCCATGGCGATGCGGGCGACGAGGCGAAGGTGCGACGTCACCAGCTTCTCGGCTGCGTCCTGGTCGGAGTGCTCCTGCCAGCGCTTGGCCAGCATGAACTCTTCGCCCGGTTCCAGCATCGGGAATTTGCGAATCTCCTCGAGATAACGAGCGAGACCCAGCGAGCCCTGCGCGATCGTCGGAAGTTTCGTTGCCATGTCGTCTACCAGCCGCCCCAGTGCCAGGGCGGTCCCTCTCAGTCATCATAAGCGGGGAACCGTTCGCGGGCTTCGCCGACTTTCGGCTGAACCCTTTTAGAAAACGCACCAGATGCCTATTTTCCGTCGATCCGGTGCCCGCCTTACCCCCTATACGCAGGTCAGGGATATATTGTTGCACTCCATCTATGTCGCAAGCGCAGTGCAGAAATGTTTTGCTGAGACAGCGATTATCCCGTTCACGCCCCATTCTTCCAGCCGCGAGAGTGTAGCGCGGGGCGCTCATTCGCCATACGGGACTTGGTATTGGACCTAATCTGCGATTTGCGGCGCGCGCCAATTTTGCCGCTAATCCGCCTCCAAGGCATTCAACAGATTGGCGATATCGGCCGGCAGCGGGCTTTCAAACTGAAGTGATTGGCCCGTGAGGGGATGCTCGAAGCCCAGTTCCGCGGCATGGAGGGCCTGGCGGCCGAGCGCCTCCAAGGCGTCCCTGGAGCCCTCGCCGAGGCGGCCCACCTTCGCTTTGAAGCCGCTGCCGTATATCGAATCTCCGAGAACAGGCATCCCGACGTGGGCAAGGTGCACGCGGATCTGATGGGTGCGGCCGGTTTCGAGCTCGAGGCGGAGCAGCGACACGGGGCCCGCGTCGGTCTCGAAGGTTCTCAAGAGCTCGTAATGGGTTACGGCGTGGCGGCCGGCTTCGCCGCGGGTCACTGCGATCTTGGTGCGGTTCGACTGGCTGCGGCCAAGCCGCGCCGAGATGGTGTCACGGGGACGCAGGGGCTTTCCCCATACCAGCGCGCGATAGGCCCGGTACATTCGGCCATCGGCGCCGTGGGCGGCGAACTGCTCGGCAAGCCCTTGATGGGCGGCGTCGCTCTTCGCCACGACGAGAAGTCCCGAGGTGCCCTTGTCGAGCCGGTGCACGATGCCGGGCCGGCGCACACCGCCGATACCCGAAAGGCTATCGCCGCAGTGGGCGATGAGGGCATTCACGAGGGTGCCTTCGGCGTGTCCCGGCGCGGGATGCACAACCATGTGCGCCGGTTTGTCGATGACAATGAGGTCGCTATCCTCGTAGACCACGCTGAGGGGCATTTTCTCAGCGCGCGGCTCGGCGGCGACAGGCGGCGGCAGTACAACTTTGAACGTGTCGCCAGGCTTGACGCGGTAGGCGCCATTGTCGACGGCGTTACCATCGCCATCGGTGATATTTCCGGAGCGGATCAGCGCCTGGATGCGCGCACGGCTCAGCCCATCGACGCGCTGGGCGAGCAGCTTATCGAGGCGGGTTCCCGTATCTTCCTCGCTCGCGGTGAGCTGCAACGGGTTTGCGCTGGGTCTCGGCTCGGCGCTAGACATAGCCTTATAAACTGGCCTCCCGATGGCCTCCGCGAGATGACGGAAGGACGTAGAATGCACCCGACCGATGCCGCCGACGCAGCCCCCGCGGCGGCGGCAGCTCCCATGCCGAACTCAGCGGAAGCGCGCCTGCAGCGCACGATGAAGATCGTCGTCGTCGCGCTCGGGGTGCTGCTGTTCGCCGGCCTTGCGACGGTTGCCGGCCGCATCATCTATCTCGCGTCCGCCAAGACGACGCAACCGCCGCCAGCGCCGCGCCCGGCCGTTCCGCCCGAGGCGATGCTGCGCTTGCCCGCAGGCGCGCAGGTGCGCTCGATGTCGCTTTCGGGCGACCGGCTTGCGGTTCACTATGAAGCCGCGGGCGCGGAAGGGATTGCGGTCTACGATCTCGCTGCGGGCCGCGCGCTCACCGACATCGGAATCAAGCGAACAGCGCCCGATTGACGCTCTTTGGGTATTGCAGGACCTGAAGCAAAGAAACGGCTTGATTGATGGGCGCTTAATCCCATATAGGTTCGCTCCAGCGCTGTCCCGTTCGTCTAGTGGCCTAGGACACCAGCCTCTCACGTTGGGAACAGGGGTTCGAGTCCCCTACGGGGCGCCATCACCTATTTAAGTGATTGATATTGCTTTATTTTCTTGCCGGTATTGTCCCGCCGGCAAACTCGGTGGGACAGTTACGTTCCTCCTTTGGACCTGACTAACCCCATCGCATCGCCTGCCATCTTCTGTCGCGGCGCCGCCTTCGTGTCGCGCCGGCTATGACCTGCGTGACCCGCCAATTCCACCGAGAGGCTCATTCGGATTTGGACATCGGGGCTAGCTCGCGGCACGCGCGGTCGACTGCCACCAAGAGCGTTGGTAAGCGGTTGATGCCGTGCATGTCGCGGATCAGTCCCTTAGCAATCTCAAGCGCGATCCCGCGGCTCGTCACATAGAGTGGCCGCTTGCTCTTGCCCCGCAAGACCTCTGTCTCGGCTGGCGTCCCAATGAAACGACTCTTTGCGACTCCGATAACGGCAACCTGTCCCCGGAGAGCAGAAAAGAGCCGCGCGCCTAGGCCGTCGCGCTGGTCCAGTCCCAACGTCACGTAGCCGTCGATAACGATCGTCGCCGGTATCTTCGGGAACCGATCCATAAGTTCCAAGACGTGCGGCAACTCGCGCTTGAAGAAATGTCCGGGCTCGTACGGCAGCGCACTCCCGAGGCGCACCACCTCGGTCTGGTCGATCACATCGGACCGCCAGTCGGCGAACGCAACCCCGGCAGCAACGGCCCGACTATCGCCGTGATAGTGTACATCGACGGCGAGGTGAAAGCTCACGACGCTTCGCCCTCGCTCTCATGGTTTGACTCTCGGTCGCGCACGAGCGCCTCATGGCCATTGAACCAGCAGTACGTGCAGTCCGCGTTGAGATGGGCTCGATAAAATCGGTCCCGATCGAAGCGCGTCTTCGCATCGTCCTTCACCCAAATCTCGCATTCGATGGCGTCGAGTGCGAATACAAATGCGTGGTAGATGAGAGGCTCAAGCGGTGTACGCTCCTTGGCAAAGAGCTTGTCGCCGGTGGCGAGGATGCCCTCGAAAACGAGCATACGGTCGTAACGGAGCATGATCCGCCGCGTGTAGCCCTTCGCGCGTCGACGAAAGATTTTTCCGGTGATCCACATCTAACGCGCCTCGGTAAAGCGGTCACTGGCATTGGCAGTGAGCCGCCCGATAGAATTGCCAAGCGGCGGCCAAAATCAACGACCAGCCCGTTGCAGACGTTGCCACCCGGCAGGTCGTTTTCTGGGGTGGTCATCCGGCTTGCTCCGGTTCGCTCCCCTGAACCGCTGCCGGCAGGTCCCACTGCCGAGGAGGCAAAGCAGACCTTAGATGTCGCCCCGTCTCAGCATGTCGGTCGGATTCCTTTTGAGGCCGGTCTCACCAACTCGTCATGCCGTCCGCGTGCCTTCTGGACGGCTTGATCGACGACAATGATAGTCGCGAGTGCAAGTTAGGAGTTCGAGGAGAACGTGATGTCGGCCAATCCATCACCCGTCCGCGTGTTGGCGCTGCTGTGCATTGCCGGCGCGACAATGCTGTTCACAAGCGCCGGCAATGCGGACCCGGCAGGGGTTCAGGCGTACGAAGGAACCGGATTTACGCAAGACCCGTGCTCCCTTCTCACCGATGACGAGGTGTCGCAACAGCTCGGACGCCAAGTCCGAGCAATGTCCAACCGCGATCATGAGCCGATGTGCGAGTGGACGCCTGATGGCCGACCTGGGCTCGATACGTGGACCTTCCTGGAATACCAGAAGCTAAATTCGCGCTTACATCTGGACGTCGTTCGTGATCTCAAGCGAGCCAATGCCGGCCCCGGCATCCGGCGCATCGACATCGGAGATGGCGCGCTGCTGAGCATTGCGCGCCGCGACATCACCGTGCTGGTCGGCGGGTCGACGTTCAGAATCAGTGGCGGAGGGGCGATATCGCTCGCGGACGATGCCCTGATCAATCTGGCCCGGCTCGCGCAACCACGAGCACACTAGTCAGGTCATGGCGCCGCGCTGCCGTGGCCGTCATTACTGATTGTCGACGCAGGCGTCGGCCAAGCATCCTTCAATCTGCTTGAGGAATCTGATGCCGGGGGTGTCATCTTCGAGGATTCTTTCCATGGTGACGCCATCCGCGTGGCAGGCCGTAGCCTTGCGCAAGCCCGCCAGGGCTTGGGCCAATGTTTTGGCATCCGATGCGTTGATCGTCACCGCGTCCGAGGGCTCGGAAAAAAGCGCAGCGACAGGCGCGCCTTTCAGAAGTTCCGGCATATCAATGGCCTTCCCCAGCGATATCAGAACCGCCCGGTCCTTCGGATCGAGTTCCACATTTGTCTGAGGATCGATATTGCAAGCGAGCGCCGAAGCGCCCGAGAGGACGATCGTTGCTGCTGCAGTCACTATGAAACGCATTCGGTCCTCCCGCAGAGATCACCACCTGGCACCCACTCTGCTGCAAGCGGCACAACAACTCAATGTCGGTGACCGTTGTGCGGGACCGTTCGGCCGGCGACAGCAAGCCCGAACTAACGTCAGCGAACGGCCCCGCACAGCCTCGTGAAAGGGGCGACGACACTGCAGCGCATTCGCGGCCGGAAGGAAGCCGAACACTCTTTGTCACCGATCCCTGTTCCGCACCCAAAAATTGTCCGTCTCCAACGTGGTTGGACCGCATGCGGCTTTCTCTGCTGGGCCGTTGAGATCACCATCTGGACAGCTGTTCTGGCCCAACTCCCATTGAACATCGCGTTTACGCTCATGAGCATGACCTATGCTGCGACACCACTCGCGAGCTGGCTGTTCCTGGCTGAGAACATCAGCGTTTGGCGATGGATAGGCGCCGGCTTCGTCACGGCAGGCGCGGCCATCATCGGATCGACAGGAATTGGCTAATGCACTCACTACGGGAGGTGGCCGGGCATCGAGGCATCGGCCGTGGACGGGAGCACCTGTCGATCTTCGGGCGGGGAACCAACGGGCATGGTGTCCTTCTGATTCACGGGATTACGGGAGCCGGAGCTCAAGCCGACCACTTTGAGCGAGCGTGAAAACTCTGAGGTCCTCGACGATGCGTGTGAGACTGTCGACCTGGGCAATCAAACCCCGAATTGCTGCCGCGCCCGGCGCGAATACCCCATCGACGACCCCTTGCAGCCGACCGCGGAGAATCGGTGCAAGAGCGTTCATGGGGTCTTCCGGCGTGAGGGCGCGGGGCCCCTACTATTGCTGATATCATGGAAGATCTCCGTGGAGACTGCGTCGAGACTGTGTCGACTTGGCGTTGCGCCTTGTCCACCGGACGGTAACTGCGCTTCCGGGACGCATAGCGTCGATATCGCGCCAGGCCAAATCCCCAGCTGACGCCGTGCCAAGTAACTATGAATCGAAAGGGCACACGGATGGCAGCGAGGTCTTGGGGCTTCTACGAGAGCGAAGGCTTCCCTTGGACTGCCGGGCACCGATGCCCACGTTCGCCCGGCCGCTTCAAGTTCCTGGGTGATGTCTGACCGTTGTCTACCGCGACCAGAATGGCGCCAGCGGAATTGATTCCGCGCGAGAATGCCTCGACAGCGTGCGGCCGGTACTCAGGAGATGCCGCCGTGTCTTAGATGGCCGAGGAATGCCACGTCCATGCCCTCGTTTCTCATATCCGCATCGCATCAAAAGACGAATTGTCTCCGCGGGTATCGAAGCCTCGGGGTTTCCTCCTGGAAAAAGTAGATGGCCAGCCGCGGGCGAGTTAAATATTGCCCGTGCCGCTACGGCTTCGATCGCCGTGGTAAAATCGTAAGCGGTGCGAAACGCGGATGCGCCACGCAGGGCCCTCGCGGTCCGGGCTGGCCAACTGGAAAAGATTTTGAGGCTTAAGCAGGCTCTGCGCATGTCCCGTTTGGGTTAGATGCGGAAGATGATGTTTGGCAGCAGCTTACCGTGTATCACGGGAACTGTTCGGCTTGCGTGCACATTCGGTTCTTCGGATCGTTGATGCAAATACACGTGATATTGTTTAACGCATACTGGGGATTGGAGCAGTCCGCCGGGCCGTTCGGCGAGGCGAGTTTGGAGAGCACCGGAAACACCGGTGTGTAGATGTCAGGATCAGAGGTGCGGTTCCTAGCTATGAGGGATTTGCTCGGTGCTTCGCCGAGATAAACTTTGAAACCGCTCGTGATCCTCGTGTGTTCCTCCTGGCCGAAATTTGCGTTGGCAAATACGGAGATCGGAACGTCACCAGCACGGAAAAGGAATTCGGCGCCGGCGGCGCCGAGGCTAACCTCATTTATATAACGATAACCGCCATAAAGTTTGAAATCGTCGGTGACGTAGTAAGCGAGGTCGGTTTGCGCAAAGAAGTGCCCGTCATCGAGCGCAATCATGGGTGTACCATTCAATGTTGACGGCGTCTCGACGCTCTCGTAGCCGGCGATCCCTCCGAGCGTGAAGCGGCCGAGATATAGCTCTCCTTCCGCAGCCGCGCGCCAGATGTCGATGTCGTTCCAGGTGTGGTAGCTGCCATAGATGCCGAGCAGATGGCTCGACGGATCGCGCGTGAAGAGATGCACGCCCCCACCGCCCAAGACCTCGCCGTCGATCGAGCCAACCGCTGTATCGAATTGCAGGCCGAGCATGTGACCAATGGGAAGTGCGTAGCTGCCGAGTGCTAGGACGGCCCCTTCGTCGTCATACGCTCCTGCTTCTACGCTGAATTTTACATTCGGCGCAACCACTGCAGGTCTCGAACCATCGGCCGTTGCGCTGGTGAAAAGAGTCAAGAAAAGCAAAGGACAAAGCCAAATCGAGGAACGCATCACACTTAATTCTCACGCTGCTACATATTCCGGACTCAAGTTGCGGAAGATGGAAACGTGGCGCATACCCTGATTGAGGTAGGACACCTTCTTCATCTATGCGATTGTGGTCGTTGGATCACACTAGGGGCGTTCAGGCGCCGCGGTGCAGCCACGCGGGGCTGCTGGCGATCTTCGAGATCAGTTCGGGCTGGCGGCTGACACCCAGCTTGGAGAAGATTTTCTTGAGATGAGCACGGGCGGTGTCGACCGCGATGCCGAGTTCGGCCGCGACTTCGCTCAGCGACCGGCCGACGGCGAGCCGTTCGCAGATGCGCGCCTCTGCAGGCGTCAATCCGAAGAGGCGCCGCAAAAGATCGACGCGGGTTTCGATTGGCTGCTCGGGCAGGGAAAACAGAAGCACCGCGACGGGCCGTTCGGACTGGTCGGGCGCGCCCGGGATTCGATCGCGCAGTCGATGTGTGGTCATTCGAATGGGTTCGCGGCCGGACGGCCGCGCTATTGACAGCGCTTGCGCTGTCGTCCTAGGCGCGGAGCTGAGGCAGTCGCTGATGGCTCGGCGTAAGGCATTATCGTCGGCTGCCAGGTGCGCGCGAACCATCCCGGCGTTGATGGATAATCCGTCGCCAAGCTCAGCGATCCTCAGTCCTGCGCGATTGCCGTGGATGAGGCGTCCGTCCCACTCGACGAGAAAGATACCCATGCCGACGCTATCGAGAGCGGCAAGGGCGGTGCCGGCCTCGAAACGTACGCCGGCGAGATGCTCACTGATGGCGATGGACTGCTTCAAGTGGGGAATGATCTCGCCGAACGTGGCGACATCGTCGTGCGTGTAATGCGACGTCTCTTTCCCGCGGAAGACGCCGAGGATGATAAGCGATCCATCGTCCTCCGCAAGACTGACGAGGAGCGAATACTCGACGTCGGCGTGCACGAGCATGTCGCGGTAGATCTGCGAGCCGTGAAGCTCGGCCTCATCGATTTCCAGACGGCACGACAGCGGGCGGCTCGGGTAGCGCTCCAGGTGGCGCACGCGCGGGTCGGTCGGCATCAGCTCGGCGAAATGCCGCTCGAAGCGCTGGGTGGCCAAGCTTAGATCGTCGGTTGTGTACATCCGGCGTATATCGGCATCGTAGCCGTAGAGCGCGGAAAAATTTAGCAGGCTGTTGCGCGGCTGGACGCGCACGATTTGCGCGCCCTTAGAGGCGAAGGCGATTGTCATCTCGCGCAGAAAGGCAGGCCAACGCGTGCCGTCGATCGCGGCGTCATACAGTTTGGAGATGACGGGGAGGATGCGGACCGCATCTGGAGTACCAGCGACTGTCATGTGAGATGTGTTCGCGATTGTGCAGCGATAGCGGCGGGCGACCTCTGCATCCAGGTGGGGCTCGCAAGCACCTTTGCGACGAGCGGGGCTTGGCCGTCGACGTCCAGCTTGGCAAAGACGTTTTTCAGGTGAACGCGGCAGGTTTCCACGGAGATGGCCATGCTTTCAGCGATGTCCCGCGGAGCCTGACCGGCGACAAGCCGCTCGACGACGCGCGCTTCCGTCAGCGTCAATCCGAATAGCCGCCGCAAGACCTCGGCTGGCGTCTCGACCGGATCCTCGGGTGCCGAGATGAAGAGGATGGCGAGGGGACGCTCAAGGCCGCTCGCCCGGTCATCGCCGGGGGCCGGCTGCAGGGCGCCGACAACCAGATTGATAGGTTCGCGCCCTGATGGGCGTGCGACGGGCATGGCGAATGCTGATGCAGCATCGCCAGCGCTTCGGTTATTGATGGCGGCCGCGATGAGACGGCGAAGTTGGACAGTTTGCGCGCGGGTATCCATCCTGATGCAGCCGTCGGGCGCGCTGATGCCGTCGCCGCGCTCGATGACCCGCCTCGCCGATGAATTGGTCCAGGAGATGCGGGCGTCGCGGTCGACGAGCATGACGCCCATCGCCAAGGTGTCGAGTGCACCGCGCGCGGCATGAGCCTTGAAGCTTGCGTCGGCCACGTGCTCGCTCAATCTG
>Ga0182748_1004225_pt1 | contig 11559 bp, 9 predicted proteins | sample eDN3rd37CKraftOP_FD_128877 | JGI IMG/M metagenome (GOLD analysis project Ga0182748, IMG submission 128877) | Enriched Organic Plus compost microbial communities from Emeryville, California, USA - eDNA 3rd pass 37_C Kraft OP (version 2) (version 2) ...
AAGCACATGCGCCCGCGCCAGATCGACCACATGAATATAGTCGCGGATGCAGGTGCCGTCCGGCGTGTCGTAATCGTCGCCATAAACTTCGAGGCAATCCGCCTTTCCCGCCGCAGCCAGCATGGCGCGCGGTATCAGATGCGTTTCGGGTTCGTGCTTTTCGCCAAGCTCGCCATCCAGATCGGCCCCGCAGGCATTGAAATAGCGCAGCGCCGCATAGGGCATGCCATAGGCTGCGGAATAGTCAGCCAGCATATGTTCCGCGATCAGCTTCGTGCGACCATATGGATTAATCGGGCGCTGCGTTTCGCCTTCGCGGATGGGCAGGACATCCGGGATGCCATAGGTGGCGCAACTGGACGAGAAAATGATGGGGCGTCCGCCCGTCAGGCGGCTCGCCTCCAGAACGGACTGGATGCCGCCGACATTGTTGCGATAATATTTCGCCGGGTCCGTGACGGATTCCCCCACATAGGCCGAGGCCGCAAAGTGGATGATGGCTGCTGGCTCGAAGTTCCTGATTGCGGCGACAAGCCGATCTTGAGAAAGCGTATCGCCCTCGACAAACTCGCCCCAGCGCACGGAGGACCGGTGACCCGTCGACAGATTGTCGTAAACGACCGGCGAAAATCCGCTCTCGTGCAGAAGCTTTGCCGTATGGCTGCCGATGAAACCAGCGCCGCCGGTGACGAGGATAGTCCGCCGTGTCATCTCGCCACCTCGAAAAGCTCGCCCGTTGGCCTGACAAGCTGGCGTTCGAAATAGGCGATCGTCTGCTTCAGGCCTTCGGCAAGCGCAATCTGCGGCTCCCAGCCAAGCTCGCGCTTGGCGAGCATGATGTCGGGGCGGCGCTGGCGCGGATCGTCGGTCGGCAGCGGACGATAGACGATGCGCGAGGACGAACCTGTCAGCGCAATGATCTGCTCGGCCAGTTCACGCACGGTGAACTCTCCCGGATTGCCAAGATTGACGGGCTTCTGGATCTGGCTGTTCATCAGCCGGCTGAAGCCTTCGATCAGGTCGTCGACATAGCAGAAGGAACGGGTCTGCGAGCCATCGCCATAGATGGTGATGTCTTCGCGCTTGAGCGCCTGAACGATGAAGTTCGACACGACGCGCCCATCGTCGGGCCGCATGCGCGGGCCATAGGTGTTGAAGATGCGCACGATGCGGATATCGACGCCATACTGCTTGTGAAAATCGTAGAACAGCGTTTCGGCCGAGCGCTTGCCTTCGTCATAGCAGGACCGGGGCCCGAAGGAATTGACATTGCCCCAATAGGCTTCCGGCTGCGGATGCGTCTGCGGGTCGCCATAAACTTCCGAAGTCGATGCCTGGAAAATCCGTGCCTGGTAATGCGCTGCCAGCTCAAGCAGGTTGAGCGAGCCGATAACGTTTGTCTTCATCGTATGCACCGGATCGGCCTGATAATGCGGCGGCGAAGCCGGGCATGCCAGATTGTAGATCTCGTCCACCGGCAGATCGATCGGGTTGACGATATCGTGGCGCACAAAGCTGAACGTGTCGTAACGCAGGAGATTGCGCAGGTTCTCAAGCCGTCCCGTCGAAAAATTATCGACGCAGATGACGAAGTTTCCTTCGTTCAGAAGACGCTCGCAAAGATGGGAACCGAGAAATCCTGCTCCGCCTGCGACAAGAATACGCCGTGTCGACATGCGTGCAGCAGATATACCCGACGATCTGAAGTTTATATTCACGAGAACCTCCAACGCCAATTCTTCAATTGCGCCATCCAGTAAAACGCAAAGCAGCTCCATCAACGCGCTTGAATAGAAGCGTGCTGTTCGGTGGTTTATGCTTGCTCTATCGGATGATTGAAGATAGCGGCGCTGGAGACCGGAGTCGTTAGCATAGAATCCGGAAACTTATCCTTGCGTCCATTTTTTAAGCGGACAGTTTATTGGTAGGCATATTTTAGCGCAGAATATCGGAAAGGCGTTTCTGCTCTTTTTCGACACGCTCCAGATTGAGCCCTGCCAGCAGATCGAGGATATGGGTTTTCATCAACGCCGCGGCCTCCTCGCTTCTGTGCTTTTCAATCGCGTCGACCAGCGCGTGATGTGCATCGCTCTGGCAGGTCGTTTCGCGCCGTTCCCAATAGAGCGAGATGATGAGCGACGAACGCGGCAACAGATCGCCCACAAAACCCGCCAGGATCGAATGGCCCGAAATCGCGGCCAGATGCGTGTGAAAGAGCGCCGACAGCATGATCGCCTCGCTGTCGCGTCCGGCATGCAGCGCCTCATGCTCGTCGTGGAGATGCTGGCGCAGCTGCTTGACCTGCCGGGGCTTGACGACCTTTGCCGCCAGCGCAGCCACCTCCGGCTCGATCAGAAGGCGTGCCTCGAACACCTCGCGCGCTTCCTCGCGTGACGGCTCGGCCACGAAGGCACCGCGATTGGGTTCCAGACGCACGAGCCTGTCATGCGCCAGCGCCTGCAAGGCAGAACGCACGAAGGCGCGGCTGACGGAATATATCGTCGCCAGTTCGTCCTCCGGCAGCTTGGTGCCGGGAAGCAGACGATGGCTCACAACCGCTTCGCGCAGGCCGTTATAGACCGGAAGCCAGCGCGCATTTCCGCTGCCGTTTAGGTCTGTCATGTTCGTCTCAGCCAGATTCATTGTCTTCCAGTAGAAGCTGCCCCCGGCAGATGCGGTCAGGCGCTACAGCTTATATATGCCCAAATATTTACCCTCGCTTACATATCGGACAGAGGTCCCGCGAGTGTCAACAATCCCGCTAATTTTGCTCCACAAACCCCGGTAAAATCATTCAGAAAACCGGCATATCGGCTCCATCCCGCCGCCATGCCTCAATGTCGCGGCGAAAAGGGTTCAAAAATGCCCTGAAAACCCTTCAATCGCGGCAGCTGATAGCCGCCCAGCTTCGATGTTTTAAGACCGAGGCTCACAAGGCTTTCGCACAGTTTCACCGCACAGGTCACCCCGTCGATGACTGGCAATCCATGCTCCCTCGAAAGGGACGCCGCAAGGTCGGCCATGCCTGCGCAACCAAGCACGATCGCTTCGGCATGATCTTCCCGAACAGCCCTGGCGATCTCGCTGGAAACCTTGTTGCGTGCATCCGATCCCGGAATTTCGAGATCGAGCACAGCCACGTCGCTGGCCCGAACCCGGGCGCAACGCGAGATAAGGCCATAGCGCGCAAGATTATGCTCGATGGCGGGCACAGAACGCGACAATGTGGTGACGACGCTGAACTTTCCGGCAATCAGGCTCGCCATATGGAATGCGGCCTCACCGATACCGATCACCGGCATGGTTCCGGCGCAGCGCGCCGCATCGAGGCCGGTATCGTCGAAGCAGGCAATCACGCAGGCATCCGCGGTCGGATGTTTCTGCATTTCACCGATCATGCCGGGAATGGCGAAGACTTCGTCGAAATATCCTTCGATACTGGGCGGGCCATCGGCCGGGTTGATCGCCATGATTGTCGTTCCGGCACCAGCCACGCTGCGCGCGGCCTCGCCGATCTTGTGCGTCATCGATGCAGTCGTATTGGGGTTGATGACAAGTATTTCCATTTTCCTCGAACCATCGAAATATTTGTTGTCGTTGTGGATGGTCCAGAGCGCCGGGAACGGCGCTCTGCCTAGTCGCAGCCCAGGCGGTCAGATTTCGCCGCCGAGATAGAGTTTCTTGACCCGGTCGTCCGTCGCCAGTTCTTCCGAATTGCCGGAAAGCACGATCTTGCCGGTCGTCAGGGCATAGGCGCGCTGCGAGATGCGCAGCGCCATGCGCGAATTCTGCTCGACCAGAAGAACGCTCACCTTCTCGTCGCGGTTGATGGCGACGATGGAGCGGGCAATGTCCTGCACCAGCTTCGGCGCGACCCCAAGCGAGGGCTCGTCCAGCAGCAGAAGCTTCGGCTTGGCCATGAGCGCGCGCCCGATGACCAGCATCTGCTGCTCGCCGCCGCTCATCGTGCCTGCGGCTTGCGAATAGCGCTCCTTCAGGCGCGGAAACCGCCCCAGAACCATCTCCAGCGTGTTGGCGATATCCGCCTTGCTGGAGCGGGTGAACGCACCCATCATGAGGTTGTCGCGCACGCTCATATAGGGAAAGACGCGACGGCCTTCCGGCACCATCGCAATCCCCATCCTGACGATCTCGTCAGACCGTGTGCCGTCGATCCGGCGTCCCTCATAATGGATTTCACCCTTGCGAATCTTCTTCAGCCCCGTGATCGCCCGCAGGATGGAGGATTTGCCCGCGCCATTGGCGCCGATCAGCGCGACAGTCTCTCCTTCCTGAACGCTCAGCGAAACGCCCTTCAGCGCATAGACATGATCGTAATAGAGTTCGGCATCGGATACTTTGAGAAGCTCTGCCATGATCAATATCCAATCGTTTCGTCTTCTGCGCCGAGATAGGCTTCGATCACCTTCTCGTTTTCCTGAATCTGCTTCGGCGTTCCTTCCGCGATCTTCTGCCCGAAATTGATGACCACGATCCGGTCGGAAATATTCATCACGGCCGGCATGTCATGTTCCACCAGCAGCACCGTGACGCCCCGGTCGCGGACCGCGCGCACCATTTCCACCGCCTTGACGGTTTCGTCGTGGTTCATCCCGGCAAAAGGTTCGTCCAGAAGCAGGATCTTCGGATCGGTGGCGAGACCGATGGCAATGCCAAGCGCCCGCAAATGGCCGTGCGGCAGGTTCTGCGCCACTTCGTCCCGCTGCTTCCAAAGGCCGAGGAATTGCAGGATTTCATCCGCCGAGCGTCCGAACTCCTCCTGATCGCGACGCGCGAGGCTCGACCCTACATAGCATCCGAGGAAACTCGCCTTGGCGCGCAGGTGGTGGCCGACGATCACATTGTCGCGCACCGTCATGCCCTTGAAGATCGTCGTTTCCTGAAAGGTGCGGACCACGCCCTTGCGCGCCACGATATGCGGCGCCAGACCCGATATGCGTTCGCCATTGAAGCGAACCTCGCCAGTCGTGGGATTGAGGAACGACGCAATCAGCTTGAACAGCGTGGACTTGCCCGCGCCATTCGGCCCGATGACCGACAGGATTTCCTTTTCCCGCACCGAAAAGGAGACATCATTGACCGCCACCAGTCCGCCGAAGCGTTTCGTGAGGTTCCTGACTTCCAGAAGATCGCTCATGACCCCGCTCCCTTTTTGCCGGACAGTCTGAGGCTGAGAAGCCCGTTAGGCAGGAACAGCATCAGGATGATGAGAACGCTGGAGAAGATGAGAAGCTGGAACTTGCCGGTCTGAAACAGGAAATCCCAGCCGAAATAGAGAACGAAAGTCCCGATGATCGGCCCGAACACATAGCCAAGCCCGCCCAGGAAGCAGTTGAGCATGAAATTGACCGAATCCGTGACGGTGAAGCTCGACGGGTAGATCGACTGCGAAATCGCGACGAACATCGCGCCGCCCAGCCCGCCGAGGAAAGAGGAGATCGCATAGGCCAGCACGCGCAAATTGGTGATATTGACGCCGATCGACGAGGCAAGTTCCTCATTCTGCTGCAATGACTGGCATAACCCGCCAATGCGCGAATTGACGAGGCGGTACAGCCCGGCAAAACAAAGCACCATCAGCACGATGGACACGAAATAGAAGGCCGCGCGCGGGTTCTGCAAGGTTGCGAAATCCGGCAGGATCGTCAGGCCGAACAGCGATATGCCGCCCGGCATGGGAATGCTGACCATTCCCTTGGCGCCGTTGGTGATCGGCAGCGCCATGGCGAGCAGGCGGGCGACTTCCGTCAGAACCAGCGTGACCATGGCGAAATAGACCCCGCGCAACCGCAGGATCGGCAGCCCGATCAGGATGCTGGCCAACGCGCAGAACAGCCCCGCAACGGGCAGCGTCAGCCAGAAGGAGACGCCATATTTCACCATCAGGATCGCCGACACATAGCCGCCCATGAGAGCATAGGCGCCCTGGCCGATATTGATGCGGCCGATATAGAAGGTAAGCCACACCCCGCCGCTGACGACGGAGAGAAGCGCGACCGAAGTCAGTGTATAATAAAGGTCGTGCCGTCCGGTTGCCTCGATCAGCACCGGAATGCCGATGAAGATCAGGGCAAGAAAGGCAGCAATGCCGATAAGCTTTGTCGTCCTGGTCATGATTGCCTCCTCAACCCCACGGCTTGCCCATGAGCCCGTTCGGACGGATGCTCAGGAACACCATCAATGCGGCGAAGATGACCAGATAGGTGATGTCGCCATAGGAACGCAGCACCGTCAGTCCGACGGATTCCATCATGCCGAGGATGAAGCCGCCGGCAATCGCCCCGCTGACCACGCCGGCGCCGCCGATCATCACCATCATGAAGGCCTTGATGGATACGGCGCCGCCAATGCCGGAATTGACACCGGTAATGGCGACCAGCAGTCCACCGACCAGCCCCGCAAGCATGGCCCCCAGCGCGAAACCGATCATGGAATAGCGGTCGACGTTCACGCCCATCAACTGTGCAGCCACGCGGTCCTGTGCAAGCGCGCGCATGGCGCGGCCGGGTTTTGTGTACTGCATGAAAAGAACGAAGGCTGCGATGAAAACCACGGCAAGCACACCGATCAGAATGCGGTCATATGGCATTATCAGCCAGTCGGACACGAAGACGCCGTTGACGATCTTCGGCACGCCGCGCTGTTTTTCGCCGAACAGAAGCAAGATCACCGCATCAAGGAAAAAAGCGACGGCAGCGGCGAGCAGCATCGTGCTTTCCTCGCGCAGACTGCGCTTGATGACCGGTCGGAAGAGAAGCTTTTCGATCAGCGCGCCCACGATCATCAAGGTGACGGCAGAGGCCACGAGAGCAACGACAAACGGCAGACCGAGCTGCCCGTAAACCGTGTAGGTGACGAAACCGCCCAGCACATACATCTGGCCGTGCGCGAAATTGAGGACGTTCATGAGCGCGAAGATCAGCGTCAGACCCAACGCGATCAGTGCATATTGTGCACCCAGATATAGCCCGTTGGCTATCACTTGTTCCATGAAGGCAAACTCCCTCGGCGGAGCTCCGGACAGGCCAAAGCTCCCTGACAGTTCCTGACGATTGGGAGGCCCGAAGCGGAAGTACCCCCTCCTCCGCTTCGGGCTTTTCAGGCCGATCGGTTAATCGACCTGACCGACGAACAGCGTTTCGAACTTGCCGTCCTTGTATTCGGTGACGACCATCGGAATGCCAATCTGCCGCTTCTGGCTGAAAGACGAGGTGCCGACATAGGTCAGCTTGGAACCGTCGCCATCGCCCTTGACGAAAGGATTGGGCGCGGAGAACGTGTCCATGGTCTTCTTGAATTCCTCGACATTGTCGACTGCCGCCGGATTGGCCTTCAGTGTCTCCACGATGTATTCCAGCGCATAGACCTTGGTGTTGGACTCGTCATTATATTCGCCATAAGCCTTGGTATAGCGATCGACGAATTCCTTCATCACATCCGATGCGATTTCCGGCGTGGAGGCGCCGCCCACCGAGATAAAGCCGTTTGCCAGCTCGCCCGCGCCTTCTTCAAGGACCTTGGCGTCCTGCGCGGTTTCGGTGGAAATGAAGCCCTGATAGCCCAGCTCGCGCGCGGCGCGGATCAAGAGCGGCGCATTGCCTGGGGCAACACCCGACAGAACCAGCAGGTCCGGCTTCTGCATCACGATCGGCGTCAGAACGGGCGTGAAATCGCGCGTGTCGTTCTGATAGGCATCGTTGGCGGACACCACTTCCAGACCGAGCGCCTTGGCCGCCTCGATACCGCTGTCGCGCTGGCTGAGCGGATCGGATTCATTGGCGGCCACGAAGGCAACCGTCTTGATGCCCTTGTTTTCCTTCAGATATTTGTAAATCGCCGGACCGGACTGATAGTTGGCGATCATGCCGAGAACGGCGTTTGACGCCGGTGGCGTGTAAAGTTCCTTCGGGAAGGAATAAGGGAAATAGATGATGCCCTTGGCTTCCGCCACCGGGCGGACTGCGGCGGCCCCGTCATCCACGTTCGGACCAACCACGTAATGGACGCTTTCCTGCGCCATCTTTTCCATGCCGGCGATGGCGCGCTTCGGGTCCTTCTGGTCGTCGAAGGTGACGATCCTGATCTTGTAATTATCGTCGCCGATCTTCACGCCGCCCTGTTCATTGAGCCAATCGGCGCGAACCTGCATCGAGCGAACATTGGATGTGCCCCAGGCCGCCGCCGGGCCACTGGTAACACCGACGAAACCGATTTTAAGCTCCTTGTCCGCCGCCTGGGAGGTCGACGCGGACATGAGCGCAAATATAGAAACGGCGCCAAGCGCCGCAGTCTTAACAACTGCGCGTCTAGTAATCATTTCAGTTCCCCTTGCTTAGCTTTACCTTTCTCTCATTTGGCGGAGAAAGGATTTCTTAAGCTAAACACGCAACCGAAATATTGTCAACAATCCGGATATTTTTAATAAACGATCTGGAAATGATGCGTCATCAATTTTGGATTGGCCGCTGAATGAAAAAAAGGCGCGCCGGCAGGCCGGCGCACCTTTTGAAACGGCAATCTGAAATGAGGCGGGCGAGGTCAGTTCCGCGCCTGCAGCTGCGCGAAATGGGCAAGCATCCGGTCCGGATCGGCTTTTATGCCGCTGAAGAGTTCGAACGCGCCAACCGCCTGAAACACGGCCATGCCGCCGCCGTCGAGCACGCGGCATCCGCGCTCTTTCGCAAGCCGGACCAGCGGCGTCTGCAAGGGGAAATAGACGATATCCGAAACCCAGAGGTGAGGCTGCACCAGCGCGGGCGCAAGCGGCAGTCCGGGATGCGCATCCATGCCTGTCGGCGTGGCGTGGACCAGACCGGACGCGCCCGCCAGCGTTCCCTCCAGATCGCAACCCGCGATGAAACTGCATTCCGGCTGCACCGCAACAAGCTTGCTGATGACCGCATCGACCTTCGCGGCATCGAGGTCGAAGATGTGCACTTCCCACGCACCCATTTCGGCGAGCGCATAGGCGACGGCAACGCCTGCCCCGCCCGCGCCGAGCAGCACGACACGGGCCAGCGACGCGTCCGGCAGGCCGCGGCGAAACCCTTCCGCATAGCCCCACCAGTCCGTGTTGTGACCGATGCGCCTGCCATCGGAAAACACCACCGTATTGATTGATTGCAAGGCGGATGCATGCGGCGAAAGCTCGTCGACCAGCGCCACCGCCGCCTGCTTGCAGGGATGGGTGATGTTGAGACCGGAAAAACCCACAGCCTCGGCCTCCGCGACAAGCGCGGGCAGATCGTGCGCCGAACGCCCCTTGCCGGCAATATCGATGATATCGTAGCGATAGTCGAGACCGGCTGCCTCGCCTTCCCGCATATGCATCGCCGGCGAAAGCGAGCGCTGGATATTCGCGCCGATCAGACCCACATGAACACGGCGTTTCGTCACTTCACTTCTCAATTCCATTCTCCACAGGATCGAACGGCGCGCCGACCCCCGCTATTCCGGGCTTTTCAAAAGGGCGATGATCGTGTCGCTGATCAGGCGTCGATGCCGCGCCTTCACGTCGGACGCCATCAGGTCGGTGCCGAAGATCGCGCCGAACGTATGCCTGTTGGACACACGAAAAAAGCACTGCGCGCTGATCAGCATGTGAAGGTCGAGCGCGGAAATGCGGCGCTGGAAGAAGCCCTCCTCGCGCCCGCGCTCCAGGATTTTCTCGATCGTCTCCAGAATGGTGACATTCTGGCGCGACAGGACATCGGAACGTTCCATATGTTCGGCGCGGTGAATATTTTCCACCGCGACCAGCCGCACGAAATCAGGATTGGCATCGTCATGGTCGAAGGTGCTTTCCACCAGGCTGCGCATGGCGGATTCCGGATCCTGATCGTCGAGCGACAGCGAGCTTTCGAGCGCGCGTATCTTCCCGTAGGCGCGTTCCAGCACGGCGAGATAAAGCCCCTCCTTGCTGCCGAAATAATAATAGATCATGCGCTTGGACGTGCGGGTCTGCGCCGCGATCTCGTCCACGCGCGCGCCGGAAAACCCCGATGCCACGAACTCGCGCGCCGCAATGTCGAGAATATTCTCGCGCGTTGCGTCGGGGTCGTTCTTGCGCGGCTGCGCCTTGGCGAGCGCCTTTGCCATAGTTTTCTCCTCAGCGTTCAAAGTGCCGCGGCACTTTTCGGCATGCCCGCCGGGCGCATATAACGCCGCAGCGCCGCAATGCGGAAGATCGCATTGGCCGCGCCGTAACCCTTGTATCCCTGCCTTTGCACGACTTCAAAAAAGAAACCCTGATCGTCGGTCGGGCTATAGAGCTGGAAATACTCTCCGCTCTCGTCCCGGTCATAAAGCACGTTCGCGGCCTTGAGCCGGTCGGTGAATTCCGGGTCGAGGCCGAGCCGCGCTTCCAGATCGTCGTAATAATTCGGCGAGATTTCCAGCGTGTGGAAGCCGTTGTCGCGCAAGGCCGCAGCGGTGGCAAAGATATCGTCCGTTGCAAAGGCCAGATGCTGGATACCCGAGCCGAAGGTTTCGGCGATGAAGCGACCGGCCAGCGTGCGGCGGTTTTCCGCGCCGTTCAGCGTGATCCGCAGCGTTCCTTCGTCGTTTTCCACCACCTGACTGCGCACGACACCGCCCGGATCGACAATATCGACCATGGGCGATTTCCGCGATTCCGTGAGCGAGGTATAGAAAAGCAGCCAGGTCAGAAGTTCGTCGAACTTCATCGTCTGGGCAACATGATCGATATGGGTGAGGCCGACACCTGCCGCCGTCTCATCTGATGCGACGGGCTCGAACTCGATGTCGAAAATGCGGGCCAGATCGGTCTTCTCGTCAAGGAAATAGACCAGCCCGCCGCCCACGCCGCGGATGGCGGGCATGGCGATTTCGCCCGGATCGAGGGGCTGTTCAAAATTCTCCGCCCCCATCGCAACGGCGCGCGCATGAGCTTCCGCCGCATCGTCCACCACAAGCCCCATTGCATAGGCTGCGGTGCCATGGACGGCATAGGCCGAGCTTGCAAAGCCGCGCGTATCCGTATTGATGACAAGGTTGATGCCGCCTTGCCGGTAGAGCGCGACGTCCTTGGTGCGATGCTTGCCGGCGAGCCTGAAACCCAGCGCACCGACAGCCGAAACCAGCCGTTCGGCATCGTCGGCATGGGTGGCAAACTCGACAAAGCCGACACGGTGCACCTTTGCGCGGGGCGGCATGGCCGCAACCGTCAGCCTGTTGTCCGGCTCGACCCGGCGAACCTGATCGCCCAGATAGATGAGCGAACGGCGCCCGTCGGCGGCAATCGTGGCTGGCGATCCGCCACGGAACTGATCGTTGAAGATTTCGAGCGAGAAATAGCCGTCATAGCCGGTCGCGGCCACCGCCCGCATGAAATCCAGCACCGGCAGGTCGCCCTCGCCCGGCATGTTGCGGTAATGGCGGCTCCAGTAGAGCAGATCCATGTCGATCAGCGGCGCATCGGCCATCTGGATGATGAAAAGCTTGTCCTTCGGAATGGAGCGGATCGAATTCACGTCGATCTTGCGCGCCAGCGTGTGAAAACTGTCGAGGATCAGCCCG
>Ga0182748_1004227_pt1 | contig 11553 bp, 9 predicted proteins | sample eDN3rd37CKraftOP_FD_128877 | JGI IMG/M metagenome (GOLD analysis project Ga0182748, IMG submission 128877) | Enriched Organic Plus compost microbial communities from Emeryville, California, USA - eDNA 3rd pass 37_C Kraft OP (version 2) (version 2) ...
CCGCCTGCGCGGCAGGAAGGACTGACTGTCAAGATCTGGGTCGCCGAGCGCGCCCGCATGCCGCAAAGGAGCGCCGCATGAGCCCCCACGAAACCGCTTTGGGACCGGTCGCCCGGGCCGGGGCAGGGCTCGCCAAGCGTCCCTCCATCTCCTTCGAGTTCTCCCCGCCCAAGGGTCCGAAGAGCGAGGAAAGTCTCTGGGAGGCGATCCGCCGGCTCGAGCCTCTGAACCCGGCCTTCGTCTCGGTGACCTATGGCGCCGGCGGCTCGACCCGCGAGCGCACCCACGCCACCGTCAAGCGCATCCTGCAGGAGACCGCGCTCAGGCCGGCGGCGCATCTGACCTGCGTCGATGCCTCGCGTGCCGAGGTCGACCAGGTGGTGCGCGACTATCGCGCCGCCGGCGTGCGCCACATCGTGGCGCTGCGCGGCGACCCGGCGGGCGGGATCGGAGCTGCCTATGCGCCGCATCCGGCCGGCTACCGCAATGCCGCCGACCTCGTCGCCGGCATCAAGCGCATCGCCGATCTCGAAGTGTCGGTCTCGGCCTATCCCGAGAAGCATCCGGAAAGCGCGAGCGTCAGCGCCGACATCGACATGCTCGCGGCCAAGGTCGATGCCGGCGCGAGCCGCGCCATCACCCAGTTCTTCTTCGAGAACGACGTCTATTTCCGCTATCTCGACCGGGTCCGCGCCCGCGGCATCGACATTCCGATCGTGCCCGGCATCCTGCCGGTGCAGAACTTCAAGACCACAGCGGGCTTCGCGCGCCGCGCCGGCGCCGCGGTGCCCGCCTGGCTGGCGCAGCGTTTCGAAGGACTCGACGAGGACCCCGCGACCCGCAAGCTGATCGCTGCCGCAGTGGCGGCCGAGCAGGTGCTCGACCTCGTCAAGCGCGGCGTCAGCGATTTCCATTTCTACACGATGAACCGCGCCGACCTGGTGTTCGCGATCTGCCATCTGCTCGGCCTGCGACCGCCGGCCAAGGCAAAGACCAAAGCAAAGGCCGAGGCCGCGTAATGCAGCGTTCTGTCTCCGAAGCCGAGGCCGCGCTGCGGACGCTCGCCGCCGAGCGCATCCTGGTGCTCGACGGCGCCATGGGCACCATGATCCAGGCGCTCGGCCTCAACGAGCAGGACTTCCGCGGCGCACGCTTCGACGCCTGGAACCGCGAGGTGCGCGGCAACAACGACCTGCTCAACATCACCCGGCCGGATGCGATCCGCGACATCCACCTCGCTTATTTCCGCGCCGGCGCCGACATCGTCTCGACCAACACCTTCTCCTCGACGTCGATCGCGCAGGCCGACTACGGGCTGGAGCAGGTCGCCTACGAGCTCAATGTCGAGGGCGCGCGGCTGGTGCGCGCCGCCGCCGACATCGCGCAGCGCGAGGACGGCCGCCGCCGCTTCGTCGCCGGCGCGATCGGCCCGACCAACCGCACCGCCTCGATCTCGCCCGACGTCAGCAATCCCGGCTACCGCGCGGTGACGTTCGACGACCTGCGCGCCGCTTACGGCGAGCAGATCAACGGCCTCATCGACGGCGGCGCCGACCTGCTGCTGGTCGAGACCATCTTCGACACGCTCAACGCCAAGGCCGCGCTCTATGCCATCGCGGAAATCTGCGAGGCGCGCGGCATCGTCGTGCCGGTGATGGTGTCGGGCACGATCACGGACATGTCGGGCCGCCTGCTGTCCGGGCAGACGCCGGAGGCGTTCTGGCATTCGATCCGCCACGCCGCGCCGGTCTCGGTCGGGCTCAATTGCGCGCTCGGCGCCAAGGAGATGCGCGCGCATATCGCCGCGCTCGGGCAGGTCGCGGACACGCTGGTCTGCGCCTATCCCAATGCCGGCCTGCCCAACGAGTTCGGCCTCTACGACGAGAGTCCGGAAGCGATGGCTGAGCTGCTCGGCGAGTTCGCGCAGGCCGGCCTCGTCAACATCGTCGGCGGCTGCTGCGGCACCACGCCGGCGCACATCACCGCGATCGCGCAGGCGGTCGCCGGCAAGGCGCCGCGCCGCATCCCGGAGATCGCGCCGCGGCTGCGGCTCTCGGGCCTGGAGCCGTTCACGCTGACGCCGGAAATCCCGTTCGTGAATGTCGGCGAGCGCACCAACGTCACCGGCTCGGCGAAATTCCGCAAGCTGATCACCGCCGGCGACTATCCCGCGGCGCTCGCTGTGGCGCGCGATCAGGTCGAGAACGGCGCGCAGATCATCGACGTCAACATGGACGAGGGCCTGCTCGATTCCGAGCAGGCGATGATCACCTTCCTCAATCTGGTCGCGGCCGAGCCGGACATCGCCCGCGTGCCGGTGATGGTCGATTCCTCGAAGTTCGCGGTGATCGAGGCCGGCCTGAAATGCATCCAGGGCAAGGCGGTGGTCAACTCGATCTCGATGAAGGAGGGCGAGGCCGCCTTCATCGAGCACGCCAAGATCGTGCGCCGCCACGGCGCCGCGGTGGTGGTGATGGCGTTCGACGAGCAGGGCCAGGCCGACACCTTCGAACGCAAGACGCAGATCTGCAAGCGCGCCTACGACATCCTGGTCGATCAGGTCGGCTTCCCGCCGGAAGACATCATTTTCGATCCCAACATCTTCGCCATCGCCACCGGCATGGAGGAGCACAACGGCTACGGCGTCGCCTTCATCGAGGCGGCGAAGTGGATCCGGGAGAACCTGCCCGGCGCGCATGTCTCGGGCGGCGTGTCGAACCTGTCGTTCTCGTTCCGCGGCAACGAGGCGGTGCGCGAGGCGATGCACTCGGTGTTCCTGTATCACGCCATCAAGGCCGGCATGGACATGGGCATCGTCAATGCCGGCCAGATGGCGGTCTACGACGATCTCGATCCGGAACTGCGCGAGGCTTGCGAGGACGTGGTGCTCGACCGCCGCCCCGATGCGTCGGAGCGGCTGCTGGCGCTCGCCGAGAAATTCCGCGGCCACGGCAAGGAGGCCAAGGAGGCCGACCTGTCGTGGCGCGAGCAGCCGGTCGAGAAGCGGCTGTCGCATGCGCTGGTCCACGGCATCACCGATTTCATCGAGCAGGATACCGAGGAGGCGCGGCTCAAGGCCAAGCGGCCGCTCGACGTGATCGAAGGCCCGCTGATGGACGGCATGAACGTGGTCGGCGATCTGTTCGGCTCCGGCAAGATGTTCCTGCCGCAGGTGGTGAAGTCGGCCCGCGTGATGAAGCAGGCGGTCGCCTATCTGATGCCGTTCATGGAGAAGGAGAAGGAAGAGCGCCGCAAGGCCGGCGGCGCCGAGGAGCGCTCGTCCAACGGCAAGATCGTGATGGCGACGGTCAAGGGCGACGTCCACGACATCGGCAAGAACATCGTCGGCGTCGTGCTCCAGTGCAACAATTACGAGGTCATCGACCTCGGCGTCATGGTGCCCGCGGCGAAGATCCTGGAGACCGCCAAGGCCGAGAACGCCGATCTGATCGGCCTGTCCGGCCTGATCACGCCCTCGCTCGACGAGATGTGCTTCGTCGCTGCCGAAATGGAGCGGCAGGGCTTCGACAAGCCGCTGCTGATCGGCGGCGCCACCACCAGCCGTGTCCACACCGCGGTGAAGATCCATCCCAACTACCGGCGCGGCCAGGCGATCCACGTCAACGACGCGAGCCGCGCCGTCGGCGTCGCCCAGCAATTGCTGTCGCAGGAGGCGCGCGGCAAATATGTCGCCGACCTGCGCGCCGACTATGCCCGCATCGCCAATGCGCATGCCCATGCGCAGCAGAACAAGCAGCGGCTGAGCCTCACGCAGGCGCGCGCCAATGCGATCAGGCTCGACTGGTCTGGCGCGTATCGGCCGACCCGTCCGACCTTCCTGGGAATCAAGACTCTGGAGGATTATCCGCTCGCCGAGCTCGCCGCGGTGATCGACTGGACGCCGTTCTTCTCGACCTGGGAGCTGACCGGCCAGTTCCCGGCGATCCTTACCGACAGCCGTTACGGCGAGGCGGCTTCGAGCCTGTACAAGGATGCGCGCGCGATGCTCGAAAAGATCATCGCGGAGAAATGGTTCACCGCCAATGCGGTGTTCGGCTTCTGGCCGGCCAACAGCGACGGCGACGACATCGCGCTGTATGCCGACGACAGCCGCACGCGCGAGATCGCGCGGCTGCACACGCTGCGCCAGCAGCTGAGCAAGCGCGAGGGCCGCGCCAATGCCGCGCTCGCGGATTTCATCGCGCCGCGCGACAGCGGGCTGCCCGATTACATCGGGGCCTTCATCGTCACCGCCGGCATCGGGGAGGATGCGGTGGCCGACCGCTTCAAGCACGCCAACGACGACTATTCCTCGATCCTGTGCAAGGCGCTCGCCGACCGGCTGGCGGAAGCCTTCGCCGAGCGGCTGCACCAGCGCGTGCGCACCGAGTTCTGGGGCTATGCGCCCGACGAGGCGCTCGGCAACGCCGAGCTGATCGCGGAAAAATATGCCGGCATCCGTCCGGCGCCGGGCTATCCGGCGCAGCCCGACCATACCGAAAAGCGCACCGTGTTCTCCCTGCTCGACGGCACGCGGCAGGCCGGCGTGACGCTGACGGAAAGCTGCGCGATGTGGCCGGGCTCCTCGGTGAGCGGGCTCTATTTCAGCCATCCCGACAGCTACTATTTCGGCGTCGGCAAGATCGAGCGCGACCAGGTCGAGGACTATGCCGCGCGCAAGGGCTGGACGGTGGAGGAAGCGGAGCGCTGGCTGGCGCCAATCCTCAACTACGATCCGCAACTCGTGAACATCGTCGCCGCGGAGTGATCCGTCACGTCGATGCGTCGGCGTTCAGCGACGTGACTGGCGCGCAGGTGCCCGGCTTTTGCCCGATGTCGGCGAAGTTCCGCGTAACCGTTCCTTCACCATAGAAAAATCCGTCGTGTTGCGGCCGCGCATCGTTGATGCTGCGTTAAAGGAATGCCTCGCATTTTCGCGGCATGTCGCGTTGTGTCCGCCGCTCTCTGGTTTGTGCGGTCGCGCTGCTGGCGCTGGCCGCCTGCGGCCGCGGCTTCGTGTCGTTCCAGGAGCGTCCGCCCTGGCGCCATGAGGCGGAAGCCGCTTGCCTGAAGTCCGGCACGGTGAAGGTCGGCCGCGCCGTGGCGCAGATGGATCCGATCAGCGGGCCCGGCATGTGCGGCGCCGACTTCCCGCTCAAGGTGGCGGCGCTCGGCGAGGGCGGCACCGCGCTCGGCTACGGCGAGGAGGTGCGGCCGCCGGGCGGCATTCCGGGACGCGCGCCGCCGCGCTGGCCGATCGCCAATCCGAACCAGGCCGTGGCCACGCCCGCTTCCGCGAACCGCTACCCGCCGCAGGTGCTGCAGGCGCCGGGTGGGGGCGCCGCCGCGATCTCGTCGAGTGGCGAGCCGATGGTGATCGCGCCGCCGCAAGGCGCATCGAATTTCCCGGAATACGGCACGGTGCCGCCGCCGTCGCCGCGGCCTGGCTATGCGCCGGCTCATGCACCGCTCGGCGCGCCGCCGCGCGCCGCTCCGCCTCAGCCCTCCGCTGCGCCGGAGGCCGACGAGGACGACGACGTCCCCGACGACGCCATCCTGCCGGACCGCCCGTCCGCGCCGGCGACGCGGCCCGCCTACAACGTACCCGCAACGCCGTCGCCGCGCGTGCCGCAGATTCCGCAGCTCGGGCCGCCGCGCGGCCTCTATACCGGCAGCGCCGGTCCGGTGGCGGTGACGCCGGCGGCGACGCTCGCCTGTCCGATCGTCTCCGCGCTCGACCAGTGGGTGGCGAACACGGTGCAGCCCGCCGCGCTGCGCTGGTTCGGCCAGCCGGTGGTCGAGATCAAGCAGATTTCCGCCTATTCGTGCCGCGGCATGAACGGCAATCCGAATGCGCGCATCTCCGAGCACGCTTTCGGCAATGCGCTCGACATCGCCGCCTTCGTGCTCGCCGACGGCCGCAAGATCAGCGTCAAGAGCAACTGGAACGGCCGGCCGGAAGAGCAGGGCTTCCTGCACGACGTGCAGGGCGGCGCCTGCGAGACCTTCACCACGGTGCTGGCGCCAGGCTCGAACCGCTATCACTACGATCACATCCACGTCGATCTGATGCGCCGCGCCAGCGGCCGGCTGATCTGCCAGCCGCGCGCGATCGACGGCCGGGTGGCGGCGGCGCGCGCCGCCAGCAAGCTCGCCGCGCGCGGCTCCGATCCCGGCATCACCGGCTCGATCACCAAGCTGGTGCAGAAATATGCGATCGCCGGCGAAGATGGCGCGTTCGATGACGAGGACGATGGGTCGTCACAATTGCCGCAGAAGGCTCTCGGCAACAAATCCCGCAAATAGGATCAGCCCGGCATCGCGGTTCGACCTGAACAGGCGCAGGCACAGCGCCGGATCGGCGATGTCGAGCCGCTTCACCTGCCAGGCGAGCTGTACGGCGAAGCCGGCGAGCGCGATCGCGGAGATGATCCCGCCGCCGGCGAGCCAGATCGCGATGCCGATCAGCACCACGGCGGCGCCGTAGAACGCCGCCAGCATCGGCGCGGTGCGCTCGCGGAACAGCAGCGCCGTCGATTTGATGCCGATCAGCGCGTCGTCCTCGCGGTCCTGATGCGCGTAGATGGTGTCGTAGGCGATCACCCAGCAGATCGCGCCGGCATAGAGCACCAGCGCCGGCGCATCGAGCCGGCCGAACGCCGCGGCCCAGCCCATCAGCGCGCCCCAGGAGAAAGCGAGGCCGAGTCCGATCTGCGGCCAGTAGGTCACCCGCTTCATGAACGGATAGACCGCGACGATGGCAAGCGAGGCGATGCCGGCGGCGATCGCGAAGCCGTTGAACTGCAGCAGCACGACGAGGCCGACCAGCGCCTGCGCCACCAGGAACAGATAGGCCTGCGTCACCGTGACTTGGCCGGACGGGATCGGCCGCGAGCGCGTGCGCTCGACGCGGCCGTCGAGATCGCGGTCGACGAGGTCGTTCCAGGTGCAGCCGGCACCGCGCATGGCGAAGGCGCCGACGAAGAACAGCACGACATGCCAGGGATCGACCGGCCGGCCGGCGGCGAGCGCCGCGAGCCCTTCCGACCACCAGCACGGCAGCAGCAGCAGCCACGAGCCGATCGGCCGGTCGAGCCGGGCGAGCCGCAGATAGGGGCGCGTTGCAGGCGGTGCGAGGCCGTCGACCCAGTTGCCGGTCGCGTCGGCGACGCGGCCGCTTCCGCCGGTCATTGCGAGCGGCCGAGCGGCGTACCGGTCAGCGTGTCGAAGGTGCCGCGGCCGGTGCGCACATTGTTGGAGCTGGTGACCGGCGCCGACAGCGCGTCGCTGAGGCTCGGCCCTGCCGGACGCATCTGGCCGCCCTGCGCCGCGACGTTGCAGACCCGGGTCCGCATCGCGACGGTCTTCTTATGGTTGTCCTGCAACTGACTGATGACCTGCGGCGGGATTCCGCACCAGGGTCCGTTGTCGACGGCGTATTTCACGAATTTCGCCTCGGCCGTGACCATGTTCTTGAACAGGCCGCAGGCTTCCTGCGGCGACGCCTTGCGCTCGCTGGCGGCGCGGATGGCATCGGCGCGCTTGCCGGTCTGATCGCGCAGCGCCAGGAACTCCTTGATGCAGGGCGGTTCTTGGCCCTGGCCCTGACCTTGGGTCTGGCCCTGCGGCGCGCCCTGCGCATGGACCGCGGTCTGCGTCGCAACCGGCGCAGCCAGGGCCAGCAGCAGGACCGGAACCAGGGTCCGGACGACCGTCATGATATGTCCTTCCGATGCGTTGCGATTCACGGATGTCCCGGCGGTAGTATACATGCGCCGGCCGGCCATCCGATAACAACCTCCTGAATCCGGCGAGAAGGCGGCGGAGGCGCCGATTGCCGGACCGCCGTCCTGCCGTGCGACAGTCCGCCCCAGCCGAGCCGAGGCCCCTGCATGCCCCGCTACGATTTCCGCAGCCCGCGCCTGTTCGTCGAGACCCCGCTGGCCGCGGGCGCCACGGTCGCCCTCGACGCCGGCCAGGCCAACTACCTCGGCAATGTGCTGCGGCTCGCGGCCGGCGACACCGTGCTGGTGTTCAACGGCCGCGACGGCGAATGGCGCGCCGCGCTCGGCGGAACCGGGAAGCGGCGCATGCTCACGGTCGATGAACAGACCCGCCCGCAGCCTGCGGCCGGCGACCTGCACCTGCTGTTCGCGCCGCTCAAGCATGCGCGGCTCGATTACATGGTGCAGAAGGCAGTGGAGATGGGGGTGTCGCGGCTGCAGCCGGTGCTGACCCGTCACACCCAGGTGTCGCGCGTCAATCTCGCGCGCATGCGCGCCAACGCCGTCGAGGCGGCCGAGCAATGCGGCGTGCTGGCGCTGCCTGAGATCGGCGAGCCGGCCGATTTCAAGGCTGTCACGTTCCATCCCGGCCGCGTCTACGTGTTCTGCGACGAGGACGCGCCGGTGCAGGACCCGATGGCGGCGCTCGCCGCGCTGCGGCCCAAGCCGTCGGCGCTGGTGCCGCTCGCCGCGGCGGCGCCGACGCCGCTCGCGGTGCTGATCGGACCGGAAGGCGGATTCGCGCCGGAGGAGCGCGACGCGCTGCGGGCGATGAAGAACGTGACCGCGATCGCGCTCGGCCCGCGCATCCTGCGCGCCGACACCGCGGCGGTCGCGGCGCTGGCGCTGGTGCAGGCGGTGCTCGGCGACTGGACGGGATCGTAGCCGCGGCGGCGCGTCAGGCCGCGCGGATCCGGCCCGCGAACTGCTGGGCGTCGTCCTGCAAGGCGAGCACCTGGCGATTGAGCTGCGCGGCCGCATCGCGGATTGCCTGCGCGCCGGCGCGCGTGCGTCCGGCGAGATCGCTGACGCTGGCGATGCTGCCTTCGACCTGCCGGGTGCGCGCGGAGGCGCGGCCGACGGTGTCGGAGATTTCCAGCGTGGCGGTGCTCTGCTGCTTCACGGCGCCGGTGATGGCCATCGACAGGTTCTCGATGTCGGCGATCACGTCGGAGGTCGCGGCGGTGGTGTCCTGCACGCCGTCCGCGATGGATTTCATCGACGCGGTGCGCGACCGGATCTGCGCCAGCGCCCTGGTGGTCGCTTCGGCGAGCAGTTTGACCTCCTGCGCCACCACGGAGAAGCTGCGCCCGGCTTCGCCGGCGCGCGCCGCCTCGATCGCGGCGTTGAGCGCGAGGAGATTGGTCTGCCGGGCGACTGCCGCCACCATCGCCACGACATTGTCGATATCGTCGACCGCCTCGCCGAGCGCGGCGGCATTGTCGCGGGCGGCGTGCGCGTGCCGCGTCGCCCGCGCCACGATGTCGACCGCCTTGACGGCATGCGCGCCGATATCGTCCATGGCGCGCGACAGCTCGTCGATCGCCGCGGCAACGGTGCTGGCGATGCGCGTGGTTTCTCCCGCCATCACCGTGGCGCCCTGGGCGTGGCTGTCCGACTGGTCGGCCACCTCGCTCATCGCGGCCGCCGACATGTCGAGCGCACTGGCTGCCCGGGCGAGCGCCGCAGCGACGTGGAGGAACTGCTGCTCGAAGGCGTCGGCGATCGCCGCCAGCGTCGCGCGGCGGTCCTGCGCGGCGCGGCCGCGCTCCACCTGCTTCTCGCCTTCCGCGGCTTCGAGCGCCAGGCCGTTGTCGCGGAAGACGCGCACGGCCCGCGCCATGGTGCCGACCTCGTCGCTGCGCTGCAGGCCGTCGATCCGCACGTCGAAATGGCTGTCCGCCATGGCTTTCATGACCTCGGCGAGCCGCCGCAGCGGCCGCGCGATCGACAGATGCGCCGCGGCGAGCGCGAGCGCCAGGGTGACGAGCGTGCCGACGACCGACGCGGCGAGGATGGCGTTGAGCGTGACGGCCCGCGCGGCGGCGGAATCCTCGAGGATCGACTGCGCCTGCGCGCCGAGGATGTTGATCAGCCGGTCCATATGGAACATGGCGTCGTATTGCGCCGGGTCGAAGCGCAATTCGAGCAGGGTCTGCGCCGCGTCGCGCTGGCCGGCGATGACGGCGTTCTGCACCGCGGTGCCGAGCGTATGGACGAGATCGAGCTTGTCGAGGATCAGCCGCGCGTCGTCGGTGCGGTCGGGGAAATAGTGCAGCAGGTTGTTCGCCGAGACGCGGGCACCGTTATATTCGTTGGTGATCTCGAGGCTCGCGGTCTGCGCCTCCTCGGGCGTGCTGGCGGCGAAAGTCTTGTAGGTGGCGAGCCCGATCGCCTGGATCCGCGCCTTGGTCTCCGCGAGCGCCAGCCGCGCCGGCGAGACGTGGCTGACCAGAAGCGCATTGGCCTGGTCCATGCGCTCAATGCGGGCGACGCACAGCCAGTTGGCCAGCACCGACATCAGGCAGAGGCCGGTGATCAGGATCATCGCCTTGGCGGCGATCCCGAGATGAAAAGTCGGCATCGGAGTCACGGCAGGGGTTGAGGCGGCACGGATGCTGCGCCGAGCCCTATCGGAGAGCCGTTAATGAACGCGCAAGCGGACTGTCATCTGCGCGACAAGAATCGTGCATAGGCTTACCGGTTTTGATTCCAAGCCTGTCGGCTTTGATTCAACGCGGCCGCGCGCGGCGGTCCCACCGGCATGCGAAGCTGATGTAGTTGCCGTAGCCGCGCACCTCGCCGGTCTTGATCGCGATCTTGCCGTAGCGCGCGCAATGCGCCTCTGCCCAGGCGGGCGCATCGAGATGCGCCTGCGGCGACCACGGGATGATGCCGCCGGTATCGTTGCCGGTGAGGCCGGGCCCGGGACCGGCGCAGCCGGCGAGGGTGACGGCAAGACCGAGCGCGATCAGGGAACGATGCATCGTGGCGGGCTTTCGACGGTTCGGGATGGATCGTAACCTAGCCGCACCGCGGGCGGCGCGTCCATCGCGGCGGCGGCGCAAAGCTGTGGTCAACCCCGCCACAAGCCGCGTCCGCCGTGCTAGGTTTCCGCCGCAGCGTGGAGGACGGTCATGACGGTGGGTCATGTGCGGGCAACGATAATCGCGGCGGCGTGCGCGCTCAGCTTTGGCCTCGGCTCGCCCGGAGCCGCGACGGCGGCCAGCCTCATGGAAATGAACACCTATCTCACCGGCCCGCGCTACGACGGCGCGCTGCCGCCCTGCGAGGCCGGGCTCGGCGAGGTGAGCGCACGCTTTGCCGAGAAGGAGAGCCGGTTCTGGAACTCCAATTTGCAGATCCTCGGCTATGAGCGGGTGCGGGAGACCGCCTACCGGCCGTGGGCCGCGGACACGATCCCGCGCCGCTATTGCAGCGCCGAGGCGCTGGTCTCCGACGGCCGCCGCCACATGGTCTACTACTCGATCGGCGAGGACACCGGTTTCCTCGGCGCGAGCTGGGGCGTGGATTTCTGCGTGGTCGGGCTCGACCGCAACGGCGCCTATAGTCCGCGCTGCAAGATGGCGCGGCCGTAGCCGAGGTGCGGCTCCCGCCGATTTTGTTCTTGAAATGTTCCTGGCTCCGTGCAAGCTTTGATTGGGTTTCGGTCGGGCTTGTGGGGACGTCGATGTCGGGATCGAGAACGGGTTCACTGCTGCGGCGCGCGGCATTCGCGCTTCTGTGTCTGGTGGCCTTCGCCGTGCAG
>Ga0182748_1004228_pt1 | contig 11550 bp, 9 predicted proteins | sample eDN3rd37CKraftOP_FD_128877 | JGI IMG/M metagenome (GOLD analysis project Ga0182748, IMG submission 128877) | Enriched Organic Plus compost microbial communities from Emeryville, California, USA - eDNA 3rd pass 37_C Kraft OP (version 2) (version 2) ...
GCAGCAATGGCCTGCCTCCATCTGCGCGGCCATATAGAAGGCTCCCGCGCGGGCCACGTGAGCCCCCGGCCGGGGAACGGTGCCCCCCTTCGCCAGATGGCTCCACACGGAGCTATGCAGGCCTTCGGCGCAACTTGCGCTCATGAGCGCGTGATAAGCTGGATGGAATGTAACGGTGTCGCGTCGATTGCCGAATCGATCGTGGGTGGCCAATTGCGGCTTATGCTCATTGGCGAGGCGCGCGCGCTCCTGCGCCTCAGCGCTTCCCGCTAGCAGCCCGAACGCCCCAAGCGTACGGACAGCATATCCGCCCCCTTCGCGCTCTATGGCTTCGCCGAGCGCGGCGTCGGACGTCAGGAGGTTCACGTCCTCGAAGGGAGGCGTCTGGTTGAGGACTTCATGTGTGCCGGTTGGTGCAGCCATTTCTGGAGTTTAGCGCGACACGGGCTGCGCGGTCGCTACCCGCCCTTAACGTATTCCCCAGCTCATGTGCGAGCGTCGCTTCAACGCAGTTGCCGAGGTCCCTGAGTCTACCTATACAAACGCCTTTGATGACCAATGCAGTAGCCAAAGTCGAGCCGCTTCACTTTCCGCACCGCCACCTCCTGACCGTGGAGGGGCTCGGCGCTCAAGAGATCAATTTTCTCCTCGACCTCGCCGACAGCAACGCGGACGCCAATCGTCAGGTTGGTAATCGCCGCGAGGTGCTGCGCGGGCGCATGCTGATCAACCTCTTCTTCGAGAATTCGACCCGCACCCAGGCCTCGTTCGAGATGGCGGCCAAGCGCCTCGGCGCCGACGTCATGAACATGAACGTTTCAACCTCCTCGGTTTCGAAGGGCGAGACGCTCATCGACACTGCCGTGACACTCAATGCCATGCGGCCGGACATGATCGTGGTGCGACACCATTCGGCCGGCGCGGTGGAGCTTCTCGCACAAAAGGTGGACTGCTCGGTGATCAACGCGGGCGACGGCTCGCACCAGCACCCCACCCAGGCGCTGCTCGACGCCCTCACCATCCGCCGCGCCAAGGGGCGCGTCGGGGGGCTCACGGTTGCGATCTGCGGCGATATTCTGCACAGCCGGGTAGCGCGCTCCAATATCATGCTGCTCAACGCGCTCGGGGCGCGGGTGCGCATCGCGGCCCCTTCGACACTCCTTCCCCCCGCGCCGGAGCGCATGGGGGCCGAGGTTTTCACCGACATGTGGAAAGCGGTGGAGGGTGCGGACGTCGTCATGATGCTGCGCCTGCAGCGTGAGCGGATGGAAGGATCGTATGTGCCTTCGACGCGCGAATACTTCCATTTCTTCGGGCTCGACCACGAAAAACTCGCCCGCGCGAAGCCGGATGCCATCGTCATGCATCCAGGTCCGATGAACCGCGGCGTCGAGATCGCCTCCACTGTCGCCGACCATTCCTCTAGCGTCATCCGCGAGCAGGTGGAGATGGGCGTTGCCGTACGTATGGCAGTGCTCGAGGCGCTGGCCCGCAACTTGGCGAAGCGATGAACGCAACGAGCAGCACGACCAAACGCCCGGCCCGCGAGAGCAAATCCGCGACGGCCACCGCTTTCCTCAACGCGCGCATCGTCGATCCAGCCGCAAATCGGGATGAACCCGGCGGGCTGGTGGTGCGCGACGGGCTCATCGCCGACGTCGGTCCGCACCTGCGGCGCAATTCGCCGGAAGGTGTCAATGTGATCGACTGCAAGGGCCGCGTTCTCGCGCCAGGACTGATCGACGCGCAGGTCTTCACGGGCGAGCCGGGTTTCGAGCATCGCGAGACGTTGAAGACCGCCAGCCACGCGGCGGCGGCGGGCGGCGTCACCACAATTGTAGTGATGCCTGAGACGAACCCGGTCATCGATCAGGTTGCGCTCGTCGACTTCATCCAGCGGCGGGCCCGCGACAACGCCATCGTACACGTGCACACCATGGCGGCGATGACGAAGGGCCTCAAGGGCGAGGAGATGACCGAGATCGGCCTTCTGAAACGGGCCGGCGCCATCGCTTTTTCGAATGGCAAAACGTCAGTCGCCAACACACGCGTGATGCGCAACGTGCTGCTCTATGGACGCGACTTCGGCGCACTCATTGTCCACCACACCGAGGACCCTTATCTCGCGTCGAGCGGCGCGATGAACTCCGGCGAGATCGCCGCCCGCCTCGGCCTGCCGGGCACGCACAAAGCCTCCGAAACGATCATGCTCGAGCGCGACGTGCGTCTCGTGGAAATGACGCGCGGGCGTTATCACGCGGCGACGATCTCGAGCGCGGAAAGCCTCGATGTGATCCGGGCGGCGAAGGCGCGTAACCTGCCCGTCACGTGCGGCGTGTCAATCAACCATCTGACACTCAACGAGAACGACATCGGCCCCTATCGCACGTTCTTCAAGATACGGCCGCCGCTGCGCTCGGACGAGGACCGCGCCGCAATGGTGCGCGGTCTTGCGGCGGGCGACATCGACATCATCGTGTCGAGCCACGATCCGCAGGACGCCGACGACAAGCGGCGGCCATTTGCGGAGGCTACTGATGGCGCCGTTGGACTTGAAACGCTGCTACCGGCGGCGCTGCGGCTCTATCATTCCGGCGAGCTGCCGCTGATGAGTGTTCTGCGCGCGCTTACGATCAACCCGGCGAAGCTTTTGGGCCTACATTCGGGTCGCCTTGCCAAAGGCGCCGTCGCGGACATCATTCTCTTCGATCCCGACGAGCCGTGGGTCGTCAACAAGGACATGCTGCGTTCACGCTCGAAGAACTCTCCGTTCGACGAGAGCAAAATGCAAGGGCGGGTGTTGCGCACGCTCGTGGCGGGCGAGACAGTCTACCAGTATGCTCCCTAGCCGATTTGTGGCGCGGTCTAGCCGCCGCTCGAGGCGGCACGCCGGCGAGGTGCCGTTCAACGGCTAACGGCATTCTTATTTCGCTGTGCCGCTAATGGTGCGGGGGCTTTCGCCCAACGGCATCTGCTTGCGAAGAAGCAGTTGGGCCCGGCCCGGAAGAATTAGCGGGCCGCAGCATCCTGTGGCCTGCTACCCGCACACCGCCGGTTGCGGGCGCTACGTCCAGCAAGTACGCTGCCCCGCCGTGGAAAACAGGTTTCCACGAAGGAGCATCCGCTCGCCCATGGAAGTATTCCTAAATCCGTACACGCTGCTTGCAGTGGCGACTGGCTATCTACTCGGTTCGATCCCCTTCGGCCTGCTGCTGACGCGCGCGGCCGGGCTGGGTGACGTTCGCAATATCGGCTCCGGTAATATCGGAGCGACGAACGTGCTGCGCACCGGCCACAGGGGACTGGCAGCGCTCACGCTGGTGCTCGACGCGCTGAAGGGCACTGCGGCCGTGCTGATCGGCCATTGGATCGGGGCATTCGGCGGTGTTGCAATTCTTGCCTCGCTACTGGCCGGGCTGGCTGCCTTCCTGGGCCATATCTTTCCCGTGTGGCTCGGCTTCCACGGCGGCAAGGGCGTCGCCACCTACATCGGCGTGCTGCTAGGAATCGACTGGCGCGCCGCGCTCGGTTTCTGTGGGGTTTGGCTGCTTGTCGCCGCCCTGACGCGCTATTCCTCGCTCTCGGCGCTCATTGCGGCGCTCGCCGTACCCATCGGCCTTGTCGCCTACGGCGACAGTGCCACGGGCGCGCTCGCGGCCATGCTTTCGCTCATGCTGATTTACAAGCACCGCGCTAATATTCGCCGGCTTGCCGCCGGTGAAGAACCGCGGATCGGTGCGAAGGCATGACGATGCATGCTGCCACTGGGCGTTAGCGAACGTTATGGACAGCAGCGAACGCATCGCCGCGCTGCGGCTCGCCCGGTCGGAGAATGTTGGTCCCGTTACCTTCCGCGAGCTGCTTCGCCACTGCGGCAGCGCTGAAGCGGCGCTCGAACAGCTGCCGGAGCTTTCGCGCCGAGGCGGATGCCGCGCCAATGTACGCATCTGTCCGCGCGCCGAGGCGGAAGCCGAGCTGCGACGCGCGCAGGACTTCGGCGCGCGGGTGCTCGTCGTGGGCGAACGGGATTATCCTATGACGCTCGCGGCGCTCGAAGCGCCGCCGCCTGTCATCTACGTAAAGGGCGATACGGCCCTTCTGCAGCGGCAGGGCGTCGCCATCGTTGGCGCACGGGCGTGCTCTGCTGCCGGCATCAAGCTTGGCAAGCACTTCGCCGCCGCGATCGGCCGCGGTGGCTTCGTCATCGTTTCGGGGCTAGCACGCGGCATCGACGCGGCGGCTCACGCGGCGGCAATCGAAACGGGCACCGTTGCGGTGCTCGGAGGCGGTATCGATATCGTGTACCCGCCCGAGCACGAACAATTGCAGCGCACAATCGGAGAGCGCGGATGTCTCGTTGCCGAAATGGCATTCGGCTTCACGCCGCGCGCGCAATCGTTTCCGCGGCGCAATCGAATCATCTCCGGGCTGTCGCTCGGCGTTCTCGTCGTGGAGGCCGCTCGCCGCTCCGGTAGTCTCGTCACGGCGCGCTTAGCCGCTGAGCAAGGGCGCGAGGTCTTTGCCGTTCCCGGGCACCCGCTCGATCCGCGCGCAGAGGGGACGAACCGCCTTTTGAAGTCGGGCGCAACGCTCGTCACGGAGCCGGACGACGTGCTTTCCGCGCTCGCGCCTCTGACCCGCACGTCCCTCCTCGGCTTGCGCGAAGACCCGGAAGGGGAGAACCGCGCTCCATTGTCCGCTCCGCCGACGCTCACGGACGATGGCCGGGGGCGCGTGCTTGCCGCCCTGGGCCCGGCTCCGATCGATATCGACACCCTTGTGCGCAGCACCGGGCTGTCGACCCGCTGTGTGCAGGTCGTCGTGCTCGAACTCGCCCTCGCCGGCCGAATCGAACGGCACGGAGGCGGACTGATCTCACTGGGGGTGGGAAACGCATAGATCGTTTCGACCGTCGGCTACCCGTACATCGCATTACGATGTATAGCGGGCATACTCACCCAGGACGGACCGCGTAATTTAGGGGCGGTGGTCGGCGTTGCGCTGGATATTTGCTTCGGTCAATGCCGCGGCAAGAATGGCGGAGAGAGTTTTTTGCCCCGAGCGATCGGCTAGCCCTTTCAGCTCGGAAATCAGGCCGCAAAGGTAGTCGAGGCTCTCACTCCCGCGCGCCGGGTCCCACTTTTTTGTCTCGCTACCGTTCGCCTTTTCTGGCCCAGACATCCCCACGCGTGCCCCATCCTTTGACAACCATAGATGGCAACAAAATAACATTCACAATCTGTGATAGCAAGGCCTGCATGCACCGCCGCGTGGCTCGGCGTTTGACACCGCCACATTCCTCTCCCATCTTCCCGGGCCGAAACGGACGCCGAACAGCGCCGGATGCCGAATCTGCTGGCCCGCGGCACGGTTCTCCCCATTTCCTCGCGGCGCCACGCCAGACTTGAAAGCCCTTAGATGAACGTCCTCATCGTAGAATCGGCTGCCAAAGCTAAGACGATCAATAAATATCTAGGCAGCAGTTATAAGGTTATTCCGTCGTTCGGTCATGTGCGCGACCTGCCGGCCAAAAATGGCTCGGTGGAGCCCGACAAAGACTTCGAAATGCACTGGGACATTGATTCCAAGTCTCAGAAAATCATCAAAGAAATCGCCGAGGCGGTCAAAAAGGCCGACAAGCTCATCCTCGCCACCGACCCTGATCGCGAGGGCGAGGCGATCTCCTGGCACATCCTGCAAATCTTAGAACAGAAGAAGGCGCTTAAGAAGGGCATTGAGGTTGAACGCGTCGCGTTCAATGCCGTTACGAAGCAGGCGATACTTGCGGCGCTCAAAGAGCCACGCAAGATCGACACGCCGCTCGTCTCCGCCTACCTCGCCCGCCGGGCGCTCGACTATCTCGTCGGCTTTACGCTCTCACCGGTGCTATGGCGCAAGCTGCCAGGGGCGCGCTCCGCCGGTCGCGTGCAGTCGGTTGCGCTGCGGCTCGTGTGCGACCGCGAGCGGGAGATCGAGGTCTTCAAGACCGACGAGTACTGGACCATCGATGCCGTTCTAGCGACGGACAAGGGCGATCAGTTCCCCGCGCGGCTCAACGCCATCAATGGCGAAACACTCAAGAAGCTCGACATCAAGACGGGCGCCGAGGCAAATGCCATCAAGGCCGCCATCGAAAATGGCGATTTCCGTGTGGTCTCGGTGGACAAGAAGGGGGTCAAGCGCAACCCCTACGCCCCGTTCGCCACTTCGACGTTGCAGATGGACGCTTCGCGCAAGCTCGGGTTCTCCGCGAAGCACACGATGCAGGTTGCCCAGCGCCTCTATGAGGGCGTTGACATCGGCGGCGAGTCGGTCGGCCTCATCACCTACATGCGAACCGATGGCGTCACGATCGTCCCCGAGGCAGTCAGCGCCATTCGCGGACTGATTGCGCGAGAATACTCGCAGAAATACGTCGCCCCGTTCATCCGCGAATATAAGACGAAGGCGAAGAACGCCCAAGAGGCGCACGAAGCCATCCGCCCGACGGAGGTCTCGCGCCGGCCGCAGGATGTAGCGAAATACCTGGAACGTGATCAGGCGCGCCTTTACGAACTCGTGTGGAAGCGCGCAGTTGCGAGCCAGATGGCTTCAGCAGAGGTCGAGCAGACTACCGCCGACATCGAAGTGAAGGGCCGCGACGGCAAAAACTATACGCTGCGCGCCACCGGTTCGGTTATTCAGTTCGAAGGCTTCCTCAAAGTGTACGAGGAAGGTCGCGATGAGCGTATCCATGCCGCCAAAGGCAAGGACGATCCGGGCAGCGAAGAGGAGGATACCAGCCGCCGCCTGCCCGCGCTCGCCAAGGGCGACAAGGTCACGGATCGCTCTATCGACGCGGAGCAGCACTTTACGCAGCCTCCGCCACGCTATTCGGAAGCGACGCTCGTCAAGAAGATGGAGGAGCTGGGCATCGGCCGGCCTTCCACCTACGCTTCGACGCTCGCGGTGCTGCAGGAGCGCGAGTATGTTCGCGTCGACAAGAAGCGGCTCATTCCCGAGGACAAGGGCCGGCTCGTCATCGCGTTTCTCGAAGGCTTCTTCAAACGCTACGTAGAATACGATTTCACCGCCGATCTCGAGGACAAGCTCGACCTGATCTCGGACGGCCAGCTCGTTTGGAAAGACGTGCTTCGCGATTTCTGGCGTGAGTTCACCGGCTCGGTCGACGAGATCAAAGATCTGCGCGTCGGAGAAGTGCTCGAAGCGCTGAACGAGATCCTCGGGCCTCACATCTTCCCGGCGCGGGAGGACGGCTCGGATCCGCGTAGCTGCCCGTCGTGTAAGACAGGGCGGCTCAGCCTCAAGATTTCGGGCAAGTATGGCGCCTTCATTGGCTGCGGAAACTATCCGGAGTGCCGCTATACACGTCAGCTCAGCGACGTTTCGGGAAGCGGCGATACCGAGGCTGCAGGGCCAGACGGAAAGCTGCTCGGCTATGATCCGGATACCGGGCTAGCCGTGACGCTGCGCTCGGGCCGCTTTGGTCCTTACCTGCAGCTCGGCGAAGGCAGCGAAGATGAGAAGCCGCGGCGTTCGAGCATTCCGAAGGGTGTCGACGCAGGTTCGGTCGATCTCGAATATGCGCTGAAGCTGCTCTCGCTTCCGCGCGAGGTGGGCCTGCATCCCGAAACGGGCAAGATGATCACCGCCGGCCTTGGCCGCTACGGTCCGTTCGTTCTGCATGATGGCATGTACGCCAACGTCGAGAGCATCGAGGAGGTGTTCTCGGTCGGCATCAACCGCGCGGTGGCTCTGCTGGCGGAGAAGGCTGCCGGGGGCAAGAGCCGGTTCCAGCGCGCCAAACCTGCCGTGCTGAAGGACCTCGGCGAACATCCCGATGGTGGCGGCAAGATCGAAGTGCTGTCGGGCCGCTATGGACCTTACGTGAAGCACGGGTCGACGAACGCAACGATCCCGAAGGGGAAAGACCCGGCGGCGCTGACCGTTGCCGAGGCCGTCGACCTCATTGCCGAGCGCGCTGCAAAGGGGCCTTCGAAAAAGAAAAAGCCTGTGCGCAAAGCTGCAGCCAAGGAAGCAGACGACACCAAGCCGGCCGCAAAGGCGAGCAAATCGACTAAAGCTAAGGCCTCGAAAGGCGCTGCTTCGAAAACGGCCAAGCCCACGAAGGGGCGCGCGGCCAAATCGAAAACTGCAATAGCGAACGCCGACAACTGATCTGCATGATCCCACGCCGGGCAAGCTGACCATGCCACGCAAACCGAAGGGCAACAGAAGCGGGCCCCCTAAGCGTGGCGGTCTTCCCGGAAGGGAAGAAATCCTCGATTACATCCGTTCCTCGCCCGGCAAGGTCGGCAAGCGCGAGATCGCGCGTGCCTTCGGCATCAAGGGTGGAGACCGTCTCGAGCTCAACAACCTGCTCGCGCGCATGTCAGAGGACGGCACGCTATCGGGTGACCGCAAGCATCTGCGCCGCAAGGGCGGCCTGCCCGCCGTCACCGTGCTTGAGGTGACCGGGCGTGACGACGATGGCGATCTCGTCGCCAGGCCGGCCGTCTGGGAAGAGGAAGGCGAAGCACCCCTGGTGCTGATTGCCCCGCGCTCGGCGCGGGGCCCGGAAATCGACATCGAGGCGAACATCGGCGTCGGCGACCGAGTGCTGGCGCGTATCAGCGAACTCTCCGAACCTGAGGACGGGTATCGCTTCCAGGCATTCCCCATCAAGCGGCTGCCGCGCGAGAAGCGGCGCCTCATCGGGATCTATCGCGCAAGCAAGCGGGGCGGCGGCACGATCGAGCCGATCGACCGCAAGCAACTTCGGTCATGGTCAGTCCGCGGCGGCGATGAAGGCGATGCCAAAGACGGCGACCTCGTCCGCTTCGACCTTCCCCGAAAGGGCCGTCTGCACATTCCGCAGGCCCGTATTCTGGAATCGCTGGGCAACCCGGACGACCAGCGCCAGATCAGCCTCATTGCCGTGCACGCGCACGGCATCCCCGACGATTTCCCCGAGGGCGTCATCACGGAAGCGGAGGGCCTCGAGGAGCCGACGCTTTCAGGGCGCACTGATTTGCGGAACGTGCCGCTCGTCACCATCGACCCGCCGGACGCGCGTGACCATGACGACGCCGTCTATGCCGAGCGGGACGAAGATGTGGCAAATCCCGGCGGGTGGATTGTGCTGGTGGCCATTGCCGACGTCGCGCATTTCGTGCGGCCGGGCTCGCGCCTCGACCGCGAGGCGCAACTGCGCGGCAACTCGGTCTACTTTCCAGACCGCGTCGTGCCGATGCTGCCAGAGCGTATCTCCAACGATCTGTGCTCGCTGCGCGAAGGTGAGAATCGGGCGTGCCTCGCCGTGCGCATGGTATTCGACAAGGACGGCAGCAAGCGCAGCCATACCTTCATGCGCGCGATCATGCGTTCGGCTGCGAAGCTCAGCTATCAGGAAGCGCAGGCTGCCATCGACGGGCGCCCTTCCGACAAGGCGGGCCCGCTGCTGGAGCGCGTGCTACGGCCGCTGTGGGACGCCTATGGCGCGCTCGCGGCGGCGCGAGACAAGCGCGGTCCGCTCGATCTCGATCTGCCCGAGCGCAAGATCCTTCTCGATGAAAAAGGACACGTGAAGGATGTGGTCACGCCCGAGCGGCTCACCGCGCACCGGCTCATCGAAGAATTCATGATCCAGGCTAACGTCGCCGCCGCTGAAACCCTGGAGCAGAGGAAGACACCGGTCGTCTACCGCATCCACGACCAGCCCTCGAAGGAGAAGCTCGCCAGTCTGCGCGATTTTCTGGACACCATCGGCATGAAGCTGCCGCAGGCATCCAGCCTCAAGGCGTCAAACTTCAACGGCATTCTGGCGCAGGCAAAGACGCTGCCGGTCGTCGATCTCGTGAACGAGGTCGTGCTGCGCAGTCAAAGTCAGGCCGAATACAACATCGACAATATCGGACATTTCGGTCTCAACTTGCGCCGCTATGCGCACTTCACCTCACCGATCCGCCGTTACGCGGACCTCCTCGTGCATCGCGCGCTGGTGAAAGCGCAGCACCTCGGGGAGGGCGCCATCGATGCTATCGAGATCGGGCGTCTGCGCGAGGTTGCGCAACAGATCTCAGATACAGAGCGCCGTGCGATGGCGGCCGAGCGCGAAACCGCGGACCGTCTCATCGCAATGCATCTCGCGGATCGTATCGGCGCAAAGTTCATCGGTCGCATCGCGGGCGTCACCCGTTCAGGATTGTTCGTGCGGCTGAAGGATACAGGCGCAGATGGCTTCGTGCCCGTCTCCTCCCTTTCCAATGATTTTTACAATCACGTGGAGGCGGAACACGCGCTCGTCGGCAAGCGCACCGGCGAAACTTTCCGGCTCGGCGATCCGGTCGAGGTGCGTCTCATCGAGGTCGTCCCTTCGGCCGGTGCCCTACGATTCGAGATGTTAACTGAAGGCACGCGCGGGCGCGTTGCGGCACCACATGCAGGCATGCGCTTCAAGAACGCGCGTCCGCGTGGGCGTCGCAGGTGATCTTGTCTAGATGCCGCGGCCATTCGTCTATTGACCCAGATCAACCTCAGGCCCACGTTTGTGTTGCCGCGGAGCCCGTGAAGATGCTCCCGAGCGAGGCGAGGAAAGCCGATGACACAAACTCCAACGACATTCTCCGGAGCCACCGAGCAGCGCGACTGGGTGCAGGCTGTGCGCCGCGGCAGCGCCTGCAAGTGCCCCTCGTGTGGCCAGGGAAACCTTTTTCGACGCTATCTCAAGGTGGCCGACACCTGCCCTAAGTGCTCGGAGGAGCTTCACCATCACCGGGCGGACGACGCTCCTCCCTACTTCACCATCCTGATTGCCGGTCACTTCATTATCGCTGGGGTGATGATCGTCGAGGAGCAGTTCCAGCCGAGCTACTGGTTGCATCTGGCTCTCTGGTTCCCGCTGACGATGGGCATGTGTCTTTGGATGTTGCCACGGATCAAGGGCGCTCTGGTGGGCCTGCAGTGGGCCCTGCGGATGCATGGGTTTGGCGGTCACGACAGTGTGGACCCGGCCGAGCCGGCGCCGATCCCCGCCACGCCCAAAGAGGCGACGTTTTAAGCATAGTGCGACGCGGCCCTTGCTTGACAGCGGGGCCGCTGTGGCTATGTTGCCCGCTCTCCGCAGCCTGCGGACAGGTGCAAAAGTTCCCCGAAGGTTTCCCCATCATGGCCAAGCCCGTAACGCAGAAGATCAAGCTGCTGTCGACCGCCGGCACGGGGTTCTTTTACGTGACCAAGAAGAACCCTCGTACGAGCACCGAAAAGCTCGTTTTCAAGAAGTATGATCCCGTCGTGAAGAAGCACGTCGAGTTCAAGGAAACGAAGATCAAGTAAGACGGCGCGCGGGGCACACCCCGCGCCCGATTGCGGCCGTCCGCCATGGACGGCTAGCGCACCGGCACGCCTCAAAAACTCGGATGGTTAAGAAATTGGTCAGGGAGACTTGACCAGGGCCCGCAACTCAACCCGGCAGCGGGGTAGTTAGTCCGAGAAAGCCACGGACCCTGGTCTAGTAACCAGATGGTTCGTCAAAGAGGGCGTTGACTCCCC
>Ga0182748_1004233_pt1 | contig 11544 bp, 6 predicted proteins | sample eDN3rd37CKraftOP_FD_128877 | JGI IMG/M metagenome (GOLD analysis project Ga0182748, IMG submission 128877) | Enriched Organic Plus compost microbial communities from Emeryville, California, USA - eDNA 3rd pass 37_C Kraft OP (version 2) (version 2) ...
ACGCCCGCGTCGACCGTCAGGAACGGCGAGACCTCGGAGACGAGCGTGCTCAGCCGGACGGGGTTGAGGAGCGTCTCGGCGCTCAGGACGCGCGACAGCAGGCCCTTGAGGAGCAGCTGCTGGTTCGCGGCGCGCTGATAGTCACCGGTCGGGAAGGCCTTGCGCTCCCGGACGAACGCGAGGGCGTCGGCTCCGGAGAGCGTGATCTCGCCTTCGTCGAAGTGCTCGCCCGACACGGCGGTGAACTCGCGCGGGTTGTCCACGGTGACGCCGCCGACCGCCTCGGTCATTCCGGCGAAGCTCATGAAGTCGATGATGGCGACGTGGTCGATGCGCGTGTCGATGAACGCCTCCACCGTCTCGACGACGAGTGGCACGCCGCCCAGGCTCATCGCGGAGTTGATCTTGCCTTCGCCGTGCCCCGGGATGTCCACCCAGTTGTCGCGCATGATCGACATGACCGACACCGTCGCGTGGTCAGCGGGGATGTGGACGACCATCATCGAGTCGGACCGGCCCGACACGCCGCCGTCCTCGGGGTCGCCGCGGCTGTCGGAGCCGAGGAGCAGGATCGTCTGGGCGCCGTCGATCGCAGCGGGGCGATCGCCGACGGGCATCGCGTCGTCGAGCTTCGCGGCCTTGTCGAACGAGGCCCACAGGCTCCACGCGAACGCGCCCGCGGCGAGCAGTGCCACGACGGCGATCGTCAGCACCGTGAGGAACGCGATCTTGACCTTGTCGCGCTTCCTGCGAGGGGTGCGGGAAGGGTCGTCCTCGACGACGGGCAGCACGGCCGTTCGGGCTCCGGTCCGCGGGCCACGGGAGTGGTCGGTCATGCTCTTCATCCTGTCAGTGGCACCTGAGACGGCCCTGGATTGGCCCCCGGGCGGGGGGTCCTGCGTGTCAGCCGGCGTCGACCGCGTGCAGCACGAGGCGCGCGATCTCGTCGGCGCACGGGGTGGCGCCCGGCTGTGGCGCGGGGTCGCCGGCGATCTGCACCCACCGGCGCGCGAAGGCGACGGCATCCTCTCGCGTCGCGCGACCGTCTCGCACGGCGACGGCGAGCTCCTCGACGGTGCGCACGATGGGGCCGGGGAGGTCGCGCCGATAGTCGAGGTAGAAGTCGCGCGAGGCGAGGTACTCGTCGAGGTCGGGCACGAGGAAGTAGCTCGGGACGCCGACGATCGCCGCTTCGTAGAGCGCCGAGGAGTAGTCGGTGATGAAGAGGTCGGCGACCTGCAGCATCTCCTGCGTCGAGAACCCCTCCGCCGTGTCGACCTGGTCGCCGAAGCGACCGTGCATGAGCGGGTGGAGCTTGACCACGGTGTGCACGCCGAGGGGCGCGAGAGCGGCGCTGAGGGCGGCCGCATCGACGGTCACGGTGCCGTCGAGCCGGAACGTGGGGGCGAACACGGCGATCCGCCTGTCGCGCAGGTGCGGATGCCGGGCGAAGATGCGCTCGCGGGTGGCGTCGGCCCGCGCCGGGTCGCGGAGCCGGTCGACACGGGGCAGCGGTGCGACGACGACCTTCGCCGGGTCGGTGCCGAAGGCCTCCGCATAGGCGGGGCGGCAGTCTTCGGCGCTCGTGAGCACGATGTCGTAGCCCTCGTGCATGCGCATCGCGGCGGCGAGGCGCGCGTCGCGCCCCTCCTCCTGACCGAGGATGCTCAGCCCGAACTTCTTGAAGGCGCCCAGCGCGTGCCAGATCTGCACGATCGTGAGGCTCTTCTTGTGTCGCAGCACGCTCGCGACGATCGCGTACGTGTCGACGACGAGGACCTTCGCCGTGGCGACGTGATACAGCTGCGCGAGCATGTGGAGGCTGTACCGCACTTTGCCCACGATGCCGGGCGGCACCATGCGCACGAGCGACACGACCTCGACCGTCGGATCCTGGGCGGCGAGGGCGGCGCGCAGGTCGGCGAAGTCCTCCGGCTCAGCGGGGTGCTCGCGGCTGATCATCACCACCTTGCGGCGAGAGGGCAGGAGCTTGAGCGGCGCGTAGACGAGCGACAGGCTCGCGCGCGCGAGCCACGCGACGGCGAGCTGCAGTCCGATCCGGCCGCGCACGCGAGTGGGCTCGGGGCCGCTGCCGGGCGCGACGCTCGCCGTGTCGACGTCGGCGGGGCGGCGCAGGATGATCTCGCGAGTGATGCGCTCGCTCGAGCGACCGTCGCACGCTGACATGAACTTCTCGCGGAACGCGTCGGCGGCGTCCCCCGCCTCGGCGGTCGCGATCGCCCGGGCGAGGTCGGCGCCGTCGGCGACGAGCGGGCCCGTGACGTACTCCTCGAACGGGTAGTAGAAGTCCCGAGCGGCGGTGTACTCCTCGAGGTCGGGACAGAAGAAGACGATCGGGCGCCGCAGCAGCGAGTACTCGAAGATCGCCGACGAATAGTCGGTGACCAGCACGTCGGCCGCCATCAGGAGATCGTTGAGCTCGCGCTCGCCCGACACGTCGAGCACTCCGGTGAGCCCGGGGCGCTGCTTGCTCAGCGGCGCGACGAACGGATGCATCTTGACCATGACGACCCAGTCGTCGCCGAGGTCTCCCGCGAGGCGCTCCCAGGGCACCGCGTCGACGTCGTACATCGCCGTCAGCTGCCCGTTCCCACGGAAGGTGGGCGCGAACAGCGCGATGCGCTGCCCGGGACGGACGCCGTAGCGTCTGCGCACGTCATCGGCCGTCGCACGCACGCGCTCATCGTCGAAGAACACGTCGGTGCGGGGCACGCCCAGCGCGTGGACGCGGTCGACGTCGATGGCGAACGCCTCGGCGTAGTCACCGCGGATCCGCTCGGCGCTGACCGTGGCATCCGTGTAGTTGCGGTGCGCGAGCGAACCGGGAAGCGGGCCCCCCGGAAGGCCGACGCGGCTCCAGCCGACGCGCTTGAAGGCCCCCGCTGCGTGCCACACCTGCAGCAGGCGCGTGCCCGCTCGGAGCTTGAGCGGATAGATGAGGGGATAGAAGTCGTCGACGACGACGGTCTGAGCCGATGCGATGAGCCACGGCAGCCGCACGAGATCGCGCAGCGGACGCCGTGCGCGCAGGCGCGGCTTGAAGACCCCGATGACCTCGGCGCCCGGGCGCTGGCGCCGGATCTCTGCCTCGAGGAACTCGAAGTTGCCCGTGAACCCCTGTCGCGAGTCGGAGAGGAAGACGATGCGGTCGGCCCGGATGCGGGTCACGCGCGCGGCGAGGGCATAGGCGAGGATGTACGGAGCGAAGCGCCACTTCTGGAGGAACACACTGCCTCGCAGCAGGCTGCGAAGTCTGTTCACGGCGCCCTCCCGGTGGCGGCGGCATCCGCCGCTCGTCGATGAGCCCGCCGGGTCAGCGGGCCCTGACGAGTCTAATTGCGGGTCGTCGCGCCGCCCGCCTCGCTCGCTGGAGGCCACGGCGCGGCTCTGAAGTCAGCGTGCCCGGGGAGGAGGCCATGCGGGCGAGCCGGGGCCCCGGTCGAGGCCCGTGCGCCAGCCGCGCACGAGGGAGGCGCGCGTCGCGCTGAGGACGAGAAGGAACCAGCCGAACCCGCCCAGCAGCGAGCTGGTGACGACCGAATCGGCCAGCAGCACCATGATGACCAGCGGCGGCCACGTGTACAGCGTCGACCGCCGCTCCGACGCCGTCACCCATGAGCGTGCGAGCGCGAGTCCCGCGAAGCCGACGAAGAGGACCACACCGACCGCGCCCGCCTGCAGGAGCACGTCCATCCAGGCGTTGAGGGCGGACCCGTGCTCCTCGCCCGTCGCGAAGCGGATGAACGTGTAGGGCATGAGGTGCTCGGGCCACGTGCCGATCCAGCCCCAGCCCTGGACAGGGCGCAGCGCCGACATGTCGAGCACCTCGTTCCAGAGCCGCGACCGGGTGAGGAAGTCGGGCTCGGCGTTGAGCCAGTAGACGAGTGGTCGCCGGAACGCGTAGACGAGCATCGCGCCGATCGCCAGCGCCGACGCGATCGACCACTGGAGCAGGGTGCGCCGCTCAGCGCGCGTGCGGCGGACGATGACCAGAACGCCCACCGCCAGTCCCGAGACGACCGCCATGCCGAGCACGATCGGCGACGCCGTGAAGAGCGCCAGCAGCGCGGCCAGCGTCACCGAGTACACCGACAGGCCGGGCGCGACCGACTTCGTGCGCCACTCCACGAGGAAGGTGATGAGCGCGATCATCGTGACGACGCCGAGCGTCGTGCGGGTGCCGAACAGGCCCTGGATAGGGCCGCCCGCGGCCAGATTGCCCGCGATGCCGAGAAACGGGACCGGCAGGTCGAGCAGGATGCCGCTGAGGATCTCGATCGCGAGCGACGCCGTCAGCAGCACCCGCAGCACGTCGGCCGTCGCTCGCAGGGTCTGCAGCGTGTCGCGGAACTGCGCGACGACGACGGCGAGGAAGGTCGGTGCCGCCAGCTGCATCCAGCCCCCGATGGTGGCCGTCATCGATCGGGACCAGAACACGGTGAGCAGGAGCCACACCAGCAGCAGGAGAAGAGTCGTCGGCATGATCTCGAACACCCGCACCTCGCGCCGGCGCGCCACGAAGATCGCCGCGCCGATGACGCACAGGCCGGTGATGACGGCGCCGTAGCCCGCGTCGCCCATCAGCTGGCGGATCAGGTGGGTCGAGAACAGTGCGCCGATCGCGGTGGTCGCAAAGGCGGCGGCGAGCAGCGACGAGCGGAGGAACTCCACAGCGGCGCGGCGCGAGACGTTCATCGCTCCGCGAGCCGTTCGCCCTGCTCGCCGGCCATACGCCACTCCGACGGCCCACGGCCCACGAGCGGAGCCTGCTTGATCTTGAACGCGAACATCACGACGAACATCCAGCCCCACCCGAGCAGGGGGCCCGACTCCGCCAGTCCCTGGACCACGAGCTGAGCGGCGGTGAGCGTCGGCAGCAGCGTGAGCGGAGAGTACGGCCGGTCCGCGACGAGGTCCCAGCGGGGGCGGTCGACCGCGAAGAACCACGAGCGCCAGATGAACGCGAGGTAGGCCGTCGCGATGACCAGCACGCCCACGCCTCCCAGCTGCAGGAAGACGTCGAGCCACATGTTGTGGGCCTGCATGACCGTCTGCCCGTGGTCGATGATCCAGCCGTCGAACGCCGGGTCGGTCGGCACCCACGGCGTCGAGAAGCCCCACCCGAACCACGCGCGTTCCGATGCGCGCTCGGCGACGGCGCCCCAGATCGACTCGCGACCCGTCAGGTCGGCCGAGCGGCCGAGGAGCGCGAAGATGCGGTCGCGGGAGAGCCACAGTGCGACCAGCCCTCCGACAGCCACCACGGCATAGAGCAGGTAGTAGCGGGTGCGCTCGCCCGGGCGGCGCGTCGTGCGCATCAGCAGCGCGGTCGCGAGCACGACGACGGTGAGCGCCGCGGCGAGGTAGGCGGTCGCGGATCCGGCGCGCACGAACAGGAACGCCGAGAGGGCGAACCAGCCGACGAGCAGCGTGCGGCGCGGCGCCCGCGACGCGAACCGGATGGCGAAGACCACCATGCCCAGCAGGGCGACGTAGGCGAGAGCGTTCGCGTTGCCGAACAGGCCCTGGATGCGACCGCCGTCGAAGAGGTTGTCACGGCTCCACAGCACGATGGGGTCGTCGACGGGGCCGTCGGGCCGCACGAACTGGGGGAGGATCGGCCCTCCCCAGACGAGCGACACCCACAGCTCGAACACGATCGAGAGGCCGAGCACCCACTTGAGCGCCGACGCGACCGCCCGCACGAGCTCGCGCCATGTGAGCACGGCGCCGATGAAGAGGGCGTGCACGGTGGTCGCAACAAGGAGGGCGAGGGTGAGGACGCTCGCGGCGGGCCAGGCCGACCACGCGAGCGACAGCAGTGCGAGCACCACGTAGCCGATGGCGAACCACGGCAGGCGCGGCCACTGCACGGACGGACGCAGCACCGCCCACAGGACGATCGACACGACGGCCGATCCGAACACGGCGACTCCCGCGGCGACGGGCCCGAGGACCATCAGCAGGCTCGTGCCGCTCAATGCGCCTGCGAGCACGAGGATGCACCATCCGCGCAGGAGGAGGTGCCCCGTCTTCTCCCGGATCGGCGCCGCGGGCGGGGCGGAGATCGGATGCTGGGTGTGCGCAGTCATGTGCCCATCAGGCTATCGCGGGCGAGCCTAGGCTGAAGGGGTGCTGACTCCGCTCACGAACGACCCGCGCGAATACTCGTGGGGATCGCCCACGCTCATCGCGGCCCTCGAGGGCAGGCAGCCGACGGGGCGGCCCGAGGCAGAGGTGTGGTTCGGGACCCACCCCGCGTCCCCCGCGCGCACGGCAGACGGGCGCACGCTCGACGTCGTGCTCCGGGAGGCGGGCCAGCCCCCGCTTCCCTTCCTCGTGAAGATCCTGGCGGCCGACCGATCGCTGTCGATCCAGGTGCACCCTTCGAAGGAGCAGGCCGTCGCGGGCTTCGCGCGTGAGGAGGCGGCGGGCATCCCGCGCGACGCCGACGAGCGCACCTACCGTGACGACAACCACAAGCCGGAGATCATCGTCGCCCTGAGCGAGCGCTTCCGCGCGCTCGTCGGGCTGCGTCCGCTCGCCGAGACGCGCCGGCTGCTCGAGCTCCTCGGCGGCCCGGGCCCGGCGGAGCTCGCCGATCGCCTGAGCGGCGACGACGAGTCGCGCGCAGTGCGCGACGCGCTCCAGTGGGTGATGTCGGACGCGTCGCGCCCCGTCGTCGACGACATCGTGCGCGCTCTCACCGACGGATCGAGGGATAACGGGGGCGAGTTCGCCGAGGAGCGCGATGTGCTCCGGCGGATCGCAGCCGACTTTCCGAGCGACCCCGGCATCCTCGTCGCCCTCCTCATGAACCTCGTCGTGCTCCGGCGCGGCGAAGCGCTGTTCGCACCGGCGGGCGTGCTCCACGCGTATCAGGACGGGCTCGGCGTCGAGATCATGGCATCCAGCGACAACGTCGTGCGCGGCGGGCTCACGCCCAAGCACGTCGACGTGCCCGAGCTGCTCCGGCTGGTGGATGCCACGACGGGCCCCGCTCCCCGCGTCGCCGTGCAACGGCGCGACAACGGTGACGTCTACGACGTCGGCGTGCCCGACTTCGAGCTCACCCGCGTCGAGGTCAGGCCGGGGGAGGAGCGTGCCGTCGCGATCGACGGGCCGACGATCCTCCTCGTCACGCGCGGCGCGGTCGAGGTCGCCGCCCCCGGCGGGCGGGCGACGGCGGCGGCCGGCCGTGCGGTCTTCGCGAGCGCGGACGAGGAGCGGGTGGCTCTGTCCGGCGACGGCGAGGTCTTCATCGCTCGCCCAGGAGCATGACGCTCCGTCGTTCGCTCCCTCGTGACGATCGTGCGACACGCCGCAGTTCGGGAACAACGTTCAATCAGGCGTTGAGGGTTTACGATCTGCGACTTGCTTTCACTGAATGACAAGAGTGTAATTATCCCAACACGCGCAACCGCGCGAGACGAAACAGGTGGGAGAGCGATATGGCGGCTTACCGTTCCGGCGTTCCCGAGAATTGGTTCGTCGATCCGGTCAACCTCGGGGTGCCCGGTGTCCGCCGGCCCGCGGAGAGCGAAGACAGCGCGCTCGCATGGCAGACCGATGCTCTGTGTGCCCAGACCGATCCTGAGGCGTTCTTCCCCGAGAAGGGCGGGTCCACCCGCGACGCCAAGCGCATCTGCACCTCGTGCGATGTGCGCAGCGAATGCCTCGAGTACGCGCTCCAAAACGACGAGCGCTTCGGAATCTGGGGCGGGCTGAGCGAGCGCGAGCGTCGCAAGCTCAAGCGCCGGGCGAGCTGACGGCCGCGGCCCACGGGCGACGTTTCGCGGAATCGCGGGCGACCTCCCGGGGTCGCGCCGCTTGCCGCCTAGGCTGACGGGGTCATGCCCTCCCGAGTTCACGCGCTGTTGGTCGTGCGCCCCGAAGGACGCGCCGCCCCCGACATCCACCTCCGCCGCACGCTGGCCGCGCTGGCTGCGCAGTCCCGCCCGGTCGATGCGCTGACGATCGTCGTCTGCGGACACGACCGCCGCATCAAGGAGATCGTGGCATCGTCGGGCGCCGAGGGCGTCATCTCGACGAGCCGCGGCACCAGCTACGCCGAGGCGCTCCGCATGGCGACGCACCGGCTCGACGGCGACGCCGTGTGGCTGCTCGCGCAGGACACCGCGCCCGAGCCGCACGCCCTCGCCGCCCTGTCGGCCGCGCTCGAGACGGCGCCGTCGGTCGCCGTGGCTGCGCCCAAGCTCGTCCGATGGGACGACCGCACGCACATCGTGTCCCTCGGCGTCACGATGACCCGCTTCGGCCGCACGGTCGGCATCGCCGACGGCGAACACGACCAGGGACAGCACGATGCCCGCGAGGACGTACTGGGCTCCGACGTGCGCGGCGTGCTCGTGCGCGCCGAGGTCTGGCGCGAGCTCGGCGGGCTGGATCCCGCGCTCGGCGGAGCCGACGAAGGTCTTGACCTGGGGGTCCGTGCGCGCCTGGCGGGCGGGCGCGTGGCGCTCGCCCCCGCGGCGGTCGTCGCGGTGGCGGGGGATGCCGTCGCGGGGCTCTCGAGCGACACCGGCGCCGTCGCGCGCGGCCGCGCGGCCTTCGCTGAACGGCGCGCTCAGCTGCACCGGCGCCTCGCCTACGCCCCCGCAGGGGTCGTCCTCCTGCATTGGCTGTCCCTGCTTCCTCTGGCGGTCGTTCGCGCCGTCGGGAGCCTGCTGGGCAAGAGGCCCGAGCTGATCATCCCCGAACTGGCGGCCGCTCTCGTCACGATCGTGTCGATCCCGTGGATCGTCCGCGCGCGCGGCCGCATCCGTCGGGCGCGGCGCGCCACGTGGGCGCGCCTCGCCTCGCTGCGGCTCGGCTCGCGGCAGCTCCGCACGCGCCTCGACGACGACGGCGGCGATGCCTTCGCGCGTCCCGAGCTGCGGTTCTTCAGCAGCACAGGCGGCGCCTGGATCGTCCTGGCGGCGCTCGTCGTCTCCATCGCCGCCTATCCCGCCCTCCTCGCATGGCCCGTGCTCGGCGGCGGGGCGCTCGCACCACTGCGCACGACCGTCGCTCAGCTGTGGGCCGACGCGGCATCCGGTGCGCGCCCGCTGGGCTGGTCGACCCTTGGCCCGGCCGACCCCTTCAGCGCGATCGTGGCGCTCGTGGGCACGCTGTCGCCGGCCGCCCCGTCGCGGGCGCTCGTCGTCCTCTGGCTGCTGGCGCTGCCGCTTGCCGCACTGGGCGGCTGGTTCGCCGCCACCCGCGTCACCGAGAAGCCGCTCATCCGCGCATTCGTCGCCCTCGGCTGGATGCTCGCGCCCCCGTTCCTGACGGCGATCGTCGAGGGCCGGCCGACAGGGCTGCTCGTCCACCTGCTGCTGCCGTGGCTCCTGTTCGCGGGAGCCGTCGCCCATCGGTCGTGGACGAGCGCCGCCGTGGCATCCCTCCTTCTCGCCGCCGTCGTCGCCTGCTCGCCGTCGCTCGCGCCCGCCCTCGTCGTGCTGTGGCTCGTCGCGATCGTGCTGACCGCCGCGCGCCGACGCGGCAGGGGCCTGGCGCGCGTGGTCTGGATGATCGTGCCGACCGTCGTCGTCTTCGCGCCGCTCGGCTGGCACCGCGTCACACGCGGCGACGCGTGGGCGCTGCTGGCCGACCCGGGGGCAGCGGCGCCCGTCGGCTCGCCCGCGCCCGACCTGTGGGGCAGACTCTCCGTGCTCGCGGGGTTCCCGACCGCCGACCTCGCGGGCTGGGCCGGGTTCCTCCCTGAGGGCGCCCCTGTGCTGTGGATCCTGCTGCTGGTCGCACCGGTGATCCTCCTCGCGGTCGCCGCGCCTCTGGTCGCGCGGCTGACGCACGCGTCGATGCTGCTGCTCGCGGCCGTCCTCGGCGGGGCCACCGCCGTCGTCTGCGCGGGCGTGTCGCTCAACGCCACGGGCTCGACACCGGTCGGGCTCTGGATCGGGCCGGCGCTGAGCCTGCTGTGGATCGGTCTCCTGGGAGCCGCCGCCGTCACGGCCGACCGCCTCCCGCGCACGCGAGGCACGCGCGCCGCGAGCATCGCGATCGCGCTGGTGGCCCTCGCCGTCATCGCGGTGCCGTCGCTCACGGCACTCCACCGCGGTGCGCTCACGATCACGAACGGCCCCGACAGCACCCTTCCCGCCTATGTCGACGCTGAAGGCCGGGGCGACCCCGGCACCGCCACGCTCGTCCTGAGCCCGCAGCCGCGCGGCGGCATGGCGACGGAGGTGGTGTGGGGCGGCAGCGCGACCCTCGGCGGGCAGACGACGCTGCAGTCGGTGCGCCTCGCCGCCACCGCGGCAGACGAGGAGGTCGCTGCGGTCACGGCCGACCTCGTCACGGGCTCGGCAGGCGACGTGGTCTCCCGCCTCGGCGCGCACGGCGTGGGGTATGTCCTCCTGGGCAGCGGCGAGCGGGAGACGGATGCCGCGCGCGCGATCCGCCTGCAGGCCAAGGCGGCCCTCGACCGGCGCGACGACCTCGAGGCCGTGGGTGACACCGGCAAGGGCGAGCTGTGGGTGGTGGGCGCCGAGGTCACGCCTCGCACGCCCTCGGCCGCTCAGCGGGCCGACGCGTGGAGGGCAGGCGGGCTGCAGCTGGGCGTCGTCGTGATCGCCCTCCTGCTGGCCGTGCCGACGTCGGCGAGCATCCGTCAGGCCGGCCGCGAGCCGCGCGTCGTGGGAGGAGAGCACGCATGACCGATTCGCGAGCCTCTCGTCGGCGCGCCTCGGGTCTCCGGGCCGTGCGCGCCGGGGCCGGCGCGACGGTGCTGGGGCTGTTCATCGTCGGCGTGGCGGCCGCCGCGCTCGTGCCCTGGCCCACGATCGCACGTGAGCCCGTCGCGGTGACGGCGCTGCCCGAGCCGACGGCGTCGATCCTGTCGTGCTCGGGTCCGCTCCTGGCGGCCGGTCGCGATGCGGGGGATGCCGCCCGACTGACGGAGGCTGCCGCGACCGACATCTCGGCGGCCACGGGCTCGGACGCGCCCGACGCGACGGCGGAGCGGCTCGCGGCCGCCGACGTCGCCGACGGGACTGGCCCCGATGCGCTGACCGCGCTGCCGATCGACGGCACGCGCACCGACATCGCGGCCGCGGGCTCGGCATCCGCCGAAGACGAAGACCTCCGCGGATTCGCCGCTTCGACGTGTGCTCCGCCGCTGATGGAGTCGTGGCTCGTCGGCGGAAGCGCCGTCACGGGCGCCTCCGACCTCTTGCTGCTGGCCAACCCCGCAGGCGTCACCGCTGAGGTCGACCTGACGGTGTACGGGGCCGACGGGCCGACGGTTCCGGCCGCCGCGGCGGGCATCATCATCCCGCCACGCACCCAGCGCGTGCTTCCGCTGGCTGCCCTCGCTCTGGGGGAGGAGAACCCGGTCGTACGCGTCAACGCGAGCGGGGCCCCGGTGCAGGCGTCGCTGCAGGCGAGCATCACGCGCACGCTGCTGCCCGGCGGCGTCGACCAGGTGGGCGTCACGGCCGCGCCGGCGACGACGCAGGTCATCCCGGCCTTCACGGTCACGGTCGCGCCCGGCGAGGAGGG
>Ga0182748_1004237_pt1 | contig 11534 bp, 10 predicted proteins | sample eDN3rd37CKraftOP_FD_128877 | JGI IMG/M metagenome (GOLD analysis project Ga0182748, IMG submission 128877) | Enriched Organic Plus compost microbial communities from Emeryville, California, USA - eDNA 3rd pass 37_C Kraft OP (version 2) (version 2) ...
ACGCGCGATCTGCCAATCCTCGTCGACGTGGGCCTTGGCCCAGGCTTCCTCCGGCGCCAGGTGTCCCCGCGCCACGGCCATGGCGAGGAATGCCGAGCCCGTCAGCGTCGTCATCACGTGCAGGCTTGCGAGCGCGAAGGCCCCGAACGGCGCCACCAGATTGCCGAAGCGGGACAGCGCCTCCGGGCTCTGGGTCACCGGCATCACGCCCTCGGCGAGGAAGAACCTCGCGCCCGTCATCTCCTCCACCCAGCGCAGCACCGGATCCCACGCGGCGGCCTGGATCTCCGCCAGGGCCTCGGGCGCCTCGGCGCGGTAGCAGATGAGATCGCTGCCGGCGAAGCGCACGATGTCGGCCGCAACTTCGGTCATCGTCCCGGTCACGCCGTCGATGGCGGTAATGGCGAGCTTCGACAGCGGCATCGTCGCCGGGTCGATATGCTCGCCCTGTGCCGCCCATTCGGCCGCAATCGCCTCCGCCAGAGGCCGCGTCGGCACCGTGAGATGGAGTTTCCCAGGGGTGCGTACGGCGCGGCCGTCGAGCAGGACCTGATAGCCGCCGTCGGCTTCGCCGACGGTCACATCCTTGTAGAAACGCTTGGGCAGCGCCGGTCTCAATGCCTCCCGACCCGGCACCTTAGGCGCATCCTTCGGTGCGCCGGGGGTATCGTCGGGCTCGCTCATGCGGCCCGCTCCCGCGCGGCGAAGTAGGCGTCGATCCCGGAGAGAAGCCCCTCGCACTGGCCGACGACAGCGTGCGCACCGGCGGCATGGAGCTCATCGGGCGAATGGTAGCCCCAGCCGACGCCCAGCGCGCCGGTGCCCGCTGCGATCGCCATTTCCATGTCAAAGGTTGTGTCGCCCACCATCACGGTGCTGTCGGGCCCGACGCCCGCCTCCGCCATCGCCGCGTGCAACATGGCGGGATGGGGTTTGGAGGGATTATTGTCGGAGGTCTGCACGGTGATGAAGCGGCGCGCCCAATCCTCACGGGCAAAGAGCCGGTCGACGCCCTTGCGCGACTTTCCCGTCGCGATGCCGAGCACGACGTCATCGCGCGCTGACATCGCCTCGATGGCTGCACCAATACCGGCGAAGAGCGGCTCGTGCAGCGCCGGGTCGCGGCGGATTTCGAAAAATGCCGACTTGTAGCGCTCGACGAGGGCGGCGCGGAGCTGCGCGTCATGGTCGGGCGCCAGCGCCGCCAACGCTTCCGGCAGCGACAGGCCGACGATGGCGAGCGTCGCCTCGCGCGCCGGCGGCGTCAGCCCGAATCCGGAAAACGCGTGCGCCATCGCCTCGCAGATCCCGTTCTGGCTGTCGACGAGGGTGCCGTCGCAATCAAGCACGATCAGCTTCATCAGCCCTTCTCCTGATAGCGGTCGACATCGAGGCCGAGAAGCTCCCACGTGGCGCGCATGTGATCGGGCAGCGGCGCCGTGACGTCGATCTTGCCGCCGGTATAGGGATGGGGCAGCACGAGCCGGCGGGCATGCAGGTGCAGCTTGTTCTCGATCTGCTCGGCGGGAAGGTTCTCGTCGCCGCCGTATTTGTTGTCGCCGACGATCGGCGTGCCGATCAGCGCCATGTGCGCGCGGAGCTGATGCTGCCGCCCCGTCACCGGCTTGAGCGAGACCCAGGACGCCTTATGAGCGAGCCGGTCGATGACGGAATAGTGGGTCGTCGCATGCATCGCTTCTTCCTGCTCGCCGGGAAGCGCCTTGCGCACGCGGTCTCCGTCGGGGCCTGCGGCCTTCACCAGCGCCGCTTCGATCTTCCCCTGCGGAGGCTTTGGCACACCCTTCACCAGCGCCCAGTAGGTCTTCGCGGCGGAGCGGGTCTGAAACACACGGCCGAGCTTGGCGGCCGCGTCGCGGTGCTTTGCGATCAGCAGCACGCCTGTGGTGTCACGGTCGAGGCGATGCACGAGGCGCGGACGCTCGCCGCCGAAGCGATCGGCCATTCCGGCGATCATTCCGTCGATGTGCCGCCGGGTGCCTGTGCCGCCCTGCACCGCGAGGCCGAACGGCTTGTTGAGGACGAGCACGTGCTCATCTTCGAACAGGATCATCTTCTCGATGCGGTCGCGATCGCCCTTCGATACGCCCATCGCCGGTTTTACGCCCGAGGCGGTCGCGGCTTTCGGCGCCGCGCGCACGATGGCGGGGACGCGGATCTGGGCACCGGCTTCGAGGCGCGCGTTGGCTTCGGCACGGCGGCTGTTGACGCGCACCTGGCCGGTACGCAGCAGCTTCTGCAGATAGGAATACCCGACGTCGGGGAAATGCAGCCGGAACCAGCGGTCGAGCCGCATATCGGCTTCGGTCGACTTCACTTCGATGGTTTCGACGCGATCGTTCATCCAAGGGCTCTGATTGGGGACGGGCGGTGGGCCGCGCCATGCTATCGGGGGCATCTGCCGAGTATAGCCGCCGGGACGGCCCGAACACCCGCGATGACCTACGGTGAGCCGGCATTCCTGTCCAGGGCGGGCGGCGGTCAAATCGGCTGAATTTCGTTACGAAAACCGCGAAACAGCGCCTCTCTGCAGGACTTTAACGCTACAGCAAGCGTTTGACCGGCCGGCGCGGACCAACGTAGCTTTGCGGCCAAATAAACCGGGCCCGGGGGAGAGAACGCATGTGGTCGCAGGTCTACGACCCGTTCGGCAACATGCTGCTGTCCACTCTCGTTGCCGCCATCCCGGTGATCGTCCTCCTCGGCGGCATAGGCCTTCTGGAGTTGCGCGCGCACGTCGCGGCCATCCTCGGCCTTGTCGCGGCGCTCGCGGTGGCGATTGTCTTCTATGGCATGCCGGCCCCGATGGCAGGGCTTGCCGCCGGATACGGGGCCGCCTTCGGGCTGCTGCCCATCGGCTGGATCATCCTCAACGTCATCTTTCTCTATCAGCTCACGCTGGAGCGGGGAGATTTCGAAATCCTGCGTACCTCGATCGGCGCCATCAGCGACGACAAGCGCATGCAGCTCCTGTTCGTCGCCTTCTGCCTCGGCGCGTTCTTCGAGGGTGCGGCGGGCTTCGGTACGCCCGTGGCAGTCACGGCCGCGATGCTGATCGGCCTCGGCTTCACGCCGCTCGCCGCCTCCGGCCTTTCGCTCATCGCCAACACCGCGCCCGTCGCATTCGGTGCGCTCGGCACTCCCATCATCGCGCTCTCGGCGGTGACGGGCCTCGATCTGCACGAGCTGAGCGGCATGGTGGGGCGCCAGCTTCCGTTCTTCTCCGTGCTGGTGCCGTTCTGGCTCATCACCGCATTTGCGGGCTGGCGGCGGATGCTCGAGGTCTGGCCGCCGATCCTCGTTGCCGGCGTTGCGTTCGCGATCCCGCAGTATCTCGTTTCAAACTTCCACGGTCCCTGGCTGGTCGACATCGTTGCGGCGGTGGTGTCGATGGCCGCGCTGGCGATCTTCCTGAAGGCGTGGCGCCCTGCACAGCCGATGACAGCCATGCCGGGCGCGCCCGCAGAAAGCGCTCCTGCTGCCGAAGCCCTCGGCGCCGCCCTGCACACCAGGTCCGCCGTCCGCCGCGCCTGGATGCCGTGGATCGTCCTCAGCGTGTTCGTATTTCTCTGGGGCACGCCGCAAGTGCGGGCCATGCTCGACGATGTCTGGGTGGCGAAGCTCACCGTTCCGGGACTGCACGAGCTGGTGCAGAAGGTGCCGCCGGTGGTCGCGTCCCCGAAAATCGAAACGGCGGTTTTCAACTTCAATGCACTCTCCGCGACCGGAACCGGCATCCTATTCGCCGCCATCGTCTCCGGTTTCGCGCTCGGCTACGGCCCGCGCGGGCTCGTGCGTACATACGCACGCACGCTTTATCTGGTACGCTACTCACTGCTCACCATCGCCTGCATGCTCGCGATCGGCTTCGTCACCCGGTATTCCGGCATCGATGCGACGCTCGGCCTCGCGCTCGCCAACACCGGCTGGCTCTATCCGCTGTTCGGAACGTACATCGGGTGGCTCGGCGTCACGCTCACGGGATCGGACACGGCATCGAACGTGCTGTTCGGCGGCCTGCAGCGCGTCAGCGCGGAGCAGCTCGGGATCAACCCGGTGCTGATGGCCGCCGCCAACAGCTCCGGCGGCGTGATGGGCAAGATGATGGACGCCCAGTCGATCGTCGTCGCCTCGACAGCCACGCGCTGGTACGGGCACGAGGGCTCCATCCTGCGCTTCGTTGCCTTCCACTCCATCGCGCTGGCAACGCTCGTGGGCCTGTTGGTGCTCGGCCAGGCCTACGTGTGGCCGCTGACGCTGCTGGCGCCGGGTTAGATCGGCGCGCTGTTAGTCTCACGCAGGAGGCGCTTCGGAGCGGCCGAAGCCTGCGATAACCCAGCCAACAAGCCAGCCGGCGATGAGCCCGGCGACGTTCGAGGCGAGGAACACCAGCATGTGCAGGTTCTCCGCATCGTCCGAGCTTTCGAACGACCGGTGCGCGACAACCCAGTCGGCAACGGATGAGCTGAGAAAAACGGTTGCAAGCAGGGCTCCGATGACCGCGAACACCATCGCAACGATGTAGCGCATTGGATGCTCCCCTGCCCGCCGCGCCGCGGGCTATTTCACTTCCCAGAACCAGATCTCGCCGGCGTTGGCGTAGTTCGAATAATAGCCGAGCCAGGAGAACCATTCGAGCAGCCACTTGGCCGACGATCGATAGCCGTTCCACACATCGATGTGGTCGCCCGTCGGCCGGCCGCTATCGCTCGACCGCTTCCAGTAGTCCTGGAAATAGACGATGCCGGTGCGGCCGAAGAGGCGCGGGTAATAATCGGCGGTCGCGGCGCCCGTGATGCGCTCCACCGGCGCGACGCCGGGCAGGTTCGCGCGGCTGATGGCGTTGGCGAGCTGGCTCGCGTTGATGAAATGCATCTGCGAACGCGGATGGACGGAGCAGGCCGCGCAGCCTCCGATCTGGCTGTCGACCACCCCAGCGCGCCGCAGGGCGACACCCATACGGATCGCGCACTGGTTGGCGAACACGGGAAAGCCCATAGCAACGTGCTTGCCTTCGAGGTTCGTCAGGTCATGGGGTGCAACACACGGCGCCGTCACCGATTCATTGATCGGGTGACCGCGCCACAGGTCGATGAACTGCACCATCGGACTGTCCCTCCCGGCACCTGGCGCATCCAGTTATAGGCTGCCGGCGCACGGCCGTGAACCCGCAACGGTCGGGGCGGTGAAACGGCATGGCGAGCGCATCGGAGACGCCACAGGGTTGGCGCCCATCACAATCGCCTGACGCCCATAGACAGTTATTCGGACGCGCGGATGAAGGGGCTCGCCGCAACCTACTTCCCGCTGCGCTTGGCTCTCAAATCGCTCCAGTAGGCCAGCCGCTTGCGGAGCTCGCGCTCGAATCCGCGATCGGGCGGATCGTAATATTGGGGCCTGGAGCCGAACTCCTCGGGGAAATAGTCCTGCCCCGAAAACCCTTCTTCGGTGTCGTGGTCGTAGGCGTAGCCTTCCCCGTAGCCTTCCTGCTGCATCAGCTTGGTCGGGGCGTTGAGGATGTGCTTGGGCGGGCTCAGCGAGCCATGCTCCTTGGCCGCGCGCATGGCCGCCTTGTAGGCCACGTAGGCGCCATTCGATTTCGGCGCCGTCGCGAGGTAGATCGTTGTCTGCGCCAGCGCCAGCTCGCCCTCCGGGCTGCCGAGGAAGTCATAGGTATCTTTCGCCGCCAGCGCCTGCACCAGCGCCTGGGGATCGGCGAGCCCGATATCCTCTACGGCCATGCGTACGAGCCGGCGCGCGAGGAATAGCCGATCCTCACCGCCATCCAGCATGCGGCAGAGCCAATAGAGCGCCGCATCGGGATCGGAGCCGCGCACCGACTTGTGCAGCGCGCTGATCAGGTTGTAATGGCCTTCGCGCGACTTGTCGTAGAGGGGGGCGCGCTTCTGCACGAGCGTGCTGAGGGCGTTGCGGTCGAGCGGCGCCTGCCCTGGCGCCACGGCGGCGAACACTTCGTCGGCGAGGTTGATCGCCGAGCGGCCGTCGCCGTCCGCCATTCCGACCAGCGCCTCGCGCGCATCCGCATCGAGCGGCAGCGGGCGCTTCTCCTCCTTTTCCGCACGCTGGAGCAACGTCTCGAGCGCCGCTTCATCGAGACGATTGTAGACCAGCACGGAGGCCCGGCTGAGAACGGCGCCGTTCAGCTCGAACGACGGGTTCTCGGTCGTCGCGCCGACGAGCGTGATCGTTCCGTCCTCCATGTACGGCAGGAAACTATCCTGCTGTGCACGGTTGAAGCGGTGGATCTCGTCGATGAAGAGAAGCGTTCCCTTGCCGTGCTCGCGGCGCGCCTTGGCGCGGTCGAAGGCTTTGCGCAAATCCTGCACGCCGGAGAAAATCGCCGATAGCTGCTCGAATTCGAGGTTCGTCTCGTGCGCCAGCAGCCGGGCGACCGTCGTCTTGCCCGAGCCGGGCGGGCCCCACAGGATGAGGCTCGGCAGCCGGCCGCTTTTCAGCATGCGCGTCAGCGTACCGTTGGGACCGACGAGGTGATCCTGCCCCACGACCTCCGAGAGCTTCGTCGGGCGCAGCCGGTCGGGAAGCGGGCGCGGCGCGCCCTTCTCCAATCCGGCAGCTTCGAACAAATTCGCCACGTCTAGCCTGCCATCTGCAGTTTCATCACGCGGCCGCCGCGCTTGATCGTGACGCGCCAGATCCGCTGGGGCTCGCGCGTCAATTCATCGAGCATGATGACGTCGGTGATCTTCACGTTACCCACCTCGAGGATGACGTCGCCCGGCTGGAAGTCGAGCCGGGAGGCGACGCCTCCGGAGCGGACCGCAACGATGACGACACCGTCGGTCTCGTCGATATTGAACTCGTCGGCAACGCTGGGAAGTATGTTGGAGACGCGCGCGCCATCGAAGGGATGATTGCCCGAGAGATTGCGCACGTCGTCCTTGCCGGGCTTCGGCGCCGGCAGCAGCTCGACATCGATCGGCACGTGGCGGCCGCCGCGGATGACTTCCAGGCGCGCGCGATTGCCGATGCCGCGTGTCGTCAGGCGATAGTGCACGGAGTGGGAGTCGGCCACGTCGAAATCGTCCACCTTCACGATGACATCGCCGAGCTGCACGCCCGCCTTCGCGGCCGGGCTCTTGTTCGTCAGGCGCACGACGACCGCGCCGGAGATGCGATCGAGCTTCAGTGTCTGCGCCATCTCGCGCGTGACCGTCTCAAGCTGCGCGCCGAGCCACGGCCGCTCGATCTTGCGTCCGGCGATGGCGTTGTCCGCATAGAAGCGCACGAGGTTCGAGGGGATGGCGAAGCCGATGCCCACTGAGCCGCCCGACTGGGAGAAAATCATCGTGTTGATGCCGATGAGCCGGCCTTGCATGTCGACGAGCGCGCCACCCGAATTGCCGGGATTGATCGCGGCATCCGTCTGCAGGAACACCTGCGTGTCGGACTGCGCCATCTCCGTGCGGGCGAGCGCGGAGATGATGCCGCTGGTCACCGTCTGACCGACGCCGAACGGATTACCGATGGCGAGCACGAGATCGCCGACCTCGAGCTCATCGCTGTCGGCGAATTGCAGGAAGGGAAAGTCGTTGTCGCCCTTCTCGATCTTGAGGACGGCGAGGTCGGTGCGCTCGTCCTGCGCGACGATGCGCGCGTCATATTCCCGCTTGTCGGAAAGCGCGACGCGGATCTGCGTATCGGTGCCTCCCTTCACGACGTGCGTGTTGGTGACGATAACGCCGTCGGGGCTGATGATGACGCCCGACCCTAGTGAAGACTGGATCCGCTCCTGTGGCAGGCCGAAGCCGCCGCGGCCGCCGAAGAAGCGCTGGAAGAACGGATCGTTCGCGAAGGGCGAAACCGCGGTGCGCACGCGCGAGCGCACGTAAACGTTCACGACGGCTGGAGCCGCCTTCTTCACGATGGGCGAGAACGAATACTGCATCGCTTCCCGCGTGGGCGGCGCTTGCCGCAATTGCGCGATTGCTTCGCGCGGGAAAAGAAACGATGCGATAAGAGCGAGCCCGGCCAGCGCCAGCGCGGCGGACCTGAAGCCCGCATGGGTCGGTGTTGTCGTCGGCATGCTCATGCGAATGATTTCGATCCTCGATGGTTATGTCGAACGGGATAGCCCCGCTTTCCAGTCCAAGCGGTGGGCCTTCCGGCGCACAGATAGCACAGCGCCTCCATTGTAGCGCCCTCCGCCGTGCCCCGCAGACGGCATGCGGCGAAAAATGGGGCCAAAAGCCGCCGCAGCGCCAGTTTTCGGCGGTTTCAGGGAGGCCGGCCGGGGCCCTTGTGGGCGCCTCAGATAATTCCCTGCTCCCGCAGGCTCCTCGCCGCAGAGACGACCGCCTCCTGGGGGGAACGGAAACTCTGGCCCAACATCTGCTGCGCTTTGGCGCTGCTCACCGGGCGCGGGAAGCCGAGGTCGGCGAGCACGGCCTTGAGCCGCCGGTCGACGAGGGACAGCGCGCGAACCAGGAAATCCGGCATCTCACCGCGCGGCACCTTTTTGCCGACGTCGGGCAAGGTCTGCTTCACCAGCTGCCCCACCTCATAGAGATGCAGGAAGCCGTTGGCCGACAGGAACCGCTGGCCCGCTGCCCCCGTGTGGATCATCGCAAGTATGTGCGTCACCACGACGTCGCGCACATCGCTGATCGGGAAGCCGATCTTCGGCGCCACCGGATAGGAGCCGTTGCCCATCAGACGGATGACCTCATGGGAGGTGGAGAGATCGGCATCGACGGCGGGACCGAGCACGAAGCCCGGATTGACCACCGTAAGCTCGGGCGCGCTTGGCGTTGCGTCGACGAAATCCCATGCGGCCTTTTCCGCCACCGTCTTGGAGACGACGTACGGCGTCACGTCCGGACGCCCGGGATTGCTCCAATCCGTCTCGTCGAAAACGTGCCCGGGCTCAGCCTCGGGCCAGGGCAACGTCACGGCGACGATGGAGGATGTCAGTACGACGCGCTTCACGCCGGCGCGCGTCGCCGCCCTCAGAACGCGCAGAGCGCCTTCCCGCGCGGGCCGGATCACGTCTTGCGGATTGCGCGGATTTTTGAGCGGAAACGGCGAAGCGACATGGAGCACATAGGTGCAGCCCGCGGCCGCCTCGTCCCAGCCGGTATCGGAGAGGAGATCGGCGGCGATGAACCTCACCGTCGAGGCATCGGCACCGGCGTTCGCAATGGCGCGGCGCGTCTCATCCGCCCGTGCGGGATTGCGCAGCGTCGCCTGCACGGGATAGCCCTCGCGCAGCAGCTCGGCGATGCAGTGCTTGGCGATGAAGCCGGAAGCGCCCGTCACCAGAACTGTCGGCTTTGACATCCCCGCCTCCGATCGCCAGTGTTGGCAACATCGCCCGGTCTGCCGCCGTCAGGCGGCGCGATGACGGTATACGCTCGGCGGCATGCCCGTCCATCTGCGAAACGCCCGCGTGAAATGCGCCGCGTCCGCGTATCCGAGCTCCAGCGCAATGCCGGTGATCGCCGCTTCGCCGTCGCCGAGGCGCTGAATAGCCCGGCGCATCAGCGCCTCTTCGGCGAGGCGATTGAAGGATGTCCCGTGCTTCGTCAGCAGCCGCTGCAGGGAGCGGCGGGTCATGCCAAGCTTTGCGGCGACCCAGTCGACGCGCGGCAGGCCCTCATGCAGGGCGAGGTCGGTTATGGCGGCAACGGATGCGAGCGTGTCCTGCTGGCCCGGCAGCCCCGGTTCAACGCTGGCTCCCGCGCCCGGGCCGGCCGCCGCCGCACTGGCACAGTCGAGCAGCGCCGCGCCGAACGCTATGCCGGGCACGCGGTGTCCGTGGGAAACGTTACAGCGGAAGATGTCTTCGAGCGGAGCGCGCGGCGATCCCCGCGGAAGGGCCGTGAACACCGTGTCCGGATGCCACGCGCGGCCCGCGTAGGTGCGGACCACATCGATCATATAGCTGACGCCGAGAAGCTCGTTGTGGTGGCGGCCTTCGGATTCAGGCTCCACGAACTCGATATGCCATCGCACACCTTCCCGGTGTTGCGCGAGGGTCAGCACCGTCGAGGTCTGCAGCATCCTGTTGATCCCGGCATGCGCACGGGCAATCGCGCCGCCGAGCGTCGGCGCCTCGCAAACCCACGCACCGAAACGGCTGAGGTCGCGGGAGCGCACCACTTGTCCGAGCCGCGCGCCGAAGCAGTCATCGCCCGTCTCGCGCGCGGAACGCTCAAGCAGGCGAAACTGCTCCCGCAACGGAAGAAGCGTATCGGGGTGCTCCAGCAGTCCGAGGGGAAGATCGACATCATCGAGCACCCGCTGGATGCAGCCGCCCTGCCGTCCCATGAAATCGGCAATGGGGCCCAGCGAGCTTGCGCGGGTGAAGCCGGAAAGCCGGGGAGCCATGCAAGGTGCCGTCCGAGACCGAAGAGATGCTGGCGCAAAATGGCAAGCGGCCGGGAGCCCAACAAGTCACGTTGGCGTTATGGGGCCAGGCTTTCACCGGCGTCAGGCCACCAAGCAAGCTTCAGCCCGCTGGGAGGGAAACCATGGCCACCAATCCGTTCGATACGCGAAACATCCGCTGGCACACGCTCGAAGGCTTCGACCACCTCGCCTATTTCATCTGCGCGGTCGATGCGGACAAGCGCATCGTCGATATTCTCTTCAAGTTCGACGCCAACGCGAAGATCGCCCTGCACCGCCACCGCTGCGATTATGTCACCGTGGTCCTACAGGGAGAATTGCGCATCTACCGCGCGAACGGTGAGCTGAAGGAGGTTCGCCCGGTCGGGAGCTATGTCTCGACGCCCGGCGATGGCGAGCCCCATACCGAAGGCGGCGGCGATCAGGATGTCATTGCGTTCTTCAGCAACCGCAATGTCGGCGACCTCGTCTATGAGATTCTCGACGCCGAGATGAACACCATCGCCACCCTCGGCATGGCCGAATTCAAGGCGTTGATGGAAGCTCAGGGCGCGACCGCCGACGCCGCATGATCGATGGCCGGGATAGACGCCCGCGATGGAGGCCACCTGAAACGAAAAGCCGGTGCGGATACCCGCACCGGCTTTTCTCTATATCGAAGTCCGGCGCGTTCGGTGCGCGCCCGGACGAACCATCAGGCCTCGGCGGCCTGTGCCGCGACCTGCGCCTCGTGGCGCTCGCGGTCTTCCTTGCCCTTCACCGACTCGTCGCGATCGACGAGCTCGATCACCGCGCGCGGGGCGCTGTCGCCGTAGCGGAACCCCGCCTTCAGCACGCGCGTGTAACCGCCGGCTCGATCCTTGTAGCGGGGCGCGAGGACGTCGAACAGCTTCTTGACCATATCCTCGTCGCGCAGCCGGCTGGCGGCAAGACGGCGGGAGTTGAGGTCGCCGCGCTTTGCGAGCGTGATGTACTTGTCCATCACGCGCTTCAGATCCTTCGCCTTCGGCAGCGTGGTGACGATCTGCTCGTGCTTGATGAGCGCGGCCGCCATGTTGGAGAACATGGCCTGGCGATGGCTGCTGTCGCGGCTGAAACGCCGGCCGAGTTTCTTGTGTCGCATATCG
>Ga0182748_1004243_pt1 | contig 11527 bp, 8 predicted proteins | sample eDN3rd37CKraftOP_FD_128877 | JGI IMG/M metagenome (GOLD analysis project Ga0182748, IMG submission 128877) | Enriched Organic Plus compost microbial communities from Emeryville, California, USA - eDNA 3rd pass 37_C Kraft OP (version 2) (version 2) ...
ACGCCCTCGCTCTATCTCGAAGCGGGAGCCATCCACGGTTGCGTGCTGGCGCACGAAGACAAGCCGCTCGTCTACATGGAAGACGTCGGCCGCCATAACGCCGTCGACAAGATCGCCGGCTGGATGTTCAAGGAGAAGGTGCCCGCGGGCGACAAGATTTTCTACACCACGGGCCGCCTCACCTCCGAGATGGTGATCAAGACGGTGCGCATGGGCATTCCGATCCTGATTTCACGCTCGGGCTTCACCGCCTGGGGCGTCGAACTCGCGCGCAAGGCCAATCTCACCTTGATCGGCCGCGCGCGCGGCAAGCGCTTCATCGCCCTCGCCGGCGAGGACCGCATCGTGTTCGACCAGGACCTCGCTTATGTCGAGGAAGAGAGTGCGAAGCACCGGCGCAAGGCCGCGGTGGATGATTGAGAGTATCGCGCGAAAGCGCCTGGCGAGATGACACGCCGCTGGCTCTCATCACCCTCCTCTGGGAGGGGGAGGGCCAAGAAAGACCGCTCGCGGCAAGATCGAAAACGCACTACATACCCCGTATGAACATCCCCTACCCTCCCACTTTCGGCCTCGTCCTTGCCGGCGGGCTCGCGCGCCGCATGGGCGGCGGCGACAAGGCGCGCATCGAGATCGGCGGCGTCACCATTATCGACCGCGTGCTCGCGACCCTGTCGGCGCAGTGCGTCGGCATCGTCATCAACGCCAATGGCGACCCCGAGCGTTTCGCCGACACCGGATGCCCGGTGATCCCCGACAATGTCGAAGGCTATCCCGGCCCGCTCGCCGGCGTGCTGGCCGGGCTCGATTGGCTGGCCGCGCAGAACAACGGCGTCGAATGGCTGATGAGCGTGCCGGGCGATTGTCCGTTCCTGCCCGACGATCTGGTCGAGCGCCTGCATGCGGCGCGCCGCGAGATGGGCGCGGGCGTACCGCTCGCTTGCGCGCGCTCCGGGCAATGGCGCCATCCCGTCATCGGGCTGTGGCCGCTGGCCTTGCGCGAGGATCTGCGCAAGGCGCTGGTCGAAGAAGACCTGCGCAAGATCGAGGTCTGGACCGCGCGGCACGGCATCGCCATCGCCGACTGGCCGGCGGAGCCGATCGATCCCTTCTTCAACGTCAACACCAAGGAAGACGCCGCCGAGGCCGAGCGCCTCGCGCTTCAGCGCGGCTAGAGCCGGTTGTGCTTAGAGGGAATCGACTCGTAACCCGCTCGCCCCGGCGAAAGCGGGCACCCAGCGCAGAAATGCAAACTCGTTAGGCCCTGCTCGATTCTCGCTCGCGCGGGATGAGCGGTGCTGCGGGAAGCGGTCGATCGCGTTAGCCGATCAGGCTGGCGTAAGAGAGAAAGCCGACCGTGTCGCCCGGCGCCACGGCGGTCACCTCCTCCGGCAACTCCAGCAGACCGTCCGTCTGCGTCAGCGACGTGATGACACCCGCGCCGTCTTGCGGGTGCTTCACCGCTTCGATCTGGCCATCCGCGCTCCGGCGCAGCGCGACGCGGACATATTCGCGGCGGTCTTTCTTCTTCTTGTAGGCAAAGCCCGCGCGCACGGGCAACGGCGTCGGCACGTCGGCGCGCGCGCCGGCGAGCCGCCGCAGCAACGGCCGCACCACACGCACGAAAGTGACGAACACCGCCACCGGATTGCCCGGCAGACCGATGAACGCGGCGCTGCCGGCGCCCTCGCGGATGATGCCGAGCGCGACCGGCCGGCCGGGCTTGATGGCGACGCGCCAGAACACCAGACTGCCGATGCGCTCCACCGCGGTGCGCACGTAATCGGCCTCGCCGGTCGAGACGCCTCCCGACGTGACGATAAGATCGTGGCCGCGCGCGGCCCCCTGCAGCGCTTGCGCCAAGGCGTCCGGCTCGTCGGCGAGAATGCCGAGATCGGTCACCACCGCGCCGAGCCGCTCCAGCAACTCACGCAACAGATAGCGGTTGGCGTCGTAGATCGCCGCGCGGCCGAGCGGCCGGCCGGGCTCGACCACCTCGTCACCCGTCGAGAAGATCGCGACCTTCAGCCGCCGCCTGACATCGAGCGTTGTCAGCCCGAGCGCCGCGGCGAGCGCGATGTGCTGCGGTTCGAGCACCGCGCCCGCGGCAAGCACTACGCGGCCTTTCGGCACGTCCTCGCCGGCAAGCCGCCGGTTTGCGCCGCGTTTCAAACCCTTCGGCACGATGACCGTGTCGCCCTCGACGGTGACGTCTTCCTGCATGAACACGGTGTCGGCGCCCGCCGGCATCGGCGCGCCCGTGAAGATGCGCGCCGCCTCGCCCGCGCGCACCGTGACGTCGGCGGCCCGGCCCGCCATCAGGCGGCCGGCGATGGCGAGCCGCGTGTCGGCATCCGGCGCGAGATCGGCATGGCGCACGGCATAGCCATCGACGGCGGAATTATCGAAGGGCGGCAAATCGACAGGCGCTGCAATGTCGGCCGCCAGCACACGACCGCGCGCATCGCCGAGCGACACGGTCTCGCTCTCCGCGACAGGCGTGATCCGCTCCGCAATGAGCCGCTCCATGTCGTCCAGGCGCAGCAGCGGCCCGGAGAACGCGAAGCAGTCATCGGTCAGTTGTGCCATCAGTTGTCCCGGATGGCCTTGGCGTCCGACACCAGGATCGCATGCTTGAGCAAGAGATCGGCGATCGCCTCGGCATCGTTGAGATCGACGATCGGCACCTTCGCATCCGGCAGATCGACGTCGGACGCGATGGCGACGATATAGGGGTCCATCGGCTGGATCAGCGGCTTGGCGTTCTCGGCGCGATGCACTTCGAGCTTGGGGAACGCGTCGCGCTTGAAACCCTCGACAAGGATGAGATCCACCGGTGACATCTTACTCACGAGGTCCGGCAAATCCCACTCCTCTTCCTCGCGCAGCTCGTGCAGGATCGCCCAGCGCTTCGAGGATGAGATGATGACCTCGGTCGCACCGGCGGCGCGGTGAAAGAACGAATCCTTGCCCGGCTGGTCGAGATCGAAACCGTGATGCGCGTGCTTGAGCGTCGAGACGCTGATGCCGCGTTCGATCAAGCGGGGGATCACCTTCTTGATCACGGTGGTTTTGCCCGACCCGCTCCAGCCGGCGAGGCCGATGATGCGGGTCGCCTTGCCGCCGCGCCCGACGCGCGTGCCGTCTTCCTTCTCTTCCGTGCCGTAGAGATCGGGCCGCAAAATCTTACGATCGACGCCCGTCACCGTCTCGACCGCGATGACGCGCTCGGCCGGAACGCGCGCCCAGTTCGACACCGAAGGCTGGGTGATGCCGAGCGCCCGCGCCAGCTCGCTGATGCCGCCGGCGGCGCGAATGGCTTTCGACAAACCGGGATCCCGCATGCGTTTGTCCGTGTGAACGAATGGCCGGGGACCCTACCGGCCCGGCAAAGCATGGGTCAACTGCGTATCAGGTCACGATTTCGTCGGCAGGCTCCATGCCGAGCGCCTTGATGCGTGCCCGCGTCTCCTCGGCGCGCAACGCCGAGAGGAAGGCCTGCACCGCCGGACGCGCGCGCCGGCTCTCGACCACAAGAAAATCGTAATGCTCGGGCGACACCGGCAGGAAGCCGAGGCCGTAGAGCTTGGCCACCGGCGCGATGGCGAGGCCCCAATCCGCGCGCTGCTGCGCGATCGCGGCGGCGACAGCGTTGTGGGACTTCGGCTGATTGGCGTAGCCGGGCGGCTTGGCGCCATCGAGCAGCTTGTCCATCAGCACGCGCGTGCCGGAACCGGCGTTGCGATTGACCATCAGCGCCGATGGATCGGCGAGCACGGCCTTCAGCGCCTCGATGGCGGTGCGGCCGTCGAAGCGCGCATCGCCGGGCCGGAACAGGATGCCTTGCATACGCCGCCAGCCGCGCACCAGGGCAATGCCCGGCGTCGCGAGATGCACGTTGTATTCGCCGCTCTTCGGATCGATCAGGTGCACAGGCGCGATATCGCATTCACCGCGATGGGCGGCGGCGACGCCGCCGAGGCTCCCCACCGCGAGGACGCGCGCGGAGAAGCCGCGTTCACCGAGCGCGCCCACCACGACGTCGAGCGCGACGTCATGGCTGCCCATGATGACGACGTCGGGCGCATGGGCGGCGGCGCCGATCAATGTGACCGGCACCTCGCTATCGGCGTCGAGCGCGGAAGCGAGCGCATCGATCTCGAGGAAGCCGTCCGCCTGCGAGAAGCTGGTCACCGAACCCGAGCCTTTGCCGGTCGGAAACGCGATCGGACCGTCGGCGCCTTCCACCAGCGACACCAGCACGAACTCCTTGCGGCCGACTTCGGACGCGATCCGCACCGGCACGCGCGCGGTCAGCGTCTCGGCCGCCTCGGGCGGCAGGCCGGCGAAGGCCCGGATCACCGGCGCGACGAAAGCATGGAACGTAAAGATCGCCGAGGTCGGAAAGCCCGGCAGCACGACGATGGGCTTGCCGCCGACGACGCCCAGACACAAAGGCTTGCCGGGCTTGAGCGCAACGCCGTGCACGACGATGCCGGGCTTGCCCAGCTTCGAGATGATGGTGTGCGACAGATCACCCGCGCCTTTCGACGTGCCGCCGGACAGCACGACCATATCGCACGCCGCGAGCGCCTCGCGCACGGCCTGTTCGAGCGCGGCCTCTTCATCCGGGAAAGCGCCAAAAGCAACCGGCTCGCCGCCGGCTTCCGTCACAGCGGCGGCGACGATCGCGCCATTGCTGTCGTAGACGCCGGCGGGTTTCAACGGCGCGCCGGGCGGCACGAGTTCGTCGCCGGTGGACAGTACCGCGACCTTCGGACGGCGCACGACATCGACCGCGCCCAAACCGCATGCCGCCAACATGCCGATCTCGCGCGAGCCGATGCGCGCGCCACGCCGCAGCAAGGTCTCGCCGCGTGCAATGTCGGAGCCGGCATAGGAGACGAACTGACCGGCCGCCGCAGTGCGGCGCAATTCGATCTGGGGCGGGCTGCCGTCGAGAAGTTCGGTGTGTTCGATCATCACCACCGCATCGGCGCCGCGGGGAATCATGCCGCCGGTGGCGATGGCCGTCGCGGTGCCGGGCGCAACGGCGAGATCTGGCGCATGACCGCAGGCGATCACTTCCGGATTGAGCCGCAGCACCTTGGGGCTTGCGTCGCTCGCACCCACCGTATCGGCGGCGCGCACCGCAAAGCCGTCGACATTGGAGCGGTCGAAGGCGGGCGCATCGACCGGCGCAACGACGTCATGCGCCAGGACGCGCGTGAGCGCCTCAGCCAGCGATACGCTTTCGGCCGCCAGCGGCTTGAGCGCGAGCTGCGCCGCGAAGCGCGCGCGCGCTTCCTCCGCCGAAACGACTTCGAGGAACTGCTCCTGCCGCGCAGCGGCGCGCACGCGCGCGATCAGCGCGGCTTCCTCGGATGGCTTGGCGTTAGCCGAATTCATGGCCACGGCCTTACCGCAACCGGCGTGCCGGCGGAATAGCCCTCGCTTTCGGGCGGAACCAGGATCCAACCGTCGGCGCGGGCGAGCACGGACAGCGGCAGATAGCGGGCGCCGAGCGGTTCGGCTTCACCCCCGGCCACCCGGACCGGCACGACCTCGGCCAGTCCGACAGTCGACGTGACCTTGCGGGCGAGCGGTACCGCGCTCATGGTCTCCTCGCGCGGATGGCTGCCGGCGAGCCGCGCCAGTATCCGCCGGCCGATCAGAAGCCACACAGCGAGCGCCGCATCGAGCCGGCCGGGCAGCAGCAGCACCGGCTGCGTGCCGGCAAAGCCGACGGCCGCCGTCTCGCCCGGCGTTACCGCAATGCCATGCACCGCGAGGCGTCCGTCGCGGGCGAGCGTCAGCACGCTCGAATCGGTGCGCCCCACTCCCGTGCCGCCGAGCGCGACGATGACATCGGCACTGTTCGCGGCAATCGCGACATCCAGCCCACGGCCGCCTTCGTCGAGACGCGCCGCGCCGCCGAAACGTTCGATGTCGTCCGCGATGGCACGCGCCGCCGCGGCGAGGATGCCGTTGCCGCGCAGCGGCAGCACGCGCACGCGCGGCTCGCGCACGGTAACGCGGCTGAGCCCCAACGCGCTGAACGCGGCAAGATCGGTGAGCCGCAGATGATCGCCGGCGCGATGCAGCGGGATCGATGGATCGCTGTCGCCGCCCGCGGCGAGGACGCCATCGCCGGGATTGACCGTGACCAGGGCTTCGGCCTGTCCATTGGCGATGCGCACGGCATCGAGCGGCGCGACGCTATCGGTGCCGGGCGGCATCGGCTGACCGACCTCGACGCGCGGCGGTATCCGCAACAACAACGCCGGCGAATAGCCGCCCGCGCCCAACGTATCGTCGGCTTGCAAGGCCCAGCCATCGAGCAGCGCCATCGGCGCGGACGGACGCAAGGGCGCGCTCGCATCGACGGCCAAGGCGCGCCCGAGCGCGGCCTTGATGTCGAGCGAGCGCGGCGTCACCGGCTTCACCTCGGCATCGATCATCGCGAGAACATCGGCGAGCGGCGTCAGCCGGCTGATCGCTTGGGTCGGAATGGACGCCATCGTGCTTGCTTGGCCTCGACGAAACGGGAACTCAGTCTAACGCAACAATGGATCGAAAGGCGCGGCATTTCGGTCAATGAAGACGACCGGACGGCCGCCTGGAGCCCTTTGCGCGAACACGGCGCGTTGGCTATGACGGTGCCATGGCAGAGAAGACCGTCAATTTGCGGGGACTGAAGTGCCCCTTGCCCGCCCTGCGCACGCGCAAGGTGTTGAGCGGCATGGCGAGCGGCGACATGCTGACGATCGAATGCACCGATCCGTTGGCGGCGATCGACATCCCGAACCTGCTGCGTCAGACGGGGGACACCTTGGAGAGCAAGGCGCAGGCCGACGATGTGCTCACCTTCGTGATCAGGAAGAAGTAGCTGCCGCGCGGCCTATGGGTCGCCGCCTCCGCGGGGACGACAAGGTCAATCCAGCTTGAAGCCCTTCCCGCGCACGAAGGCGCCGAAGTCCGTGCGCTGCGGCTTGGCATATTGCCGCGCTTTGTCTTCCGACCAGCCATAGAACGGCGCGGTGCCGAAGCGCTCGGGCTCGCGCTGGCGGCGATAGGGGCGGATCGCCGCGCGCCGCCGATCGTAGGCATCAATGTGTTCGGCCAATCCGTCCTCGGAGAACGTCTCTTCGTGCACGGTGACGCTGAGCGGCAATCGCGGTGAAATCGCGCCGTCTTCGGCCGGCCATCCGACGCCCATGCCGGCGACGGGGATGACCTTGTCCGGCAGCGCCAGCATCTCGCTCACCACCGCCACGTGATCGCGGATGACGCTGATCGGGCAGCAGCCGAGGCCGGTAGCTTCCGCCGCGCGTACGAAATTGGCGAGCACGATTGCGGCGTCGACACTCGCATTGAAGAACAGGTCGAGATGATCGTTCGGAAACGGCGTGCCGCGCATGGCGGAAATCTGCGGCACACGACGGCCGTTCGCCAGGAACACCAGGAAGACCGGCGCGTCCATCAGCCACGGCATTTCCGGCAGCAGGCCGCAGATGACTTCGCGCCGCGCCTTGTCGCGGACGATGAGGATATCGCCCTGCTGCAGATCGCTCTTGGTCGGCGCCGACAGGGCCGCCGCACAAAGAAGACGCAGCAGGTCCGGCGGCACATCATCGGTCCTATAGCGACGGCAGACGCGGTGGCTCGCGATGTGCGCCAGTTCGTCCGCCCCGGCGAGGCCTTCCGGAACGGGAAAGTCCTCGCCGAAACGCTCGGACAGCGCCGCTTTCAGCCTGTCGACAGAACCCGCCATCGCCACCCCCTTGCCGGTGAGGCGACAGCTTAGACCGTCGCTTTCACCGCCGCGATAGCATCCCAGATGCGCGACGGCGTCGCCGGAATGTCGAAGTGCTTGACGCCCGCGCTGCGCAACGCGTCCATCACCGCGTTCATGCAGGCCGGCATGGCACCCGTCGTGCCCGACTCGCCGGCGCCCTTGGCGCCGAGCGGGTTGTTCGGGCTCGGCACGTTGTGCTCGACGAGATCGATCGACGGCAACAGATGCGCCCGCGGCATGCAGTAATCCATGAAGCTGCCGGTGATGAGCTGGCCGTTGCTCTCGTCATAGGCGCAATGCTCGCCGAAGACGTGGCCGGCGCCCTGCATGATGCCGCCGATGAGCTGACCGCTGGCGAGCGTGTGGTTGATCGCATTGCCGATATCGTCGACCGCTGTGTAGCGCACGATTTCGACGTCGCCCGTGTCGCTGTCGATCTCGACCTCGACCACATGCGCGCCGCTGGGGAAGGCGAGCGACACCGGCCGCTCCGCGATGGTGTCGAGCGGATGCGGCTGGTCCGAGGCGTGGCGCGTGACGATCTCCGTCATCGACATCGAGCGGTCCGTGCCGGCGATGGTGAACACGCCGTCCTTGAACTCGATGTCCTCGGCGGGCGCCTCCATCGCGTCGGCGGCGAGCTTCTTCGCCTTCTCGACGATCACTTCGGCGGCGACCTTGTAAGCGCTGCCGAGCGTCATGCCGGAGCGCGAGCCGATCGCTGCCGCGCCGGCGAGCTTCGGCCCATTCGGATCGCCGCCATGGCTGACGATGCGCTCGGCCGGCACGCCGAGCCAGCGGCCGACGAGCTCTGGAAACACCGTCTCGTGCCCCTGTCCGCTCGGACCGGCGACGTTATGGATGACGATGCTCCCGTCGTTCTTGAACAGAACGGCGACCTCGTCCTTCTTCACGCCGCCGCCACCCGACGGCTCGATGAACAGGCCGCAGCCGATGCCGCGCAGCTTGCCGGCCTTGCGCGATTGGCGCCGGCGGGCCGCGAAGCCCTTCCAATCGGCCTTCTCCTTCGCCGCGGCGAGGAGGCCGGGGAAGTCGGCGCTGTCGAAGCGCGCGCCGGTCGGCGTCTCATAGGGGAATTGCGCCTTGCGCAGCACGTTGCGGCGGCGCAGTTCGAGCGGATCGACACCGAGCTTGGCGGCCGCTTCGTCGACCAGGCGCTCGACGATGTAATTGGCCTCGGGCCGGCCCGCGCCGCGATAGGCATTGGTCGGCGCGGTGTTGGTGATGACCTGGCGATGGCGGCCGTACAGGGCCTCGATCGCGTAGGCGCCGGCGCCGATGACCTTGCCGTTGACGGAGTTGGTCAGAACGCCGGCCGGAGCGAGATAGGCGCCGGAATCGCACAGCCACTCGGTGCGCAGCGCCAGAAACTTGCCCTTGTCGTCGTAAGCCAGCTCGCCGCGCAGCGACACCGCCCGGCCGTGGTTGTCGGTCAGGAAGTCCTCCGAGCGCGTCGACAGCCACTTGATCGGCTTGTTCAGCTTTTTCGAGAGGTAGAGCAGCGCCGGATATTCCGGGAACGGCGCGGTGCGTGCGCCGAAGGCGCCGCCGACATCGATCATGTGCACGCGCACGCGCTCGGCCGGCACGCCGGCCATCACCGCGAGATCGTGGCCGAAGGCGGGCGCGCCCTGGTTGGCGCAGTAGACATCGAAGGACTCGCTGGCGCTGTCATAAGCGACGAGCGCGCCGCGTACTTCCATCGGCGTCGGCGCCACGCGCGGGCTGTCCGCGGTGAGCGTGACGATACCGGCGGCACGCGCAAAAGCGTCCTTGGTCTTCTGCTCGTCGCCGTATTCGAAGTCGAAGCAGATGTTGCCGGGGATGTTGTCGTGAATGGCCGGCGCGTCCGCCGCCATCGCCTTCTCGAAGCCGACGAGGACCGGCAGATCGTCGAAGTCGACCTCGATCAGATCGGCGGCATCGCGCGCGGCCGCCGCCGACTTGGCGACCACCACCGCGATCTCCTCGCCGACGAAGCGGACGCGGTCACGCGCCAGCACCGGCCGTTGCGGCACAAGGACGCCCTGCCCACCGCGGCCCGGCGGCGGCGAGATCGGCGGCAACGTGACGAAGCCCGCGTCGGCCACATCGCGGCCGGTGAGCACGGCGACGACGCCCGGGGCGCTTTCGGCCGCGCTGGTGTCGATCGACTTGATGACGGCATGCCCGCGATCGGAGCGGCGGAACGCGGCGTAGAGCTGGCCTTCCAGATTCCAGTCGTTGGTGTAGCGGCCCTGACCGGTGACGAGACGCCGGTCTTCGCGCCGGCCTTTGAACGTTCCATTATCCGACATTCAACACGCGCTCCGAATTCCAAATTCCGACATGCCCTGGTCGGCATAAAGAATGGCGCCGTCTTTGTCGATGGCGCCGCCGCCGGCCAAAGCGCCGGGCATTCAGGAGATTTTACAGGAACGGAGTGGTTTCGTCTGCAAAGGCCGATGCGGACCGCCTGGCGGACGCCGGGCAATCGGCGCCCGCAGCTCAGGACGACGGGCGCAGGATCTTCGTCGCGCGCAGCACCGCTGCGTGCTCCGGCGACGGCGTCACCTCGAAGCCCAGCTCCATGGCGATCGCATTGATGCGCGTGAGTTTGGCCGGATAGATGAGCACCACGCGGCGCACCCCTTGCCCCGCAATGGCGGCGAGCTGCGCCTGCAGAAGCTGCCGCGCCAAGCCCTTGTCGCGCAGATCGGCGCGAATGATGACGGCGGCTTCGGCGGCATCGAAATCCGGATCGGCCGTCGAGCGGGCGAGCCCGGCGATGCGATCGCCCTCCCAGGCCAGCATGGTCATTTCGCGGTCGTAATCGATCTGGCTCAGGCGCGCGGCCGTCTCGTGGGTGCGCTCGCGCAGCAAGGCGAAAGCCCGATGCCACAAGTCGTGCGTGTCGACCTCCGCGGCGAAGCGCCTCAGCGCCGGCTCATCCTCCGGCCGGATCGGGCGCACGAGATAGCTCTTGCCGTCCGGCGTGCTGATCTCGCGCTCGAGGCCCTGCGGGTAAGGCCTGATCGCGAGCCGCGCCTCGGCGGGTCCGGTGGCCGTGCGCACGCGGATGCGGCCATCGACGCCGATCACCCCCTCGGCGTCGCAGAGCAGCGGATTGATGTCGATCTCGGTGACCTCGGCGTGATCGGCGACGATCCGGCCGAGCTGCATGAGCACATTCACCACGCCCTCGATGTCGGCCGGCGGACGGTCGCGATAGCCCTTCAACAGCCGGGAGATGCGTGTGCGGTCGATCTGCGCGCGGGCGAGCGCCGCGTTGAGCGGCGGCAGTTCGAGCGACTTGTCGCCGAGAATCTCGACCGCGGTGCCACCGTGGCCGAACAGAATCACGGGACCGAAGGTCACATCGGTCGAAACGCCGGCGATCAATTCAAAAGCGCCGGGCCGCTGCACCATCTCCTGCACGATGAAGCCTTCGAGCTTGGCCTTCGGCTTCGCCTTGGCGACGCGCGCGTTCATCGCGATCGCGGCGGCCTCGACCTCCTGAGGCGTCGCCAGATCGAGCGCGACGCCGCCGACGTCGGACTTGTGCGTGATATCGCGCGAGCGGATCTTGAGCGCCACCGGCGCCTTGATCTCGGCGGCGAGCCGGCCGGCCGCGGCCGCATCGGCGACCGCCTCGGTGCGCGCAAATCGCACGCCGTAACAGGCAAAGAACGCGCTCACTTCCGCCGGATCGAGCCACTCGCGGCCATC
>Ga0182748_1004250_pt1 | contig 11517 bp, 7 predicted proteins | sample eDN3rd37CKraftOP_FD_128877 | JGI IMG/M metagenome (GOLD analysis project Ga0182748, IMG submission 128877) | Enriched Organic Plus compost microbial communities from Emeryville, California, USA - eDNA 3rd pass 37_C Kraft OP (version 2) (version 2) ...
CACATCCGGTGCGGTGATCGAAGATGTGAGCCTGATCAATGCGAACGTCGTCGGCTCGTCGGGCAGCGGCTATGTCGGCGGCCTGGTCGGCTATTTCGAGTTTGGCGCCGGCAGCGATCCGGGCAGACTGTCGAACGTGCATGTCAGCGGCAAGGTCAAATGCACGGGCGATCAATGCATCGTCGGCGGCATTGCGGGCGTTGTCGGCGAGACAACGACGCTTACCCGTTCGTCGAGCTCGGCCACTGTCACCGGGAAAAACGGCTGGGCGGGCGGCGCGGTCGGCTGGGTCAAGGGAACGGTGAGTTGGACCTCTGCCACCGGCAACGTCGCTTGCTTGGGCGCGTCTGGCAGTGCCGGCGGCCTTGCCGCCGCCATCCTGGGTACCGGCAGCGTGAACGACTCGTTTGCCGTCGGCGCGGTGAGCGGCGTCGACAATTGCAATTCGGCCGGCGGGCTCGTCGGGGGGAGTTCGGGGACCATCCAGCGCGCCTTCGCCACCGGCGCTGTCCACTCGGGCACCAATACAAGTGTTGGAGGGCTCGTCGGCTGGATCGACAGCGGGACGGTCAGCGAAAGCTATTCGGTCGGCAAGGTGAGCGGTGGTGCCGGGGCGACCGTCGGCGGCTTCGCCGGTCACAATTCAGGAACGGTCAGTAACTCCTATTGGAACACCAACACGTCCGGAACCGCGTCGAGCGCGGCGGGGACGGGACTGACCACGGCGCAACTGCGCACGGCCTTGCCGACGGGCTTCGGCGCGTCATGGGCCATCGCCAAGGCGCTGAGCTTTCCGTTCCTGAACGATTTCAACCTCGATTTTGCCTCGCCGCTGGCGACGCTGGTGCGTAGCAATCGGGTCTACGCCTTCCTGCCCATCGGCCAGCTCGATGTCTCGCAATATTCCACGGCCCCGGCCCATGCCGATGCTGCCTCGAAGGCCGCCGTTTACACCATGATCGCGCGCGCCATTGGGATCACCCGCGGCGTGGCGGCGCTCAAGAACGCCACGATCTCGACCTACTGGAACGACGCAACGCAAACTGCGACCTGGAGCGGGCCGGTGACGACCTATGCCACCATGGGCTCGCTGGTCGCGCTCGGCACCGCCCCGATGAACAGCACCAATGTGCTCGGCGCCCTCAAACAGCAACAGCTCGTCATCCTGCGCGGCAGCTACACGATTTCCGGCGTCGGCACCGGCACGCATTGGATGCTGGCGACGATGTACACGCCGAACGTCGTGATCGCCAACGATCCCTGGACCGGCGCCCAGGTGATGATCAATGCCGCTACCAAAACGGTCGTCGCGCCGTCTGGCTTCCCGCTGGCGAATTTCAAGGTGAACGCCTTTCAGCCGGTAACCGTGAACTAAGCCGAGATCCGTGACGGACCGCGCCGCCGCGCGTCGGCGCGGAGGCGGAGCCCCGGTCATTGCCAAGAATGCCGCGGGATTCCCGCGGCCGCGGGGACGAGCGACAAGCGGCGCGACGCGCGCGGCCGTGCTGTTCGGTCGGTCGTCCGGGCGCAGGAATGGGACGCCGCAACGCCGGGCGGCGCTCGTCATCGGCTCGTGTTGCGGGGTCCCCGAGCGCGGATACCGGCAATTATTCCGCTTGGCCGCGTGTTTGCGATCGCCGGCCGCGATCATGCGCGGCATCCCGGCCGGCCAATGGCACGCCGCGACATCGGGCCGCGCCAGCTATTGGATTGCCGCCCTCGAGCACCTACATGACATGGATTAATGTCTTTCCCCCCATGACAAGTGGACGGCAGCGAGCGATGGCAAGCGTTTTCCAGGACGACAAGATCTTCGTCGGCAAGAGCAAGAAGCCGGAGTATCTCACGCTCAAGCTTGCCAACCGGCACGGCCTGGTGACCGGTGCGACCGGCACCGGCAAGACGGTGACATTGCAGGTTCTGGCGGAAGGTTTCTCGCAGGCCGGTGTGCCGGTGTTCGCCGCCGATATCAAAGGCGACCTTTCCGGCATCGCCACGGTGGGCGAGCCGAAGGACTTCGTGGTCAAGCGTGCGGCCGATGTCGGCATCAAGTTCCAGCCCGACGAGTTTCCCGTGGTGTTCTGGGACCTGTTCGGCGAGCAGGGGCATCCGATCCGCACCACCGTCTTCGAGATGGGACCGCTGCTGTTGTCGCGGATGCTCAATCTGAACGATGTGCAGGAAGGCGTGATCAACATCGCCTTCCGCTTCGCCGACGACGAATTCGGCGGCGAAGACGCCGTCAACAAAGGCCTGGTCGATCTCAAGGACCTGCGCGAGCTGCTCGCCTATCTGTCGAAAAACGCCAAGGAGATCGGTGCGCGCTACGGCAATGTCGCCAGCGCGACGATCGGCTCGGTGCAGCGGCAACTGCTGGTGCTGGAGAACCAGGGCGGGGAAAAATTCTTCGGCGAGCCGGCGTTCAACATCGACGACCTGATGCGCAAGGACCGCGACGGGCGCGGCGTTATCAATATCCTCGCCGCCGACAAACTGATGGAGAACCCGCGGCTCTACGCCACGTTCCTGCTCTGGCTCTTGGCCGAACTGTTCGAGCAACTGCCGGAGGTCGGCGATCTCGACAAGCCGAAGCTCGTGTTCTTCTTCGACGAGGCGCATCTGCTGTTCGACGACGCGCCGAAGGCCTTGCTCGATAAGATCGAGCAGGTGGTGCGGCTGATCCGCTCGAAAGGCGTCGGCGTCTATTTCGTCACACAGAACCCGCTCGACGTGCCGGACGACGTGCTGCCGCAGCTCGGAAACCGGGTGCAGCACGCATTGCGCGCCTTCACGCCGCGCGACCAGAAGGCGGTGAGGGCGGCGGCGGAGACGTTCCGCCCCAACCCCAAGCTCAAGACCGAGCGCGTCATCACCGAGCTCGGCAAGGGCGAGGCGCTGGTGTCTTTCCTCGAAGGCAATGGCACGCCGAGCGTGGTCGAGCGCACGCTGGTCCGGCCGCCGTCGGGGCGCATCGGACCGCTCACCGCGCAGGAGCGCCAGTCTGTGATCGCCCGGAGCCCGATGCGGGGACGCTACGACGAGACGGTCGATCCGGAATCGGCCTACGAGATGCTGCAACGCCGTCTGCAGGAGCGGCCGGCGGAGGAGCCGGAGCAAACTTCGGCTCCCTCACCCTGGGGTTCGGGTCGTGCGCCCAGCCGGCCGACCGGGTCGGCGACGCCGCCGCCGCAACAGCAGCCGCAAGGCGGCGGCTGGACCGACGTGCTCGGCGGGATCCTCGGCGGCGGCAATTCGCGCCGCATGTCGACCGGCGAGGTGGTGGTGAAACAGGTCGCCCGTTCGGTCGCCTCGCAGGTCGGCAATCAGCTCGGCAAGGCGATCATCCGCGGCCTGTTCGGCAGCCTGGGCGGCGGACGGCGCTGAGCCGCCGCGCCTCAGCCGCGACCGACGAACGGCATGGTGTTCGCCATCACCGTCATGAACAGCACGTTGGTGTTGAGCGGCAGGCCCGCCATATAGACCACCGCGTCGCCGACGTGGCTGGCCGCCATGCGCGGCTCGATCATCTTGCTGCCGTTCGGCTGCAACACGCCTTCGCCCTGCACCATGCGCTCGGTGAGTGGGGATTCGGCGTTGCCGATGTCGATCTGGCCGCAGCAGATGTCGTATTTGCGGCAGTCGAGCGAGGTGGACTTGGTCAGTCCCGAAATCGCGTGCTTGGTCGAGGTATAGGCGACCGAGAACGGGCGGGGCGCATGGGCCGAGATCGAGCCGTTGTTGATGATGCGGCCGCCGCGCGGGCTCTGGTTCTTCATGATCTTGATGGCTTCCTGCGTGCACAGGAACATGCCGGTGAGATTGGTCGCCACCACCTGCTGCCAGGTTTCGAAGGGCAGGTCCTCGAGCGGCACCGGCGGCGCGCCGATGCCGGCATTGTTGAAGAGGACGTCGAGGCGACCGAAGCTCGATTTCACCGTATCGAAAAGCGACAGGACCGACTCGCGCTTGGATACGTCGGTCGGCACGGCCAGCGCCTGCGCGCCCACGGCGTTGATCTCGCCCGCCACCTGGTCGAGCAGTTCCTTGCGGCGGCCGGCCAGCACCAGGCTGTAGCCCGCCTTGGCCAGAGCGAGCGCGACGGCGCGGCCAACGCCCGTTCCGGCCCCGGTCACCAGCGCAATTTTCGCGGACGCAGTCATCGGCATTTCCTTCCTCGGTGTTGTTTGCTGTGCGAGGCCATATCACAGAGGCCCGCTCACTTCATAGCTGCGGCGTCGGGCGCCGCAACCGGCAGACTGGAATCTTCACCGTCATTGCGGGGGCGCCCTGTGCCGGCAACGAGATCGGTACGTCGTTGCGACCGCCCTCGAACGGGTTCGAGGGATCGGCCCCGACCCGCGGGGGCGGGTTCGTCGCTGCGCGATGCTAGCTCGCCAGGGCTTCCGCGTCCGGCGGCTGGAACGAGGTGGGGGAGCGCAGACGCGCGCTGAACTCTTCGGGCGTCACCGCCTTGCCGAACCGGTAGCCTTGCATGAAATGCACGCCGGCGGCGCGCAGGAACAGCTGCTGCTCGGCGGTCTCGACCCCTTCGGCGGTCACCTTCATGCCGAGCCCGCGGCCGAGGCTCACCACGGCGTGCACGATGGCGGCGGCGTCGGGCGCCTTCTCGATCGAGTGCACGAAGCTGCGGTCGATCTTGAGCTTGTCGAACGGATAACGGCGCAGATACAGCAGGCTCGAATAGCCGGTGCCGAAGTCGTCGAGCGCGAGCGTGACGCCGAGCGCCTTCAGCCGGAGCATCGCCGCCTCGGCGGTGTCGACATTCCCGAGCAGCACGCTTTCGGTGAGCTCGATTTCGAGCCGGGCGGGATCGAACTCCGTTTCCTTGAGCGTGCGCTCCACCATGTCGACGAAATCGGCGCGCCGGAACTGCAGCGGCGAGACGTTGACCGCCACGGTGAGATTGGGCCAGGCCTTGCCGTCGATGCAGGCCCGGCGCAGCACCCAGGCGCCGAGCTCGATGATGAGGCCGGACTGCTCGGCGGCGGCGATGAATTCGGCCGGACCGATTTCGCCGCGCACGGGATGGGTCCAGCGGCAGAGCGCCTCGACGCCGACGGTCGCCTGGCCGCTCTTGTTGACGATCGGCTGGTAGTGAAGCTTGAGCCCGTCGTTCTCGATCGCCTCGCGCAGGTCGTTTTCCAGCAGCTTGCGCTTGGAAAGATCCGCATCCATCGCGGCGTCGTAGATGCAGGCGCGGTTGCGGCCTTCGTTCTTGGCGCGATAGAGCGCCATGTCGGCGTAGCGCATGATGTCGGCGGCGGCGCCGCAGGTCTTGTCGATTATCGCGATGCCGACGGAGGCGCCGATGACGATGTTCTGGCCGTTGATCGAGTAGGGGGCCGAGATCGCCGCGATGATGCGCTGGGCGATGCCCATCGTGGCCGCGCTATCGCCGCCGATCGACGAGATCACCGCGAATTCGTCGCCGCCGAGCCGCGCCACCATGTCGTTGCCGCGCAGCGTATGCGTCAGCCGCAACGTGACGTCGCGGATCAGCTCGTCGCCGGTCGGATGGCCGAGCGTGTCGTTGACGTCCTTGAAATGATCGAGGTCGATGTAGAACACCGCGGCCGGGCGGCTGCCGGCGCGCACCTCGGCGATCACCGCTTCCAGCCGTTCGCCGAAGAAGATGCGGTTGGGCAGGCCGCAGAGCGGGTCGTGCATGGCGAGGTGGCGCAGCCGCGACTCGCCGGCGGCGATCGCCGCCGCGGTCCGCCGCATGTAGTGCAGGACGAAGGCGGCGAGCAGCGCGAAGCCGGAGAGCGCGACCGCCACGAACGGCACCACGCTGCGGACGATCTCGGCGCCCGGCTGCTGCGGCGTCCAGGCGAAGGCGGCGATCGGGACGCCCGCGGGCGTGGCGAGTGCATAAACCGTGTCGCCGGCTTGCAGTAGCCCTTGCGTGATCTGGCGCAGGCTGGCGAGTCCCAACCGTTCGGCGATGCCGGAAAGCACATCGCCGTCGATGAATTTCACCGACAGGACGATCGGCGCGCGTGTTTCGTCGCCCTTTGGCGATGCGGCCGTCGGCCCCACCGCGACAGCGGCGACGACCGCGGGCCGGCCGAGGAGATTGCGGATTACGGCGCCATGCATATGCGTGCCATCCGGGTCGGCGCCGGTGCGGCCGAGCCGCAGAGCGTCGGTGAGGCCGGTGTCGTGCCCGCGCACGTCGTCGATCAGCGGTATCAGCGCGGGTTTGGCGGCGGCGAGCCAGGTCGCCGTGGCCGGTTTGCGGTCGACCCGCGAATAAAGCAGCTGGTTGTTCGGGCCGAAGACGAGAACGGCGTCATGATTGAAGAAGGCCTCGAGCCAGCGTCCGACGTGCTGATCGACCCAATCGCCGTCGAAGTGCTTGCGGATGTTGCGGATCGCCGCCTCCGAGCCGCCGACACTCTCCACCTCGCGCAACACGCGCTCGCCATAGGTGTTGAACGCCTGCGACAGGATCTGCCGTTCATGTTCGATGGCCCCGGTATCGGCACGGCGCGCGGAGGTGAGCGCGGTGACCACGATACAGGCGACCGCCACCGCCACGATGGCGCCGATGGGCACCACCACGCTCAGGCGGGCGCGGTCCCAAGTGGTGTATTGGCGCTCCTCGGAACGGCGGAAGCGGGCCAGGGCCGTCAAGGTAGAAAATCCCCTAAACTGTCCAAAAGGTTGGACTAATCGCGGGGAACCCTAGGCGGCAATGCTTGCCATTCGCTTGCCTTAATGATGTACCGGCGCCGATCCGGGCTTATCGGCCCGCAAATCGCGGTATGCCGTTAACCGGCGGTAAAAAAGTAAGCATCAATTCAGCCGGCAGTGCGATAGGGGGGGCGCGGTATGTTCATGTGGGCAGCCCGCAGGGCGGCCGACCAGCGCTCGCGCAGGTCCTGGAAATAGGGGTCGACCGCTTCGATCCGGTAGTTCACTTCGGCGGTGCAGGTGTCCCGCCGCGCCACCATGATGTCGATCGGCAGCCCGACGCCGAGGTTCGAGCGCATGGTGGAGTCCATCGAGATCAACCCGATCTTGAGCGCGTCGTAGAGGTCGGTGTCGAAGCTGATGGCGCGGTCGAGGACCGGCTTGCCGTATTTGTGCTCCCCGATCTGCAAATAGGGCGTGTCGACGGTGCACTCGATGAAATTGCCCGCCGAATAGATCATGAACAGGCGCAGCCGTCCGCCCCGAATCTGGCCGCCGAACAGAAACGACACCTCGTGCTCGATCTCGGCGGCCGCCAGCGCCTTGCCCTCGACGCTCTGCACGCTGCGGATGGCGCGGCCGATGCGCTGCGCCGCCTGGAACATGGTCGGCGCGTTCAGAAGCGTTTCGATCTCGCCGGTCTCCGGATTCTCCAAGCCTTCGGTCAGCGTCGAGCGTACCGACTGGCTCAGCGACAGGTTGCCGGACGAGGCGAGCGCCATGATGCGTTCGCCCGGCGTCGTATAGACATGCAGCTTGCGGAACGTGGAGATGTTGTCGAGCCCGGCATTGGTTCGCGTATCGGCGACCATAACGAGGCCGTCATGCACGAGAATTCCGCAACAATAGGTCATGGGGTCCGGCTTTTTCTGGGCAGCTTGCGTCGCAGGGTTATAGCGATGGGCGGCGCGGTCGGGCAAATTCATGTCTGTGTTTGCTGGCGGGCCTGCGCGACATGGACCGCGATCTTCAGGCTCTCGCCGGCGCCGCCGTGGCGGCTGCCGCGTACCGGCGCCGCACCGAGGTAATCGAGTCCGATCGCGACGCGGACATGCGCTTCGGTGGTGCAGATGCCGTTGGTCGGATCGAAGCCGACCCAGCCCAAACGATCGACATGGGCTTCCACCCAGGCGTGGCCGGCGTCCTGCACGGTCACGCCGTCGGCGCGACAGAGATGGCCGGCCACGTAGCGGGCCGGAATGCCGAGGTGACGCGCCGCCGCAATATAGATATGCGTCAGGTCCTGGCAGACGCCGCGCCGCAAGGAAAAGGCCTCGGCCGCGGTGGTGGCGGCATGGGTCGGATCGGTGTCGAAGGTCATCTCGCGGTTGAGCTCGCCGAGCAGCGCATGCAGCAATGCGAGCCGGTCGGTACCCGCCTGGGCGCGCACGGTTTCGGCGAAATCGAGGATGGGCGGGTCGGGCATCGTCAGCGCCGTCTCGCGTAGATAAAGCGCGGGCGGAAAGCGTTCGACCGTGCCGCTGACCACGCCGTGGGTTTCCTGGGTCTCGACCTCGCCTTCGACGGCGACCGACAGCGCCTTGAGCGGTCCCTCGGCCGTGAAGGCGTGGGTGATGTTGCCGAAGGCGTCCTCATGCTGGTGCAGGCGACAATCGATCGACAGGTCGATGCGCCAGTCGACCACGTATTGCCCCTCGTGATGGCGTGGGGTCAGGCGCAGAATCTGCGTCACGCCGACGGGCGGGGCGTCGTAATGGTAGGTGGTCGTGTGCGAGACGCGGATGCGCATGGCGGGTGATGGTACTAGGTCAGCAAGGATTGTTCTAGCGCCGACCCCTTCAGCGTCATGGAGAGGCCCGTCCCGGCCGGCCGCGGCATGCTCCGTTCCGTTCCGCAAAAACGCGGATGCCCGGCACGAGGCCGGGCACGTCGAGCCGTTCGGTGACCGTCGCTCATATCAGGAACTGCTCCGTGACATAGCCGCCGAGGCGGTTGTTCTCGGTGATGAATTCGCCGATGAACTCGTGCAGCCCGCGCTGGAAGATGCCGTCCATGCGGCTGTTCTGCAGGCGTGAACGGATGCCGCGCGCGTGGCGCTGCGCCGGCCCCTGCCGGCCATAGGCGGCGGATATGGCGTCGAGATTGCGCACGATCGCCTCGTAGCAGGAGGCGAGCGAGCGCGGCATTTCCTCGCGCAGGATCAGGAGATCGGCGATCAGCCAGGGTTTCAGACTTTCACGATAGACCCAATGATAGGAGGTGAGCGCCGACACCGAGCGCAGGATCGCCGCCCACTGGAAATAATCGAGCGGCCCGCCGACGCGCTCGTTTTCCGGCAGCAGCAGGTGGTACTTCACGTCGAGAATCCGCGCGGTATTGTCGGCGCGCTCGACATAGACGCCGAGGCGCGAGAACCAGTAGGCGTCGTTGCGCAGCATGGTGCGGTAGGCCGAGCCGTCGAAGCGCAGCGAGCATTCCTGCACCCAGCGCAAGTAGCGGGAGAACTCCTCGCGCGAGCTCGCGCTGTTGCCGAAGCGCTTGAGCTCGAGCCAGCAGCCGTTGATGGCGTCCCACATTTCCACCGTGAGCGCGGTGCGAACGGCGCGCGCATTGCTGCGCGCCATCTCCAGGCAATTGCGGATCGAGGAGGCGTTGCTGGTCGAGAAGGCGAGGAAGTCGGTGACGTTCTCCTCGTTGGCCTCGTCGTAGACCTTGAAGAAGGCGGTGGCGCAGCCGGCGGTCAGGACCGCCGATTCCCATTCGTTGCTGGTGCCGACATAAGCGAGCGGCAGCGCGGAGAGGCGCTGCGTGGCGTCGAGAATGCGTGCGAGATATTCGGCCCGCTCGACGTAGCGCGCGAGCCAGTACAGGTTATCGGCGGTGCGGGAGAGCATGGTTATTGCCTGTCGCTCCGGCCAAGCGAGCGCCGGCGCGGGCGAGGCGAGGGCCGGAACGCGGCGGCGGCTCGATAGACCGCGGAGTAGCGGGTCCCCGCATTCGCGGGGACGACGGCCGAATTTCCTGCAAGCGTCATCCGTCCAGCACCCATGTGTCTTTCGTGCCGCCCCCCTGGCTCGAGTTCACGACCAGCGAGCCGGCCTTCAGTGCGACGCGCGTGAGCCCGCCCGGCACGATGCGGACACCGTGTTTGCCGGTGAGCACGAAAGGCCTGAGGTCGACATGGCGCGGCGCCACGCCTTCGTCGACGCAGGTGGGCGTGGTCGAAAGCGCGAGCGTCGGCTGCGCGATGAAATTCTTGGGCGCGGTTTTCAGCTTGGCGCGGAACTGTTCGATCGCCACCTTGCTCGCGGCCGGTCCGATCAGCATGCCGTAACCGCCGGAGCCGTGCACTTCCTTAACCACCAGCTCGTGCAGATGGTCGAGCACGTAAGCAAGGTGTTCCTCCTCGCGGCAGCGCCAGGTCGGCACGTTTTTCAGGATCGGTTCCTCGCCGAGATAGAACTTCACGATCGCCGGCATGAAGCTGTACACCGCCTTGTCGTCGGCGATGCCGGTGCCGACCGCGTTGGCGAGCGTGACATTGCCGGCCTGGTAGGCCGACATCAGGCCCGGCACGCCGAGCGCGCTGTCGGGACGGAAGGTGAGGGGGTCGAGAAAGTCGTCGTCGATGCGGCGATAGATCACGTCGACGCGCTGTGGCCCCTGCGTCGTGCGCATGTAGACGATCTCGTCCTTGACGAAGAGATCGCGGCCTTCGACCAGTTCGACGCCGAGCTTGTCGGCCAGGAACGAGTGCTCGTAATAGGCCGAATTGTAGACGCCGGGCGTGAGCAGCACGACCGTCGGCTCGCGCGTGGTGGAGGAAGGCGCCACCGATTTGAGGGTGGCGAGTAATTCGTCCGGATAGTTCTCCACCGGCGCGATGCGGTGGCGCGCGAACAGTTCCGGGAACAGCCGCATCATGATCTCGCGGTTCTCCAGCATGTAGGAGACGCCGGAGGGCGTGCGGGCATTGTCCTCGAGCACGTAGAAGGTCTCGGCGTCGACGCGCACGATGTCGACGCCGGCGATCTGCACATAGATGTCGTGCGGCACGCGCTGGCCGCTCATTTCCGGGCGGAAGGCCGGGTTGCGGAACACCAGATCGTCGGGCACCAGGCCGGCGCGCAGGATCTCGCGCGCGCCGTAGATGTCCTTGAGGAACAGATTGAGCGCCTGTACGCGCTGGACCAGCCCCTTTTCCAGCACCCGCCATTCCTCGGCGGCCATGATGCGGGGAATGACGTCGAACGGGATCAGCCGCTCCTGCGCGTCGGCCTCGCCATAGACCGCGAAGGTGATGCCGATGCGGCGGAAGATCAGCTCGGCCTCGCGCCTGCGGTAGTCGAGCACGTCGGCCGGCACCTCGGCGAGCCAGCGGTCGAGCTCACGATAAGGCGGGCGCACGCCGCCGTTTAAGCCCTTCATTTCGTCGAAGGCGGCAACCATAGCGAACCCCAGCATGCGAACATTGCGAATGCAACCGTGCAAGCTTCAGGCCAACGGAAAATCTCCCCGAATTCCGGTGCTTAGCGGCGATATGGTGGGTTTTCGGAGGCGGTTGCCTAAAATTTGGGCGAGAACCATGGGGATAGCAGGCAAGGTAAGCCGCTCCTGGCCCGCGCCCGTCTTGAGCGCCCCACGGGGGCGGGCTAGGTGTTCCAACGGGTTCGGCAAGGGATGCGAAAGACGGTCATGAACGACGGAAAACCCGATATCGTCACCGCAGCGGTCCTGGTCATCGGCGACGAGATTCTGTCGGGCCGCACCAAGGACAAGAACATCGGCTACATCGCCGAATACTGCACCGCCATCGGGATCGACCTGAAGGAAGTGCGG
>Ga0182748_1004252_pt1 | contig 11515 bp, 8 predicted proteins | sample eDN3rd37CKraftOP_FD_128877 | JGI IMG/M metagenome (GOLD analysis project Ga0182748, IMG submission 128877) | Enriched Organic Plus compost microbial communities from Emeryville, California, USA - eDNA 3rd pass 37_C Kraft OP (version 2) (version 2) ...
CGCCGCACTCCGCGAGGACGCCCCCGGCGAGCCGACGCCGCCCCCGGCGCCCTTCCCCGAGGCTCCCCGCGGCGAGAAGGGCTACGAGAAGCGCGCCGTGGACGTCTTCCTCGCGCGTGCCCGTGCCGCCTTCGAGGCCCCGGGCATCGACGACGGCATCTCCAGCGCGACGGTGCGCGACGCGTCGTTCCCGCTCGTCAAGCACGGCTACGCGATCGCCGCAGTGGATGCCGCGCTCGGCCGCATCGAGGACGCGTTCGCCGCGCGTGAGCGCGAGCAGGGCATCGCCCGCGAAGGCGTCGAGGGCTGGGTCGGCCAGGCACGCGCGACGGCGCAGGAGATCCTCGACCGTCTCTCGCGTCCCGACGGCCACCGGTTCGCCCGCGCGCGGGGCATGGCCTACGGCTACCGCATCGACGAGGTGGACCTGGTCGCGCGCAAGCTCATCGGCTACTTCGAGCGGGGCGAGCCCGTGACGGTGGAGCAGGTCCGACAGACGGCGTTCCGCATGCAGCGCCGCGGCTACCGCGAGGCGCAGGTCGACGCGCTGCTCGACGCCGTCGTGGAGGTCATGCTCGCGGTCGGCTGACGCCGATGAGACGCTTCTCACCGTGCCGCGCATGACACGTCCAGGCGACGGCCGGTAGACTCGCGGCATTGTGACTCCGGGCAAAGAGATCAACCCCGCCTCCTCCCGGCGGATGGCGCGCGCCTCCGCACCCACGGAAGTGGACGTCCGGATGCCGGCGTCGGCGACCTCATCCCGGCCCCGCCCGCAGGCGCGCTGGTCGCGTCGTCGCGGTGTCGTCGGCGCGTTCGCCGCCTTCGCCGCGGTCGGCTTCGTCGCCGCCTACGTCGGGCCGATGGGGGCGGCGTTCGCGGACGTCGACGCCGAGACGGTGGCCTCCGCCTCGCTGTACGCGACGGCCGTGGAAGGCGCCCAGACCCTCACCGCCGAGATCGAGACGACGACGATCACGCTCAACCGCGACAGCTACTCGGTCTACGTCAAGCCCAAGCCGAGGCCTCCCGTCGAGGGCGAGGCGACCGGCTCGTCGGGCGGCAGCGGCTGGAAGCCGCCGTTCGTCGCACCGAACCCCGGCAGCGCGAAGGCGATCGCCTACGACATGGTCAAGGCGCGCGGCTGGGACGACGGCGAGTATGCGTGCCTCGTGGCCCTGTGGAAGAAGGAGTCCGGCTGGCGCGTCAACGCCTACAACAAGTCCAGCGGCGCGTACGGCATCCCGCAGGCGCTCCCGGGCAAGAAGATGGCGACAGCCGGCGCCGACTGGCAGACCAACCCGGCCACCCAGATCAAGTGGGGCCTGAAGTACATCAAGGGCCGCTACGGCACGCCCTGCAAGGCCTGGGGCCACTCGCAGCGCGTCGGCTGGTACTGACCCATGCCGCGGTCCCACCGTCGTCGCCGGATCGAGCAGGGCGGCGACGACTCCTTCGAGCGGCTCCTGGCCGGGTTCAAGCGCACCGAGATGAAGCGCGGCGCCGAGTGGACGGTCCAGCCCGTCTCGGCGACGCAGGCGCAGAAGACCTACACGTGCCCCGGCTGCGGGCGCCGCATCGACCCGGGCGTCGCCCACGTCGTCGTGTGGCGCGCCGACGGGGTCCTGGGGGACGCCGCGGCCCTCGCCGATCGGCGTCATTGGCACACCGGATGCTGGAGGATCGCGTAGTCATGGAGATCCGCGGACCCGTCGAGCTGCCCGCTCGCCGCGAGGACATCGAGCTGGAGACGCTCGACGGGCTGACGCTCGTCGGCGAGCTGGCGCTGCCCGAGGACCGGGAGCCGGTGGCGACGCTCGTGACGCTGCATCCGCTGCCGACCGCGGGCGGCTTCATGGACTCGCACATCCTGCGCAAGGCGGCCGCGCGTCTGCCCGCTCTGGCCGACCTCGCGGTGCTGCGCTTCAACACCCGGGGCACGACGTCGCCGCGCGGCACGAGCGACGGCGCGTTCGACGGTGGGCGCGCGGAGGCGTTCGACGTGGCCGCCGCGATGGACTTCGTCGCCGAGCGCCGGCTGCCGCACCCGTGGCTCGTGGGGTGGTCGTTCGGCACCGAGCTCGCACTCAAGTACGGCCGCGACCATGCCGTCGACGGCGTCATCCTCCTCTCACCGCCACTTCACCGGGCCACGGACGAGGAGGTCGCCGCGTGGGCGGGCGATCCGCGACAGGTGGTCGTGCTCGTTCCCGAGTTCGACGACTACCTGCGCCCCGCCGAGGCGGAGCAGCGCTTCGCGGCGATTCCGCACGCGACGCTCATCCCGGTCGAGGGCGGCAAGCACCTGTGGGTGGGGGAGTCGCAGACGCGCCGCGTCCTCACCGAGATCGTCGCCGCGGTCAACCCCGACGCGCTCCCGCTGCCCGTCGAATGGGACCACTGAGGCCGGTCAGCGCTCGTTCTGCCGCGGGATGAGCACCTGGCGGTAGATGATCAGGATGCTCGCCGCGACGGGGATCGCGATGAGCGCGCCCAGGAGCCCGAGCAGCGAACCGCCCGCCAGGGCCGCGATCACGACGACGGCGCCCGGCACCGAGACGGCGCGGTTCATGATGCGCGGTGAGATCACGTACGCCTCGACCTGCATGTAGATGAGGTAGTAGATCGCCGCGATGAGCGCCGTCGTGGGGGAGCCCAGCCCGGGGATGAGACACGTCAGCACGATGAGCGTCGAGCCGGTCAGCGTCCCGACGAGCGGGATGAGGGAGAAGAAGAACGCGACGACGGCGAGCACAGCGGGGAAGGGCGCCCCGATGATCGAGAGGAAGATCGCACTGAGGATGCCGTTGATGACACCCAGGGTGACCTGACCGATCACGTAGTAGCCGACCGAGTCCGTGACCTGCTCGGACAGGTCGATGAAGCGGTCGCGCTTGGACGCGGGCACCAGCTGGTACACGGCCTTCTTGAGGCTCGGCGTCGACGCGGTGAAGTAGATCGTGAGGATGAGGACGATGAACGCACCTGTGAACCCCGCGATGAGCGCGCCGCCCAGTGCGATGATGCTGCCGCCGATCGTCTCGCTCAGCGCGCCCGGGTCGAGCGACGCGTACCACTCCTCGATGTAGGTGAACACCGCGTCGACGTCGAGCGCCGGGAAGGTGCCGTGCAGCCAGTCCTTGATCGTGCTGACCGGGTCGTCCCACTCGCCGCTCTCCACGATGCGCTGGATGGTGGTGACCAGCTGCGAGATCTGCCCGGCGATGATCGGCACGACCATGAGGATGATGCCCGCGAACACGCTGAGAAGCGCGAGGATCGTGATGAGCACGGCCGCCCAGCGGGGCAGGCGACGGCGCTCGAGCCACGCCACGATCGGGTCGAGGCCGAGCGACAGGAACAGCGCGGTCCCCACGTAGAGGAGGATCGTCGACAGTGTCTGGATGCTGTTGAGCAGCAGGATGCCGAGGCCGACGCCGAGGGTCGCGACCAGCGCGGTGCGGAAGGGGTTGCTGAACTTCATGCTGCTCCGTTCGCCGCCTCCGCGGCATCCTCATGTCCCGCCAGGGTAGCCATCACATCACGTCTGTTCCCCTCCATGGTGTCTCTCAGGTGCGTTTCGCTAGGCTGGAACGTCGAGTGTGCAGACCCGAGCACCATTCGCCGGGTCGTGGATGGAGACTTCGCGTGCGTTTTGTCTGGGCTGTGGTGGCGTTCTTCCTCGCCGCCGTGTGCATCGGCGCGGGGATCGCGCAGCGCACGGTGTTCCTGGGACCGAAGACACAGCAGGCGGAGATCGCCGTGTCGAGCGACCTCGCCTACACGCTGATCGACGGTGCCGTGCTCTCGAAGAACCCGGGCGCGCAGACGCTCATGGTCCGCGGTGACGGCGAGGTGTTCGCCGCCTACGGCCGCACCTCGGACATGACCGCGTGGCTCTCGGACACCGAGTACAACCACGTCACCCTCAAGAAGGGCAAGGTCGTCACCGACGAGGTCGCCCCGACCGTCGCGCCTCCTGCGGACGGGACCGCCGCCGACGGCTCCGCCGACACGGCGCCCTCGACGGAGGCGGGGACCGACGCGACGGCCGCCGCGCCCGGGCGCGACCCGGCAGGCTCCGACCTGTGGCTCGACCAGTTCGAGGAGACCGGCGCCCTCATCGCCCCGCTCAAGCTCCCCGACACCATGAGCGTGCTCATCGCGTCGGACGGCACCGCGCCCGCGCCCGCCGACATCACGGTCTCATGGCCCATCGACAACTCGACGCCGTGGGCCGGGCCGCTGCTCGTGCTGGGCGGTCTCCTGCTCGCCGCGGGCGTCGCCCTGTGGCTGCTCGGCATCCGCCACGTCCGTCGCTCGCGCGGCCCCCGCCGCAAGGGCCTCCCGCAGCTGCCCACCGAGCCCATCGACCTCGCCGTCGAGGAGGCAGACAAGGGCGTCATCTCGGCCGCGCCCGCACGCCGCGCCGTCGGCACGGCACGCCGCGGATTCATCGTCGTGCCCGCCGTCGCCGTCTCGGCGCTCCTGTTCGCCGGCTGCTCGTCGGACGCGTGGCCGCAGTTCGGCGGAGCCGCATCGCCGACGCCGAGCCCCTCCGAGACGGTCATCGTGCCCGAGGGCCAGCAGGCGCCCGCAGTCACCGAGACCCAGGCCGAGCGGATCATCGCCGAGATCGCCGACACGGTCGCAGAGGCAGACGAGGCGAAGGACGCGACGCTGGCCGCCACACGTCTGGAGGGCACCGTCCTCGCCGAGCGCCAGACGAACTACAAGCTCCAGGCCGCCGTCAAGGATCAGAAGCCGCTGGCCCCGATCCCGGGCAAGCCGATCGCGTACCTCCTGCCGCAGCAGAACGACGGGTGGCCGCGCACCGTCATGTCGATCGTCTACGACGACGATGACGAGACCGTCGCGCCGACGATCATGTACATGACGCAGCAGGATCCGTGGTCGGAGTACAAGCTGACCTACGTCGCGCACCTCGAGGCGTCCGCGGAGCTTCCCGGCGTCGCCCCCGCCGAGATCGGCGCGATCCAGGTGCAGCCGGACTCTCCGTTCCTCATCCTCGAGCCGGGCCTGCTCGCCGCGGCGTACGCGGACATCCTCGACAAGGGCGACAAGAGCCAGTACGCCGGCCTGTTCGACCTCGAGAGCGACAGCTTCCACGCGACGGTCGCGAAGAACCGCCAGGACCGCCTCGCGGACTTCAACAAGACCGGCAAGAAGACCGGAAGCCTCACGTTCACCTCGACACCCGGTCCGCAGCCCCCGCTCGCCCTCGCGACGCTCGAGAGCGGCGCGATCGTCGCCGTCAATCTGTACGAGACTGACACTGTGAAGCCGACCAACAAGGATGCCGTCATCCGGCTCCCCGCCAACCCGACCGTGAAGGCGCTCTCCGGCGCCTCGCAGTCGGCGACGGGGTTCACGACGACATTCAGCGACCAGCTGTTCTTCTACGTGCCCGGTCAGGGCTCGAACGAGAAGATCCGGCTGCTCGGATACGGCTCGAACGTCCTCTCCTCGAAGGTGATCAAGAAGTGAGCCAGCCCAACCCGGGCGCCGTCCTGCGCGGCGCCGTCGATCTGTCCGCCCTCCGCAACAAGCCCGCTGCGGGCGCTCCCGGCGCGCCGGGAGATGCGCCGGCTCCCGGCCAGGCCGCCGCGACCGTGCCGTCACTCGTCATGGACGTCACGGATGCGTCGTTCGGCCAGGTGCTCGAGCTGTCGCGCACGGTGCCGGTCGTCGTCGACCTGTGGGCCGAGTGGTGCGGTCCGTGCAAGCAGCTGAGCCCCGTCATCGAGAAGGTCGTGCGCGAGCTCGCCGGCCGCGTCGTCCTGGCCAAGGTCGATGTCGACGCCAACCCGCAGCTCGCCCAGGCGTTCCGCGCACAGTCGATCCCGCTCGTGGTGGCGCTCGTGGGCGGACAGCCGGTGCCGCTGTTCACCGGCGCCGTGCCCGAGCAGCAGGTGCGCGAGGTCTTCGCGCAGCTGCTGCAGGTCGCCGCGCAGAACGGCGTGACCGGCACGGTCGCCGTCGACGGCGCCCCCGAGTCGGAGCAGGGCGCCGAGGCCGCCGAGCCGGCGCTCCCGCCCCTGCACGCCGAGGCGTTCGAGGCGATCGAAGCGGGCGACTACGCCCGTGCCATCGCCGCGTACGAGAAGGCCCTCGCGGAGAACCCCCGCGACGAGGATGCCCGCGCCGGGCTCGGGCAGGTGCGCCTGCTCGACCGCGTGCAGGGCGTGGACCTGCAGGCGGCGCGCGACGCCGCCGCCGCGAACCCGCAGGACGTCGACGCGCAGCTCGCCGTCGCCGACCTCGACATCGCCGGGGGGCACGTCGACGACGCGTTCGACCGCCTGCTCGACCTGTTCGCGGCGCTGCCCGGCGACGAGCGGGCGCCGGTGCGCGAGCGCCTCCTGGAGCTGTTCGGCCTCGTCGGCGACGCGGACCCCCGCGTCATCCGTGCCCGCGGCCGCCTCTCCTCGCTCCTCTTCTGACCCGTGCGGGGCGCGGCGGTCCCGTCGGTGCCCGCCTCGCGTGACATGAGCTGCGGCATCCGCTCAGGCGTTCCCGCAGTTCGTGGCACTCGAGCCCCGCGACATCCCTTTCAGGTGTCACATCCTGCGGCACAGCGTCCGGATATCCACCACGCGTGACACCTGAGCGGGGATGACCCCGGCCCGGCTCAGGACCCGTGCCGCAGCCAGAGCACGCCGAGCGGCGGCAGGACGAGGGTCGCGCGCGTGCCCTCTCCGGTCTGCACGGCGCCGAGGTTGCCGACGCCGGATCCGCCGTACACCTGCGCGTCGCTGTTGAGGATCTCCTGCCACACGCCCGATGCGGGCAGATCCAGCTCGTAGCCCTCGATCGGTGTGCCGGAGAAGTTGCACACCACGACGACGGTGCTGCCGTGGTGGTCGCGGCGCGCGAACGCGGACACGTTCGGGTTCCACGTCGGCGCGCCGAGGCGTGCGAACGCGTCGCCGTCGGAGTCCCGCGCCCACAGCGGGGCGTTCTCGCGGTAGACGCCGTTCATGGCGCGCACGAAGCCGAGGAGCTCCTGGTGGGAAGGCTGATCCAGCAGCCACCAGTCGAGGCTCCGGCTCTCCGCCCACTCCGAAAGCTGGCCGAACTCCTGGCCCATGAACAGGAGCTTCTTGCCGGGGTGCCCCCACATGTAGGCGAGGAACGCCCGCATGTTGGCGAGCTTCTGCCAGTGGTCGCCGGGCATGCGGCCGAACAGGCTCCCCTTGCCGTGCACGACCTCGTCGTGGCTGATCGGCAGGACGTAGTTCTCGCTGAACGCGTAGACGAACGAGAACGACAGCTCGCCCTCGTGGTACGCGCGGTACATGGGATCCCGCTTGATGTACTCCAGCGAGTCGTTCATCCAGCCCATGTTCCACTTGAACCCGAATCCGAGTCCGCCGCCCGATGTGGGCGCGGTGACGCCGGGGAAGCTCGTGGACTCCTCGGCGATCATCGCGATGCCGGGGTAGCGCTTGTAGGCGGTCGCGTTGACCTCCTGCAGGAAGGCGATCGCCTCGAGGTTCTCGCGCCCGCCGTGGATGTTCGGCTCCCACTCGCCCGGTTCGCGCGAGTAGTCGAGGTAGAGCATCGAGGCGACGGCGTCGACCCGGAGCCCGTCGACGTGGAACTCCTCGAACCAGTACAGCGCGTTGGCGACGAGGAAGTTCCGCACCTCCGGGCGACCGTAGTCGAAGATGTACGTGCCCCAGTCCTTGTGCTCGCCGCGCCGCGGGTCGGGGTGCTCGTAGAGCGGCTGCCCGTCGAAGCGGGCCAGGGCGAAGGCATCCTTCGGGAAGTGCCCGGGCACCCAGTCGAGGATGACGCCGAGACCGGCCTGGTGGAGACGGTCGATGAGGTAGCGCAGATCGTCGGGGTGGCCGAAGCGGCTCGTGGGGGCGTAGTACCCCGTCACCTGGTAGCCCCACGACCCGCCGAACGGGTGCTCGGCGAGGGGCAGGAACTCGACGTGGGTGAACCCCTGCTCGACGACGTAGTCGATGAGCTCGTCCGCGGCGTCCCGGTACGAGAGCCCGGGCCGCCAGGACCCGAGGTGCACCTCGTACGTCGCCATCGGGCGCGAGACGGGGACGGATGCCGCACGGGCGGCCATCCAGTCCCCGTCGCCCCACGTGTACCCGGACTCCGTCACGACGGATGCCGTCGCGGGCGGCACCTCGGCCTGCCGGGCGAGCGGGTCGGCCTTGAGGATCCACTCGCCGCCGCGGGTGAGGATCTCGAACTTGTACGTGGTGCCGGCGGCGATGCCGGGCACGAACAGCTCCCACACGCCGCTCGCGCCGAGTGAGCGCATCGAGTGCCCCTGGCCGTCCCACCCGTTGAAGTCGCCGACCACCCGGACCGCCTGTGCGTCGGGAGCCCACACCGCGAAGGACGTCCCGGGGACGCCGTCGTCCTCGCGCACGTGCGCGCCCAGGACCCGCCACAGCTCCTCGTGCCGACCCTCGCGGATGAGGTGCAGGTCGAGCTCGCCGAGGGTGGGCAGATGCCGGTAGGCGTCGTCGACGACGTAGTCGGGGGCGTCGTCGTACGTCGTGACCAGCTCGTACGCCCCTCCTGGACCGGTGTGCCGTCCCTCCCACACGCCGTACGCGAGGTGGGCGAGAGGAGTGCGGGTGCCGTCGCGGAACACCGCGGTGACGGATGCGGCGAGGGGACGGCGCGCCCGCACGATCCACGCGCCGTCGCCGTCGGGGTGGATGCCCAGCACATCGTGCGGGGCGTGGTGCGACCCGCTCGAGACGCGGTTGAGGGTGTCGTCGTCGACCGAGGTCATCGGGGCCCCTTCACATGGAGGATGTGGACCGGCTCGTAGAACGCGTCGAGGCGCACGTAGTTGTGGTCGCTCCACGTCCAGTGCGCGCCGGTGACGAGGTCCTCGACGTCGAACGGCTCACCCGGCTGGACACCCCAGATGCGGGTGTCCAGATGCACCATGGTCTGGCGCACCGAGTGCGGGTCGACGTTGGCGACCACGAGGATCGTGTCGGAGCGCCCGTCCGGCGAGACGGCGGCGTCGAGGTGCTTCGAGTAGACGAGGATCGCGTCGTCGTCGCTCCAGTGCGCCGACCAGTTGCGCAGCTGCCGCAGCGCCGGGTGCGCCCGCCGGATCTCGTTGAGCCGGCGCAGGTACGGGGCGAGCGAGTCGCCGTGTGCCTCGGCGGCGGCCCAGTCACGCAGCTTGTACTCGTACTTCTCGTTGTCGATGTTCTCCTCGGAGCCGGGCCGCGCGATGTTCTCGAAGAGCTCGTACCCCGCGTACACGCCGTACGTGGGTGCGGATGTCGCGGCGATCGCGGCGCGGATCTTGTACGCCGGTCGCCCGCCGAACTGGAGGTACTCGGTGAGGATGTCCGGGGTGTTCACGAACAGGTTGGGGCGCAGGAAGTCCGCGGTGTCGTCGGCCACGGAGGACAGGAACTCCTCGAGCTCCTTCTTCGTGTTGCGCCACGTGAAGTACGTGTAGCTCTGCTGGAAGCCCACCTGGGCGAGACCCTGCAGGGGAGCGGGGCGCGTGAACGCCTCGGCGAGGAACACCACGTCCGGATGCTCGGCGTTGACGGTCGCGATGAGCCACTCCCAGAACTGCAGCGGCTTCGTGTGGGGGTTGTCGACGCGGAAGATCTTGACGCCCTGCGCGATCCAGTGCCGCACGACCCGGAGCACCTCGGCGCGGATGCCCGCGGGATCGTTGTCGAAGTTGATCGGGTAGATGTCCTGGTACTTCTTCGGCGGGTTCTCGGCGTACGCGATGGAGCCGTCCGGCAGCGTCGTGAACCACTCGGGATGCTCGGTCACCCAGGGGTGGTCGGGGGAGGCCTGCAGCGCGAGGTCGAGCGCGACCTCGATGCCCTCGGCGTGGGCGGCGCGCACGAACGCGCGGAAGTCGGCGAGCGTCCCGAGGTCGGGGTGCACGGCATCGTGGCCGCCCTCGGCCGCCCCGATCGCCCACGGCGAGCCCGGGTCGACGGCGGGGTCCGCGTCGAGCGTGTTGTTCGGGCCCTTGCGGCCGCTGCGCCCGATGGGGTGGATGGGCGGCAGGTAGAGGACGTCGAAGCCCATGGCCGCGACATCCGGCAGCCGCTTCATCGCCGTGCGGAACGTACCGCTGCGGATCGTGCCGTCCTTCAGGCGGCGCGCGCCCTCGGAGCGGGGGAAGAACTCGTACCACGCGCCCACCCCGGCCCGCTCGCGCTCGACGAGGATCTCCTGTTCGGGGCCCACGGTGACGAGGGAGGCGAGCGGCCGGTCGGCGAACCAGCCCGCGATCGCGGCGTCGGCGACGACCGTCTGCGCGGCCGCGGTCCCGGCGGAGGGGTCGCGCAGCGTCGCGGCGGCCGCCTCGAGCGCGCGACGCTCGGCCACAGGTCGCGTCCGCTCGGCGGCGGCGCGGTCGAACAGCCGCGCGCCGACCTCGCGCACGATCTGCTCGTCGACGCCGGCGGCGAGCTTCACCTCGGCGGTGTGGCGCCATGTCGCGACCTCGTCGGCGAAGCCCTCGAACCGGAAGCGCCACACGCCCTCCTCGAGCAGCGCCACGTCCGCGCGCCAGCGGTCGAGGCCGTCGTCGAGGGGGTGCAGCCGGTGGAGTGACTCGTCGCCCGACGGGGAGAGCAGGCGCACGTGCACGCCGATGCGGTCGTGCCCCTCCCGGAAGGCGGTCACCGTGAACGGAACGACCTCGCCGGAGAACGCCGACGGCCGATAGCGGGGATCGGGCGTCGCGGGACGGCCGCCGGTGAGCGGGATGCGACCGGTCCGGGTGTCGCGGTCCGGCTGACTGTCGGCGGCAGGGCGGACGGGGATGGCCGAGGCGCTTCGCCAGGCCGTTGATGCGGGACGCTTGCGTGCTGCGGGGGCCACGTCACGAACCTATCGCGCCGCGGCGCGCGGCGGCAGGCCGTGGCGGCGGGTCGGGATCACTCCGCGCGGAACAGGTGCATGGCCGTGCCCGGAAGGGCGATGACATCACCGGGGAGGAAGACCTCCTCGGCCTGCGACGGCCGCTCCTCGGCGCTCGACCACAGCGACACGAACCGTTCGACGCCGTCGATGCGGGGGAGGGTGACCTCGATGGGGCGCTCGTTGCCGTGCACCATGAGGAGGATCCGGTTCAGCGCCTCCGTCTCGGGCGTCGAGGTCGCGACGTACTGGAGGGTGCGGTGGGCGGGGTCGGTCCAGCGCTCGATCGACATCGTCTCGCCACGCTCGTCGTACCAGTCCATGACGGAGGCGCTGGGGACGCGCTGCGCCTCGTGGGCGAAGCGGATGGGGCGCAGCGCCGGGTTCTCGCGGCGCAGGCGGGTCAGGGTGCGCACGTGCTCCAGGAGGTCCTCCTGCCACGGCTCGTGCTCCCACGACAGCCACGTGAGGGGCGAGTCGTGGCAGTACGCGTTGTTGTTGCCGCGCTGCGTGCGCCCGAACTCGTCGCCCGCGGTCAGCATCGGGACGCCCGAGGACAGCAGCAGCGTCCCCAGCAGGTTGCGCATGGCCTTGCGCC
>Ga0182748_1004255_pt1 | contig 11503 bp, 8 predicted proteins | sample eDN3rd37CKraftOP_FD_128877 | JGI IMG/M metagenome (GOLD analysis project Ga0182748, IMG submission 128877) | Enriched Organic Plus compost microbial communities from Emeryville, California, USA - eDNA 3rd pass 37_C Kraft OP (version 2) (version 2) ...
GCGCTCGGCAGGCTCGACTTCTTCGAGAGCGCGCTCGCCTTCATGGCAGGCTATCAGATCAAGGCGTTTCTCATCGCCCAGTCATTGAACCAGATCGAGAAAGCCTACGGCCAGAACAACTCCATCCTCGATAACTGTCACGTCAGGGTGAGTTTTGCGACCAACGACGAGCGCACCGCGAAGCGCGTCTCGGATGCGCTCGGCACCGCGACGGAGATGCGCGCCATGCAGAACTATGCCGGCCATCGTCTCGCGCCCTGGCTTGGCCATCTGATGATCTCGCGCTCCGAGACGGCGCGGCCCTTGCTCACGGCAGGCGAGGTGATGCAGCTCCCGCCTGATGATGAAATCGTCATGGTCGCTGGCGTTCCGCCGGTCCGCGCAAAGAAGGCGCGCTATTTCGAGGATGCGCGGTTCAAGGAACGGCTGCTACCCGTACCAAAGGACCCGAAGGCCGGTCTCGTGTCAAAGCCTGACGACTGGTCGGCATTGAAGCCTGTCGCGGCGCCTGCCGGCACGCGCGTCGTCGCGCCGCAAGCTGTGGCTGGCTCGAACAGTGCGGCTAATCCGGACGACGATCCCGCAAACGGCGGTCTGCGCCGCGAACCGGGACTTGAGCGACATAAGGATATCGCGCCGGAGCCGGCGAAAACGCGCACCAACGAGTTTGATCCCGATGCCGATGAGCCGGAGCGGGAAGTCGTCGCAAACCGTGCGCTGGCGCGCGACATGCGGCTGATGGCGCGCCGGATCGCATTGGACCCCGGCGACGGCATGGAGCTGTAGAGCCATGACGCAGCAACCCGACATCACGCCACGGTCCGGCAGGAAGAGGCGGCTTTCGATCTATCTCGATCCCGCCCTGTCGGATCGCTTGGCCGACCATGCGATGCGCCATATTCAATCGCGCTCCATGATCGCGGAGGCGGCCATCGCCTCGCTGCTGTCGCCCGACGCCGAGGAGCGCCGAGAGGCCGCCTTGACCAAGCGTCTCGATCGGATCGATCGCAACATTCAGCGTTTGGAGCGCGACATCGGCATCGCCAACGAGGCGCTCGCCATTTTCATTCGCGCGTGGCTGACGTCGACCGTCTCCTTGCCCGAAACAGCCCAAGCCGCCGCCCACGCCAAGGGCGGCGAGCGCTATGACAGATTCCTTGAGGCGCTCGGCCGACGTCTCGCCAGGGGGCCGCGGCTGCGGCAGGAGGTGCCCGAAGAGATCGGATAGCATTGCATGCCCTCGGCACGGCGATGGAGATGCGGGCTATGCAGAACTATGCCGGCCATCATGTCGCTCACCTAACGATCTTGATTCTCACGATCCGTCTGCCGCCTTGGCTTACCTGATTGCCACAGCATCACACACGTCGCATGCCGCTGCTTTCGGTCTTCAAACGATCGCGACAATCGCAATGAGCTGCCTCAGTTTGGCAGCGTGTAGTTGCATTTAAGCAACGACTTCGAAAATTATCACCAACGATGCTGTAGTAAATACTGCGCCTACGTGAGTTCTCCTCATTGAGCGATCAACGTTTTTCGATGTTCGTTGGATCAGTTCTAAGCCGAGCGTATTCGCCTTAGATTGCATCTAAACTATAGTGTTTGCAGGCATTTCTTGAAACGGATAGGGAGGCGGGTGTGGATATTGTCTCCGGATATGTCCACTTATCGCGGACAGATTCAGGGGGCGTTCTTTCATGTCGAGAGGGTCATTTAGCGTAGTTATCACTACAGTTATCGCTGGAATTTACGGCCATGCCAACGCCCCCGTCATTTGGCGCTCCCGCCGCTGGTGCGGCACGGCAGCGCTATATGGATGTGGAATTCTGTTTGCTGTGGCTTGGAGTACGTCGGCGAGCGCGCAAACGACGCTTCCCACCATAACCGTTGAGGCGCCGAAGCACAGACGGCAATCGGTTGTCCGGCCGCAACGCGGGGCAAACGCCGGCCGTGTGGTTTCGCGAGCCACCCGGACCGCGCCGACGGTCACAGCGGCGCCGCGTCAGATCAACCCGAATTCGACCACTACACCGATGCCGGCTTATGCAGGCGGGCAAGTTGCCTCGGGCACCCGTCTTGGTGTTCTCGGCAACAAGAGCTTTATGAACACGCCCTTCAGCACGGCTGGCTACACCGAAAAGAAAATCCAGGACGATCAAGCAAAGAGTATCGCGGAGGTATTGTTCGCAAACGACCCTTCGGTGCGGGCATCCATTGGGAGCAGCAACAGATACGACGCATATACGATCCGTGGCTTGCGTGTCAGTCAATTGGATATTGCAATGGACGGGCTTTACGGACTCGTTCCCAGTTGGCGAGTCGGCACAAATCCGATCGAACGGGTCGAATTACTGAAAGGGCCCGCGGCCTTCCTCAATGGAATGGCCCCGGCGGGCAGCGCCGGCGGCACAATCAACCTCGTCACGAAGCGAGCCGATGACACACCGCTGACCAGATTGACGACTTCCTACTCGTCGGACGCCGTTTTTGGCGAGCACCTCGATTTTGGCCGCCGTTTTGGCGATCAGAACCAATTCGGTGTTCGCCTGAATGCAGCGATTTCCGGTGGGAAACCTCCTTATGATCTGGAACGCGCTCGAAACGGCGACGCCTCACTCGGATTCGACTACCGCGGCGATCGATTTCGTTGGTCTGCTGACATCATATATCAAAACGATTGGATAAGGGCACAAGAACGGGGGTACAGCTTTGCAAAAGGCGTCGTTGTGCCCGCAGCTCCCGACCCACGAGTCAATCTCAGCCAGCCTTACGATTTCGGGCGCTCAGAAAGCATAACGGGACTGACGCGTGGAGAATACGATCTTACTGATAGTATCACCGCGTTCGCGGCGATCGGAGCAAATGGATTCAATTTCAGCAAGCGCGAAACCAACGGCGGCACGATCATCAACAACGCCGGTGACGTGGATACAACAGGGTCCAACGCACTGCAGAACGGCCGATATACGACCGTCACCGGCGAAGCGGGACTAAGAGCGCGCTTTACAACGGGACCATTTGATCATCAGGCCACCATCAGCGCGAACGGGTTTGATCAATTGTATCAGGTTGGGCAGACCTCCTATGGAGGATATCTGACCAACATCTATTCGCCAGTGAGAACTGATACTCCGGCGATTTCATCCTACCCGTTCGGAAATGCGAGTAAGCTCAGGATGAGTAGTGTCGCATTTGCCGACACGGTGTCATGGCATGACAACCTCGTTCAACTGACGCTTGGCGGTCGACAGCAGAATATCGAAGGAACAAATTATTCGGGTACGACCGGTCTCGTAACGTCTCACTACGACGATAGCGGGTTTTCGCCTTCGGTAGGTTTGGTTGTCAGGCCCATTAAGCAACTCTCTCTCTATGCGAATTACATTGAGGGCCTGACGCCCGGAGGAGTTGCGCCTTCCAGTGCTGTCAATAGCGGAGAGATTTTCGCGCCGTTTAGGACGAAGCAGTACGAAGTGGGGACGAAGCTCGACCTCGGCCGTATCGGATTTGGTATCAGTGCGTTCCAGATAACTGTCCCGCAAGGCATCACGGATCCGACCACCCATATTTACGGGCTCGACGGCCAACAACGGAACAGAGGCCTCGAACTCACGACCTTTGGTGAAGTAACGCCAGGGATCAGGGTTCTCGGCGGCGTCACCTTCTTTGATGCGCGTCAAACAGCGACGGCTGGCGGTGTAACCGATGGCAATTTTGCTGTTGGCGTGCCCAAGACCCAACTCACAATGGGAGGCGAATGGGACGTCCCCGCGATTCCTGGTCTGACGCTGACCGGTCGCGTGATCTATACCGGTCGGACGTTCGTGGATGCTGCCAATTTGCAAACCGTGCCAGACTGGACCCGCCTCGATCTTGGTGCGCGATATAAGTTCGTCGCAGGAAAGACTCCGATGGTTATCCGCGCAAACATCACAAATGCGCTGAACAATCGCTATTGGGAAGGAAATCCTACGGGTTATGTGATTGTGGGCGCGCCTCTAACGGCATGGCTCTCCGTTTCTGCGGATTTCTGATTTTTGAGCGCCGGGGATGCGAGCTTCTAACGCGTCCCCGGACTCAAGCTTGCCTCTTCTCCCGGCATTTAATGTGAGGGCATCGCTTTGACTGCTATTTCGGAGCCTGCTTTTCAACATACCGCCGTCGCTCAATCATGGAACGGCCCAGTGGAGCTGATCGAGGGCGATTTCATCCGACCGGTGACGTCGACGCGACCAGATGATAAACGACAAGGAGGGAAAATAGACTTGGAACAAGAGGATGCAGCGTCCTTCATGCGTGAGCCTGTGAGAGCCGGGACGTTTTCGGAACGATTGGCCCTGGCTTCGCCACGCCTTTCCGAAGCCGCCCGAAGCATCCTATCCTATCTCGAGCAGCATCCAACCATGCTGCTCGCGAGTTCGGCAATGGATATCGCTAAGAAGCTTGCGACCTCGGACGCTACAGTGATCCGTTCGATCCAGGCGCTGGGTTATGACGGCCTGCCGCATTTGAAGGCCGAGGTGGCGGCGGCTCTCGACGCTGGAATCCGGACTCCAGTCGAAAAGGTCTCGGTGACAATCAACGAAGTGGATCAGGCCAAACGGTCGTTGTTGAGTATTTCGATTTCGGCCTATTCGGAAACCCTCGCGCTTCTCGAAAAATCGGAGATCGACTCCGACGTCGCCAGGGCAACCCGAACCTTGAATGAGGCGCGGCGCATTGCTCTCTACGGTGCCGGTCCGCTCTTTCCACTCATGCAGCAGACCGCAATGCATCTCAATCGCATCGGGCGCAGGACACTGTTACTTGGTGGTGCCGGCGGCGCGTTTGCCGACAGTCTGATTCAACTTGAACAAGGCGACGCACTTCTCGTTCTCGCCTACGGCAAGGTACAGCGGGAAGGGATTCTTGCCGAGCGGGAGGTCCGCAAGCTCGGCGGTACGATCGTCGTCATCACCGATAATCCCACTGGGCGACTGGCCGGTTTGGCCAGCCAGATCATTGTTGTGCCTCGCACTGAGGTCGGCAATATGACGATGTATGGCACCGTGCTGCTTGTTCTCGAAAGTATGGTCTTGGGGCTCACGGCACTTAACCGCGACGCCGCTCTATCGACATCAATGCGTCTGCGCGATCTGCGCGAAGAACTTACCCTAGGCTTCATCGTTGCTCCTCGGCTGGGCAACGGTCAAGGTATCGGCTCGCGGAAGGCAAGCGACCAAAGGTCGCCTTCCAGTAAGACAAAGAAACAAAAAAGCTAATAACCTTTCACCTGAGGCACAGGCTTGATGGCAACACTACATGATGGTAGCTATCACTACACCCTCAGGCGATGGCTCCGACTTGGCTCCTGACGGCCTCTTTAGAGAGCGGGTGCCGCACATCATTACGATCGCTTGCGGAATTCGTACGATGCGGTTTCTTCTATCAGGACTTGTGAGTGGGATGATCTGCTTGGGAATGCTATCTCCCGCGTCAGCAGGAGAGCGCTTTCTGCAAGTGGTTTCTCCTCGCGATATCACGAGCCTTGAGCCTAACGACACAGGTTACCACTTTCGACGCCTTCGGGTAGCAGAGACGCTGGTCACGATTGATCCCAGTGGCAAACTGGAAGGCCAGCTTGCCACGAGTTGGCAGGTCGAGTCCGACAACCTGACCTGGCGCTTCGCACTTCGGCAAGGCGTTCGTTTTCACGACGGTAGCCTGGCGACGCCCGAAGTAATACTCAATCAGATCAAACGGGCTTATGCGACTTCGGAAGTTTTCTCGACAGCGCCCGTTGGCACGATTTCGCTCGACGGCAATACGCTTGTCCTCAAGCTCACACGGCCCTGTAGCCTTCTGCCAGCGTTCCTCACGGACGCAACGACGATCATCCTCGCGCCTTCGTCCTTTGGAGCCGATGGAAAGGTACGGCGCATCGTCGGAACCGGTCCGTACGAGATTGTCGGAGGCGATGGCAAGTCGAGCCTCGATCTGCAGGCCTTCCACGATTACTGGGGGCCGAAGCCGGCAATCGGGCGGGTGCATTATTTGGGCGTGCGGGTAGCTGACACGATGGCGAATATGGCGGAGGCTGGCCAAGCCGACCTTGTCTTTATGATGCCTCGGGCCATGAAAGACCGTGTGGAGTCCTCCGGGCGGGCGACTGTGACAGAGGTCCAGACGCCACGCGTTCTCGGTTTCTTTCTCAATGTGGCCGACTATCGTTTCAATGATCTGCGGGTGCGTCGGGCTATCTCGCTGGCGCTCGATCGGCAGGGCACTGCAACCGCGGTCTTCCGCAATCCTATGGCAGCAGCAAACCAGCTTATCTCGCCCGCATTTCCAGCCTGGCACGACTCTGACTTGCCCGTATCAAGACAGGATGTTCCCGGTGCCCGGGCGCTCCTTGCGCAAGCCGGCTGGCGACGTGGCCACGATGGTATCCTTGTTAAGGACGGCAAACGCTTTTCGTTCACCGTCATCGTCGGACCCGCGCCCGAATTGGCTCCTTTCGCTCAGACGGTGCAGGCAGCACTGCGAGAAGTAGGTATCGAGATGACGCTTGAGGCTGGGCCTCTTTCAGCTGTGCTCGATTCGGTAAAATCAGGGACGTTCGTTGCTGGCCTGACTCGGCGGACCTACGGCATGGTGCCTGATCCTGTTGGGACGCTTCTTGCCGACTATGCGCCCGACAAAGCGAATAATGACATCTGGGGTGGCGTGGGATTTAAGAATGCCATGCTCAGCTCAGCTTTCGCGGCCTATCTCGAAGCAACGGACGAGCATGAACTCGCTGACGCGCGAAAGAAGATCAATCGTATCGTCAATGACCAACTGCCGATCATCCCGGTCGTCTGGTACGACTATGGCGTTTCAATCTCCACAAAGATTGACCCGCGCAGCGTAGTCGTCGATCCCTTCGAGTTCAGTTTCTGGCTGGACAAGATCAGGTGGGCGCCATGAACCCCCTGATCGTGCGCGCGATCGCCGCCCACCTGCTAAATCATCTCGTCGCTGGAGTGGGCGTCGTGCTGATTGTTGCGACGATCGCTTTTGCCGCGACCCAGATGCTGCCAGGGGACTTGGCGCTTCGAGTAGCCGAAGCGCGGTATGGAGATACGATCACTTTTGCAAGCGCCGACGAGTTTCGTCAAAAAGGCGGTTTCGACCGTCCGGTTCTCGTTCAATATGCCCATTGGATGGGTTCTCTCCTCAGAGGCGATCTTGGCCACTCCCTTGTAACGGAACAGCCAGTTGTAACGGAGCTACGTCGCAGCATCGGAGCGACCTGGAAGATCGCGATCTCCGGTCTCTGTCTCGCGCTCATATTGAGTGTATTAATCGGCGTTAGCGCCGGTTGGTCTGTTGGAAGCGCCGTTGATCGTTGCTTTCTCACTCTGTCGGCCGTGCTATCATCCTCGCCCCCCTTTCTGATCGGCATTGGACTGATAACCGTCTTCGCGATCAGGCTGCAATGGCTCCCTGCCGCAGGCAATGATCAGCGTGGCTCGTTTATTCTGCCATCACTAACTCTAGCGATCACGCTTATACCTGACCTGTCACGCATCGCACGCAATGCTGTCGCCCGAACACGAAGAGAGTTTTATGTGACCTATGGACGGCTCAAGGGGAGGTCCTGGGCCAGGATCATTCTCGTGCATGCGCTACGGCCGACCTTGGTTCCGATTATCGCTTATTTGGGGCCGCTGGCCGCTCACGTGATTGGGGGCATCATTGTCATCGATGTGTTGTTCAATCTCGGCGGCCTGGGGATAGAACTTATTGATAGCATTCAGGCGGCGGATATTCCGATGGTGCTGGGAGCAGGCCTCGCGATTGGTGTGTTCGTCGTCATCGTGAGCGGACTGACCGATCTGATCGTCATCCTTCTTGATCCGCGGCAAGTGAGGAGCAGATGACGGAAATTGTCAGTTCTTTAATGGCGCCGTCCCCTCGACGCCCCGCATCGTTGCTGTGGCTGGGCCTTTCACTCAGTATATTTATGATGGGCTTGGCGTTGATCGGCCCCTATGCCCTCACTGTCGATCCCAACAAGCAGACGCTCGCGAAAGCGTTCTCTGGACCATCGGCCGACTATTTGCTTGGTGCGGATCAATTGGGACGCTCCGTCGCAGCTCGTATTGTCGCCGGCGCGCGCGTATCCCTCGGGCTGGCGTTCATCGGGATGTTGGCGGCAATCATTTCCGGCGCGATTTGTGGAATGGTTTCCGCGTGGCGAGAAGGAGCCGTGTGCGCCTTAATTTTACGGTTGGCGGATATTGTGATCGCTTACCCGACCATGTTGTTCGTCATTCTAGTCTCAGGGCTGTTCGGTGGAGGCGTCATACCGATCGTCATCGGCCTTTGTCTGGCGCAATGGCCGAAATTCACTCGGCTAAGCTATGTTGTTGCGCGCCAGGAACTTTCCGCCGACCACGTCGAGGCGGCGCGACTGCTGGGATTTCCCGCTACGTATATCCTGCGCCGCCACGTCTTGCCCGGCATGCTTCCGTATCTTGCATCGGCGGGCGCCCTTACGCTCGGTGCGAACGTCCTGACGATCTCTACGATCGGATTTCTTGGCGTCGGGTTGCGCCCGCCGACTGCGGAGTGGGGCGCGATGATAGCAGAGTCAATATCCTACATCCGCACCGCGCCTCACATCGTGATTGCACCCGCAGTTGCACTTCTGATTTCGACGCTTGCGGCGACGATGGTCGGTGAGTCGATTGCGGCGCCCGTTTTCTCAGAAAACGAGATTACGCAATGAGCGCTCTTAGTGTTCAAAGCCTCACGATTCTCTCGCGGACGCGGCAGATCGTCTTGCCAGTGACGTTTGAACTCAATCATGGCGAGATATTTGCGATCCTCGGCGAGACGGGCAGCGGCAAGAGCCTGATCGGAAGCGCCATCATGGGACTTTTGCCGCGTGGCATATCTGCCGAGGGCAGACTGACAATCGACGGACAAACATTTTCGGTCATGGACCGCACGCGGCTCCATGCTTACTGGGCGCAGAAAATCTTTCTCCTGCCTCAGGAGCCTTTGAATGCGTTGGCGCCGCTATTGCCGGCTTACTCTCACGTAGCCGAGCAGCTACCGTGGCCAACTGCAGAATCTAAAGCGCGGGGCGCGCTTTTGCGCATGCAATTGGATATGGAGGATCATCACAAACGTCCATTCGAGCTGTCTGGTGGCATGGCTCAGCGGCTCATTGCCGCTATCGCCACGGTGACGCCGGCGGAAATTCTGGTCGTTGATGAACCAACAAAAGGACTGGATGGCGACCGTAGAGAGATCGTCGCCGAACTTTTCAAGGCGCTGCGAGCAGAAGGCCGTGCGATCGTTCTGATCACCCACGATATCAACCTCGCTCGTAAAGTAGCCGACCGGGTGGCCTTTCTGCATGAAGGAAACTTTATTGAGGTAGGTGCAACAGAACAGGTGCTTAACTCTCCCGCGACGGCATATGCACAGCGGTATGTCGCTTCGGATCCTTCTACATGGGGAAGGCGCCCCTTCGTTCGTTCTTCAACACCTAAAGTGATTGAGGCGCAAAACTTGACGATTGGCGCCGGCGGCCGCGTGCTCGCCCAAGGTCTGTCATTCCATTGCCACGCCGGGCAAATTTCCGCGCTTCTAGGCCGTAGCGGCGTTGGCAAGACGACTCTGGGGCGCACCCTGCTTGGAATCACGCCGGCATTTGCAGGAGACGTTGCAAGAGCGTGCGAGGAACCGGGACGCCGTGCCCTTCAGAAACTGCATCAGGACCCAACACGTGTGTTTGCGCCCTGGCAGTCGATCGGGCGCAGCCTCGATGACATGAAACGGTTGCGCGGAGGTGAGGCGGCGACAAAGGCACTTCCCATGCTTCTTGAGCGCTTCAATCTGCGCAAGGATCTGCTGGAACGCAGACCCGACCAAATAAGCGGCGGCGAGGCGCAGCGCTTGGCGCTTGCGCGCATCCTTGCCCTGAAGCCGCGTTTTCTTGTAGCGGATGAACCGACGTCCCGGCTCGATCCACCCGTGCAGGAGGAAGTCCTGAAGCTGCTGCGCGAGGTGGTGGATGAGAGTGGACTCTCGGTCCTCCTGATTACGCACGACCGCGACGTCGCCTTTTCGGTGGCCGACCGCCAGATGGAGCTGACCGACGCGTCGGGACGCTCCGCCCACCTGAACGACCTGACTAATCGGGCACCGATTTTCTATGGAAGCGTTTCATGACCGACGCTAAGACGACCATACCGACCTGGCACGTAGATGCGAAAGCCGAGGACGCCATGGGTGGCGGTCATGCCCCCATGTGGCGCCATCTCATCAATATCATTCCCGAGCGCGATTTGAGCAGAAAGGCGGTGCTCGACTACGGATGCAACCAGGGAGGCTTCTTGCGCACGCTCTACGCCACTCGCCCGTTTCGGCACGGACTTGGTGTCGACATCGCCACGCAGTCGATCGACCGCGCCAAAGAGCTGGCGGGCACCTTGCCCATTCAATATCGGCCCGTTAGCGATCTGTCGGCCTGGGTCGATCATTTCGACATCGCCTTCAGCTACGAGGTGATCTACCTCGTACCGGACCTGGCTTCGCACGCCGCTGCCATCGCCCAGACGCTAAAACCCGGCGGTATCTATTATGCGGTTACCGGCTGCCACACTGGCAGTCCACTCTGGCCGCACTGGAGAGAGTTCATCGCATCGAAAACCCACGCGTCGGTGCAGGACTACTCGCTCGATGACATCGCAACAGCTTTCGTCGGCGCCGGGCTTTCGGTATCGGCCCGGAAATTCGCTTATGATGGCTTCGTGCCCTTTAAGCCGCAAAGTGGATACTATCCCGAATTCTCGAAGGCGCTCGATTACTTCACTGAAATCAAGACTATCTTTCGCATCATCAAAGATGGCTGACATCGAACTATAGGCCCGATCGGTCGGCGACATCGTGTGCTGGACGAGCGAATAACTTCGACACGCTATGTAGTGATCGCTGCAATAACGCAGCGTACACTACGGAGATGATCTTCCCGGCGAGGAACTAGAATATGCATTTCGACCCGCAGTTGTGGCAGGCAACCAAAGGTTATCGCGGCCGTATTTTCCTAGCGATCGTTTTGGGTCTCGTGTCGCTCACCCTCGGCATTGCGCGTTTTGTATTGCTTGGCTGGGCTCTCGCGCGGCTCTTCGATGGGGCACGGCTTGGTGCGCTGGCGGGACCTTTCGGCGCGATTATCTTGGTCGTTATCGGCCGCTTCGTACTCGAACATGCGCGAGCAGTTATTGCGCACAGGACTGCTGCGCGAATCCAGGATGACCTCCGATTACGCATTTTCGACAAGCTCGTGTCTCTTGGACCGAGTTGGCTTGCGACGAGCCGCAGCGGCGGTCTTGTTCTTTCAACGATCGACGGCGTCGAACAACTTCAGACGTTCTTCGGCCAGTTTCTTCCGCAGCTGGCAATCGCGCTAATCGCTCCGCTGATGATCTTTCTTGTTCTCGCCTGGTGGGACGTTCCTGTCGCC
>Ga0182748_1004261_pt1 | contig 11498 bp, 9 predicted proteins | sample eDN3rd37CKraftOP_FD_128877 | JGI IMG/M metagenome (GOLD analysis project Ga0182748, IMG submission 128877) | Enriched Organic Plus compost microbial communities from Emeryville, California, USA - eDNA 3rd pass 37_C Kraft OP (version 2) (version 2) ...
GCACTGTCTTCGGGAGGCAGGGGCCGGAGGTTCGAATCCTCTCTCCCCGACCACTTTATCGCGAAAGCGACGGATTTCCGCCTTTTAGCGTGTGTCAGCTGAGGGTATCGGTCACATGACGGATACACACAAGCGTGACACATGCGGGAAGGTGAGACCCCATGTGCCGCATCCCCCATACCCACCGTCGAAACGGTCGGTATGTTTTCCGCCGCCGCGTCCATTTCCGAAATCTTATCTCCAAGCCCGTAGCGGTCGCATTGCAGACGGCGGACCCGAAGGTCGCGCGGCAGCGCGCCGCCCTCCTGTCGGCACGCTTTGCGATCGTGAAGTCGAGCGTGGAAAGAATGATGGAATGTGGTCGCGCCCTCACCGGGGCCGAGATCGAGGCCTTGTTTCGGGAAGAGCTGGAACGCGAACTCAGCGGACATGTCCAGCGCGCCTTCGAGGATAGCGAATGGGCCCCGTCCGCGGCTGAAATCGCCGCTCTTGATGAAGAGGTTTATAGCCTCCAGTGATCGCGGGGCCGGCACGCGGCCGAGCTGATAGAGCACGTCAGGGACATGATCCCCGAGGAAGTCGTCGCGGACAGGCTCGCGGCCATTGGCGCCCCTGTTCATCCGGGGAGCATCGCGGCAGCTCGGACCGATCTCATTCGTGCGCGGGCCGTCGGATCATCCCGAGCCAAGCGCCTCTTCGATGACGACGTTCTGAATGCCCCCGACCCGGTCCGCGCTCTTCTCGCCGATCTTGGGGAGCCGACCGTCGAGGCAGCGAGCCTCCTTCGTCGAAATGGCACTTCACCAACCCTTCCGGCGCTGTCCCCGGCGTCGGACGGAGGCCAGTTTCTCATCTACGACAGCCGCCGCTTCTGCGACGTCATCGAGGACGTGATCGTCGCGCTCAAGGGTGAGAACGTATGGAAGGAAGGCTTCGATCAAAAGCGCCGGATCATGAAGACCTTCGCCTGGATCACGGGCAACCGGGAGCTCGGATCATACGATCACCGTGACGTGGCCGCCTTCAAGGCCGGGCTGATGCGGCTGCCGTCGGCGTTCTGGTTCGGCACCCTGACCAAGGGTGCGATGGCACGGCCGTTTGCGGATGTGGTGGCGGAGCTACCGCCGATCGAGCCGGAGAATCGTCGAATCAACAAGACGATCAACCGTGACCTCAGCACCATGAGCACCGTCGCCAAGCATCTGGAGCAGACGGCCTGGAAGCCGCGGATTCCCGGCGCGAAGGTGATGGACTTCAGAGGCGCGACAGTCGCGATCAAGGAGAGCGACAGCTCGGATCTGCGGCCGCCTTGGTCGACCGCCCACCTGAAATGCCTGTTCAGCTCCCGGCTCTACACCGGCGGCGGTGCCGGTAGGCGGCGGTTGAAGGAGGTCGAACACGGAGGGCAGGTCTGGCACGACGCCGCCTATTTCGCGCCCATCCTCTGGTATTATACTCACGCTTGCCGCGAGGAGATCTGCGGGCTCGAGGTCACCGATGTGACGATCGAGCACCCGGTCCCGCACATCGACATCAGCGACAACCTCACTCGTGGACGCGACGGCGAGAAGCGCCTCGCCCGGCGGCGGAAACTACCCATCCATCCCGAACTCAATGACCCTGCCGACGAACGGGAAGGGCAAGATCCCGGACATTCACTCGATCCGATCCCTCGGCTCCTGGAGGAGATGGCGCGGGCGCTATTCCGAAGCTGGTTCGTCGATTTCGATCCCGTTCGCGCGAAGATGGAAGGCCGCGATCCCGCTCTTCCGGCCGGCGCCGCGGACCTGTTTCCGACCCGGTTCGGCGATGATGGTCTGCCCGAAGGCTGGGAGTCGAGTTCAATCGACGACGCTTTCAATGTCACCATGGGACAATCGCCACCTGGGGATACATACAACACGACCGGTGATGGAATGCCCTTCTACCAAGGGCGGAGCGACTTTGGGTTCAGATATCCGACACGGCGCGTGTATTGCGTGGCGTCAAAACGCCTCGCTTGCCGTGACGATACTCTGTTGAGCGTCCGCGCTCCTGTCGGCGATCTGAATATTGCTTTCGAAGATTGTTGCGTCGGTCGAGGCGTCGCCGCGCTGCGCCATGTCAGCGGCTCCGCATCTTTCACCTATTATGCTCTCTCGGTGCTGAAGCCGGAAATCGCCGCCTACGACGATAGCGGGACTGTCTTCGGCTCGATTGGCAAGAAGCAGTTGGGGGGAATAGCATTTGTCGCCCCCGATGATCGAGTGATCGCTGCATTTGATGGCCTTGCCGGCCCTGTGGATGCGCGGATTCGAATTGCTCTCGAGCAAGCTGACACCCTCGCCGCTCTTCGCGACACCCTGCTCCCTAAGCTCATTTCCCGCGAGTTGCGTATATCCGATGCCGAGGCGCTAGTGGAGGAAGCCGCGTGAAGGACGTTGCCGCGTCAGCGCTATTCAACCCTCCGTTGAAAATGGGCGCCTCATCCGTCCATGTTAAACTCTGCGTTGCATATGGCGGTGGAATCGCTCCATATTAAATTCAGCAATGAATATGGCGGGGAATAGGGTCCATATGCAACCGAGCGCTGAACAAGGAGAGGGCCGCGCCGGCCGCTATCAGCGCCAGCTGCGCGGCTACCGCGCCTTCGTCCCCGCACCGCTGCCGCCCGATCCGCCGGTCCGGCTGACGGGCGACCTCCAGCGTCTCCTTTCCGAAGCGGATTTAGCGCTCGGCCGGCTCGACGGGTCCATCCAGATCCTGCCCAACCCCGACCTCTTCGTGCTGATGTATGTCCGAAAGGAAGCGGTGCTTTCCAGCCAGATCGAAGGTACGCAAAGCTCCCTTCAGGATCTGCTCGCAGCAGAGGCCCGCATCTATGCACCCGAGGCGCCGAAGGATGTCGACGAGGTCATTAATTACGTCACGGCGATGAACCACGGTCTCGCCCGCCTCGGCGATCTTCCCGTTTCGGTCCGGCTTATCCGCGAAATCCATGCGCATTTGCTCCAAGGCGTTCGCGGCCATCATCTGACCCCCGGCCAGCTCAGGACCAGCCAGAACTGGATCGGCCCGGGCGGCTGCACGCTCAATGAGGCGACGTTTGTACCGCCGCCGCCTGAGTTGGTGCCCGAGGCCCTTGGGGACCTGGAGAAGTTCCTCCATGGCGAGAGCGATCTCCCCATCCTGATCCGGATCGGCCTCGCCCATGCCCAGTTCGAAACCATCCACCCGTTCCTTGACGGCAACGGCCGCGTCGGGCGTCTGTTGATCACCTTCCTGCTGATGGAGCGGGGCGTCCTCCACAAGCCGGTCCTCTACCTCTCCTATTTTCTGAAGCAGCACCGCAGCCGCTATTATGAGCTGCTCCAGGCAATCCGCGACCAAGGCGCCTGGGAGGAATGGCTGGCCTTCTTCCTGACCGGTGTCTCGGAGGTAAGCGCGCAGGCGACCGAGACTGCCCGCCGGATCATCCAGCTTCGGGAACGTGACCGGAACCTGGTGACCGAATCGCTAGGTCGCGGCGCCGGAAATGGGCACAGGGTGCTCGAGCACCTGTTCGAGCGTCCAATCCTCTCAGTGAACGAAATCCGCGACCTGCTCGGCGTCACCTATCAAGCAGCCAATCAGCTCGTCGACCGGCTGGTCGAGATCGGCGTGCTGGAGGAAATCACCGGCCAGACCCGCAACCGCCGGTTCCGTTACGCCGCCTACATCAACCTCTTCGCCGCTCCCGACGAGCCCGAGCGGCCATGACCAGCTACGCCGCGCCTTTGTCGTCCGGCCTCTCCTCCTTCCACGAGGAGGAGATCGAGCAGGCGGCGCTGGCGTGGCTGGAGGAGCTTGGCTGGCGACCATTGGACCATTGCCGGGCGACTATCTCGCGCCGGACGGGCCGACGGGCGCCCGCAGCGATTATCGCGAGACCATCCTGGTGCCGGAGCTGCGGCTGGCGCTTCAGGCCCTGAACCCGGACGCGACGCCCGCCATGATCGACCAGGCGATCCGCGCCGTGCTCGCGGCCCCGAGCGCCGATCTGATCGAGAACAACCGCGCCTTTTACCGGTTGCTCATCGAAGGCGTCTCGGTCGACCGGCAGGTCGGGGGCGAGCGGCTGACCACCAATCTCCGCCTGATCGACCGCGATCTCACCTTGAACCGGCTGATTGCCGCCAACCAGTTCGTCGTCCAGGGCGAGAAGGAGGTCATCCGCCCCGACATCACCTTGTTCGTCAACGGCCTGCCGCTGGCCGTGGTCACCCTTTCCCGCCTCGTCCGCACCCCGGTGCGCGGGTCCCGGCCCGACGGTGACGCGCCGCGGGCGCCCAATTAGCGCTCACGGCAGTCCCTTCCTGCAATCAGGAGGCCAGCGCCAGCGCTTTCGAGGACATGTTCGAAGGCAGTGGCGGCGGTTCTGCTATCGCCGGCCGGCCAAGGCTTCCCCGCTGTCGGACCTGGCAGGCCTCACGTCGCAAAGCCCGGGTCCAGCCGACAGGCCTTGCGCAGAAGTGCCGGCCAGGCGAGCGTCCGGGCGACGGAGGAATGGGCGCTGCGGGCCTGGGCGGATGTGAGTTCGGGCACGCCCTGCCGCGGCCGGGCGAGGCTGGGCCCGGCCGACAGCGCCAGCACCTGGGCCTCGCAGGCCCGTTCGAGCACATAGAGCCGCAGGAAGGCATCGGCGACGGTCTCGCCGACCGCCAGCGTGCCGTGATTGCGCAGCAGCATCGCGCTCTTCCCGCCGAGATCCGCGACCAGCCGCTCGCGCTCCCCGAGATCGACCGCGATCCCTTCGAAATCGTGGAAGGCGATATCGTCGCGGATCGCCATCGCCGACTGGGTGAGCGGGAGCAGCCCGTCGGCATGGGCCGACACCGCCTGGCCGCAGGGCGTGTGGAGATGCATCACCACCTTCGCATCCTCGCGCGCCGTATGGATGGCGGAATGGATCACGAATCCGGCAGGATTGGTGGCGAACGGCGTATCCATCACCGGCCGCCCCTCGATGTCCACCTTGACCAGGCTGGAGGCGGTCACCTCCTCGAACATCAGGTTGAAGGGGTTGAGCAGGAAATGGTGCCCGGCCCCGGGGATGCGGGCGGACAGATGGGTGAAGATGAGATCGTCCCAGCCGAAATGGGCGACCAGCCGATAGGCGGCGGCGAGTTCGACCCGCAGCGCCCATTCCTCTTCGCCCACCTTGTCCCGGACGCTGGGTATCTCGACCGAGGCGAGCGGTACGGCACTGCCCATGCGCTGCATGGCTTCGACGCGTTTCGGCATGGTCCTCTCCTTCAGGCCATCATAAGCGGCGACCCGGAAGGACCAAAGGCGCGGGCGAACCTGTCACATGGACGACAGCCAGTCGCAGATCCGGGTCGCGGCTTCCTCGGGAGTCATGGTCAAGGTGTCGACCACCAGGTCGGCGTTGATCGGCCGTTCATAGGGGCTGTCGATGCCGGTGAAATTCTTGAGATCGCCGGCACGCGCCTTTTTGTAGAGGCCCTTCACGTCGCGCCGTTCCGCTTCCTCGAGCGGCGTGTCGACGAATATTTCGAGGAACTCGCCTTCGCGGAACATCGACCGGACCATCTGCCGCTCCGCCCGGAACGGCGAGATGAAGGCGGTGAGCACGATCAGGCCCGCATCGACCATCAGCTTGGCGACCTCGCCGACGCGGCGGATGTTCTCGACCCGGTCCGCGTCGGTGAAGCCGAGATCCTTGTTGAGCCCGTGGCGAACGTTGTCGCCGTCGAGCAGGAAGGTGTGCCGCTCCATCGAGTGCAGCTTCTTTTCGACCAGATTGGCGATGGTCGACTTGCCGGCGCCGGAGAGGCCGGTGAACCACAGCACGCGCGGCTTCTGTCCCTTCAGTTCGGCATGGGCTTCGCGGGTGACGTCGAGATGCTGCCAGTGGATGTTGTGCGCCCGGCGCAGGGCGAAATGGATCATCCCGGCGCCCAGCGTCGCATTGTTCACCCGGTCGATGAGGATGAAGCCGCCGAGATCGCGATTCTCCTCATAAGGGGCGAAGGCGACCGGCTCGTCGAGCGCGAGATTGACGACCCCGATCTCGTTCAGCTCGAGCGTCTTTGCGGCGACATGCTCCAGCGTGTTGATGTTGACCTGATATTTGATCGCGGTGACCGTGGCCCCCACGGTGGCGGCGCCGACCTTCAGCCAGTAGCGGCGGCCGGGAAGCATGGGCTGGTCCGACATCCAGACCATCGCCGCCTCGAACTGGTCGGCAACCTCGGGCGAATCCCCGCCTTCGGCGATCACGTCGCCGCGCGAGCAATCGACCTCGTCGAACATCGTCAGGGTCACGGACTGGCCGGCCCGCGCTTCGGGCAGATCCCGGTCGAAGGTCACGATCCGGGCGACCTTGGTCCGGACGCCCGAGCGGGCGACGCGCACCGTGTCGCCGGGCCGCACCGTGCCGCTGACGATGGTGCCGCAGAAGCCGCGGAATTCATGATTGGGGCGGTTCACCCACTGGACCGGCATACGGAAGGGCGCCTGCACCAGCCGGTCCTCCTCGACCGGCACGGATTCCAGATATTCGATCAGGCTCGGCCCGCGGTACCACGACATGGCTTCCGACCGGCAGCCGACATTGTCCCCGCGCAGGCCCGACAATGGCATGGCATGGAAGCGGCCGATCCCGATCTGGTCGGCAAAGGCACGGAATTCGTCGACGATGCCGTCGAACAGTTCCTCGTCGAAGCCGACGAGATCCATCTTGTTCACTGCAAGGACGACGTGCGGAATGCCGACGAGGGCGGCGATATAGGCATGGCGCCGGGTCTGCGGCAGCACGCCCTTGCGCGCGTCGACCAGGATCACGGCGAGGTCGGCGGTCGAGGCGCCGGTCACCATGTTGCGGGTATATTGTTCGTGCCCCGGCGTGTCGGCGACGATGAACTTGCGCCTTTCGGTCGCGAAGAAGCGATAGGCGACGTCGATGGTGATGCCCTGCTCCCGCTCCGCGGAAAGGCCGTCGACGAGAAGGGCGAAGTCGATCTCCTGCCCCTGGGTGCCGTGCCGCCGCGAATCCGCCTCCAGCGCCGCCAGCTGGTCCTCGAACACCATCTTGCTGTCGTAGAGCAGCCGCCCGATCAGGGTGGACTTGCCGTCATCGACGCTGCCGCAGGTGATGAAGCGCAGCAGGCTCTTGTGGCGATGCTGCTGAAGATAGGCTTCGATGTCCTGGGAGATCAGGCACGAATCCCCGTAGAGCTCGAGGGTCATCAGAAATAACCCTCCTGCTTCTTCTTCTCCATGCTCGCCGCCTCGTCATGGTCGATCGCGCGGCCCTGCCGTTCCGAGGTGGTGGTGAGCAGGGTTTCCTGGATGATCGCGGGCAGCGTCGTCGCGCGGCTTTCGACCGCGCCGGTGAGCGGATAGCAGCCGAGCGTCCGGAATCGGATCCAGCGTTCGACCGGCCGCTCGCCGTCCAGCAGCGGGAACCGATCGTCGTCCACCATCAGGATGAGGCCGTCGCGCTCGACCGTCGGGCGCGGCGCGGACAGGTAGAGCGGGACGATCGGGATGTTTTCCAGATGGATATATTGCCAGACGTCGAGCTCGGTCCAGTTGGACAGCGGAAACACCCGCATGCTTTCCCCCTTGCCGATGCGGGCATTGTAGAGCCGCCAGAGCTCGGGGCGCTGGTTCTTGGGATCCCATCGATGCTGGGCGGTGCGGAAGCTGAAGATCCGTTCCTTGGCGCGGCTCTTCTCCTCGTCGCGGCGGGCGCCGCCGAACGCGGCGTCGAAGCCATGAGCGTCGAGCGCCTGTTTCAGCCCTTCCGTCTTCCACATGTCGGTGTGCAGGCTGCCGTGATCGAACGGGTTGATGCCCTTTTCCAGCGCCTCGGGGTTGCGGTGGACGATCAGCTCCATGCCCGCTTCGGCGGCCGCGCGATCGCGCATCGCGTACATGTCCCGGAACTTCCAGGTGGTGTCGACATGGAGCAGCGGGAACGGTGGCGGCGCCGGGTGGAACGCCTTGCGGGCAAGATGCAGCATCACCGAGCTGTCCTTGCCGATCGAATAGAGCATCACCGGGCGCTTCGCCTCCGCGACGACCTCCCGGATGATGTGGATGCTCTCGGCCTCGAGTTGTTCGAGATGGGTCAATCTGCTTGCGGACATGAAGCTCTGGTGCACACTGTGGCTATGCGGGGCGCGTGCGGCAAGAGTCATCTGACAATTGGCCTAATCGCATCGGAGGGCGGTGCCAATATCGCGGCGGGCGGCAGTCGCACCGCCCGCCCGTCTGGTCGCTCGTCAGCGGCGGGACAGCCCGCCCGTGAACGCCCGTGTCCTGATCCCATTCATCCCCCAGAAAGCCGGCATCGATACCTCCCCCTGAAACAGTCAATGGGGAACAAAGTTCGATGAGTCTGAGTGCAGCGATCGCCCTGATCCTTGCGCAAACCGCATCCGCGGCTTCGGAGCCCCCGCCGGCCCGTCCGCCGCGGCTGCCGACCAAGTCGGAAGTGGAGGCGCAGGTGAAGGCGCATTTCGCGAAGATCGACCTCAACGGCGACGGCAAGGTCGACCGGGAGGAGGCCGAAAAGGCGCATGCCGCCGCCGTCGCGGAATTTCAGGCTCGGCGGAAGAAAAGGATCGAAGAGACTTTCGCCAAGCTCGACGCCGACGGGGACGGCCAGATCAGCCGGCAGGAATTCGAAGCATCGGTCCGGAGCCGGCCGATCCCGAAGGAAAGCTGGTTCGCCGCCACCGATATCGACCGGGACGGCACGGTCGTGCTGAACGAGGCGCTGGCCAAGGCACTGCGCGCGTTCGAGGCGATCGACATCAACGGCAACGGAGTCATTTCCTCCGAGGAGCTGCGCGCCAGCCGGCAGCGGCGGGTGTCGTCAAACTGATCCGGCGCGCCGCGCGGCTGTCCCGCGCGGCGTCCGGCGGGCCTCAGCCCTTCTTTGCAGTCGCCTTTGCCACCCGCTTCTTCTTCGCGGCCGGCTCCACCGCCTCGGCTGTCGCGGCCTTGCTCCCCCTGGTCTTCGGCTTCGGCGCCGCTTCGTCCTGCGGAACGTAGCCGAGGGCATCGACCAGCGGCTGGAGCCCCGGACCATATTTGCGCCAGCGTTCGACCGACTGGGTGTAGATCGGCTTGCGGACCTGGGCGACGCTGGCGGTCTTCACGGGACGGCTCGACTTGTGGAATTCGACGCAGGCCGGATCCCAGTCGAGCCCGACGAAGGCGATGAGCTCGCGCGCCTTGGCCTCGGTGTCGGCCACGACATCCTCATAGCGGATGTCGAGAATGGTCCCTTCCGGCAGCACCTTGTGCCAGTGGTCCATGATCGCCTCATATTCCTTATAGTAGCGGCCCAGCTCGCCGAAATCATAGCTGTGCGGCATGTCGTCCTTGAACAGCTTGGTGAAGGTCGACAGGCAGGTGTCGACCGGATTCCGCATGGTGTGGACGAACTTCGCGTTCGGGAAGATCAGGTGGATGAGCCCGACGAAGAAATAGTTGGTCAGCAACTTATCGGTGATCTTCCGTGCCGAACCAGCGGTCGGCATGATCTGCTTGAGATAGGACTGGCCGATCAGATTGTAGTGAAACGCCTCCAATTCCGGCACGACCTGCGGGTATTTGGCCATATGCGGGAAGCGGTCGCGCATGAGGCCGAGGGCGCGAGCGAGATACTTCACCTCGCCTGCGCCGAACACGGCGGGATGGCTCGACAGGATCTGCTCGACAAGTGTGGAGCCGGAGCGCGGCATGCCGACGATGAAGATGAGATTGTCGTTCGGCAGCCCCTTGAACGGGCGATTGGCAAAGATCTCCGGCCCGAACAGGGCCTGAATGTCGCGGAAGAACTTTACGGTTTCCTCTTCCGAATAGTTGAGCTGAGCCCGCTTCTGCCTGGCGCCGCGCAGATAATGTTCGAGCGCGCGCGGATGTTGCCCCAGGTCCTCCAGTGCCTTGCCGAAGCCGAAGTGCAGCGGCATCAGGCGCGGATCGTTGGGGTTCGCGGTGGAGGCGAATATCCCCTCCATCTTCTCGACCAGTTCCGGCGCCTCCTTATAGTCGACGAGGTCGTTGAGATTGGCGTAGGCACCGTAGCTTTTAGGATTGAGCTCGATCGCCTTCAGGATCTCGGCCTTGCCTTCCTCGAGCCGGCCGACGGACTTCAAGGCCACGCCGTAGAAATTGCGGCCCTCGGGTGAATTGGGAGCGAACTTCAGCGCCTCCTCGAGAACCTCGATCGCCTCGTCGTAGCGATCGGTCTCATGATAGAGCTGGCCGAGGGCAATCAGGGCGTCCGCATTCTTCGGATTGGCCTCGAGCGCCCGCTTCGCCGCCTGTTCCGCCGCCTCATAATTGCCGCGCCGCAACTGGACCCGCGCAGTGATGGTGAGCGTGACGGGGTTGTTGCCCTGGACGCGAAGCGCATCGGAGAGGACCCGCAGCGCATCGACATCGCGGTTGGTCATGAACAGCAGGTTCGCCAGATTGTTGTAGGCGTCCATATAGCGGGAATTCTGGAGGATCGCCTTGCGATAGGCATGCTCAGCCTCCGCGAACTTGCCCAGGTCGCGCAGCAGGGTACCGAGGTTGTTATAAGCCTCGGGATAGACTTCGCGGTTTTGCAACGCCTTCTGGTAATATTTCTGCGCACCCGCATGGTCACCGAGGAAGCGGCTGACGTTGGCGAGATTGTTATAGGCCTCGGCGAAATTCGGGTTCGCCTCGATGGCTTTCAGATAACGGTCCCGGGCCTGGCGGTACTCGCGATTGTCGTAATGCAGGATACCGAGGTTGTTCTGGGCCGATGCCTGCTTCGGATCCAGTTCGATGGCCTTGGTGAGCGCCTTGCGGGCCTCGGCCGCGCGGCCGCGCCGCCGCTCGATCTCGCCTAGATTGGCATAATAGACAGGATTGCCGGGGCGCAGGCGGATCGCCCGCTGGACCAGGGCAGCCCCCTCCTTGGGGTCGCCGAGCGCGTTCACCGCAACGCCGAGAATATTGTGGGCGTCGGCATTGTCGGGATGATTCTTGACGATCTGGCGGGCGAGATCCGCGGCCGGCTTGATCCTTCCCTGGGTGAACATTTTCGCCGCGGCATCGACCGCCTGTGCGGCGGTCATCGGCACCTGCTTCGTCTTGGGCTTGGCGGCGCCGGTTGCGGGCGAAGCGGTAGCGGTATCGGCCATGGGAACTCCAGCTGGAAACAGGATTTTCGATGGGGATTGCACCGCGATCGGGATCAGGTCCGGCACGCCCCCGGTTGTGCGTCACCGACATTATAGCGCCCCGTCCATCGTGCAAAGCGCGAAAAGCTCTGCGGAAATGCCGCGAAGGGGCTGCAGTGCGATGGGCGTTGCGGCCGGGCGACAGTCTGCGCGGAATGAACGAAGGGGCCGGCATTTCTGCCGGCCCCTGGAGGTGTATCGCCCTGGTCTGGCCTGGGGTGTTTAGTTGCCCGAGCCAGGTCCGAAGGTGATCTGGACGTTGCGGTTTTGCGGTTCGCGGACGCC
>Ga0182748_1004262_pt1 | contig 11497 bp, 8 predicted proteins | sample eDN3rd37CKraftOP_FD_128877 | JGI IMG/M metagenome (GOLD analysis project Ga0182748, IMG submission 128877) | Enriched Organic Plus compost microbial communities from Emeryville, California, USA - eDNA 3rd pass 37_C Kraft OP (version 2) (version 2) ...
CGGCCCGCGATCTCGGCGCGAATCCATCACGCGATCGAGCAGAAGGCCGATGTGATCGTGACGCTGGGCGGCGCCTCGGTGGGCGACCACGACCTGACGCATGAGGCGCTGGTGGCGGAAGGCATGAAGCTCGATCTCTGGAAGATTGCCATGCGCCCCGGCAAGCCGCTGATGTTCGGCCGGCGCGACGCGACGCGCTTCCTCGGCCTGCCGGGCAATCCGGTGGCGAGCCTCGTCTGCTCGCATCTCTTTCTGAAGCCGCTGCTTTCGCGTCTTGGCGGCCGGCCGTTCAGGCAGGACGTCCGCACGGCGGTGCTGGGCAGGCCCATGCCGGCCAATGATCTGCGCCAGGACTATGTGCGCGCCGTGCTGCGCGACGAGGATGACGGCAGCCTGACCGCCTTCCCCTTCGAGACGCAGGATTCCTCGATGTTGAAGACCTTCGCGGAATCCAACGGCCTCGTCATCCGCGAGCCCTTCGCGCCGGCCGCCGAAGCCGGCGAGCCCTGCACGGTTCTGCGCCTGCGCTGACGGGAGCGCGGTTGTCGCGAAAAGGCTTCCGGCAGCGGCAGGAGGGCGGAACCGTCCGCCTACACCAGCTCCACCTCGACCACGCCGGGCACCGCCCTCATGGCCGACGCGATCTGCGGCGAGATGCGGTAGCGGTTGGGGAGTTCGATCTCGACCTCGCCTTGCGCATTGTCCTTGATGAGCACGAAGCTCACCTGCCCCTCGCCCCTGGTGTTGAGCTGGTTGGCAAGCACGTTGAGCGGCGAGGCGTCGCGCAGATAGACGCGCAGCGCCTTCTGCACGCGGCTTGCCTCGTCTTCCAGCGAATGCACCGTCTGGATGCGCAGGTTTATGCCCTCCGGCCTGTCTTCCGCCGCAACCGTGATGACCACAGAGCGGCCCGGCTCGAGCAGGTCCCGATACTGTGCAAGGCCTTCCGAAAACAGCACCGCCTCGTACTGGCCGGTTGTATCGGAGAACATCACCACGCCCATCTTGTTGCCGGTGCGGGTCTTGCGCTCCTGCTTGGAGGTTACGGTGCCGGCCAGCCGGCCGGCGCTGGCGCCTCGTTTCACGGCAGCGGAAAACTCGGCCCAGTTCTGCACGCGCATCTTCTCCAGCACCTTCTTGTACTCGTCGAGCGGATGCGCCGAGAGATAGAAGCCGACGACCAGGAACTCGCGGTGCAACCGGTCGGCCGGCAGCCACGGGTCGGCGGCGGGAAGGTGAAGCTGCTTCTGCTTGCTCGCCGACGACGAGCCGAACATATCGGTGATGCCGGCGGCGGCATCGGCCTGCGCGCGTGAGGCGAGCCCCATCATGCGCTCCACGCCGGCCATGAGCGCCGCGCGGTCATGGCCGAAGCAATCCAGAGCGCCGGCATTGATCAGGCTTTCGAAGACGCGCTTGCCGACGATCTTGGGGTCGATGCGCTCGCAGAAATCCTCAAGGTCCTCGAACGGCTTTTCGGCGCGCCTGGCGACGATATGGTCCACCGCCGCCTCGCCCACGCCCTTGATGGCCGCGAGCGCGTAATAGATGCGGTTTTCGCCCACCTCGAAGGGACGGTAGGACGTCATCACGGAGGGCGGAACGACCTCTATGCCCAGCCGCATGGCGTCCTGCCTGAAGTCGGCCAGCTTGTCGGTGTTGGACATGTCGTAGGTCATCGACGCGGCCAGGAACTCCACCGGATAATGCGCCTTCAGATAGGCGGTCTGGTAGGAGACGATGGCATAGGCGGCGGCGTGCGACTTGTTGAAGCCGTAGTCGGCGAATTTTGCGAGCAGGTCGAAAATGAAGTCCGATTGCTGCTTGCTGACGCCCTTTTCCATCGCGCCAGAGACGAAGCGCTCGCGCTGCTTGTCCATCTCGGCGCGGATCTTCTTGCCCATGGCGCGGCGCAGCAGGTCCGCCTCGCCGAGCGAATAGCCGGCCAGCTCCTGCGCGATCTGCATGACCTGCTCCTGGTAGACGATGACGCCCTGCGTCTCCTTCACCAGATGGTCGATCATGGGGTGGATGGAGGCGATTTCCTCCTCGCCGTGCTTGCGCGCGTTATAGGTCGGAATGTTCTCCATCGGGCCGGGGCGATAGAGCGCCACCAGCGCGATGATGTCCTCGATGCGGTCGGGCTTCATGCCGATCAGCGCCTTGCGCATGCCGGCGCTTTCAACCTGGAAGATGCCGACCGTCTCGCCGCGCGAGAGCATGGCGTAGGTTTCCGGGTCGTCGAGCGGGATCTGCGCGAGATCGATATCCACCCCACGCCGGCTGATGAGCTTGACCGCCGTCTGCAGAACGGTGAGCGTCTTCAGGCCGAGGAAGTCGAACTTCACCAGCCCGGCATCCTCCACCTTCTTCATGTTGAATTGGGTGACCGGCATGTCGGAGCGCGGATCGCGGTACATCGGCACCAGCTCCCACAGCGGCCGGTCGCCGATCACGATGCCGGCGGCGTGCGTCGAGGCATGGCGGTAGAGCCCTTCCAGCTTCTGCGCCATGTCGAGCAGCGTCTGGACGATCGGTTCCTTCTCGGCTTCCTCGGCGAAGCGCGGTTCGGCCTCGATGGCATCCTTCAGCTTGACCGGGTTGGCGGGGTTGGCCGGTACCATCTTGCACAGCCGGTCGACCTGGCCATAGGGCATCTGCAGCACGCGACCGACGTCGCGCAGGACCGCACGCGCCTGCAGCGTTCCGAACGTGATGATCTGGCCGACCTGATCGCGGCCATACTTGCCCTGCACGTAGCGGATGACCTCTTCGCGCCGATCCTGGCAGAAGTCGATGTCGAAGTCCGGCATCGACACGCGGTCCGGATTGAGGAAGCGCTCGAACAGCAGCGAGAAGCGCAGCGGGTCCACATCGGTGATGGTGAGCGCATAGGCCACGAGCGAGCCCGCGCCCGAACCGCGCCCCGGCCCGACCGGGATGCCTTGCGCCTTGGCCCATTTGATGAAGTCCGACACGATGAGGAAATAGCCGGGGAACTTCATGCGCTGGATGATGCCGATCTCGAACTCCAGCCGCTCGCGGTACTGCTCCTCGGTGAAACCCGGATGGATGCCGCGCGTGGCGATGCGGTGCGCGAGACCTTCTCGCGCCTGACGCGCCAGTTCCTCGGCCTCCGCCTGTTCGGCCGCCTCGGCGTCCGCCACATCGGCACCGGCAAAGCGCGGCAGGATGGGCTTGCGGTTCTGCGGATAGTAGGAGCAGCGCTGCGCGATCTCGACGGTATTGTCGATCGCCTCGGGCAGGTCGGCAAAGAGCTCCGACATCTCCTTTTGGGATTTCAGATAATTGTCCGGCGTCAGGCGACGGCGGTTGTCCTCGGCGACGACGGAGCCTTCGGCAATGGCAATGAGCGCGTCATGCGCCTCATAGTCCTCGCGCCTGGGAAAAAACGCCTCATTGGTCGCGACCAGCGGCAACCGGTGGCGATAGGCCAGATCGACGGTCGCGGCCTCGATGCCCTTGTCATAGCCTGCAAGACGCTCGATCTCGACATAGAGCCGGTCGCCGAACAGGGCTTGCAGGGCCAGAAGCCGGCTCTCGGCGAGTTCGGCGTGGCCGCTCTTGATCGCCGCGCCAATGGGGCCGCGCGGACCGCCGCTGAGGCAGATGATGCCTTCCGAAAGCCCCCCGAACCAGTCGATCGCGGCATGGATCGGCTCACCGGTCGGCGTTTCGAGATAGGCGCGGCTGACGATGCGGACCAGATTGGCGTAGCCCGTCTCGGTCGCGGCGACCAGCACCACCGGGTAGAGCTCCATGCCCTGCCTGCGCGCCGGCGCGGCCTCGCCCGCATCGCCGAAATCGACGGAAAGCAGGCAGCCGATCAGCGGCTGCACGCCGTCCTTGGCCGCCTTCTGGGCAAATTCCAGCGCGCCGAACAGGTTGTTGGTGTCGGTGACGGCAATCGCCGGCGCCTCGTCCTTCATCGCATGATCGACGATCTTGCCCAGCGGCAGCGCGCCTTCCAGCAGCGAATAGGCCGAATGCACGCGCAGGTGGATGAAGGCGCGGGCCGGCGGCGCTTCGCCTGCCGTGGCGCTCGTCTGCGATGTAAGCGCGCTCCGCAGGATGGGGTCGCGCGGCAGCCTGTCGCTGGTCATGGTCACTTCATTTCGAGAGTCGGAATTCCGCTATTGTTTCGGATGAACACGGCCGGGTCCAGTGCGATCGACCATCGATCACAGAAAGGTGGTCGAGCACCGCGTCATGCCACAGGCGGCTTTCGCTGCGATCCCCCGAACCTCTATCGAACGGCCGGAGTTCCTCACGCGAACTCCATGATCACCGCATCGACCGCCAGGCTGTCGCCCGGCCTGGCGTTGATCTTTTCCACGGTGAGGTCGCGGTCGGCGCGCAGCACGTTTTCCATCTTCATCGCCTCGACCACGGCCAGCGTCTCGCCGGCCTTGACCTCCTGCCCTTCGGCAACGGCGATCGAGACCACCAGCCCCGGCATCGGGCAAAGCAGAAGTCTGGACGTGTCGGGCGCCAGCTTGATCGGCATCAGCCGGTCGAGTTCGGCCGTGCGCGGCAGCATGGCGCGCGTGGCGACCGACAGGCCCCGCCACGCAATGCGCGCACCGTTGACGATCGGCCGTATCTGTGCCGCGACCACGTGCCCGCCGACCGTTCCGCGCCAGACGGGCTCGCCGGGACGCCAGTCGGATGCCACCGTCAGCGGCTTGCCGCCTGCGACCGAAAGGTCGATCTCCATCGGGATCGAGACCATGCCCTCGCCGATGGAGACGGGAATATACTCATCGTCCAGGCGCACCACCCAGTCCGGCTTCAACATGCCCGAATGCGGCGCCAGACGGCCGGTCAGCCGATCGAGGCGGTCGCGCCGCAACAGTTCGATCACGGTCGCGACGCAGGCGAGCACCGCCTTTTCCTCTTCGTTCGGCTTCATCGGCGCAAAGCCGTCGGGATATTCCTCGGCGATGAAGCCGGTGGAAAGCCGTCCCTCGCGCCAGCGCGGATGCTGCATCAAGGCGGAGAGGAACGGGATATTGTGCTCGATGCCGTCGACCACGAACTCGTCCAGCGCTTCCGACATGGCGTCGATGGCCTCGAGCCGCGTCGGCGCCCAGGTGCAGAGCTTGGCGACCATCGGATCGTAGAACATCGAGATTTCCGAGCCTTCCGTCACGCCCGTATCGTTGCGGATCACGATGTCGCCGAACTGGCCTTCTTCCGGCGGGCGGTAACGCGTGAGCCGGCCGATCGACGGCAGGAAGTTGCGGTAGGGGTCTTCGGCATAAAGCCGGCTTTCCACCGCCCAGCCGTTCAGCTTCACGTCGCCCTGGCGTATCGCCAGCCTTTCACCGGCGGCGATGCGGATCATCTGTTCGACCAGATCGACGCCGGTGACCAGTTCCGTCACCGGATGCTCGACCTGCAACCGGGTGTTCATTTCGAGGAAGTAGAAATTGCGGTCGCGATCGACGATGAACTCCACCGTGCCGGCGCTTTGGTAATCAACGGCCTTCGCCAATGCCACGGCCTGTTCGCCCATGGCCCTGCGGGTTTTCTCGTCCAGGAAAGGCGACGGCGCCTCCTCGACGACCTTCTGGTTGCGGCGCTGGATCGAGCATTCGCGCTCGCCGAGATAGATGGCGTTGCCATGCGCGTCGGCCAGCACCTGGATTTCGATGTGGCGCGGATCGACGATGAACTTCTCGATGAAGACACGGTCGTCGCCGAAGGAACTCCTGGCCTCGGAACGGGCACGATCGAAGCCGTCACGCACCTCGGCCTCGTCCCAGGCGATGCGCATGCCCTTGCCGCCGCCGCCGGCCGAAGCCTTGATCATCACCGGATAGCCGATCTCGCCGGCGATCCGCTCGGCCTGGTCCGCATCCTCGATCACGCCGAGATAGCCCGGCACGGTGCTGACCCTGGCGTCGTTGGCGAATTTCTTCGATTCGATCTTGTCGCCCATGGCGCGGATCGCCCTGGGCTTCGGGCCGATGAAGACGATGCCCTCCTTCTCCAGCGCCTCGCAGAAGGAGGCGCGCTCCGAAAGGAAGCCGTAGCCGGGATGCACGGCCTCGGCGCCGGTCGCCTTGCAGGCCTCGATGATCCTTTCCGCCACCAGATAGCTCTGTGCCGCCGGCGCCGGGCCGATATGCACCGCCTCGTCGGCCATCTCGACATGCACGGCGTCGCGATCCGCATCGGAATAGACGGCAACCGTGGCGATGCCCATGCGCCGGGCGGACTTGATGACACGGCAGGCGATCTCGCCGCGATTGGCGATCAGTATCTTCTTGAACATGCGGGCACATTTCCTCCGGTGGCTGCCCTGTTTTATGGACTATCCGGCCACGTCTCAAGAGCCGTCGCGCCGCGATATGCGCCTTTTCGGAGACGGGGAGTCAAAAGTGCTTGTCGCGTTCGAACGGCCCGAAGCGCACGCCGGAGGTGACCAGATAGGCAGCCGTCCAGCCCATGATGAGCAGCCCGGTAATGCCCTCCATCGACGACAGCAGGCGCCATTCCTTCGCCGGCGCCACATCGTTGAAGCCGATCGTCGCGAATGTGGACGCCGAGAAATAGAAGGCCGTCGGGAAATCCGAGAACGCGCCGATGGCGAGCATGCCGAAAGCCCAAATCGCCAGTTCCACGCAGACCAGCGCATAAAGCCCCAGCGCCAGCAGCGCCATGGCGATGATCTTCTCCCCCTGCGTTCCGTTCACCACCGGGTGGGCAAGGAGGAAGGCCACCATATGCGTCAGCGCGATCAGCCCGGCGGCATGCACCAGGAAGGTGATCACGTCAAAGAGCGTCGCAAGCGCAAGATTGGCGATCATGCCTTAGGCTATAAGCCAGATGGTGGCCCTGCTATGGCAATGGGCATGTATTTCGCCTAAGCAGTCAGTCGGGCGACGGCCCGGAAACGAAGTTTTGATATTGATTTGCGCAGGAGGAATTGCCTGATGAAGACCCGTGCCGCCGTTGCGGTTGCCGCCGGAAAGCCGCTTGAGATCATGGAAGTCGACCTGGAAGGCCCGCGCGAGGGCGAGGTTCTGGTCGAGATCAAGGCGACCGGCATCTGCCACACCGACGAATTCACCCTGTCGGGCGCCGACCCGGAAGGCATCTTCCCGGCGATTCTGGGCCATGAAGGCGCCGGCGTCGTCGTCGATGTCGGCAAGGGCGTGACCAGCCTGAAGAAGGGCGATCATGTCATCCCGCTCTACACGCCCGAGTGCCGCCAGTGCCCGTCCTGCCTCAGCCGCAAGACCAACCTGTGCACCGCCATCCGCTCCACCCAGGGCCAGGGCCTGATGCCGGACGGCACCAGCCGCTTCTCGATCGGCAAGGACAAGATCTTCCACTATATGGGCTGCTCGACCTTCTCGAACTTCACCGTCCTGCCCGAGATCGCGCTGGCCAAGGTCAACCCCGACGCGCCCTTCGACAAGATCTGCTACATCGGCTGCGGCGTCACCACCGGCATCGGCGCGGTCATCAACACCGCCAAGGTGGAGATCGGCGCGACCGCGATCGTCTTCGGTCTCGGCGGCATCGGCCTCAACGTGATCCAGGGCCTCAGGCTTGCGGGCGCCGACATGATCATCGGCGTCGACCTCAACAACGACAAGAAGGAATGGGGCGAGCGCTTCGGCATGACGCATTTCGTCAACCCGAAGGAAGTCGACGGCGACATCGTGCCCTATCTGGTCAACATGACCAGGCGCGGGGCCGACCAGATCGGCGGCGCCGACTACACCTTCGACTGCACGGGCAACGTGAAGGTCATGCGCCAGGCCCTTGAATCCGCTCACCGCGGCTGGGGCGAATCGATCGTCATCGGCGTCGCCGGCGCCGGCCAGGAGATTTCGACGCGTCCGTTCCAGCTGGTCACCGGCCGCACCTGGAAGGGCACGGCCTTCGGCGGCGCGCGCGGCCGCACCGACGTGCCGAAGATCGTCGACTGGTACATGGAGGGCAAGATCCAGATCGACCCGATGATCACCCACACCATGCCGCTGGAAGACATCAACAAGGGGTTCGACCTGATGCACGAGGGCAAGTCGATCCGCTCGGTGGTGCTCTACTAAGCCGGGACAGCGCCATGCCGGACCCGATCATCTATGTCGACGCCGACGCCTGCCCGGTGAAGGCTGAAGCCGAGAAGGTCGCGGACCGGCTGGGGCTGGTGGTCACCTTCGTGTCCAACGGGGGGCTGCGCCCTTCCCGCGACCCGATGGTGCGCCACGTTGTCGTCTCCAGGGGCGCGGACGCCGCCGACGACTGGATCGTCGAGCATGCGCTCCCCAACGACATCGTGGTGACCGCCGACATTCCCCTTGCGGCGCGGGCCGTGGCGCTGGGCGCGCATGTACTAGGCGTCACCGGCAAGCCGTTCACGTCCGAAACGATCGGCATGGCGGTGGCCATGCGCGACCTGAAGCAGCATCTGCGCGAAACCGGCGAGAGCAAGGGCTACAATGCCTCGTTCACGCCGCAGGACCGCTCCCGCTTCCTTGGCGCACTTGACCAGATGGCACGACGTGCGCTCCAGTCTGCCAGGTCGGGCGATGGAGGAGCGGCATGACACCCTGGCACAGGCATTTCATCTTCACCGTCAGCGCCATCGCCGGCATCATCGCGGTGAGCGTGGCGCTCAGCCTGCATCACCCGCTGGCCTATGCGATCGGCGCCAACACCTTCTTCGTGGTCTACATTCTGCTCGTCCTGCGCGAGATGCCCCGGCTCACGGCCACGTTTCTGAGCCACCGCGCCCAGCAGGCGGATGAGCCCATCTGGATCATTTTCCTCGTCACCGCGGTGATCATCTGCGTCGCCATCGGCTCGCTCTTCGTACTGATAAACGCCAAGCAGATCGGCCATCCCTACTGGCTCGCCTTTTCCATGTTTTCGCTGCCGCTCGGCTGGTTCACGATCCATTCCATGGCCGCGCTGCACTATGCCAACCTGTTCTGGAAGGGCGACGAATCCGGCACGGAAGACGTCGACAGACACATCAGGCAGCCGGTCGGCGGGCTGGATTTCCCGGGCACCAAACGCCCCTGCGGATGGGACTTCCTCTATTTCTCGGTCGTCATCGGCATGACCGCGCAGACCGCCGATACCGGCATAACCAGAACGCCGATGCGGCAGGCCGCCATGGTGCATTCGATCATCTCGTTCTTCTACAACACGGTGATCGTCGCGGCCGCGGTCAACCTCGTCGTGTCGCTGGCGAGTTGAGGATGATCTGCGAAACCGGCTCCCATGATTTCGTGGTGATAAAGCGGCATTGTCTCCATTTCGCCCTCGCGCCCGAACGGCGCGAGCCTCTCATCACCGCCGAAAGGCGCCAAGCGGCGCTTGCCGGCCCCCCTCAGCATCCAACCGAATTGATCGAGCCTGTTTCATGAAGACCATTTCCACCGCGAAGTCCCATGGCGGCGTCCAGGGCGTCTATTCCCACGCATCCGAGGCCTGCGCCTGCGACATGACCTTCGCCGTTTTCGTGCCGCCGCAGGCCAAGGACGGCCCCTGCCCGGTCGTCTGGTATCTGTCGGGGCTGACCTGCACGCACCAGAACGTCATGGACAAGGGCGAATACCGCCGGCTGGCCGCCGAGCTCGGCCTCATCATCGTGTGCCCGGACACCAGTCCGCGCGGCGAGAACGTTCCGGACGAGAAGGACAACTGGCAGTTCGGTTGCGGAGCCGGCTTCTATCTCGACGCCACGCAGGCGCCGTTCTCGGCCAATTACCGCATGTATTCCTACATCACCGGGGAACTGCCCGCCCTTGTTGCCAGGGAATTTCCCGCCGACATGACGCGCCAGGCCATTTTCGGTCATTCGATGGGCGGCCATGGCGCGCTCACCATCGCGCTGAAGAACCCGGAGCGCTTCAAGAGCTGCTCCGCCTTCGCCCCGATCACGCGCCCGATGGTTGCCGGCTGGTCGAAGCCCGCATTCGAAAAATATCTCGGCACGGATGAAGCGGCATGGCGCGCCTATGACGCGGTGGCGCTGATCGAGGACGGCAAGCGCTTCCCCGGCTTCCTGGTCGACCAGGGCACGGCCGACGGCTTCCTCGAAGACGGCCTGCGGCCCTGGCTGCTGGAGGAGGCGTGCAAATCGGCGGGCATCCCGCTCGAACTGAACATGCGTGAGGGCTACGACCACTCCTATTTCTTCATCTCCACCTTCATGGACGACCACCTGCGCTGGCATGCGCGAAGGCTTGCCGGGTAGCGGCCTCGTCGCGGGATTGTCATTTTCGCAACGCCATCCGTGAATGCCTTTTCACGCGCTATGGAGTAGTATCCTCGTCAGGGTGACATGCGATTGTCCGCGCATTCGGGAGGTTCAGGCGGATGAAGAGTGCGGCATTCACGGAGGCGAGCCCCAGCGCGGAGCCTTCGCCGGCGCAAGCCGGAACCGTGATCTACCGACAGTCCGCCTGGACCCGCCTCACCCATTGGGTCTGGGCGGTTGCGCTGTTCTTCCTGCTGCTCAGCGGCTTGCAGATATTCAATGCGCACCCGGCCCTCTATATCGGCAAGCAGTCCGGCTTCGCCTTCGACAATTCCATCCTGGAGTTCAGCGCGGAAAACACCGCGTCCGGCCCCAAGGGCTATACCGACCTGTTCGGCCATCGCTTCGACACGACTGGCGTTCTGGGCCTTTCCGGCCCTGCCTACAGCCTGGAAGACCGCGCCTTCCCGGCCTGGGCGACGATACCCTCCTATCGCGATCTCGCCACCGGCCGCGTCATCCATTTCTTCTTTGCCTGGGTGCTTTCGGCAACGCTGCTGCTGTGGCTGGTCGGCAGCCTCGTCAATGGCCATATCCGCCGCGATCTCCTGCCGCACGGCGAGGATATCCGCCACCTGCCCCGCGACATCGCCGACCATGCGCGGCTGCGCTTCCATCACACGGGCCGCTACAACACGCTGCAGAAGCTGTCCTATTGCATCGTCCTGTTCATCCTGCTGCCGTTGATGATCCTGACCGGGCTTGCAATGTCGCCGAGCATGGACGCGGCGATCCCCTTCCTGACCGACATGCTCGGCGGACGACAGACCGCGCGCACGATCCATTTTGCCGTCATGCTGCTGCTGGTCCTGTTCTTCCTCGTGCATGTGCTGATGGTGCTGGCCGCCGGGCCGGTCAACGAACTGCGCTCCATCATCACCGGCTGGTATCGCACCGATCCTCCGGCCGGCGACAAGGAGGCCTGACATGGCGGCATTCCGCATCGACCGCCGCCGCTTCCTCACCTCCGCCGCGCTTGGCGCCTCGGGCATCGCGCTCTCCGGCTGCGACGCCTTCGATTCGCTGTCCGACACCGACAGCGATGTGCGCCATGTGCTGGAGCGGGCCAACGACCTGACCTACCGCGTGCAGCGGCTGCTGGCCGGCCGCGAGGCGCTGGCGCAGGAATATACCGAAGCCGACATTCGCCAGCCGCAGCGCCCCAACGGCGTGACCGCGCCTGACGAC
>Ga0182748_1004265_pt1 | contig 11490 bp, 10 predicted proteins | sample eDN3rd37CKraftOP_FD_128877 | JGI IMG/M metagenome (GOLD analysis project Ga0182748, IMG submission 128877) | Enriched Organic Plus compost microbial communities from Emeryville, California, USA - eDNA 3rd pass 37_C Kraft OP (version 2) (version 2) ...
TCGAGCATCGGCACGCCTCCGCGCGCAGGCGTCTCTCCCGGCCCCGGCAGGATTCGATCACCCGGGGACACCATCTTGTCAATGGTAATGGTTAGCGGCGGCCAATCCAGCGATCGATGAAATTGGCCAGCCAATTCATCGCGGGCGGATCGTAGATGAACCGGTCGGCAACATGCTCGTGGCGCTGCTTGGCGCCCGGAAGTTCCATACGGTGAGCGCCGCGCACCAGCCAGCGATACATCATGGCGTGGGTGACTTCCGGATGGAACTGGAGCGCGTAGCCGCTGCCGTAGCGGAACGCCTGCACCGAGAAGAAATCGCCTTCGGCTAAAAGTTCCCCGCCGGACGGCAGTTCGAAGCCTTCGCGGTGCCATTGGTAGACCCGGCCGGGCCAATCGGCGCACAGCTGACGCCCGGCTTCGGTCGGCCGGATCGGGTAATAGCCGACTTCGGCGCAGCCGTCGGGATGCGGGGAAACGCGCGCGCCGAGGTGGCGCGCCATCATCTGGGCGCCGAGACAGATGCCGAGATAGGGCTTGTTGTCGCGCAGCGGCACGCCGATCCACTCGATCTCGCGGCGCACGAAGTCGTCCTGGTCGTTGGCGCTCTGCGGACCGCCGAAAATCACCGCCCCGGCATGCTCGTCCATGGTTTCGGGAAGCGGATCGCCGAAGCGCGGACGCCGGATATCGAGCGGATAGCCACGCTTGGCCAGCACCTGGCCGACCCGGCCGGGCGATGAATGTTCCTGGTGGAGGATGAGAAGAACCGGCTTGAGCATGGCGGATTGAGCGCGCGGCCGCGCTGTGTGCCTAATTTCTAAGCCGATTCTTGCCGTTTGCAACACCGTGAGACGGGACGCCGTCATGTGTCCGGCGCGGAGCGGCGGCGCCTCTGACGGGCCTCGACAAAGCGGAGCAGCGCGCCGCGCGGGGCGACCCGGATGCCGAAGGTGACGATCTTGTTGGCGAGACCGGGCACCACGGTGCGCTCGCCCCGCATCAGGCCGCGATAACCGGCTTCGGCCACTTCTTCCGCACTCTGCGTGAGCAGGTTCTTGGCGGGCGCGCGCTTGATGCCGGCGCGCTCGGCGAACTCGGTCGGCACCGGGCCGGGGCACAGCACGGTCACCCGCACGCCGCGCGGCTTGAGCTCGCTGTGCAGCGCCTCGGAAAAGGACAGGACATAGGCCTTGGTGGCGTAATAGACCGCCATGCCGGGACCCGGCAGGAACCCGGCCATCGAGCCGACATTCAACAATCCGCCGCGGTGGCGCGCGAGACTGTCGACGAAGCCGAGCGACAATTCGGCGAGCGCGCGCACATTGACGTCGATCATTTCGAGCTGCTCGGCGCGATCGCGCGCAGCGGCCGGGCCGATGAGCCCGAAACCGGCATTGTTGACCACGTATTGCGGCTCGGCACCCGCGCGCGTGAGCGCGGCGCCGATGCGCGAAGCCCCGCCCGCGCGCGCCAGGTCATCGGCGATCACGATCGGCCGCCGCCCGGCGCCGGCGGCGATTTCGTCGGCGAGCCGATGCATGCGCTCCTCGCGCCGCGCCACCAGCGCCAGCTCATGCCCATGCCGCGCGAATACGCGCGCGAGCGCCACGCCGATTCCGGCGGACGCGCCGGTGATGACCGTGACGGGGCGGAGACTGCTCATGCGCCCGACCGCCTCGGTGGAAAATGGTGGAGAATGGGGCGCCGCAAGTCAGGACACTCCCGGCACGGCGCCGGCCGCGACGCGCTTGCGCAGGGCGATGCGCTCGTTGCTGGAAATGCCGAGCAGCTCCGCCGCGCGCCAGACGAGATTGTTTTCGAACTCGGTCACCACGCCGTCGGCGAACACGATCTGCCACATCATTTCGACCATGCGCGCGCGCCCTTTCTCGTCGAGCGAGCGGTTGAGACGGGCGGTGAAGCGGTAGAGATCGGTGGCCTCCTGGTCGGCGCCGGCCGCCTCGGCCACCAGCTCGTCAGTCGTTTCGTCGTCGAGATCGAAGCTCTGCTTGATCACCGCATGGAGCTTGGCGCGTTCGGCGTCCGAGATTTTGCCGTCGATGCTCGCGGTGTGCACCAGCAGGGCGGCCGCGGCCAGCCGGTAGTCGCTCTCGTCGAAGCGGCTGGGATGCTTGCCGCTTTCACTGAATTCGGCAATCAGGGCTCGGAAGGATTCGAAAAACACCATGTTCAGACCTTGACGCGCCCCCTCGGCAAGTCGCCGCGTCCCTTGCATCATTTATGACGACCGGCGGCCGCCCGAAAGACCGGACGGCCGCCATGTCGCATTACAAAATGGCAATCACGCCGGGGCCACGGCAACGTCCTCCAGCGCTCGGTTGCGCGGTTCCACGCCCCAAACCCAAACCACCACGATCTGCACCGCGACCAGGCCGATCATCAGCCAGATCACCCCGGGCAATTTATACGACGCCATCAACGCGCCGACGACGAAGGGCGACACCACCGTGGCGCCGCGCCCGAGCGTGTTGCAGATGCCGTTGGCCCGCAGGCGTATCTCGGTCGGGAACAATTCCGGCGTGTAGACCCCGAACAAAATCGCGGTCTGCACATAGATCGCCACGATCAGCACGAAGCCGACGGAAAGGACGATGGCCGGATCGGACGTCGCATTGAAGCGCGCATAGATCCAGCCGAACACGATTGTCGCGATCGATGCCCCGATGATGCTCCAGCGCCGGCCGATGGCATCGGAGCTCCAGGCTCCGAGCGCGCAGCCGACCAGCGAGGCCACCGACAGCACCAGCGTATAGGCGAGCGAATTGGTGATCGTCACGCCCTGGCGCAGGAAGAACTGCGGCAGGAAGATCACGAAGCCGAAGATCAGCGTGTTGATGGTGATCAGCACCCAGCTTCCGACGATCATGCGCTGGAGCAGCGGCGGCTTGAGCATGTCGCCGGCGGCGACCAGCGGCGCCGGCGCCGGAACGGCCGGCGCGGGTTTTCCCGCCATGCCGGCTTCCTGCTCGATCGCGCTCATCAGGGCTTCGGCTTCCGCCGTCCGCCCCTGCGACTCCAGCCAGCGCGGCGACTCCGGCAGCGCCTTGCGCAAATACCAGACGACGAGCGAGCCGATGCCGGCGATGACGAACATCGGGCGCCAGCCGAAGCTCGGGATGATGAGGTAGCTGAGGATCGCGGTCACCGGAAAACCGGCCACCACGATGAAGGCCATGAAGGACAGCCAGCGCCCGCGCGTTTTCGGCGGCACGAACTCCGTCAGCGTCGAATAGCCGACCACGATCTCGGCGCCGAGGCCGAGCCCCTGGATGAAGCGGCAGACGATGAGCTGCTCCATGTTCTGCGTGAAGGCGGCGGCGAGCGACGCCAGGCCGAAGATCAGAAGATTGATCTGATAGGTGAAGCGCCGTCCGAAACGGTCGCCGACGAAGCCGGTGATCAGCGAGCCGATCGTCATGCCGACGAAGGTCAGCGACAGGAATTGCAGATTCTGCGGAAGGGTCGAGAACTTGGTGTGGATCGCGGCGGCGAGCACGCCGCCGGCGACGTAGAGATCGTAGCCGTCGAAGAACATGCCGGCGCCGACCAGCCAGAAGATGCGGTAATGGAATGACGAGATCGGTAGCCGGTCGAGACGCGCACCGGCATTGACTGCGGATGTCATGTTGGTTTCCCCCTTGAAGCCGATGATCGGGGCCGGTCTTGAACGCCGGCTCGTGCGCGGATCTAAAACACCGCTGGGCGCCAGATTATCCGTCGGGGCTCGGCTTGTCCCGGCCTGGCCGCGTCGGGACGATTTGGGCGCATGACATCACCCGTATTCTTGGCGGCCCCGGGTAGGCCGTCGTCCCTTTCAACGCCCCCTCGAGGGGAGCGGAGCGCCGGGAAACGCGGAGCGCTTGCGATCGCGCTCCTGAGCGGCTTGGCGAGAGCCGCCCGGCACGCCTGCGAAGCGCGCCGCTTCCGCTTGACGAAGCGAAAGCGCGCCTCCCGGCGCTCCACCAGCGGCGTCTTTGACGGCGACGGGCCGCGCTTCCGAAGCAGCCGCAAGGGCTCGCATCGTCAGCCAGCTCCTGGCGGGGGGTCGTAGTGCCCCCGGGCGGAGCCCCGTCGCCGCCCGGGTGCGTGCTTGCGAGGCACGCCCGCGGGCGCCGCGCCCGATCCCGCTGTCATGACGCCTCATGAGAGCGCCCTCGGCGGACCGGACGGGGAGGAATATAAGCCCGTTTGCGCGACCGGGGATAAGTTTTTTCAGCGAGGGTTTTGAGACCTGAAGCCCGCATGCGCATCGGCGAAATGCGGGGCGGACCTTGCAGGCCGGACCCGGCTTGCGCTGCGCTGATCCCGGCTACGGCACCGCCAGTGGGCACGGTGCGATCGCAACGCCCCGCCCTACTGAATCGCCTTGCCCTGGGCTTGGCTGGCGTCGAGCAGCTTCAAATTGTTCTGCACGAACTTGTTGCCGGGGTCCTTGGCCTGGGCGGCGATGAGGGTCGCGCGCGCGCGCTTGTAGTCGCCGCGCAGCATGTAGGAATAGCCCTGGTTGTTCATGATCTCCGCGCTCGGGCCGGCGATCGCGATGGCCTGCGAATAGGCGCGGTCGGCGAGGTCGAAGCGGCGCAGCTGGTCGTAGGCGGCGGCGAGATCGAGCCAGGCCTCGCCGTCGCGCGGATGCAGTTCGACGGCGCGGCGGAAATATTTTTCCGCCATCCCGAAATTGCCGGCGCGGAAATATTTCTTGCCGACGGCCAGATCGTCGGTCGGATCGCTGCCGAGCAGGCTGGCATCGTCGACCGGCGCCGACGGCACCGATCCGGTGGTCTGCGGGTCGCCGGCGGAGCCGGTCTTGAGGCCGAAGGGATCGGAGAGGGAGCCGGTGGTCGTGCTGCAGCCGGCAAGCCACAGACCGGCCGCCGCGATCATCAGCACTCGGACCATTCCACTACGCATTACGGGACCTTCGGAAACGCCGAATACCGGGACACCATCACGCTAGTGGAGGATGGTTAAAAATTTCTGCAAAGGCGGTGGGCAAGCCGGGGCGGAACGCGGGAGACGTCTATCGGCCGCTCATTTCGGGTGAACCCGCGATCTCTGTTGTCGTCCCCACGAAAGCGGGGACCCGGTACGCCGCAGGCGCTCGATAGGCTGCGGCGTACTGGGTCCCGGGTCTCGCTAACGCTTGCCCGGGATGACGGCCCACAGTTCGGCGCGTCAACTAGAAATAATGGCCGGCGTGCAGGCGCACGAAGACCGGCAGCAGGATCACCACGAACAGCACCGGGAAGATGCACACCATCATCGGCACCGACAGCTTGGCCGGCAGGGCGTAGGCCTTTTCCTCGGCGCGCGACAGGCGCTTGTGGCGCATGTCGTCGGAATAGACGCGCAGCGCATCGGTGATCGAGGAGCCGAGGTCGATCGACTGGTTGATCAGCGTGGCGAAGGCGCGCGCCTCTTCGAGCGCGAGCCGTTCCGCGAAACGCTCGAGCGCCTCCTTCAGATTGCGGCCGGCGCGGATCTCGAGATTGGTCACGTGGATATTGGCGGTAAGCGAGGGATAGGTCTCGCCCAACTCGCGCCCGACACGCTCGAGCGCGGCCTCCATCGACAGACCGGAATCGGCGCAGACCACCAGCAGGTCCATGAAATCGGGGAAGCCGGAGCGATGCTCGATCTTGCGCGCGGCGATGCGGCGGTCGATCCACATGCTGGGGCCGACATAGCCGCCGATGGCGCCGACCATGATCAGCAGCCAGAAGGACGAACCGCTGCCGGCCGGCCGCACGATCGGCAGGATCATGAACAGGACCACGGCCATGCCGATGGCGAGCGCGGTGCGCACCAGGAAGAACATGGCGACGCCGCGCGGGTCGTAGATGCCCGCCTGCACCAGCCGCTTGCGCAGCACCTTCATGTTGTCGTCGTTGGCCGCGGAATAATGCTTGGTGGTGTATTCGATGAGTTGCGTCACCGCCTTCAGGCTGGAATGACGCAAGCTGCGTTTCGGATTGCCGCGGCCGTCCTCGATCAGCATGCGCGCGGTACGCCGCTTGACCGCGCCGCGCACACGCGCCACCGCCATCACCGAGAAGGCGAGCGTGCCGGCGGCCAGGAACACCAGCAGCGTCAGCAAAAGATTGGCGCTGTCGCTGAAAGCATTGCCGAATATGGAAATGATGTCGCCCATGGGTCAGATCTTGAAGTTGACCAGGCGGTACATGATGAAATTGCCGACGCCCATCCAGCAGGCGGCGGCGGCCAGGCCGATCTTGGTCAGGCTGTTGTCCCAGACGCTGCCGTAGAAGTCCGGCACCAGGAAGAAGATGACCAGGAACATGGCGATCGGCAGCGACGACAGGATCAGCGCCGAGGCGCGCCCTTCCGCCGCCAGCGACTTGATCTTGCGCCGCATCTTGAAGCGCTCGCGGATGACGCGCGACAGGTTCTCCAGGATTTCGCCGAGATTGCCGCCGGTCGAACCCTGGATCGCCACGGCGGTGACGAACAGCGGCAGATCGTCGGTGCCGACGCGGTAATAGAGATTGCGCATCGCGGTCTCGAGGTCGGCGCCGTAGGTGACCTCGTCGGTGAGGATGCCGAACTCGCTGCCGATCGGGTCGGGCATCTCGCGCGCCACCATGGTGATCGCCACCGGCACCGGATGGCCCGCGCGCAACGAACGCACGATGATGTCGATGCCGTCGGGGAACTGCGCGGCGAAGGCCTTCTGGCGGCGGCTGCGCATGATCTTGAGCGCCAGCAGCGGCAGCCCGATCCCGCCGAACAACGCGGCCAACACGGCATGCGTGACATTGTGCTCGAACGTCGTCACCAGCACGAACAGCGCGACCATGACCGCCACCGCGATCATGATCAGCTTGCTGAAGCCGATGGTCAGGCCGGATTGCAGCAGGAGCTGGTTGAGGTTGACCAGCGGCAGCTTGTAGTCGCCGGCGGAAGTGAGCCCGCGCTCGCGCCGCAATTGCACCAGCACGCTTTCGCGGTCGGTCTTGTCGTCCATCACCCGCAGGCGGCGGTTGATGTTCTTGCGGTAGGACGTCTTGGTGTAGAGCAGAAGATAGGCGCCCTCCGCCAGCATCGCCGCCGAGACGCCGATCAGGAGATAGAACAGGTAGATCGGGTCGAAATCGGTCATGGGTGCGTGCCCCCGCTACAAACGTGCGCCGCGAAGGAGGCACGGCCCCCATCCTCCCCTCCCCCCACGCGCCCTTGCGCGTGGTGGGGAGGGGTCGGGGGTGGGGGGAAAGCCGCGTGCCAAGAAAGAGCCGCCGGAAATAGCGCCCCCCACCCCGGCTCGCTATCGCAAGCGATTGCGAGCCGACCCTCCCCACCGCTTCGCGGGGGGAGGGTAAGACAGGGCCGCTCACACGGTTTTAGGCGCACTGTCATAGCGGCTGCGACGGATCGAAATAGCTGCCCGGGATCTTGATGCCCTGGGTGACGAGATGCGCGAGGAAGCGCGGGCGCACGCCGGTGGCCTGGAAATGGCCTTCGACCGTGCCGTCCGGCTTGGTGCCGGTGCGTACATATTTGAAGATTTCCTGCATCTGGATGATGTCGCCTTCGAGCCCGGTCACCTCGGCGATCGAGGTGACCTTGCGCTTGCCGTCGGACTGGCGCGACAGCTGCACCACGAGCTGTACGGCATTGGCGATCTGGCCGCGGATCGAGGCGACCGTCATCGGCAGGCCGGCCATGCCGATCATCTGCTCGAGACGGGTGATCGCGTCGCGCGGCGTGTTGGCGTGGATCGTGGCCATCGAGCCTTCGTGGCCGGTGTTCATGGCCTGCAGCATGTCGAAGGCTTCCTCGCCGCGGCACTCGCCGAGGATGATGCGGTCGGGCCGCATACGCAGCGCGTTCTTGACCAGATCGCGCTGGCGGATTTCGCCCTTGCCCTCGATATTGGGCGGCCGCGTTTCCATGCGGCCGACATGCGGCTGCTGCAATTGCAGCTCGGCCGCGTCCTCGATGGTGAGCAGGCGCTCCTTCTCGGAAATGAAGGCGGAGAGCGCGTTGAGCATGGTGGTCTTGCCGGAGCCGGTGCCGCCGGAGATGATCGTCGAGATGCGCGCGCGCACCGCCGCCGCCAGCACCTCGGCCATCTGCGGGCGCAGCGCGCCGACCTCCACCAGCCGGTTCAGGTCGAGCTTTTTCTTGGAGAATTTACGGATCGAGACCAAGGGGCCGTCGACGCCGATCGGGCGGACCGCCACGTTGACGCGCGAGCCGTCCTGCAGGCGCGCGTCGCAGAGCGGATGCGATTCATCGACCCGGCGGCCGACCGCCGACACGATCTTGTTGATGATGCGCAGGAGGTGCTGCTCGTCCTTGAAGCGCACCGACAGCGGTTCCAGCACGCCGCCGCGCTCGACATAGACGCATTCGTGCCCGTTGATCAGGATGTCGCTGATGGTCGGGTCCTTGAGCAGCGGCTCGAGCGGGCCGAGGCCGGTCATTTCGTCGAGAATTTCCGAGACGAAATCCGAGAGCTCCTGCGCATTCAGCGCCAGCCGCTCGACCAGCACATATTGCGACACGAGTTGCTGCACGTGGCGGCGGATTTCCTCCTCGGGCAGTTTTTCCAGCGCCGAGAGGTTGATCTCCTCGATCAGGCGGCGATGCAGACGCACCTTGGCGTCGAGCAGCTTTTCGGTGAGCAGCGGATTGGCGGCCGCTTGCTGCGGCGCCGGCGCGGCCGCCGGAGCGGCAGGACCAACAGGAGCGGCCGGCGCGGCCGAGGCGGACGGGGCGGACGGGGCAGCGGGCGGCGGCGATTCCGGCGCCGCATCGGGAAACACGGTCCAGGCAATGCCTTCGAGTGCCGAAGCCGGCGGCTCATCGATCGCCGCCAGGTCCGGCGTGGTCACGCGGCGGGCTGTAAAACGACCGGCCATTGTTCTTCTTCTCGTCTAACCTGCGATGGCGTGCTTGAGCTTCTTGATGAGCGGCATGGAACTCGCCTCCGGCGCCGTCTTGGCAACAGGCTTGTCGAGCACCAGCTTCTTGAGCTGCGCCGTGATCTTGTTGCCCGACTTGACTTCGTCGAGCGGCACGCCGCGGTCGATGGCCTCGCGCACGAGCGCGTAATCGTTGGGGATCGCGCTCACGAAGGCATCGCCCAGCGTCTGCTGCACGTCGCTGATCCGCAGGCTCGACGAGAACATGCCCTGCTGGAAGCGGTTGATGATGACCTGCGGCGGCGGTCCGTCGCCCAGCCGTTCCTTGATCGCGGCCACCAGCTGCTTGGCATGGCGCAGCCCGGGCACGGTGGTTTCGCTCACGATATAGAGCTTGTTGGAGCCGAGCAGCACGCTGTCGGTCCACGAGAACCAGGTGCGCGGCATGTCGAACACGACATACTGGAAATTGGTGGAGACGAGGTCGAGCAGCCGCGTCACCACGTCGGGATCGAACGAGCGCATTTCCGCCGGCCGGTTGGGCGCCGCGATCACCGCCAGCCCGGAGGCATGATAGGACAGCATCACCTCGAGCAATTGGCGGTCGAGCCGGTCGGGGCGCGGCTCGATCTCCACCAGATTGAGGCGCGGCTCGAGATCGAGATAGTCGGCGACCGCCCCGTGCTGGAAATCGAGATCGACCAGGCAGGTCGACGGCTTTTCGCGCGGACCGCCGCTGTTGAGCAGCAGCATCGCGGTCTGCACGGCGAGCGTGGTGACGCCGGCCCCGCCGACCGCCGGCAGGAAGGTGAAGATCTGCGCCTCGGTCGGCTCGGCGGTGTTGGACGAGCCTTGCGAGACGCGCGCGCAGGCGCGCACCAGGTCGATCGCCGCGACCGGCTTCACCAGGAAATCGGCGATGCGCATCTGCAGCAGCGTGCGGGCGACGTTTTCGTCGAAACTTTGCGTGACCGCGATCACCGGCGGCCATTGGCCGATGCGCGTCATCAGCCGCGCGAGCGCCGCCATTTCGTCGGCATGGCCGGCCTCGAGATCGATCACCACGACGGTGGCGCCGGAGACATCGAGGCTGTCGACCTGCTCGGCGACGCTGCCCGATACCACGGTGAGGTCGATGGCGGCCGAGGCGCCGAAGGTCGCGCGCGTGGACGCGTCGAACTCGGCGTCGGCGGTCAGGACCACCACTCGGGTGCGGCTGGATGAGGATGTGCGGCCGAGACGCATGGTTTCAGGCTCGGTTCTCGTTCTACTTCACCGCCGCCGCCGGCTGGGTCACGGTGGGCCCGACCGGCTGCGTGTTGTTCTGTTGCGATGTCGGGCTCTGATAGGTGGTGCCCGTGTTGATGCCGCTCGGCGGGATCACCCGGCCGGTGCGATAGCGTTCCACCGCGCTCTGCATCACCACGCCGTTATAGGCGATGGTGCGGTTGGCGCTTTCGCGCGGCCACGGATCGACCATCTGCACGACCATGTTGCCGTGCACCGCGTTGCCGCCCTGCACCGCGATGGTGTCGCGCCGGTCGAGATATTCCGAGCAGCCGGCGAGCGCGGCGAGCGTGGCGCCGAGCGCGATCGCGCGAAGGGTTTTACTGAACCGCGGCATCGGACACCCTCTTCGGCAGGTCGAGCATATGGCCGGTGAACGGCAGGGCGCCGGCGGCGGCGATGCGGGCCGCGGCGGGCGTCAGGGCGCGCGCCTGCTTGGGCGACAGCTCGGTCTTGCCCATCAGGAAGAAGTCGAGATCGTTCGGCGACAGCGAGTCTTCGGCCGGCGTGCGCAAGCGGTCGCCGGGCCGCGCCGGGCGCACCAGATGCGGCGTGACGATGATGACGAGATCCGACTCGTTCTTCAGGTAGGAGCGGCTCGAGAACAGCGCGCCGAGCACCGGCACATTGCCGAGCCAAGGCAGTTGCTCGATTTGATTGTGATTGTTGCTCTGCAGCAGGCCGCCGATGGCGAAGCTCTGGCCGTCGCGCAATTCGACCGTGGTCGAGGCGCGCCGCACGGTCAGCGCCGGCACATTGATGGACTGCGACACAGTCACTTTATTGTTCCAGTCGATCTGGCTCACTTCCGGCTCGATCTTCAGGTTGATGAGACCCTTGCCCAGCACTGTCGGTGTAAAGGCCAGCCCGACGCCATATTTCTTGTAGTCGACTGTGATCTGACCGTTCTGGCCGGAAATCGGGATCGGGTATTCACCGCCGGCCAGGAAGCTCGCGGTATCGCCGGAAAGCGCAACCAGATTCGGCTCGGCCAGGCTCCTGGCGATGCCCTTCTGCTCGAGCGCATTGATAGCAATGTCAGTGGTCGCGCCGCCGGCCACGATGCGGCCGAGCATAAAACCGAATGGTGTGGCGCCGGACAGCACGCCAGCTGCCTTTTCCGTGATCTCGCTCCCGCTGGGCGCCGTGATCGGCAGGGTTTGCTTGCCATTGCCGACATTCATGACGCTGTGCTCGCCGAAGCGGTTCCACTGCACGCCCAGCTCGCGGCTGGCCGTGCGCGAAATCTCGATGAAGCGCACCTCCAGCATCACCTGCTGCGGCGACATCACCGA
>Ga0182748_1004269_pt1 | contig 11485 bp, 7 predicted proteins | sample eDN3rd37CKraftOP_FD_128877 | JGI IMG/M metagenome (GOLD analysis project Ga0182748, IMG submission 128877) | Enriched Organic Plus compost microbial communities from Emeryville, California, USA - eDNA 3rd pass 37_C Kraft OP (version 2) (version 2) ...
CCTGCCGCGCAATGAGGTCCTCCTGGCCAATCTGCCGCCGCGCCACAGCAGCCCCCCCGTGTTCGATCCCACAAGGGAATCAGCGTGAAGACAGCCCGCCCAAACACATCCGCGCACAGGTCTCCTAGAGGCTGTTACGGACCTGACTGATAATTGTGCGGAGGAGGGAAAGGGGGTTCGGCCCCTCAACTGACTTCGACATTTCGTAGAGCTACTTCACTATGCCTAGCTGCCACTCATGGTGGCTTTCGAGCATGACACATATGGACACGATAGCTTGGAGCAGCGGTGGCGTGATCTGCATGGATAACATTAAGGCTTTCATCCGCGGCCTGCCCAAGACGGACCTGCACATGCACATCGAGGGCAGCATAGAGCCGCAGCTCATGCTGGACCTTGCCACCCGGAACGGCATGAAGCTGCGCTGGGACACGGCCGAGGCCCTGCGCAGCGCCTATCGGTTCGACAATCTCCAGTCCTTCCTCGACCTCTACTTTGAGGGCTGCAAGGTTCTCGTCACGGAGCGCGACTTCCACGACGCGACCCTCACCTACCTGCGTCGGGCGCATGAGGACGGCGTGGTCCGCGCCGAACTCTTCATCGGCCCGCAGAGCTTCACCGGCGCCGGTACGCCGATCGAGGCACTGACACCGACGAGGAGGCGGCGCGGTAGGAGAGCGTCAGGGTTGGTCTGCGCGCAGATGTGGCATGATTCGGCATTCAGGACAGTGGACTTCGGTCCGGCTTCCGCCCCTCGCGGTCAGCCGAGACCGCAGATGGCTGAGGCTCAGCCAGGCTCGACCGCTTGGCGCTGCACGGCCCATCCTATCGGGAGCGGGGCCAGGAACCACGGCAGATCCATGCCCTCTAGCCGCCGCCCGTCAATGATTGCCTCGCCGATGTCCAGAGCCGGCAGAGTAAGCCGCGGGAGAGTGAGACGGACTTTTCCCTCTCAACCCGCTCTCCCGCTGCCATCTCGCTGATCGAGACGTACCGCCCTCGCCCCGCAGCCGCTGGTACCGGAACGGCCCGCCCCAGTGCCTTCACCAATGCTGGGTCCGTGCGTCGGGATCGCAGCGTCGCGCCCCTCAGTGACACCACGCGCTCTGAGCGGCAGACGGCGGCCGTGGTTGTGCGGTGCATCTCCGCTCGAAGGCCACTCTCGGGTTCTGTTCGGTGGTCGTCGCCGCCGTCGGATGGCAGTCAAACCAGCGGGCACCCGCCCTCCGCCATAGGGCGGAAGGCCTCCTCCGGCGGCGTCGTGCCGATGAGCTTGTAATAATCGAAGGGTCCCTTCGACTCCGCTGGCGTCTTCACCTGGAACAGATAGGCCGGGTGCATCTTACGCCCATCGGCGCGGACAACGCCGGGGCCGAAGCAGTCGTCGTCAGTCGGAATCGCCTTCATGCGCGCGACGGTGTCACGACCGCTAGCCTTGGCCGCGGCGGGGCCGCCCATGGCCGCCACCGTTTTCAAATAATGCAGCGTCACCGAATAGGCGCCAGCGCCCATCTGGTTCGGCCAGTTGTCGCCGACCTTGGGCTTGACGCGGTTCATGAAGGCTCGGGTGCGGTCGTTGAGGTCCCAGTAGTAGGTCTCGGACAGCACCAGGCCCTGGGCGGTCTCCAGGCCCATCGTGTGGACATCCGTCAGATAGGCGAGCATGAGCGCGATTTTCATGCCGCGCCGCTGCAAGCCGAACTCTCTGGCCTGCTTGATGGAGTTGACCGTGTCGTTGCCGGCATTCGCCAGGCCCAGGACCTTCGCCCCGCTCGCCTGCGCCTGCAGGAGCAGCGCCGAGAAGTCAGAGGTCTGGGGAAAGGGGTAGCGGGCGGAGCCTAAGACCTTGCCGCCGGCAGCGTCGATGAAGCGCTGCGCGTCGCGCTCGATCTGGTGGCCGAAGGCGTAGTCCGCGACAATGAAGTACCAGGTATCGCCGCCGGCCTTCACCATCGCCGTGCTGGTCGCCTTGGCCAGCATGTAGGTGTCGTAGGTCCACTGCACCGTGTTCGGGCTGCACTGCTCCCCGGTCAGTGCGGCGGTCGAAGCACCGGAGCAGAGGAACACTTTATTCTTGTCCCGCACCACGTTGTTTACCGCGAGCCCGACGGCAGAATTGTTCACATCCACCACCGCATCGACGTCGCGCCGGTCGAACCACTCGCGCACGATGTTGGCGCCGACATCGGTCTTGTTCTGGTGGTCGGCATTGATGACCTCCACCGGAATGTCGGCGCGCTGGGCACGGAACTCTTCCACCGCCTGCTGCACGCAGGCAAGATTCGTTGGGCCCGACCAGTCGCGGTACGGACCGGAATAGTCGGACATGACGCCGAGGCGGATGACGGGCGGTGTCCCCTGTGCCCGGGTGCCGCGGGGCACAAAGAGCGTGGCTCCGGCGGCGGCACTCGTACCGGCTAGCAATCCGCGGCGCGTGGTTGTCACGGTCATGGACGTTTCCTCCCCGCAAGATCATAGTTTGAGGCATGGAAGGCGAGTACGGCCGGGTTGGCAACCCTATCGCTGCTCGGCAAGCTCGCTCAATAGTCGGCGTTCAGCGGCAGCTGATGGCCCCTTTTAGAGTCCCTAACAGAACCGCCTGATCTGGCTGAGGCAGACGAGGGCGCAGCCGAGAGTGGTGACAGCGAGGCGGATGTCAGCGCGGCGCTCGTAGCGCACGGCCAGGCGGCGGAGGCGGGCGAGCCACGCCAGTGTGCGATCGACCACCTACCTGTGCCGCCCCAGGCGCTCGCTGCTGTCGATGCCGCACCTGGCGATGCGGGGCGTGATGCCCCGCGTACGGCACTCGCGCCGGCAGCGTCGGTGACCAGGTGCCGCTTCGTGCCCCGCTTGCCGCGATCCGCCGGGCTCGGGCCGATGCGCGCACCCCCCTTTTCGTCGGCACCGCGGCGCTGTCGAGCGCGGCGCGGCGCCAGTCGATCTCGCCCGCCTCCTGCAAGCGCTCCAGCAGCAGGCGACACAGGGCCGCCCAGACCCCAGCCACCTGCCAGTCGCGCAGCCGGCGCCAGCAGGACATCCCGGAGCCGCACCCCATCTCAGCCGGGAGCATCTCCCAGGGGATGCCGCTCTTCAGCACGAAGATGATCCCGGTCAGTGCCGCGCGGTCCGGGACCGGCGGTCTGCCGCCCTTCGGCTTCGGGCGTGCAGGCGGCAACAGCGGCGCGATCGCCGCCCAGAGGTCGTCGGGAACCAGGGCTCGGGCCATGCCCGCCTCAACGCGCCAAACCTGCTTTCGTTAGGCGGTCTAGAGATCTACGACAGAATCGGGTGCAACATAGGCCACGATGCAAAGAGACAAGCCTCGGCCGGCATTTCCTTGCCTCCCCGGCTCGCTGGGACCAAGCTTCAGGCACAACCAGAACAGACGGGAGGAACCGGCCCATGATCGAACGCCGCAAAGCAATGGGACTGGCGCTCGGGGCAACCCTGGTCAGGTCCGCTTCGGCGCAACCGGCGGCCACCGAGCGAAGGCCGGCGAGCTTCTATCAGAGCGTTGGTCCCGTGCTCACAACCTACAGACCGGATCCTGCGACAGCGACACTGACCCGGCTCTCCGAGGTCACGCTGCCGGCGAACGTGCAGTATGCTTGGCGGCATCCTGCCCTTCGTGTCCTCTACGTCGCCTCCAGCAATGGCGGTCCGGGCAGGCCGGGCGATCGCCACTTCATCAACGCGTTCAGCATCGATCCCGACAGCGGCTCGCTGAGCCCGCACGGCGAGGTCGCCCAGCTGCGGGCACGGCCGATCCACATCTCCGTGGATCGCGCCGGCGCCTTCGCCCTGGTCGCCTACAACAACCCGAGCGGCGTCACCGTCCATCGCCTCGCCGCCGATGGCACGCTGGGCGCGGAGGTGCAGTGGGTGACGGGGCCGGACGGCGGGATCTACGGCCACCAGGTCCTGGCGTCGCCGGACAACGGCACCGTCATCCTGGTGGCACGCGGCAATGACGCCGCCACCGACAAGCCCGAGGATCCCGGGGCACTCAAGGTCTTCGATTTCCGCAATGGCCGACTCACGCTGCGCCAGACCGTAGCTCCGGATGGCGGCCGTGCCTTCGGGCCGCGCCACATCGACTTCCATCCTACCCTGCCGCTCGTCTTCGTCTCCCTCGAACGGCAGAACAAGCTGCAGGTCTACGGTCTGCGGGACGGGGTCATGACGCCAGAGCCGATCTTCAGCGTCGACACGCTGCAGCAGCCGGGCGCCCTGCCTCCCGCACAGCTCGCCAGTACGCTCCATGTCCATCCGAACGGCCGGTATCTCTATCTGGGGAACCGAAGCGACGCGATGGGCGAGTACCAGGGCCAGCCCATCGCGATGGAAGGTGAGAACAGCATCGCCGTCTTCGAGCTCGACCCCGCGACGGGCCGCCCCACTCTGGTGCAGAGCGCCGATACGCGCGGCTTCCATCCGCGCACCTTCTCGCTCGATCCCTCCGCCCGAATGCTGGTGGCGGCCAACCTGGTCGGCCGCCGCGTGCGGGAGGGCGACGGCACGGTCCTGCGCCCTGCCAACCTCGCTATATTCAGGGTCGGCCCGGACGGACGGCTTGCGTTTGCGAACTCGATGCCGGTTGAGACAGGCGAGTTCCTGCAGTTCTGGAGCGGGATGGTTCCCCTCTGAGGAACCGGTACCGGCGGGACGACGCCGGTTGGCCGAGGGAAATCACTTCCCGGCCACCCGTGCCGTCATTCATTCGGCGGCTGCATGGGTCCAACCCGGCTGCCGCACGGCGCTGGCCAGCCCCGTCCGGTCAGCGCCCCGACCGGGCAGTCGCCAGTCCGCGCTCGTGCCAGTACCCTGGCCACAGTCGTATGCGTCCAGCCCGCGCTGCTCCACGGCGTCGGCACCCCGCGTTCGGTCAGCGCCCGGGCCACGGCGGCGTGCGAGACGATGCCCTGCCGCGGCTGGAAATAAAGCGCGAATAGCGTGGCACTGCATCGCTGACCCGATCCTTCCAGACCGTCAGGTGGTAGGCAGCGTGGAGCGATGCGACGAGCACGGAAGGCGCAGCAACGACGCTCGCCGCGCATGAGCCAGTCTGCGCAGAACGAGCCTCGGCTCTCGACTACCGAACTGCCGAATCAGCCGCCCATCTGGCGTTTGAGTTCGGTCCAACGATCGATGATCGGCATCAGCTTGTCCTTGCCCTCGGCGGGTAGGCTGAACACGACGCGGTCAACGCCGATCTCCTCGCAGTACTTCAGTCGGTCGATCTCCTCGGGGACACGGAAGATGGTGATCGGCAAGCTGGAGGGATCGCGTCCCGCCTCGGTTGCCATCTGGCGGAACTTGCCGATCAACACGCCAACGCCCTCCTTCTCCAACCGGTCGGCGCGAGGAATCCATCCGTCGCCATAGCGGATCGCCCGCCGGGCGGCGTAAGGGAAGGCGCCGCCCACGATGACGGGCGGATGGGGCTTCTGGTACGGCTTCGGCCACTGCTTCATCCTGTCGAAGTTCACGAAATCGCCGTGATACTCGGGTTCCTCCTGCGTCCAGATCGCCTTCATCGCCTCGATTCGCTCGCGCGCCAGCTTGTGGCGGGAGGCGAAGTCGGTGCCGTGGTTCTCGATCTCGTCCTGATTCCAGCCATTGCCGACGCCGAACAGGAAGCGGCCCGCCGACAGTTGGTCGATGGTGGAGACCATCTTGGCCGTGACGATCGGATCGCGCTGTGTGAGCAGGGCGATTCCGGTGCCGATCTTGAGGTTCGTCGTGACCGTCGCCGTGGCATTGAGCGCCAGAAACGGGTCCATGATGTCGTAGTACGGGCGGATCAGGGGGCCGCCGCCGGGATAAGGTGTCTTACGGGAGGATGGGATGTGAGTGTGTTCGGGCACCCAGAGGGATTCGAAGCCCCGCTCCTCCAGCGTCCGGCCGAGCTCGGCGGGCTGCATGGAGTAGGTCGTGAAGAACATGACGGCGCCGATCTTCAGCATTTGGCCTTTCCTCCGGTGTCGCGCGATTGTGCTGCAGGACCAGAGAGGGTCGTCAAGATGGGACGATGTCACCGGTGCACCGGCCGGTCGCTCAGATACCATTGGTAATCCGCAAAGAAGGCCTATCCGAGCCGAGATTCAGCGCCGTTGACGACCTCCGGCAGCCCAGCTTCCTGCATCCCGCTGGCCACCGCGCACCGCGCTGGGCTGGGCGACACGGCGTTGTAATCCGCGCACGGCCGCCTCCAGGGTTGGACACCGGGTGCTGCTGACGGTCATCACGGGCGGAGCACCTGTGCGGGATCCGATACCGCGCCGCGGCCTACGGCCCAACGTCCCGCCATTCAGCCGGCCAGGACCTACGGTGGCCCCCCCCCACCGTGCACCGTGCTGAATGGCACGCCGCTACTGTCCGAGCCGCCGTCCGGCTCGGGACTGCACGAGTTTGCAGCCGAGGAGCCGTGCGACTTGCCCAGCCTCGCCGCGGGGCGACGGCGCTGCTCGACATCACCGTCACCGGCGCGCACGTCGGCGACCCGGCTCAGGCCTCGCTTGCGACCAACGGCCGGTTCTTCGAACCGGACGCGACAGCCTGGAGCAACAACACCGCCTGGGGATGGTGCGCAATGTGTCGAATACGACCATCGACCTTGCAGCGGCGGCACTGTCGGTGCAGGTCACGACGCGTGATGTGTCGCAGCCCACTGCATCAACCATCATCCCCGAAGCGATAGCCGACACCCGGCTCCGTTCGAATCAGCCGTGCTGCAGTACCGAGCTTCTGCCGAAGGTGACCGATGTAGACGCGCAGGTACTGCGTGTCCTTCGCATGTGCAGGTCCCCACACCATCGTCAGCAGTTGCCGCTGCGTGACGACTCGGCCCTGGCCGCCGCGGACAAATGCCGCCAGCAGGTCCCACTCCCGAGGAGTCAGCTTCAACGGCTCTCCCTCCCCCACCCTGGCCACCCGTCGCCGCAGATCGACCTGCAGCGGCCCAACCTGAACGACGGCGTTCGATGCCTCAGGGGCGGCTGTTCCAGCCCGGCGCAGCGCCGCGCGAAGCCGCGCCAGCAACTCGCCAAGCGCGAAGGGCTTCTCGACATAGTCGTCTGCCCCGGCGTCGAGCGCTGCCACCTTCTCGTCCTCCCGATCGCGGGCTGAGAGGATCACAATGGGGGCCGGCGTGAACCCGCGCAGCTTCGGGATCGCGAGCTTGCCGTCCATGTCCGGCAGCCCGAGGTCGAGCAGCACGAGTGCGGGCGAGCGCTCCGCCGCAAGCCTCAAGCCCTCGACGGTCGTCTCTGCGCGGATCGGCACGTAACCGGCCGCCTCCAGCGCCGGCCCGAGGAAGCGGTGGATCTGCGGCTCGTCGTCCACGACGAGGATGCGCGGCGGCGGTGCCTGCTCGTTCATGCGCAGGGAAACCGCACGGTCACGCGCGTGCCGCGACCATCCTGCGTGGCCGGACTCTCCGCCGCGATGCGCCCGCCCATGGCCTGGACCAGGCCGCGGCAGATCGCCAGGCCCAGCCCGCTCCCGGCGGTCACCCGGTCCGTCCGCATGGCGCGGAAGAAGGGGTCGAAGACCCGGTGCAGGTCCTCGCGCGGGATGCCTGGCCCGTCGTCCTCGACGGCGATCGCGATCTCCGGACCCTCACGGCGGACACGTACCGCTGCGAACCCGGACGGCCCTGAGAACTTGAGCGCGTTGTCGAGCAGGTTCGAGACGATCTGGTCTAGGAGGGCAGGATCGAGCCGCGGCACCACCGGTCTGACCTGAAGATCGAGCGTGACCTCGCGACCCGCGGCCCGCCCGGCGCGTGCCGCCGCCGCCTCGACGACCTCGGCCAGGTCGACCGGCTCCCGCTTCGGCTCGATCTGCCGGTTCTCGATGCGCACGATGTCGAGGATGTTGGCGATCCAGCGGGACAGCCGCTCCGTCTCCTCCTCCGCCGCGGCCAGCAGGTCGGCGCGCGTCGCCTCCGACAAGGCCGGGCCGGGCGCGCGCAGCGTGCCGATGGCCCCACGGATGGAGGTGAGCGGCGTCTTCAGGTCGTGGCCGAGTGAGGTCAGCAGCGCGGTCCGCAGCGCCTCCGTCTCGGCGCGCGCCTCGCCGCGCGCACGCTCTTCCATCAGCTCGGCGCGCTCCAGCGCGATCGCCGCCTGGTCCAGCAGCGCGTCGAGCGCACGGTTGGCCTCGCCGTCGAGAGGCCTGCCTCCCTCGGGCGGCTGCAGACCGACCAGGCCGGCGAGGCCGTGTGCCGTGCGCATCGGCCGGAACTGCCAGGCGGCGGAGGGGAGCGTGTCGGTGCCGCGCCCCGCGGCGCGACAGTTCGCCACCGCCCAGCGCGCTGCGGCCATGGAGGCCTCGTCGGGCTCCGCTTCGATCGGCACGGAGGCGCGCAGTACGGGCTCCGGAGCCGTCTCCCCTGGCGCGGGCGGCAGCAGCAGCATGACGCAGGCGGAACCGCCGGCTATGCGCGAGGCCTCCTCGGCGATGGCCTGCACGAGATCCCCCCTGTCGCCCGGCGCTCCCAGCCTGCGGCTGAACTCGACCAGGCGCCGGAGGCTGAGCATCCGCGCTCGTGCCGCGCGCGCCGAGCGCCTGAGCCGACCCGTCGTGCCGGCGAGCAGCATCGCCACCGCCACGAAGGCGAGCAGCGCGACGACATCGGCACCGTCGCTAAGCTCCAAGGTGTAGCGTGGTTCGAGGAAGAAGAAGTTCCAGCACAGGAACCCGAGCAGCGCGCCAAGAGCCGCCTGCCAGGGCCCGATCGCGACCGCCAGCGCGACAACCACGGCGAGAAAGACCATGCCGAGCGTGTGCTCCGGCAGCACATCCTCGGCCAAGTAGCCGAGTGCAACCACCAACCCGATCGATGCGGGCACCGCCGCCCAGACCGCCCATGCCGGCATGTCCGGCAGCTCCCGACCGGGACGGACCGGCACAGCCGGATCGGGAACGAGGTGCAACGTGAAATCGGTTGCCTGGCGCAGGAGGATCGTCGAGAGCGTCCGCCCCGTAACGCGCCGCCACCAGCTCGGTCGCCCGCGCCCGATGACCAGATGAGTGGCGTTGCGTGCCCGCGCCTCCTTCAGGATGGCTGCCGGAAGGTCGGCGGCGACCACCGTCTCGGTCGTCGCCCCCAGGCGCTCAGCGAGCCGGAGCGGAGCCGCGGCGTCCCCGTCCCCCGCAGTCGGCTGCTCCACGTGCAGTGCCACGAGCGGCGCCTTGAGCGCGTCGGCGATGCGGCGTGCCTCCCTCACCGCGGTCTCGGCAGAGGGGTCAGAGCCGATAAGGACCATGACGCGGTCGCTGGCCGGCCACGGCCCGGCGATGGCGTTGGCGCGCATGTAGCCGGTGACGTCGGCGTCCACGCGCTCCGCCGTACGGCGCAGCGCCATCTCGCGCAGCGCGGCAAGGTTGCCTTCCCGGAAGAAGCCGCGCAGGGCGCGGCTGGCCTGGTCGGGCCGGTAGATCCGGCCCTGCCGCATCCGCTCGATCAGCTCGGCTGGCGGGATATCGATCAGCTCCACGGCATCGGCGTCCGCGAGCACCCGGTCCGGCACCGTCTCCGCCACGCGCACGCCGGTGATGCGGGCGACGGCTTCGGAGAGGCTCTCCAGGTGCTGGACGTTCATCGTGGTCCAGATTTCGACACCGGCTTCGCGGAGCTCCTCCACGTCCTGCCAGCGCTTGGGATGGCGACTGCCTGGCGCGTTGGTGTGGGCCAGCTCGTCGAGCAGCAGGATCTGCGGACGGCGGGCGAGCGCGGCATCCAGGTCGAATTCCTCGAGCATCTGGCCGCGATACTCGACGCGCGCTCGAGGCAATATCGGCAGGTCGGCGATCTGGGCCTGGGTCTCGGCGCGGCCGTGGGTCTCCACCAGGCCGACGACGACATCGGCCCCACCCAAGCGTCGGCGGCGGCCCTGGATGAGCATCTCGAAAGTCTTTCCGACCCCGGGCGCAGCGCCGAGGAACACCTTGAGCCGGCCGCGCGCCTCCTGCCTGGCAAGGGCCAGCAGGGTGTCAGGATCGGGGCGGGCGGGTTCGTCCGGCATGCAGAGGATCCTAGCAGATCGGATGCGCACCTTCGCGCCCGTGCCCGGCCTCGGTCGGCGGGCACGCATGGTCAAGCATCATCTCCGCCGCCCGGTAGCGCGCTGAGGATGAGGACAGCGGAGACAGTCGATTCGATCGACCTCGCCCGCCAACCAGGCCCATGCGACCGCCTCGCCGACCAGGCGCGACCCAAGCCTGATCACCGGCGAGCCGGACAGTGGCCAAGAAGCCGCCGATGAACCGGGAGATCATGATGACGGGCGGGCCGATGCGCACCAAGCGGAGGCACACCCGCCTGAGAAACGCAGACCTGCCCAGGTGCACCGGCCGATCGTGCTTGTGTCATGCCGCATGGCGATGCCGGCGCACATGGTGGCCGCTCCTCGTGGCCGGCCGCAGCCTGCCCAGATTTTTACACCGCCTTTATGCCGCACCCCCGGATTCCACATGGCGTCTTTATGCCACCCGCTCCTATCTCGACCGCGGACAAGCGTGTCCGCACGAGGATCTCCCATGCTCGATCTCTTCCTTCTCGCTCTCGGGCTCGGTGTCTTCGGCCTGATGGCCGCCTACGTTGCCGGCTGCGACCGCGTCTGACGGGCCCGCTGCCATGCTTGACCTCATCCTCGGCGGCGCTGTCGTCGCCGGTCTCTTCGCTTACCTGATCTGGGCACTGCTGAACCCCGAGGACCTTTGACATGAGCTGGACTGGCTGGGCGCAGATCACGCTCATCCTCGGCCTGATCGTCGTCGCCGCGGTGCCGCTCGGGCGCTACATCTTCGCCATAGCCGAGGGGCGCGTGCGGTTCCTCGACCAGGTCGAGCGCAGCCTATACGCAGCAGGCGGCGTAGACGCAGCGCGCGGAATGGGTTGGAAGGCCTACACGCTCGCGATGCTCGCCTCCAATGCGGTCGGCTTCGTTCTGCTCTATGCCATCCTGCGGCTGCAGGGCGTACTTCCGCTCAACCCGCAGGGCTACGCGGGCCTCTCGCCCTGGCTCGCCTTCAACACAGCGGTGAGCTTCACCACCAACACGAACTGGCAGGCTTATTCGGGCGAGGCGGCGCTGTCCTACTTCAGCCAGATGGCGGGGCTGACGACGCAGAACTTCCTCTCCGCCTCGACCGGCATCGTGTTGGCGCTCGCGCTCAGCCGCGCCTTCGCGGCGGGCGGCGTGAAGGATCTTGGCAACTACTGGGCGGACTTGGTCCGCATCACACTCTACGTCCTGCTGCCGCTGGCCATCATTGTCGGGCTCGCGCTGGTCGCGACTGGCGTGCCGCAGACGCTCTCGGCCTATCCGGTCGCGACGACGCTGGAGGGCGGACAGCAGACCATTGCGGTCGGGCCGGCGGCCTTCCAGGTCGCGATCAAGCAGCTTGGCAGCAACGGCGGCGGCTTCTTCGGCATCAACTCGGCGCATCCCTTCGAGAACCCGAATGTCTGGTCGAA
>Ga0182748_1004271_pt1 | contig 11480 bp, 10 predicted proteins | sample eDN3rd37CKraftOP_FD_128877 | JGI IMG/M metagenome (GOLD analysis project Ga0182748, IMG submission 128877) | Enriched Organic Plus compost microbial communities from Emeryville, California, USA - eDNA 3rd pass 37_C Kraft OP (version 2) (version 2) ...
CGTCGTGCGTCACGCGACGCGCCTCGCCCTCACGGCCGAGAACCCGCAGGGCCACGGCCTCGGACCGGACTCCCCCGGTCAGCCGATCCCCGAGCTCGGTCTGCGCCGCGCCCGCGCCGCGACTGCGGTCATGCTCGCCCTTCCCGGCTCGGCGTACCTCTACCAGGGCGAGGAGCTCGGGCTTCCCGAGGTCGTCGACATCCCCGGCGAGGCGCGTCAGGACCCGACCTGGTTCCGCACGAACGGCGACCGGTACGGACGGGACGGATGCCGCGTCCCGCTGCCCTGGGAGGCGGACGCCCCCGCCTACGGCTTCAGCCCGACGGGCGCCTCGTGGCTGCCCCAGCCGGGCGAGTGGGCGGTGCACGCGCGTGCCGTGCAGGTCGACGACCCCACCTCGACGCTGAACCTCTACCGCGTCCTCCTCGCCGAGCGCCGCGCGCGCGGCCTCGGCACCGGAACCCTCGAGTGGGCCGCGGAAGTGGCGGACGACGTCCTTTCATTCCACAATGGGAATGTGACGGTCGTCGCCAACCTGGGGACCGACGCCGTGCCGCTGCCGACCGGTGACGTGATCGTGGCGAGCAGCCCCCTCGCCGGGGATGTGCTGCCGCCCGACACGACCGTGTGGGTCGCGCGCGACTGAGCCGCACGGCCCCGGGGCCGCAGCACGAAGGAGGCGATGGAGCCGTGGTCAGCATCGATGAGGTCGCGCGCCTGGCCGGCGTGTCCACCGCCACGGTTTCCCGCGCCCTGAGCGGTCGCGGTCACGTCTCCACCGCGACCCGCGACCGGGTGCTCGCCGCCGCCGACAGCCTCGGCTACGTGGTGTCGGCCTCGGCGTCGAGCCTCGCGTCGGGGCGCACGCGCAACATCGGCGTCCTCGTCCCGTATCTCGACCGCTGGTTCTTCAGCACGGTGCTCGCGGGCGTCTCCGCGGCGCTCATGCGGCGCGGCTACGACATCACGCTGTACAGCCTGACGGCGGATCTCGCCGAGCGGCAGACGGTGTTCGAGACGTTCCTGCGCCGCCAGCGCGTGGACGGCGTGATCGCGATCTCGATCGAGCTCGGCGACGACGAGATGGAGCGGCTGAGCGAGCTCGACCTGCCCGTCATCGCGATCGGCGGACCGAACCCGCGCCTCACGACGCTCACCGTCGACGACGTCGCGGTGGCGCGCCTGGCCACCGAGCACCTCCTCGCGCTCGGGCACCGCGAGATCGCCCACATCGGGGCCAGCCCGGAGTTCGACATCGACTTCCACATCCCCACGCGGCGACGTCACGGGTTCGAGCAGGCGCTGGCGGATGCCGGCATCCCCGTGCATCCGTCGCTCTACGAGCCGGCCGACTTCACGATCGAGGGCGGCTTCCGCGCCGCCAAGCAGCTGCTCGGGCGCCCGGGCACCGTGCCCACGGCGATCTTCGCGGCGTCCGACGAGATGGCCATCGGAGCCGTCCTCGCGGCCCGGGAGCTCGGCTTCCGCGTCCCGGGGGACCTGTCGATCATCGGGATCGACGGGCACGAGCTGGGCGAGTTCTTCCGCCTCACCACCGTGGACCAGTTCCCCCGCGGGCAGGGCGAGCGTGCGGCCGAAGCGATCCTCGAGGAGCTCGATGAGCGCCCGGCGGACGAGCGCCCCGTGCACGGCCGTCTCCCGTTCGAGCTGGTCGTCCGCGGCACGACGGCGCGACTGGGCGGCTGAGCCGCGGAGCCACGGGGCGCCGGAGGCGCGGCGTTAGGCTCTCGTCCATGGCCCTCGATCTCGAATCGCTGTACATCGACCTGCACCGCCACCCCGAGCTCTCCTTCCAGGAGACCCGCACGGCGGGCGTCATCGCCTCGACCCTGACGGAGCTCGGCATCCCGTTCGAGGAGGGGGTCGGCAAGACCGGCGTGGTCGCGGTGCTGGAGAGCACGGCCCCGGACGACGGGCCCACGGTGTGGCTGCGCGCCGACATGGACGCGCTGCCGGTGCCGGAGCAGACCGGCCTCGAGTACGCGAGCACGGCGCGGGGCACCGACCCCGCCGGCAACGACGTCCCGGTCATGCACGCGTGTGGACACGACATGCACGTGACCGCCCTCCTCGGCGCCCTCGAGCAGCTCTCCGCGACGCGGGACGACTGGCGCGGCACCGTCGTGGCCGTCTTCCAGCCGGCCGAGGAGCACGGCGCCGGATCGAAGGCGATGATCGCGGACGGCATCCTCGACCGCTTCCCGAAGCCCGACGTCGTCCTCGGCCAGCACGTCACGCCGCTGCCCGCGGGTCTCATCGGCGTGCGCCCCGGGACGCAGATGGCCGCGTCCGACGGCCTCACCGTGACCCTCTTCGGCCGCGGAGGCCACGGGTCGCGCCCGCAGTCGACGATCGACCCCGTCGTCATGGCCGCCGCCACCGTCATGCGCCTGCAGACGATCGTCTCGCGCGAGGTCGACCCGCGCGACGTCGCGGTCGTGACGGTCGGGTCGATCCACGCGGGGCTGAAGAACAACATCATCCCCGCCGAGGCGAAGCTCGAGCTGAGCCTGCGCTACCCCGACGACGCCGCACGGGACCGCGTGCTCGCCAAGGTGGAGCGGATCGTGCGCGCCGAGGCCGACGCGTCCGGCGCCGAGCGCACGCCCGAGATCGTGACCGACCACACCCTCCCGCCCACGATCAACGACGCCGACGCCACGGCGCGGCTCGTCGCGGCGTTCGAGCGCTCGTTCGGCGACGGCTCGGTCATCGACCCCGGCATGTTCACCGGCAGCGAGGACGTGTCGTGGTTCGCCCGCGAGGCCGGCGTGCCCCTCGTGTTCTGGCTCTGGGGCGGCATCGACCCGGCCCTCTACGCGGATGCGCAGGCCCGCGGCACGGTCGAGCACGACATCCCGACCAACCACTCGCCGTTCTTCGCACCGGTCATCCACCCGACCATCGACCGCGGCGTCGAGGCCCTCGTGGTGGCCGCGCGCGAGTTCCTCGCCTGAGCCGGCGCGGCGTGCGCGCCGCGCGCCCGGCGCGGCGGGGCCTCCGCGCCCCCGCCCGACCGCATCCTCGACGCGCGAGATGCCGCCGCCCGGGCCGAGTGCACGACCTGCCGCCGACTGCACGACATAGACGCGCACGGATGCCGTCCACTCGACGCGAACTCGTGCACTCGCCGAGGAGGCGGAGGCACGTAGCCGCGCCGCGCACCCGCGCCGTGCGCCCCGCGCTGTTCCTCGTCCGACCGCGCCCCCTCGACGCGGGATGCCGCCGCCCGGCGCCGAGTGCACGGGTTGCCGCCGACTGCACGACATAGACGCGCACGGATGCCGTCCACTCGGCGCGAAGTCGTGCACTCGCCGAAGAGGCTGAGGCACGTGGCCGCCCCCGCGCCGCGCGCCCCACGCTGTTCCTCGCCCGAGCGCACCGCTCGACGCGGAGATGCTCCCGACCGGCGCGCCGAGAGCACGGCCTGCCGCCGACTGCACGACATATACGCGCACGGATGCCGTCCACTCGGCGCGAAGTCGTGCACTCGGCGAAGAGGCGGATGCACGTGCCCGCCCCCGCACCCGCGCCCGCCGCCCCGCGCACCCGCGCGCCGCCGCGCGGCGTCAGGCCGCGGCATCCTCCTTCGTCCGCTCGCGGGCGTCGACGAGGCGGCGGCCGGTGAGCAGGCCGGGGAGACCCCGCCCCTTCTGCGTCGCGAAGAACATCACCGCCGTGACGACGAGGAACACGAAGGCCAGGCCGTCCCACGGATCGGGGAGCAGGCCCAGGAGGAGGTAGCCGCCGATCCCGCCGGCGAACCGCAGCACACGGGCGATCGCCTCCGGCATCCGGCCTCCCGCATAGCGCAGCTGCACCGCGAGGTCGCCGATGCTGCGGCCGGTCGCGAGGATCACGACAAGCCAGATCGCGACGGGCACGAGCGTGCCGGCGAGATCCACGATGCGCGCCGACGCCTCGCCTTCGCCACGCCCGAGCACCCTGAGCGCGAGATCCACGGCGATGCCGGCCACCGCCCCGATGACGCCCGCCCCGATCGCATCGCACAGCATGACGAGGGCGCGGCGCCCCCGCGTGACCGGATCCGGCTCGTCCGCGTCGAGCGTCCGGCCCATCCCGCGGTGCTGCGCGGGGACGGCGAATGCGAGGAGCGATCCGAGCAGGGCGCCGGCGGTGTTCGTCATGAGGTCGACGACATCGAAGACGCGGTACGCGCACGAGTAGAGCCCCCAGACGCCGGTCAGCTGCGTCGTCTCGACGAAGAGGGACACCCCGAATCCGACGAGGGTCGCCACCAGCACGCCGCGGCCGGCGAGGACCCTGACGAAGAATCCCAGCGGCAGGAACAGCGCGACGTTGAGGACGAGCTGCAGCACGAGCGGATCCGTGAGCGTGTTGCCCGGGTTCGCGACAGCCCGCGCGATGTCGCGCACGAACGACAGCGGGTCGAGGTTCGGGGTCGTGCAGCGGATGCGGTCGGGGTCGGGCAGGGGCAGGAGCGTGTAGGTCCAGATCGCCCAGAAGTAGACGAGGGCTGCCGCCCACGCGACGAAGCGCCAGAAGCTCAGCCCACCCCGCCGCCGATAGCTGATCGCGACGAACGGCACGAACAGGACCACGCCGGCCAGCGCGCCGATGACGAGCGCGAGGACCCCCAGTTCGAACTGCAGCAGCACGCCGAGATTCTAGAGGCGACCGGCACGGCGCTCCGCCCCTCCCCGCCCCAGGCGCTTCCCGCTCCCGCCCCCGGGCGCGTTCCGCACCCTCCGCACGATCCGTCACGGCGACCCTGGGGGCGCCGGCCCCGCGTAGCCTGGAGGGATGACCTCCGTCGCCCTCGATCCCACGGCTCTCCAGGCGGACTTCCCCCTTCTCGCCCAGCGTGTCAACGACGCGCCGCTGGTCTATCTCGACTCGGCGGCCACGAGCCAGCGGCCGCAGGCGGTCATCGACGCCGAGATCGACTTCGTGACACGGACCAACTCGGCCGTCCATCGCGGCGCGCACACGCTCGCCGCCGAGGCGACCGAGCTGTTCGAGGACGCCCGGGCCGCCGTGGCATCCTTCGTCGGCGCGCAGCCCGAGCAGCTCGTCTGGACGAGCGGGGCGACCGCGGGGCTGAACCTCGTCGCGTATGCGATCGGGAACGCGAGCGCCGGGCGCGGCGCACCCGCGAGCGCCCGCGTGGCGCTGCGGCCGGGCGACGAGATCGTCGTGACCGAGGCCGAGCACCACGCCAACCTCATCCCGTGGCAGGAGCTCGCGCTGCGCACCGGCGCGGTCCTGCGCCACATCCCCGTGCACGACGACGGGGCGCTCGACCTCGACGCCGCGGCCGACATCATCGGCGAGCGCACGCGGATCGTCGCCTTCACGCACGTCTCGAACGTCCTGGGCATCGTCAACCCCGTCGAGGCGCTGGTCCGGCTGGCGCAGGATGCCGGGGCGCTGACCGTCCTGGACGCGTGCCAGTCCGCCCCCCACCTCCCGCTGGACCTCCCCGCCCTCGGCGTCGACCTCGCCGTCTTCTCCGGGCACAAGATGCTCGGCCCGAACGCGATCGGCGGTCTCTACGGCCGCAGCGACGTGCTCGAGGCGCTCCCGCCGTTCCTCCTCGGCGGCTCCATGATCACGACGGTGACGCTCGACGGCGCCGAGTACCTGCCGCCCCCGCAGCGCTTCGAGGCGGGGACCCAGCCGGTCTCGCAGGCGATCGCCCTCGCGGCCGCGGTGCGCTACCTCGACGCCGTCGGCATGGACGCCGTGCACGCGCACGAGCAGGAGCTCGAGCGGCGTCTGCGCGACGGGCTGCGCAGCATCCCCGGCATCCGTCTCCTCGGCGACGCCGACGCCGAGCGGGTCGCGCTCAGCGCGTTCGACGTCGAGGGTGTGCACGCCCACGACGCCGGGCAGTTCCTCGACGCCCGCGGGATCGCCGTGCGGGTCGGACACCACTGCGCGCAGCCGCTGCACCGCCGGTTCGGGGTGACGGCGACGGTGCGCGCCAGCGCCGCGCTCTACACGACCGCGGACGAGGTCGACGCGTTCCTCGACGCCGTCTCGGGCGTGCGCGGATTCTTCGGGGTGGGCGCATGAGCGGTCTCGAGTCGCTGTACCAGGAGCTGATCCTGGATCACTCCAAGCACCCGCACGGCAAGGGCCTGCGCGGCGACGACTCCGCCCCGACATCCCACCAGCGCAATCCCATCTGCGGCGACGAGATCACGCTGCGCGCGCGGGTCGAGGACGGCGTCGTGAAGGACGTCACGTGGGACGGTGCGGGATGCTCGATCTCGCAGGCGTCCGCGTCGATGCTCGCCGCGCTCATCGAGGAGGACGGCGGCATCCCGCGCGAGCAGGCCGCCTCGCTCATCGACGGCTTCCGCACCGCGCTGCGCTCGCGCGGCACCGTCGCCCTCGACGAGGAGACGTTCAGCGACGCGGCGGCCCTCTCCGGCGTCTCCAAGTACACCGCGCGGGTCAAGTGCGCGATGCTCCCGTGGGTCGCCCTGGAGGACGTGCTCAGCCGGTCGTGACCTCGGCTGTGCTCAGCCGGTCGTGACCTCGGCCCGGGCGCGGCGGCGGCCCAGCTGTCGCTCGATGAGGACGGCGAGCCACGCGCCGCCCACGCCGAAAACGACCACCATTCCCTCGGTGACGAGCGTGTACGACCCGGAGGTCACGTTGGCGTTGACGAGCGCCTGGCTCACGAAGGGGGGCACGAGCGCGAGCAGCAGCACGACGAACGTGAGCGGATGCCGCCCGCGCACGAGCAGCCAGCCGCCCAGGCTCACGATGAGGGTGATGAAGCCCTGGTTGAGGACGAACGTCCACAGCCAGACCGGATCGGTGATGTTGCCGATGCCGCGCTCGATGCCCACCGTCGCCCACAGCAGCAGCACCACGCACGCCAGCGTCACAGCGCCGATCCGGCGTGCGGGACTGCCGGGCATGATCGAGAACGACGCGATGAACAGGCCGAGGATGAGGATGAACTCGACGAGGTCGACGAGCGGGACATCCGTGCCCAGGGCGCCCGCGTAGTTCGACGCCTGGATGAACGCGTCGAAGCTCGTCGCGATGCACAGGTAGCCCGCGAACAGCGTGCCCACGAGAGCCGCCCCGTAGCGCGCGCCACGGTCGAATCGCAGCGGTTCGGTCATGGGATCGACCCTAGCGTCGCGGGCGGGTGCGCCCGTGCAGAGCCGATAGACTTGCCGCACCTTCACGTGCGATTCCAGAGGGGGACGACGCGCAGTGGAACGGCCCGGGGACGACGCATCGAGCGACGATCAGCGCTCGACGTCGCGGCGCGACTTCCTCAAGCGCGCGGGGCTGGGCGCGGCGGGCCTCGCGATCGGCGGCGCAGCGGGCGCGGCGGTCACCGCGGCGGCGACGGCGCATCCGCCCGAGTTCGCCCCGCTCCCGAAGCGCGCGACGCCCGGGTTCGACCACGTCGTCGTGGTCATGTTCGAGAACCGCAGCTTCGACAACCTGCTCGGGCACCTCTACGGCGCGCACGAGAAGTCGCAGGAGGAGTTCGACGGCATCCCCCAGGGCGACTACTTCAACCTCGGGCCGGACGGCGAGCGCATCCCCGCGCACATCTACAGCGGTCCGACCGACAAGATCATGCAGTCGCCGCAGCCGGACCCCGGCGAGCACTACCCGCACGTCAACACGCAGCTGTTCGGCACCGTCGATCCGCCGGGCAACGTGGACATCCGCGCGAACGGACTGCAGCCGCCGTTCAACACGCCGCCCGTCGGCGCCGTGCCCGACAACTCCGGCTTCGTCGAGGACTACATCATCAACTTCCGGCTCGAGAAGGGCCGGATGCCGACGCCCGAGGAGTATCGGGTCATCATGGGCGGGTTCAGCCCGGCGATGATGCCGGTCGTCTCGACGCTCGCGCGCGAGTTCGGGGTGTACGACCGCTGGTTCGCGGGGGTGCCGTCGCAGACGTTCTGCAACCGCATGTTCTTCCACGCGTCGACGTCGAACGGGTTCGTCACCAACCACGGCGGTGACGGCTACTACAAGTGGATCAACGGCCCGGCCGCCGCCACGATCTTCAACCGCCTCGAGGAGGCCGGCATCTCGTGGCGCGTCTACTACGACGCGTCGCAGCTGGTGTCGCTCACCGGGATGCTGCATGCGCCGGTGCTCCAGCAGTACTGGAAGTCCAACTTCCGCGTCATGGAGCAGTTCTACTGGGACGTCGAGCACGGCAACCTGCCCGCGTACGCCTTCATCGAGCCGCGCATGACGTTCAACCACAACGACATGCACCCGCCGTGGGGCGAGCACGTGCGCGAGTCGAACCTCCAGCTCGACGACGGCACGAAGGTCGAGGTCTACAACAGCGCACTGTCGGACGTGCGCGCCGGCGACGCCCTCGTGCAGGACATCTACGACGCGATCCGCACGAGCCGCACGACGCGCGGCTCCAACGCGATGAACACGGCGCTCGTGATCACCTTCGACGAGCACGGCGGCACGTACGACCACGTGCCGCCGCCCTCCGTGATCCCGCCCGACCGGAGCGGACCGGGCGAGATGGGCTTCATGTTCGACCGCCTGGGCGTACGGGTGCCGGCCATCGTGGTGAGCGCCTACACGGCCCGCAACACCGTCATCCACGACGAGATGCACCACGGCTCGGTCATCAACACGCTGTGCCGCCAGCACGGCCTGCGGCCGCTCACGTTCCGCGACCAGAGCGCGAACCCCATCTTCAACGCGATCAACCTCACGGATCCGCGCCAGCCGTACACGTGGCCGCAGCCGACCGCGCTGTACGTCCCCGCGAACCCCGAGGAGTCGGATGCCTCGGCGGCCGCGTCGAAGCACAAGCACCGTCCGCTCACGGCGCCCGCGCGCGGGCTCATGGGACTCCTGCTCGCGCGGTTCAGCCCCGGCGTCAAGGCGCCGGAGACGTACGGCGAGGCGTACGACGCGATCGTGAACTACGGCGCGGGGCTGTTCGGCACGTACGACTCGTAGTCCCGCGGACGGACTGGCGACGCGAACGGGGCGCACCGAACAGGTCGGCACGCCCCGGCATCCGCTGTCCGGACGGGACTCAGCGCGGCTGGGCCGCGAGCAGGCCGTCCAGGCGCTGGTAGCTCGTCTCCATGCCCTCGGTCATGCCGGTCGCGAGGACCGCGTCGCGCGTCTGCGCGTCGGGGTACTCGGTGAGCAGGGTGATGAGGGTGGCCCCGTCCTCCTCGTAGAGGCTCAGGTCGTTGAGCGTCGAGGGGTAGTCGGTGTCGGTCATGTGCTCGGTCTGGACGAGCCGCTTCGGCGCCTCGACGAGCAGCGTCTCGCCGTCGAATCCGAACGCCTGTCCCTCCGCGCCGTCGACCGGCTCCCAGCCGAAGCGGTACGTGGCCCCGACGGCGGGGGCGATCTCGCACACCGTCATGCGCCAGCCCTCGGGCCCGAGCATCCACTGGCGAAGCAGCTCGGGCTCGGTGTGGGCGCGCCACACGAGATCCTGCGGTCCGTCGATGAGGCGCGTGATCCGCACGTGCGTGTCGTCGAGGATCTCGGTCCGCGTGCCCTTGCCGTCCGCGTAGGCGCGCAGTCCCGCCAGCACGGCGTCGAGCTGGTTCATGGCCATCTTCGACCCCTCGAGGGCGCCCATCGCGACGACCTGCTCCAGCGCCTCCGCCGAGGTGAAGTGCGTCGTGTTGCTCAGGCGCGAGCCCCCGGGCGTGTCCTCGAACGAGAACACCATGCGCATCGAGGGGAAGCCCTCCATCGGCGTCCCGTCCGCCTCGGCGAACGCGTCGAGGACCTCGAAGCGGCGCGGTGCGTCGATCGCGAGGAACTCCCATGTCCCTGTCGACGGCTCCCCCTGCGGGCTGGTCATGCGGTACAGCGCCCGCCCGCCGACCGTGAAGTCGAACTCGACGAAGGTCGCGGGATACCCCGGAGGTCCCCAGAACCGTTCGAGCTGCCGCGGGTCGGTGAACACCGACCACAGCCGCTCGACGGGCGCCGCGAAGTCCGCGACGAGGCTCATCGTGAGGTTCTCCGGATCGGTGTTCACAGCGGTGACGGGCATGTCAGTCTCCTTGATGGGGGTCGGGTCCGGCAGGTTCGGCCAGCAGGGCGTCCAGCCGGTCGATGCGGGCGCGCCACAGATCTTCGTAGCGTGCCAGCAGCGCGCGGGCTCGCGCGATCATCGCCGGATCCGCCCGGACGAGTCGCTCGCGCCCCTCTGCGCGCTTGATGATGAGCTGAGCCTCCTCGAGCACGGCCACGTGCTTCTGGACGGCAGCGAACGACATGTCGTACGCGCGGGCCAGGGCCGAGATCGACTGCTCCTGCTCGATCGTGCGGCGCAGGATGTCGCGGCGCGTCGCCGCGGCGAGCGCATGGAACAGGCGATCTGTCTGGTCATCGGTCAGCTCAGTTTCTACAACCATTTGGTTGTACGTTAGCCCTGGGGGACGGCGCCGTCAAGGGGTTCCGCGCAAACTAGGATGGAAGGCGTCCGGCGCCCCTCGATTCCTGGAGTTCTGCCGCGTGACCACCCCTAACGCAGACACCGTCTCGCACGCCGTCGCCACCCCCGACAAGGAGCAGCCGTACGCGGCTCTCGGGCTCAAGGACGACGAGTATCAGCGCATCCGCGAGATCCTCGGCCGCCGCCCCACGTCGGGCGAGCTGGCGATGTACTCGGTCATGTGGTCCGAGCACTGCTCGTACAAGTCGTCGAAGATCTACCTCCGCCAGTTCGGCAAGAAGGTCACCGACGAGATGACCGAGCGCCTCATGGTCGGGATGGGCCAGAACGCCGGCGTCGTCGACGTGGGCGAGGGCTGGGCGGTGACCTTCAAGGTCGAGTCGCACAACCACCCCAGCTACATCGAGCCGTTCCAGGGCGCCGCGACCGGCGTGGGCGGCATCGTGCGCGACATCATCTCGATGGGCGCGCGTCCGGTCGCCGTCATGGACCAGCTCCGCTTCGGCGCCATCGACCACCCCGACACGGCCCGCGTCGTGCACGGCGTCGTGTCCGGCATCTCGTTCTACGGCAACTGCCTCGGCCTGCCGAACATCGGCGGCGAGACGGTGTTCGACCCGGTGTACCAGGGCAACCCGCTCGTCAACGCCCTCGCGGTCGGCGTCCTCCGCCACGAGGACCTCAAGCTCGCGAACGCGTCGGGCGCCGGCAACAAGGTCGTGCTCTTCGGCGCCCGCACCGGCGGCGACGGCATCGGCGGAGCCAGCATCCTCGCCTCCGACACGTTCGCCGACGGCGGCCCGACCAAGCGCCCCGCGGTGCAGGTCGGCGACCCGTTCGCCGAGAAGGTCCTCATCGAGTGCTGCCTCGAGCTGTACCGCGACGGGCTCGTCGAGGCGATCCAGGATCTCGGCGCCGCGGGCATCTCGTGCGCCACGAGCGAGCTCGCCGCCAACGGCGGTTCGGGCATGCGCGTCGACCTCGAGAAGGTGCTGCTGCGCGACCCCACGCTCACGCC
>Ga0182748_1004273_pt1 | contig 11478 bp, 13 predicted proteins | sample eDN3rd37CKraftOP_FD_128877 | JGI IMG/M metagenome (GOLD analysis project Ga0182748, IMG submission 128877) | Enriched Organic Plus compost microbial communities from Emeryville, California, USA - eDNA 3rd pass 37_C Kraft OP (version 2) (version 2) ...
CTGGTTCATTGGCAATCAGGCTAAGACGAGCAGACATACCATTCATCGCATATATCTGCGTTCCGAGACTCGGTATCCAGAATGTGCTCATTGGTGCATCGGCCGTCACTTCAAAATTAATCGGTATACCGACAGGTATTTTGAGTACATTGATCGATGCAACTTCTTGCTCCGGATAGAGGAATAGCCACTTCCACTGCATAGCAATCACTTGGATCTTGATCGGCTTCTCATTTGATGCAAGCGGTTTATATGGATCCAGCTGATGAGTACTGATCCACGTGACAATGCTAAGGATAGCGATAATCAAAATTGGAATACCCCACCACAGTGTTTCAATCCATATATTATGACTAGCATCTGGCGTATATTTCGCCCGCTTGTTGTTTTCGCGATAGCGCCAAGCAAATACAGCAAGCATCGTAAATACGGGTATGACTACAAATGCGCTCAGAGACAACGTAAACCAGAAAAGATCCCGTTCTGCTTCGGCAACTGCACCTTTTGGATTCAACACGGAAACATCGGCGTCTTGCATCGAAATTACCGCTATCACAATCGATGCGACGACAATTAGAGCTAGTCCGCCTGCAGCGAACCAAGGAAAAATCGACTTTACCCTCCCCTTCCTTGTCATGCTTATGTTTCAATCATAGCACATTTTTTGCACGGGTGTATAATAATGGCTATCATGAGAAAATTATCTACGAGAAGAAGGTTTTTGGAGAGAAAAACTCTCCAAACCACACCGCCCTCGCAAGAACGAGTAAAGATAGTTCTAGATCCAACCGGCCGACCACCTATAACTGTCGAATCGATTGAGCAGGTAAAAACATGGCTTGATCATGAGTCGCGCGATGTACGCGATGTTGTCCGATCTATCGGCGGTGCCGTTATCAGCAGTTCATTTATGGATTCGACCTTGAGAGCATACGTACCCTACGAAAACAGTGATGCTCACATTGAAACCATTCGTGCAGTCCCAAATGTCAAAGACGCATATAAAGACCCCTTGTTCCGTTACGATGATGAAGGCTGGTATTAATTAGTTCCGTTACGCGCGGAGCTCATTTTTTTGAAACCAATCTTTAAACATACATATTCTGCATATACAATAATCGTATGTATATTTCCGTTGACATGGGTGGTACGAATACCCGGGTAGCGGGCGCAATCGACCTAGATACTCTTTATATGATTCACGAACCAATAAAGCACCGAAACTCCGGTGATTACGAAAAGGATCTAGATTTCATCATTGAATCAGCCAAAAAGATTGCGGGACACCATGCTATAAAAGCTATCGGCATTGGCACTCCTGGAACGCCAAATTATGATCGAACACGAATCGCTTCCGCAGTTAATCTGCCACACTGGAACAATAAACCGCTCGTCGAACCAATTCGCGATGCACTTGATTGCGATGTAATTTACGGCAATGATGGCGAAGCCGGGGCATTGGGATATGCCTACTATGACGCCAAAGATGATATCGATTTTCACTATCTCATCTGGGGAACGGGGATTGGCGGTGCTTCAATAGAATATGATATGCATGGCGAGGTCGCTCGCATTGGTAAACTGCATTGGGAATCACATTTCAAAGACTGGGAATCAGCCTGCAGTGGCGGCTCATTAACGAAAAAATTCGGAGCACCCGAAACATACTCGAATGATCAATGGCGAAAAATCCTGCGTGAATTCGGCAGATATCTCATCCGCTATGTTGAAACCTATGATCCATCTTCGATTATATTTGGCGGAGGCTTAGCTACGAAGCACGCTAAGGATTTGCAAGAACTTGGTACATCTGCCGGCATCGATATAACGATCCATCGCAACAGCATCCATGGCGGCTTTGGCCTCATTCGTTATCAGCAAACAATTGGCCTGCCACCGATTGACGCAGCTGATATCGAAAGCTAGCTCGAAGCATGGATTTCCGGTTTATGATCTTTTTGTGATGTTTTGTTCTTGAGCGTTCTCGCCAAACGGCGCCGAGTCCGTTGTCGCTGCCGGATACTCTGCCATACGGACTGTGCTCTGCGGATATTCTGACGTGTCGTGTAACCAATTTTTGACATTTCGGATCTCATACGTGCCACCTCCTTTATCTTTCCAGTTTCATGGTAAGCAACCTGTCTGAATTTGGACTGAACATAGATTTTTATCAATGCACAGGTTCAGCTCTATTTAATTGGTATAAACAAAAATAAGAACATAGCAGCTTCTCAAGCAAAGCAGCTGCTCGTTCATAAAGGAAGGATGTGATGAAGTATGGCAATGCAGTTCTCTCCGCTCTACCATGTGCTCAATCTAAATGAAATGCACGGTGGTCGATCGATGTTCGCCTGAATGATGTGGAACTTGCGCGGTGTTTCCCTTGTGAAGCTGACAACCCCTCACACTCGCAGCTACACAAGAGCGGCAGTTTCGATCACATGCAAGATATTCATAACCACCCCGCAAACCTCGCGTTCAACCAAAGTTTGATTATCGAAGATGTGCGTCGCGCACTCATGAGTTCATCGCTTCATGGCGAAACATTCATGCATTCAAACCCATTCGAGTTTTCTGATCTAGCATTTATTAATTATCGGTTATTCGATACTTATCTAGAATCGGATTCTCGGATTTTGTATACGCATCGCGTCCTGGCCTGACCCTGCAACCGCCCCGGCCATATGTCGAGCTCAAAAAGCTCCCACATGGCCGGGGTTGTGTTTTGAAGGTATTTTCTTAGACGACCGTGGCGCCAAGTTCGTTGCACACTACAGACGAAACCTGATCCATGAATGCGGAAACTTCATCACCCGTCAGCGTGCGATCGTGAGATGTAAATCGAACGCGAAATGTTACATTTTTTGTATCGCTATCTTCTGGCCGATAAATTCCGAGCGGACTTACCGTTGTCTCCAGTTCTAGTGAATCAAGTGCCCCAAGCATGGCTTTCATCATTTCAGCATACTGGCGATCGTGAGAAACTTTGAATGTTACATCACGTTCGGCGCTAGGGAATCTACTTAATGGACGGTATGTTTCTTGGGCGTCTTTTACTAGCTCGGCCAGCGTATCAAAGCTCAGTTCAAATCCTGCAGCATCATCTGGGAGTTTAAAATTACGTCGAATAAGCGCTCGGTATTCACCAACTGCACCGACAATCTTGCCATTTACACGTATCAAAGCTCCTCGTCGCGGTTCAAACAGTTTACCTTTTTCAATCGGCACATATTCAAACAAAAGTCCGAGGCTACTCGCAAGAAACTCCGTCAAGGCCTTCGCTTGGTAGAAGCCGCCTGTCGAAAGCGCCAGTGACACGTACTCTTGTTCCAGAGGCACTCCCTGATGATCAAGACCTGCTGCTTTGCGATGTCCTTTGCCAATTTCAAAGATAGCAAAAATATCGTAACCTGCCTTGATATTCATATGCACCTTATCCAGCAGACTTGGCAGCACCGTCCTACGGAAATAGTGTAGATCTGGACTAAGTGCATTTGACAACTGATATGCATCATCGGCGTCCTGACCGGCGCGATCTAAAATATTTTTATGTACAAAACTATAGGTCAATACTTCATTTGCGCCAGCTCTTCTTAACGCTTCACGAATTTGCGTTTTGAGTGTCAGTCGTGTATTCACTGGCGCCGGTTTTAATGTTCGGCGAGGTAGCTCCAATGGTAATTTATCAAATCCATACAGGCGACCAACCTCTTCAACTATATCTTCAGGAATTTCGATATCGGTTCTCCAAAACGGCGCAGTGTAACTTTCGCCATCGCATACGAATTCGACATTCTTTAGCAATGACTGAATATCATCATGCGTGAGTTTCAGCCCCAATCTATCGTTGATAAATTCATCGCTTACCAGTAGATTCGAATGAACTGTGTCTTCACTAAAGGTGCGTAGGTTTTTGTCGTCTATAACATTGCTTGCCAATTCGCCGCCAGCCACCTCGATTACCATCTCCAACATATCCAGCAAGACACGATTATTTTGAAGTGGTGACTGGCCTTTTGTGAACCGTGTAACGGCATCGGTAAATAAACCATGATTCATACTGGTGCGGCGCAATGTATACATATCAAAATTCGCACACTCTAGAATTAGATTTCTCGTTTCATCCGACACTTCAGTCTCGCTACCACCCATGACGCCACCGAGACCTATCGGTTTTTCACCATCCGTAATAACAATGTCCGTCGATTCAAGCTCTTCAACCCTTCCGTTGAGTAATGCGATCGTTTCGCCTTCTTTTGCCAAGCGTATACCCAACGTACCAGTTGCAACCTTGTCATAGTCATACGCATGCACCGGTTGTGCAGTATGCAACATAATATAGTTCGTTACATCGACAACGTTGTTTATCGGTTTGCCGCCCAATCGCACCAATTCGCAACGTAACCATAACGGACTCGGCCGTACAGTAACATCTTTAATAGCAACCGCCATGAAGCGCTGGACTTTATCAGGAATATCGTTGATAATCTTGAGCTCCAAGCCGCTGCCATCTGCAAATCTTGGCATATCTTTATATTTATGAGGACTTGTGAACGATTTTCCAAATATGCCAGCTATCTCTCGTGCGACGCCCAACTGACCGAAACAATCAGGCCGATGCGTAAACATCTTGTTTTCAATATCGATAATCGTGTCATCTAGACCGTACACCTTAGCAAAGTCAGCGCCCGGCTTGATTTCTTCATCGCTTGGCTTCCACTCACTTGGATCAATTTCCAAAATACCATTATGATCATCACCGAGCGCCAGTTCACGCGGACTGGCAAGCATACCATTACTCATTACGCCACGCAATTTGCGTGCGCCTAGCACAAACGGTTCGTCGTCATCAAATGTCGCAGGCACAGTTGCTCCTGGAGGCAACCAGACTGCTAGCATATCAGCATACACATTCGGCGCACCGCAAACGACCTGAATCAGCCCATCCTGATCTCGCTCGACATCTTGTACGGCGCCGTCGTCGTCAATCTTTGTAATATTCAGATGATCTGACCCTTCCAGTGGCATGCACTCGACAACACGCACAATTGTTGCACCCTTGTATTTTGCTCCCAGGTCGATGATCTCTTCGACACCGCCAAGTTGACGATTGATTTTTTCTACCAGCTCATCGATGGCCGGTAGCTCGAAATCTATATATCGTTTGATGGTATTTAGACTAACTTTCATATTAGAACTGCCTCAAGAAATCTAACTTCGCCGATTCGAAATGTCGAATATCTTCGATTCCGCGCTTCATCATAATCAGGCGTTCGACACCGCCGCCCCAAGCAAAGCCCGTGTAAATAGTCGGATCGATACCAGCCATCTTTAGTACGTTCGGATGAATCATGCCGCATCCAAGTAGCTCGATCCAGCCAGCATACGAACAAACACTGCAGCCCTCTCCTTCACAAAAAGGACAACTGAGCGAAAACTCGAATGACGGCTCAGTAAAAGGAAAATAAAACGGATTAACCCGAACTTCGAGTGATTTTTGATAGTAACTCTCCAAAAACGTTTTGAGTGTTGCAACCAACATGCCAACATGCACGCCTTTATCGACATAGATGCCTTCTTGTTGATAAAACGTATGCTCATGGCGCGGATCCAAATCCTCATTACGAAACACACGATCGATTGCAACCGCTGCGATTGGTTCGCCCTCATCTAATAACGGCTTTAATTCTCGCAATATGCGATTTTGCATCGTACTGGTATGTGCCGGTGCGATATATCGCTCACCATTTTCATCAGTCTCATTAGTAAGGAATGTATCATAATCGTCACGCGCCGGATGTCCCGCTGGAAAATTGAGCGACTCAAACATATGGTATTGATCATCGATTTCACGTGATTCAAACACCTGAAATCCCATGCGCTGCAATATATCGCTCATTGTACGAATTTCCTGCGTAATAGGGTGTAGCGTGCCTTTTTCTGTCGGCAAGAGTGATGGCGCCTTGCTATTCACATCAAACGGTGCTGTGACATCTATTGGCGTTACGGCTTGATCCAATAGCTCAGCCTCGCGCTGTTCAATAGCCGTCTGCAATGCTTGTTTCAGTTCGTTCAGCGCTCGACCTGCATCCGCTCTTTGTTCAGGCGGAAGATTTTTCAGTTCATCAGCAAGAGCACGTAGTTCTGGTGCGCGCAATACCTCACGTGGCTGCTGGCTCTCATTGATACGCGCCAGCAATTCACTCTTTACCGTATCCGTATCTGCCATTGTTAAAAATTATAGAGTACTTTGCGGTCGATTGCCAGAAGAAATAACATACCACACAAGCGCCGCAACACCGACAACAACAACCAGAATCCAAAACCATGCCAGACTAGTCGTATGCTTGGTGTCTTTAATATACTCCGAATCCTCAACACCATCGGGCAAGTCGACAGTTTCACGATTTTTTTTCTTCGCTTTTTCCGTCAGCTCGGCTGCTATACGTTTTTGCAGCTCCGTACGGTTTTCGTCCCGTTTTACTATGATTCCCATAAGAAATATTATACGCGCAATGCATTCCTGTGGAAATGTTATGCTTGCAAAAATTTCGTGACACGATGAACGGTTATGGTATACTAATGCCATAATTTCTTATTAAGGAGGGAGATGTTCATGGCTACCAGAAAAGCCGGCTCGGCTGCCAAAAAGACCACCCGGTCAAAAAGCCAATCCACTAAAACAACCGTAACGACTGCGAAATCCGTATCTGCGAAGGTTTCGAAGCCAAAACTCGACCTGCGAAACAACGATATTGCAACTTCGTTTATCGGCGAGTTCATTGGTGTATTCGTCTTGGTTAGCGTATATCTCATTACCAAGGGCGAGGCGCTTTGGATGGGCTTCACCTTAATCGCAGTAGTGCTGCTTGTCGGTACTCTGTCAGGTTCGCACCTTAACCCGCTCGTCACTATCGGCGCTTGGGTAACTCGTAGAATGGATCATCTGCGAACTGTTGTGTATCTTGTCGCACAGTTCTTGGGCGCAAGCGCAGCATTCGTACTACTGTCAACCTACATGAACGCCATACCGCCTGAGGGTACTGGTCTCGTTCAGCCAGTTCGCGAGGTCTTCAAACTCGTACCTCTTAGCGAAGCTAACCAATGGTTCATCTTCGGTGCTGAAGTACTTGGCGCTACATTGTTCGCATTCGCTTTTGCAAGCGTCTACAAAGCATCTGTCGATCGCGTTACCCGCGCGTTGACAATCGGCTTCGGTTGGTTGGCCATCGTACTTGTTGTTGGCGTCTTGGCTGGTTATGTCGGTGGTCAAGTTGCTCTCAACCCGGCTGCCGCTTTTGCAGCTTCAGCTGTCGATTGGACTAATATCAACTGGTCAGGCGTTGTTGTCTACCTTGGCGCTCCACTTGTCGGTGGCGTACTTGGTTTTGCATTGCGCGACCTGGTCGAAGCAAAGTAGTTTTGCTCATCAACGAAATAAACCCCGCTTGATTTGGCGGGGTTTATTTAATGGCAAACACATTTTAATCATTATCGATCGATGGCTTATCTAGCAATAGCGGCTCTATGGATGAATTGGTATCTGCAATCTTGACGATATCACGATCAATCTTTCCAAGTTCTTTGTATGTTTTGTTATAGTTGCTGACAGTCGCGCCAAGACTGTTACCCAATTTGATCATATACTCGTTGTGTGCAATCAAATGCTTTTGCAACTGTTCGATGTTCTTGCGAATTTTCTCCGTATCTTTGTGAATTTCAATAGAGCGGAGCCCTTGGGCAATCGTTTGCAACATTGCGGATAACGTTGTCGGGCCGACAATCGTCACCTTCTTTTCTGCCGCATATTGCAACAGGTTGCGGCCATTGAGACCGACTTTTTCGGTCAGAATGTCATAGTAAATCGTTTCAGACGGTATAAACATCAACGCTTGATCAAGCGTACCCTTGCCAGGTTTGATGTACTTCGATGTCTCGTCGATTCTACCTTTGATATCATTCTTGAATGCCTTTTCCAAAGCTTCTTTTTCGGCGCCTTTTGCCTCGATCATTCGATTATAATTTTCGAGGCTAAACTTGCTATCGAGTGGAAGCAATTTATCCTCGTAGCGAACAACTGCATCGACTACCAAACCTTCTCCCAACTTGTATTGCAACGCAAATGCGCCGGGTGGCAGTGTGTTTTTGAGAATCTGCTCCAAATAATATTCACCGATGACACCTCGCTGTTTTGGATTTTGCAGCACATTCTGTAGTGTCTTGAGTTCGGCCGCTACATCGACAACACGCTGATTCGTTTCATCTAACTTAGTGAGCCGCTGTGTAACATCAGCGATCAGTTTTGCGCTCTCGCTTAGCTGCTTTTGCACCGATTGCCGAACTGAATCATTATTGCGCTCCAACTTATCATTGACGCTTTCTTGAAGTTTCATGATTGTTCGGTTCAACTCCGTGACATCAGCCTTGATCAGATCAACCGAGCTATTATGCTGCACTTCACGAAGTCTCGAAAGAAGTTGCAATACAATACCGGCAAATATTATTACTATTACTATCAAAACAAATATAAGCACTGTCGTATCCATGGACTTCATTATACTCCGTATCACCTCGTTTGCAGTGAAATACGCTACAGTGCTGATAGAAAACGCAGCAATGCTATAACTGGTACTATCACAAGCAGAACAATCGCAAAAGAGCGTGGCCTGACTAGCCATGTGAAGAGTGTATAAAGAAGCGCGTACAATAAGCAGTACCAGGCAATGCTTTCAAACCACAAAAGCCCCGTCGTCCACAGAGCGATAGGCCATAGACAGATCACGGCAGCGACTACGATAATAATCGGACGATAAACACCAAGCTTAACGAGTCCGAGTAGCCCGACAATTGCCGCAAATAACGTCCCTATCGTGCCAGCAAGCTCGCCACGAGTCGCGCATGCTCCATCGCTCGATGCACCGCAAAACAGCGGCGCTAGCAAAACTTCACTGATAAAAGCAGTGATACCCCATGTCAAAATCCCGACACCAAACCCGAGCACAGCAACTTGCGCAAGTTGCTGCGGTTGTAGTTCAATTAGACCTCCCCACCGAGATGCTGATTCAGTCGAATCGCCGGGTGTCATTTTATCTCCTTGTTTTTATTTTAGCACTGCCTTAAAAAAAGTGAAACCTTCGACCCCTGTAACTAGCTAGATTTTTTCGAACGTTTCATGTGCGCTGGGTTTGTGAAATACCAAAGCGAACCTATACAGGCGGCAAATATACCACCCACAACATCTAGTGGCGTGTGCACCAACGCCAATACCCGACCAACACAAACCAACGCAACCAGTACTATCAACACAATAGCCGTCGGTCTATGTTTCGTTTCAAACCACACTGCCAGCAGTATAGCCATCACAAACAAGGCATGATCCGACGGAAATCCAGGATTATCCAGATATGCGGCGCCTGGATCTACCCCCATTAATTCAAAGGGGCGTTCGGTGGCCGGTTGATAAACTGTTGCCATGAGTTTTGCAAACAATAACGATGTCAATCCAGCCATTAAAATGCGTGAGTATGCAGCATACTTCTGCCTGTTCGGAATCTTAGCAACAAGCGCATAGACGCCCAAAGCAACAACCAAGAATACTGTCCAGTCTGCTATGAATTGTATGAATATCTGCATCTAACAAATAGTATACGCTTCACCACGGATTCATGCTACAGTGGTTATGTATGTATAATTCTTACGATTAAGGGAGGGTTCAGTGAACAGGGCTGTTATTATCATCGCTACCATCGTCTTTATTATCATCGGCGTTATAGCAGTTATCACAAATCTCACGAATCCAAACAATCAGCCGGGCAGCGCTCGATCATCCAGCAATGAAGAAACATTTGTTCGTGTCGATGCCTGCGATATCTTAACCAAAAAAGTTGTCGAGGAGACTTTTGGCGGCACCGTTTCTGGCACGACACCTGTCAAAGGCGGCTCTTCTAATACTGACATGCTTGTCACCGCCTGCAGCCTAACATCCCGTGATAGCAACAAAGAAAATGGCACTGCCACGCTGCTTGCGCGTATTGCCTTGAATGAAATTGGCGCCGGCAACAATAGACAACAGTTTGAAACCAGCAAGCCACAGGATGCCATTAATGTCGATGAAATCGGCGACAAAGCCTATTTCGTACCAAGTTTTAATCAGTTACACATCCTCATCGGAAACAACTGGTATACACTTTCGAGCTATAAAACAAATGTTCTTGATGGCACCTTGGAGAGCAACAAAGCCTTAGCTCAAAAACTCCGTTTTCAATAGCTAGTTGTCCGCTCCATCGATAGCGATTCCTGATACTTCCGTATGAGCTCAAGGTCGCGTAAGTCTTTGGGCCGACCAAGAGCACCCTTCCAGCGAGCCACCTCTTCAAGACTGACGAATGGAATGTCTTCAATATAAACACGATGCTCCGATTGTAACTTCTCTATTGACGTCTCGTAGTTACTAAAGCTCCATGTCGAGTGGATATCGAATACATCATGTTTTAGAGCATAAACAGAACCAACCTTGACCGTTTCCCAGCCGCGCTGAGCCAACTCTATATACAATTTATCGTTCACTACAATATCTATATCATGAGCTGGCCGTATACCAAGCACTGCCAAGATACCGCTACCAAACACAATATATGACTCAGGCGAAAAGTCCTGTTCTTTTATCTTGGCGATGAATTGTTCTCTATCCACCTAGTTATAGTAACAGATCGAACTTATTATGCTCCGAAGCTTTTCAGCACATAAAACACGACGATACCCGGCCATACAGCCGCTTCGATAAATGCGTAGATGCCATCTCCGACATGTTTTGCATCTTGCAAAAAATAGACGATCGCGCCAACATACGCGACAAATGCAGCGTACCCTAGCGTACCATTATCTGCCGTAACCTTGATCCGTTTTTCCTTTGCCATGAAGCATCTCCTGTTTACCCCGGAATTATAGCATAAGCATCTGCGATTCTACACGCGTCGTCGCCATCGTATGAATACATCTTCGACCTCTGGGTGAAGTGAATATGGCGCCACAATGCATAGCCGATCACCGGGTTTAATGATTGTCTCTCTTTCTACAGGAATCGTTTTATCTCGACGTTTGATACTCTTAACATGCGCATGTCTGATCAGGCCAATTTCATAAACATGCGCACCGGCGATCGCATGCTCGGGGGCAACATGAAAATATATCTTTTCCATTCTGTCGGGATGCGGCAACTCCTTGTCTTCTGGCAATTTATCGACCACACCTAGTTTTCGTGCGACCCAATCCAGTGTCGTGCCTTGTATCAGAGCCGAAACAAGTACCACGAAGAAGACTGCATTAAAAATAACATTGCCATATTCTCTCTCTATACCGGCCGATAACACAAATGCAGCAAGTACAATTGGTACGGCTCCACGAAGCCCGGCCCAACCAATCAATGCTTTTTCACTGCGCGTGAAGTGCCCAAAAGGAATAGACAGCCAAACGGCAATC
>Ga0182748_1004274_pt1 | contig 11468 bp, 10 predicted proteins | sample eDN3rd37CKraftOP_FD_128877 | JGI IMG/M metagenome (GOLD analysis project Ga0182748, IMG submission 128877) | Enriched Organic Plus compost microbial communities from Emeryville, California, USA - eDNA 3rd pass 37_C Kraft OP (version 2) (version 2) ...
CCGGAAAAATCCCGGCCTCCGACGCCAGCTCCGCCAGTGCAAGCCCGGCCAAGCGGCAGGAGAAGGAGAGCAAACTAGCAAGTGCTCTCCGCGACGCCGCGATCGCCGCCTTCCTGGTTGGCGTCCTCGGTTTCTTCTTCATCGGCTTGCGCACGGATATCGCGCCGGGCGGTCTCGACATAAAAATGCGCTGGAGCGCATGGATCACGTCCATCGCTATCGTCTTTGCAGGCCGGCTGGCACTCAATCTCTTTGTTTTCGGCAAGGAGCGGCCGGCAGGAGCGGCAGCAGGCGGGCGGCTCGGACGCTTGACGGAAGCCGTACCCGACCTGGGCAAATGGATCCTGCGCGCATTTTTTGTTTTCGCGCTGGTTCTGCCCTTCATCGCGATGTACTTCTTTCCGGCCCGCGATCGGCAATTCATCGATATTGCCATTCTCATCATGACCTACGTCATGCTGGGCTGGGGCCTCAACATCGTCGTCGGGCTGGCGGGCCTTCTCGACCTGGGTTACGTGGCCTTCTATGCCGTCGGCGCCTATTCCTTCGCGCTGCTTTCCACCCATTTCGAATTCATCGGCTTCTGGACGGCTCTTCCGCTCGCCGGGCTCCTTGCGGCCATGTGGGGTCTGATCCTCGGCTTCCCGGTTCTGCGTCTGAGGGGTGACTACCTCGCCATCGTCACGCTCGCCTTCGGTGAGATAATCCGGATCGTGCTGCTGAACTGGTACACTTTTACCGGTGGCCCGAACGGCATCTCCGGTATTCCGAAGCCTACTCTCTTTGGTCTGGAGTTTACCCGCGGAGATGGCGGTTTTGCCTCCTTCTTCGGCATCGCCTACGATCCGATCCACCGCTTCGTCTATCTTTACTACATCATCTTCCTGCTGGCCTTGATCACCAACGTCGTCACCATGCGCCTGCGCGGGCTTCCCATCGGCCGGGCCTGGGAAGCACTGCGTGAGGATGAGATCGCCTGCCGTTCGCTCGGAATCAACACCCGCAACACCAAGCTGACGGCGTTTGCCATCGGGGCGATGTTTGGCGGCTTCGCCGGATCATTCTTCGCCACCCGGCAAGGCTTCATCTCTCCGGAAAGCTTCACCTTCCTTGAATCCGCGATCATTCTGGCAATTGTCGTTCTCGGAGGCCTGGGTTCCCAGATCGGCGTCGTTATTGCCGCGGTGGTCATGATTGGCGGCACGGAAGCGCTTCGTAATCTGGGCTTCCTCACCCATATTTTCGGTCCCGGCTTCGATCCGGTCCAGTATCGGATGCTACTCTTCGGACTTGCCATGGTCATTATCATGGTCTGGAAACCGAGAGGCTTTGTCTCCACCCGTGAACCAACCATAGCGCTCAAGGAAAAGAAGCGCATCGGTTCGGATCTTGTCGCGCAGGGAGAGGGGCATTGACGATGGCTGAACCAACGATAGCGCCTGCTGCCGCAGCAATCCCGAATTGGGAAGCGGACCCGGTGCTCACGGTCGAGCATCTCACCATGCGCTTCGGCGGTCTGGTGGCTGTGGGCGATCTCTCCTTTTCGGTGGGACGAGGCGACATCACCGCTCTTATCGGTCCGAACGGGGCGGGTAAGACGACCGTCTTCAACTGCGTCACCGGTTTCTACAAGCCGACCGAGGGACGCATCGCCATGCGTCATGGGCCGGGCAAGCAAAGCGAGCTCGTTCGGGAGGTGACTGCAAGCGGCAAGCGCTGGAAGAAAGAGGGTGATCAAGGCGTATTCCTGCTCGAGCGCATGCCCGATCATGAAATTTCCCATCACGCCGGCGTGGCGCGAACCTTCCAGAATATCCGCCTCTTCAGCGGCATGACGGTGCTGGAAAATCTGCTCATCGCGCAGCACAACCGGCTGGTCGTCGCGTCCGGCTTCTCCATCGGCGGCATTCTCGGCCTTTCCAGCTATCGCCGCGCCGAAGGCGAGGCCGTCGAGAAGGCGGTCCATTGGCTCGAGCAGACGAACCTCATCGATCGCGCCGATGATCCTGCGGGTGACCTTCCCTACGGAGCGCAACGCCGGTTGGAAATTGCGCGCGCCATGTGCACCGATCCCTATCTTCTATGCCTCGACGAACCGGCAGCTGGCCTTAACCCACGCGAGTCGACCGAGCTGAACGAGCTTCTTCAATATATCCGGGGGCAGGGGACATCCGTGCTTCTCATCGAGCATGACATGGGTGTCGTGATGGAGATCTCCGACCACATCATCGTGCTCGATTACGGCGTCAAGATCGCCGATGGCGATGCAGAGAGCGTGCGGACCGATCCAAGGGTCATTGCCGCCTATCTCGGCGTGGAGGATGAGGAGGATATCGACGTCACCGAAGTGCTGGAGGACGTGATCGAGACTGTGGGCGAGGAGGCGATTGCCGAACTCCCCAAGAACCCGGTTGCCGCACGTAAAGCCTCTGCTGGTAAAACCGCCGGAAAGAAGCCTGCTGCAAAACCAGCCCAACCTCGCAAGCCGCGGAGTTCTTCCGGCAAGGGGGGCGCCGAATGAGTGCGATCATGGAGATGGCGGAACCTGCATCTATGGCTGAGACGGAGCCTCTTTTGGCCGTTCAGGGTGTCGAGACCTATTACGGCAAGATCGTTGCCCTGCGGGGCGTGGACGTGGATGTACATCGAGGCGAAATCGTCACGATGATCGGTGCCAACGGCGCGGGTAAGTCAACGCTGATGATGACCATCTGCGGCGATCCCAAAGCGCGGGCCGGCAAGATCATCTATGATGGGCTCGACATCACCAACATGCCGACGCACGAAATCATGCGCCGTGGGATCGCCCAATCACCGGAGGGAAGGCGCATCTTTCCGCGCATGTCGGTGATGGAGAACCTTCAGATGGGGGCGTCTCTGGTCGATCCGGCCCATTTCGAGGATGATCTGAAGCGCGTCTTCGACCTCTTTCCCCGCCTGAAGGAACGCATCACCCAGCGTGGCGGAACGCTTTCCGGAGGTGAGCAGCAGATGCTGGCGATCGGCCGTGCGCTGATGAGCAGGCCGAAGCTTCTGCTGTTGGATGAACCCTCGCTGGGCCTTGCGCCGCTTGTGGTGAAGCAGATTTTTAATGCCATTCGCGAGCTGAACGTCAATGAGGGGCTGACAGTCTTTCTCGTCGAGCAGAACGCGTTCCACGCGCTTAAACTCGCCCATCGCGGGTATGTGATGGTAAACGGACGGATCACGATGAGTGGAACCGGCATGGAACTTCTGAAGCGCGAAGAAGTTCGCGCAGCTTATCTCGAAGGGGGGCGGCGCTAATGGAAAAGGCAAACGGTCTTCTCTGGGAAGTTACCTTCTGGGAATTTATCTTTGTCACGGTCTGCCTCGGCGGTGGAGCCGCCTATCTGACCGGGCGCGCCGTTGCTCGCACATGGCAGTCTTACGCCGAGCTGGTGGTCGATATTGTTCTGCTCACGCTGGCAACGCGGTTCATCCACTTCTCGCTGTTCAACGGAACACTGACGAGCGTTTATTACTTCGTCGTGGATCTCATCGTTTTGATGGCAATCGCACTCTTGGCCAATCGCCTGACAAGATCGCGGCAGATGGGAAGACAATACGGCTTCTTATACAAACGCCGCTCTTTTCTTGGGTGGGAACAGCGTGAGGGAGGGGGCGCATGAGCTACTGTGGGAAAGGCTTTATTTTATCGCCGAATTGAGCTTTCATGCAGCCAGAGCAATTCTAGGAAAAGTGGAAACCGGTTTTCCGTCAGAAATTGCGTAGAATAAAGAGATAACGCATTTCAGCTTGCCAGAGAAAAGCTGAAATGCGCTAGAGCGGGAGCATCCCGCATGTCGATGACGGGAAGATAAACACCAAAACGGCATCGATGAAACGTGGTGTAACGAATGGGAGCAATCATGAAAAAGCAATTGTTGGCCGGGGCTGCACTTAGTCTTCTGATGACAGGTTCCGCCTGGGCAGAAATCGTAATCGGCGTGGCAGGTCCCATGACTGGATCCTATGCCACGTTCGGAGAACAGATGAAGGCTGGAGCTGAACAGGCGGTAGCTGACATTAACGCCGCGGGTGGCGTGAATGGCGAGCAATTGCGCCTCGTGGTCGGCGATGACGCTTGTGATCCGAAGCAGGCTGTCGCAGTCGCCAACCAGTTCGCTGGCGATGGCGTCGTCTTTGCGGCCGGTCACTTCTGCTCGGGTTCTTCGATTCCAGCGTCTCAGGTCTATGCTGAAGAAGGCATCCTTCAGATTTCTCCGGCCTCTACAAATCCGGACTTCACCGACAAGCGTCCAGGTGACAACATTTTCCGTATTTGCGGACGTGATGACCAGCAGGGCGAGATCGCCGGCAAGTTCCTGATGGAGCACTTTCCTGATAAGAAAGTAGCCTTCGTTCACGACAAGACCGCCTATGGCAAGGGCCTCGCCGACGCAACCATGGCTGTCTATGAGGCTGCTGGCGGCACACCTGCCCTTTACGAAGCCTATACGGCCGGTGAAAAGGACTACACGGCCCTGGTATCCAAGCTGAAACAGGAAGGCATTGATGTGCTTTATGTCGGCGGATACCACACCGAAGCTGGTTTGATGGCTCGCCAGATGCGTGAGCAGGGCATGGAAACGGTCCTCGTTTCCGGCGATGCTCTCCTCACGGATGAATATTGGGCCATTACCGGTGATGCCGGTGAGGGCACGCTGATGACGTTCTCGCCTGATCCGCGCAAGAACGAGATCGCCAAGCCGATCGTCGACGCAATGGTTGCTGCAGGCAAGAACACGGAAGGCTATTCGCTTTACACCTATGCTGCCGTTCAGATCTTTGCTGCTGCGGCTGAAGCCGCCGGGAGCACGGATCTCGATGGGTTGGTGGAAGCCATGAATGCGGGAACGTTCGACACCGTCCTTGGAACGCTGGAGTTTGACGACAAGGGAGACGTGACTCTTCCAGGCTACGTCTTCTACGAGTGGAAGGACGGACAATACGACTATCTTGAAGAATAGCCGTTCAGACTGCTCTGAAATATAACAAGGGCGGCCCGGTGCGACATGCATCGGGCCGCCTTTGTCTATGACATGCTATAGCCACCTTCTGCAGCTTGATGCTAGTGAACGGTTGCGGGCCGACACCGCGATCAGCGGCAGATGATCAGGCGCCATCCATTGGTTGGATTGCTTGCAAAATCTCCATTGCGGAACTCAGTCGGCCTTCATCGGAACGTAAATAGCCGTTGCGGATTTCCCGCAGTCTATTCGAGCTTCAAAGAGGAACCGCAATGATCCCGGATCAGGCGCGCCAAGGGCGGTGGGCTGTTGCAGCATGCTTTTTCGTCAACGGTTTGATCATCGGTAGCTGGGCGCCCCAAATCCCCCTCTTGGCACAGCGCTTCGGATTGCGCGAAACCACCGTCGGACTGGTCATCCTGACCCTCGGCATCGGGGCTGTCCTGGTTATGCCAATCTGCGGTTGGCTCATCAGCCGCACCAGCTCACGGACGGTACTTCGCGGTTCGGCCATGCTTTGCGCCTTTGCGCTCCTTCTCGTCGCCCTGGCGCCCAGTCTGTTGTTCGTCGTTCCGGCGGTGGCGCTGTTTGGAGCATTCGTCGGAGGCATGGACGTAGCGATGAATTCCAACGCCGTCGTGGTTGAACGACGGCTGGGTGCAGCCATCATGTCTTCGTCGCATGGCTTCTGGAGCCTGGGCGGCTTTATCGGCGCGGGCGCCGGTGGCAAAATGGCGGAGGCATGGGGACATCTCGGCCATGCCTGCGTGGTAACTGTGGCCATACTTGGCATCCTGGCTGTGGCGCTTCCCAGATTGATCGTGGAAGCGGATGCCCGGCCGGCCGCGTCCGGAAAAGCAGCTGAAAGCCGGTTCCCCCGGGATCCCGGCGTCTACCTGGTCGGTCTGGTCGCTCTTCTGTGCATGGTGCCGGAGGGTGCGGTCCTTGATTGGGCCGCCCTCTATCTCCGGCAAGAAATGGGCGCCACGCTCGCGACGGCCAGCCTGGCCTTTACTTTCTTTTCCGGCACAATGGCGCTGATGCGTTTCGCAGGAGATGGCGTACGCAATCGGCTGGGCGCAGTTGCGACGATTCGCATTTCCGGAACTGTGGCAGCCGTCGGAATGCTGGCCGCAGGCGCTTCGTCGAACCCGTTTGTTGCTATTGTGGCATTCGCACTGGCCGGGCTCGGCGTTGCAAACATGGTGCCGATCGTCTTTTCGGCTGCCGGCAACCAGCCTGGCACGTCCTCCGCCATCGCCATGAGTGTGGCCACGACGATTGGCTACTCGGGCATTCTGGTCGTGCCTTCCTTCGTCGGCTTCCTGGCCGAACGGACCGGCTTTTCGCCGATCTTCATCGGCTTTTCCGGCATACTGATGATTGTTGTTCTTCTGGCGGAACGCATGCGCCCCGCCGATGGCATCGCCACCCAGCCGTCGCCGGACCTGCCGCTATGAAGGGGAGAGCAGCATTGCTCTTCCTGAGTGCCGCTGCTTCGCAACAAGGCGACAGGCGGATCAGGCCTTTTTGAGGAACTCGGTTTTCAGGACGAGGCCCTTGACCTGCTTGGTATTGCACTCCACCTCGCCAGGCCTTCCTGTCAGGCGAATACCCTTCACCAGGCTTCCGCGCTTGATCGTTTCGGATGTTCCCTTGACCTTCAGGTCTTTGATGACCGTGACGGAATCCCCATCATTGAGTTCATTGCCGTTACTGTCGCGGACTGCATCGTCGCTCATGAAAACCTCTTATTCCGCTCGCTGGCTATCCAGCCCTTCGCACACCCTTCAATAAGGCTCCCGGCAATTTCTGCAAGGATCGCTTGATACTACGCTACTTTATAGGAGAGCCCGGCCTATGCGGTTTTCCATGGAACAGGGTCAGGGTTTGCTTCTTGCTCCGTCCTCGGGAAGCACTTTGCCTTTATTCAACAGCCACACGAAGGCCCCGCAAACGATATAAGCAGTCACGCCATACAGGGCAGGCGGTATGGCCATTTCTGGTTCGTTGAGCATGTATTCGCTGAGGGCCAAAGTCATGACGAGCGCTGCGTTATGCAAACCGATGGCTAGTGCCAAAGCAATCGCCTGGCGTCTGCCCACCTTGAATGCGCGTGGCACATAGTAGCCCACGGCCAGACTGATCACGCTGAATACCACCACGGTAAATCCAACGACGGGACCCCATTCAACAACGATCCTCCATTCGCTGATCAGCGCGACCAGGATGACGAAGGCCAAGAACACTGTCGCCAGCGTCTTGACTGGCCTTTCGAGACGATTTGCCAGGTCTGGAAAGCGGTTATGGATGAAAATGCCGGTCATGACCGGCACGATCGCAATGCAGAAGATCTGCAGCACATGATAAAATTCCACGGTAACGGGTTTTGTGTCGCCGAAAAAAGCCTCCAGCGACAGGTTGGCGACAACCGGTATGCTGATCATCGTCAGGAGAGATGTAATCGCGACGAGACACAGGCTAAGCGCGACATCTCCTTTTCCCAGATGTGTAAAAAGCACGGCGGAACTTCCGCCCGGACTTGCCGCCAGAAGCATCATGCCGACCGCGATCGAGGGCGGTAAGTTCGAGATATAGACCAAGCCGAAGCAGATCGCCGGCATGATGAAGATCTGGCAAAATAAACCGATAAACAGTGGTTTGGGGCGGGAGATGACGCTTGAGAAATCATCAACCCTCAGGGAGAGCCCCAGGCCGAGCATGATGACAAACAGAAGTAGAGGCAACCCGATACTGATAGCTGCGCTTGAAAGCATTTTGGTCCCACACTAGGCGACCTATCCATCCTCACAGACGATCGCGTCGCGAATCGAAAAAAATAATTCGTTTCTATACCATACGTGCATCGGATTATTGGATTTCAAAATTACGCGCTGTGTACAGTAACGGCATCAAAGTAGTTGATAATGTTTGTGGAACTCACCGCATCAGCGGAGATGAAGCTCCGCCCGCCGCGCAAACCTTAAAAGCAGAAGTCTGTCCGCGTCATCACCACCTCGTCGCTCGCCGGCCTCAAGGCCTATCCGCGCGCGATTTCATCGAGGTCCCGCGCGTGGAATCGACGATGGAAGGCAGGAATATCGCACCGAGAGGATCCATCCGGCTGCCATCACCACCGCGTTGCTCATCATGATCAGCGACAAGCAAACGGCGCAGTCGATGCAGAAGATGTATGACACATGCGGAATTTCACCGGACCGCATCGCCAATATCGCGGCCACCGCTATTGGCCGTCGGACGACACCTCTCTCGAGTTCACCTTAGGCCTGGCCAATCAGCTCTGGTAAGCGATGCCCGCTCTTCAGATGAACGCTAGAGCACCCAAGCGACATCGCGATTTCACGCCCCCTCGGTTCTGCGAGCGGCAAGCACCGTCCTCAGTGTTTGCGGCGAACCTTCTTCACTGTTTCAGCGGCCGGCTTCACGCTGGCCTCTTGGGCAAGCCGCGCCGCGCGTAGCCGCTCGGTCTTGGCTTCCCGCGCAGCCGTCTCGCTGTCCATTATCTGGCGCGCGGTCCGAGTTGTGATATCAGCCTTCGTTTCCTGCCTGGAAGGCTTGGGCTGAAAGACGGAATTGATAAGAGTGTGATCCATAGTCATGCTCCCTGAAAACGAAAAAGGCCGGGAACTCCCGACCTTCTCCTGAACGCCTCAATGGCCAGTGCCATTACATCCGTGGTCAAAGACCAGAAGCATTGTCTCGTTACGCAGCCTGAAGGTTCTCGGCCGCGTTCTTGCCGCTGCGTCGGTCCTGCACGACATCGAAGCTAAGCTTCTGGCCCTCGACGAGGGTGTGCATGCCGGAACGCTCGACGGCAGAGATGTGAACGAACACATCAGGCTGGCCTGCATCCTGCTCGATGAAGCCGAAGCCCTTGGTGGAATTGAAGAATTTCACGGTTCCCGTGCTCATGGCGATTTTCCTTTCAAATCGGCATAGATCGTCGTCGCCTGGCTGCATGCCAAACGCCGTAGTCTTCGAAATTGAGAAGGAAGATCGTAGGAGCGCAAAGGCGCGAAAAAAACAAAGTTCGTCAACAAGATCGATGCGTTATACATAGAGGAAAATTATGTTCGCCGCAAGGCCGCCCCGCGAATTACGCTGCATCCCGGCGACATCACACCTCACGCTCCGTCGCTTCCGCGAATTGGTGACCGAGCGGTAACCGAAATCCTTTCGGCCGCCTCTGAACCTTGGGTTCTCCATGCCCAGAAAACACGAAAGCCGCGGCGAACCGCGGCTTTTCGTATAAGAAGAAACTGGAGCGGGCGATGGGATTCGAACCCACGACCCCAACCTTGGCAACCCGTCCGGGCAGTTTTCGCTCCAGCAAGTATTAAACCGCAAAACTACGAAAAACCCCTATACCTCAATAACTTACGTTGACACCCTTTCCGCCGGGCATACGCTTGTTATGCCGTGGATTTCCGTTCTGCTGCTTCCCCCCTGCTTCCCCGGCCATGCTGCACCTGCCCGGGGAAGCAGATTCGGCGGATCGCGCGCGCCTCCTCCGTAGCGATCGACCGAACCGAAGGAAAAGCAGAATTTGAAGGATTGACACAATGCCGAAACTTACAAAGAGACTCGTCGACGCGCTGGAGCGCGATCCCAACCGCGATGTGTTCGTTTGGGATACGGAGGTGCGCGGGTTCGGCGTGCGGACGAAGCCGTCCGGAACGAAGACCTTCATCATCCAGTATCGAAACGAGGAGCGCCGCACGCGCCGGTTAGCGATCGGGCAGTATGGTGTTCTCACGGTGGAGACGGCCCGCGATCTTGCCAAGAAGAAGCTGGCATCGGTGATCGACGGCGCCGATCCCTCGCAGGAACGGCGGGCCGCCCGCGAAGGGATGACGGTGGCCGAGGTCTGCGACTGGTATCTGGAAGAGGCCGAGGCCGGGCGGCTGCTCGGGAGAAACAGGCGTCCCATCAAGCCCTCGTCGGTGGCCGGTGATCGCAGCCGTATCGAGCAGCACATCAAGCCGTTGATCGGAACGCGCGTCGTCGCCCATCTGAAACTGGCCGATATTGAGCGCCTCCAGGCCGACATCGCCGTCGGCAGGTCGGCGCGGGAACGCCGGGCCGGGCGCGGCGGCCAGACGTCGGGCGGCGCGGGCGTGGCCGGGCGCGCTATCAGCACGCTTCGAAGCCTGCTCAATCATGCCCGCCGGCTCGGGATCATCGAACAGAGCCCTGCGAACGGCGTTCGGGTCATCGCCTCAAACAAGCTGAAACGGCGTCTGAGCGCGGGCGAGGTCCGGCACCTTGGCAAAGTCATGAAGCAGATGGAGCGCGAAGGCGAGCATCCGACCGGCCTCGCGGCCATCCGCGTCATGCTGCTGACCGGCTTCAGGCGGATGGAAGTGCTGGCAATGCGCAAGGAGTGGGTAGAGCCGGACAACAATTGCGTAGCCTTCCCCGACACCAAGTCCGGTGCGCAGATGAGGGCGGCCGGTGACGCCGCGATCATGGAACTGATGAGCCAGGGGCAGCGCAGCACGTCGCCCTATGTCTTTCCCGCCGATTGGGGCGACGGTCATTTCATCGGGGTCGTGCGTGTCCTCGACCGGGTGTGCGCCCGAGCCGGTCTGGAGAATGTGACGCCGCATGTGCTGCGCCACACCTTCGCCAGCATAGCGGCCTCGCTGGGGTTTAGCGAACTTACGATCTCGGGCCTGCTCGGGCATGGGCCGAGAGGAGTGACACAACGCTATGTCCACCTCGATGCCGCTCTCATGATCGCTGCCGATCAGGTCGCGGCTGAGATCGCCAGACTACTCGAGGGAGGTGAGGTCTTGTCTATGAAGGAAGCAAAGCGTCTTCGGTATTCGCAAGATGTCAGAGCTGCGATGTTTCGCTGTGTATAACAATGATGCGCAGCTTTGGAACTCTTTCGGCAGCTTATGTCGTAGTTGGTTCGTCCTCATCGGAACATTCAGGACCTTCCGGAATGCCGACAAACTCTCGTATCTCCCGTTCGTCCAACGTCTCGTGCTCAAGCAGGCGGCGGGCGGTCCGCTCAAGCAACTCTCGGCGTCCCGTGAGCAGGTCCACGGTCCGGTTAAAGTTATCGTCGACGATCCGGCGCACCTCCTCGTCGACGGTTGCCGCCGTCTCGTCGGAATAGCCGCGCTCCTGCGGCCCGTACCAGGACTGTTCGGTGGCGAGGAAGGAGCGCCTGTCCTTCTCCAGCGCGACATGGCCGAGCTTTTCCGTCATGCCGTAGCGGGTGACGATGGCGCGGGCGATGTCGGTGACCTTGACGAGATCGTCCGCCGCGCCGGTCGAGAGATGCCCGAAGACGATCCATTCCGCCGCCCGCCCGCCGAGCAGCACCGCCATCTTGTTCTCCAGTTCCTCGCGCGTCATCAGGAAACGGTCCTCGGTCGGCCGCTGGATCGTGTAGCCGAGGGCGCCGACGCCGCGCGGGATGATCGAGACCTTGTGGACCGGATC
>Ga0182748_1004277_pt1 | contig 11465 bp, 9 predicted proteins | sample eDN3rd37CKraftOP_FD_128877 | JGI IMG/M metagenome (GOLD analysis project Ga0182748, IMG submission 128877) | Enriched Organic Plus compost microbial communities from Emeryville, California, USA - eDNA 3rd pass 37_C Kraft OP (version 2) (version 2) ...
ATGCTGCCGCGCTTCTGGCGCGACATCGACATCCGCCGCTCGCTGCCCTATCTGGCGGGCGCCACGCTGGGCCTGCCGATCGGCCTGTTCCTGCTGAGCGAACTGGACCCCCGCGTGACCCGCACCTTCATTGCGCTGCTCATCATCGGCTACTGCCTGTTCGCGCTGCGCCAGCAATCGCGCGATCCCCTGCGCTTTACCGGCGGGCACGGCGCGCTCGTCGACGGGCTGGTGGGCATGGCCGGCGGCGCCATCGGCGGGATCTCCGGCCTGGGCCCCATGGTGCCGGCCATCTGGTACGGGCTGCGCGGCCTGTCCAAGCAGGAGCAGCGCGCCCTGACCCAGCCCTACGGCATTTACGTGCAGGGCATCATGGTGACCTGGCTGCTCGGCACCAGCACGGTGAGCCCGGCGGCCATCGCCGGCATTACCACCGCCGCGCCCATCATGCTGGCCTCGGCTTTCGTGGGCCTGATGGCCTTCGACCGCATGAGCACGTCCCGCTTCCAGCGCCTGATCATCCTGCTGGCAATCGTCGGCGCGCTTTTCCTGCTCGCCAGCCAGTTCTAGCGCAACCCCGCTTCGCATCTTCCACAGACGATATCCCGGACGCTTCCATGACGCTTTCCCCCGCTACCCACGCTCCCTCGACGACCGGTTCCGCCGCGCGCTTTCACGAGCGGCCGGCCGCGGTCGACGCCTGGCTGCTCAAGGTGCCGCTCGAACGCCCTTACAAGCTGTCCTTCGGGCCGGTCAAGGAGTTCGAAACCGTCCTGGTGCGCGTGACCCGGCCGGACGGCGCCGAAGGCTACGGCGAAGCCACGCTGCTGACCGGCTATACCGACGAGACCGTGGCAGATACCTGGGACCGCACCCGGGAATTGGTCGCCGCCATGGCCGAGCCGGGTTTCGACGCCGAGACGGCCCTGGCGGCCCTGGACCGCTCGCATCCCTTCCTGACCACCGCCTTCCGCACAGCCGACGAAATGGCGGCCGGATCGCCGCTGCTGCGCCTGGACCGTCCCGCGCGCGTGCCCATACTCGGCCTGTTGCAGGGCGACACCCGCGAGCGCATCGAGGCCGAGACCGAAGCGCTGCTAGAGGCCGGCTATCGCACCCTGAAGGTCAAGGTCGGCTTCGACCCGGCGCACGACGCGCTGATCGTGGCGTATGCCCAGCAGGCGGTGGCCGGCCGCGCCCGGCTGCGCCTGGACGCCAACCAGGGATACTCCGCCAGCCAGGCCCGGGATTTTCTTTCGCGGCTGACCGGCGACCATATCGAGCTGTTCGAGCAGCCCTGCGCGGCCGGCGACTGGGACGCGCACATGCAGGCCCTGGCGGTCGCCCGTCACCACGGCATTGCCCTCATGCTGGACGAGTCGATCTACTCGCTGCGCGAGATCGAGCATGCCGCCAGCCTGCAGGCCGCGGCCTACATCAAGGTCAAGCTCATGAAGTTCAACAGCCTGGCGCGCCTGGATGCCGCCATCGTCCGCATCCGCGAGCTGGGCATGCGGCCGGTGCTGGGCAACGGCGTGGCCAACGACCTGGGCTGCTGGATGGAAGCCTGCGTGGCCGCGCGCCGCATCGACAACGCCGGCGAAATGAACGGCTTTCTCAAGCCGCGCGGGCGGCTGTTCGGCGAGCCGCTGCCGTTCGAGGATGGCGCCATCGTCCTGCCGCCGGGCTTTGTTCCCCGCATCGATCCGGCGGCGCTGGACGCCTTCCAGGTCGATTGCGCCAGCACCCGCAAGGTGTCCGCCGCCTGAGCATTTCCTGATTGTTTTCGCCGGCCGCGGGGCCGGCATATCGTTTCGAGAGGTTCGCATGAGCACATCCACAGAGCTGAAAATCCGTCCCCTGTGTCCCGCGGTCGGCGCGGAAGTCGAAGGCGTCGACGTCGCCAACCTGTCCGAGGCCGAGTTCCAGGCCATCGAGGCGGCCTGGTACCGCTATTCGGCGCTGCTGTTCCGCGACCAGAAACTGTCGGACGCCGACCTGATCGCCTTCAGCCGCCGCTTCGGCGAACTGGATCCGCCGCCGGTCAACGAAAACGGCAAGACCTTCGTGGCCGACCACCCGGAAATCTACGTGGTGTCCAACGTGCTGGGGCCCGACGGCGTGCCCATCGGCAGCCTGGGCGCGGGCGAGGCCGTGTGGCATACCGACATGTCCTATCTGCCCGAGCCGCCGGACGCCTCCATGCTGTACTCGCTGGAGGTGCCTCCGACCGGCGGCAATACCTGGCTGTGCGGCATGGAGGCGGCGCTCGCCGCGCTGCCGGCGCCCATGCTGGAGCGCGTGCGCAACTTGTCGATCAAGCACGACGGCACCTTCAATTCCGGCGGCTACCTGCGCAAGGGGCTGGTGGCGACCGACGACCCGGTCACCTCGGTGGGCACTCCCCATCCCATCGTCTGCGCCCATCCGATCACCGGCCGGCCGGTGCTCTATCTCGGGCGGCGGCGCAATGCCTACGTCGTCGGCCTGCCGCTCGAAGAGAGCGAGGCGCTGCTCGACGAATTGTGGCGCTATGCCGCCCTGCCGGAGAATTGCTTTGCCCACAGCTGGAAAGTGGGCGACCTGCTGATGTGGGACAACCGCAGCACCATGCACCGGCGCGACCCCTTCGACGCCTCGCAGCGCCGGATCATGCACCGCACCCAGATCAAGGGGCAGTCGCGTCCCGCGCCGTACACCGGCAAGGTCATCCCGGCCAGGGTGGCGGCATGAAAGGCATGGGCATACGCCGCTTCGGCGGGCCGCAGGAGCTGGAGCTGCTGGACTGGCCGGTGCCGGAACCCGGCCCGGGCGAGGCGCGGGTGCGGATCGCGGTGGCCGGCGTCAATTACATGGATGTCTACATGCGCAGCGGCCAGTACGCCAAATCGCAGACCTACCAGACGCCCCTGCCCATGCTGCTTGGCATGGAGGCCGCCGGCGTGGTCGATGCCGTGGGCCCGGACACGGCCGGCCTGAAGCCCGGCGACCGCGTGGCCTATTGCATCACGCGCGGCGCGTATGCCGAATATGCCGTGGTTCCGGCCTGGAAGCTGGTGCCGGTGCCCGACGATATCCCGCTGGCGACGGCGGCGGCCTTGCAGCTGCAGGGCTCCACCGCGCACTATCTCAGCCACTCGCTGTTCCCTCTGGCCCCGGGGCACACCTGCCTGGTCCATGCCGCGGCGGGCGGGGTCGGGCAGTTGCTGGTCCAGCTCGCCAAGGCGCGCGGCGCCCGGGTGCTGGCGACCGTGGGCAGCGCCGAGAAGGCGCAGATCGCCCGGGAGCTGGGGGCTGACGAAACCATCCTGTACCGCGAGGTGGATTTCCGCCAGGCGGTCCTCGATCTGACCGGCGGGCGCGGGGTGGACGTGGCCTACGATTCCGTCGGCCGCGACACCGTCCACCGCAGCATCCGCAGCCTGGCGCGGCGCGGCACCTGCGTCATGTTCGGCGCCAGTTCGGGGCAGGTGAAAGGCATTGCGCCGCTGGAGCTGGCCGAGGCCGGATCGGTGTTTTTCACCCGCCCGCACCTTGCCGACTATATGCAGGGCGCGGAGGTCCGGGAGCGGGCCGCCGACCTGTTCGCCCTGGTCCGCGACGGGCGCCTGCGCGTGACGGTCGACCGCACGTTCGGGCTGGAGAACCTGGCGCAGGCCCACCTCTACCTGGAAGAACGGCGCACGCGCGGCAAGCTGCTGCTGAAGGTGGCGGACCTCGGCTCCTGACGGCCGCGCCGCCGCGCTATGGGCGGCGCACGATCAGGATGCGCATGGCCTGCTGTTTTTCGTTCGGGTCGAACACCCGCACCGTCACGCGGCGCGCGGAGTAGCCTTCCGGCAGCGGCGCCGTGCCTTGCACGTGCTCGTAGCGTTGCAGCGACACGGGGATGGGGTCCAGCATCAAGGTTTCGTAGCGCCCGTTGGCGTGGCGGCCCTCGACCGTCAGCTGCATGACGCCCTTGAAGGTCTCGTCCCAGGGCGGCTCGCGCATGAGCAGCACGTGGTAGGCCAGCTGGCCGTCCTGGCTGTCGAAGTTGGCCGCGCTCACGCCCAGCGGGCCGCCGCGCGGATCGGCCGGCATGGCGTCGGCGAACAGGTCCAGTTCCTTGCGCAGGGGTTCGAGCGCCTGGCGCGCCTGGACCAGGTCGGACTCGAGCTTGTCGCGGCTGGCGCGCTCGGCTTCCAGCGCGCGGGTGGCTTCGTCGAGCTGGGCGCGCAGCCGCTGGCGCTCCAGCGTGACGCTGTTCAGTTCGTTGGTCAGTTGCTGGGATTCCAGCACCGTCAGGCGCTTGGGGCCGTAGCTGGTTTGCAGGAACAGCAGGCCGCCCGCGCCCAGCACCACGCCGAACATCAGGAGCATGAGCCAGCGCGGCATGCGGCGCGGGCGTTTGCTGGTTTCATAGACCGATGGCTTGAATACCGCCCGCTTGGGCCCTCCGAATATCCCCATCTATTTCTTTCCCGTCGATGCGCGCGGCCTGCGCCGCCTAAACAAAACGGCCAAGGATACCTGCTTCCCGGCGCCCCCGCGAGCGCCCGACAACGCTGGTTGCGAACACTGATATTGTGAAATAGGGCGCATCGGAGCGCCAGCCGGGAGCTATCCGGGCGCCAGCTCGGCGTCCAGCCGGGCCAGCCGCTGCGGCGTGCCGACGTCGGTCCAGGCACCCCGGTGGCGCTCGCCCAGCACCTGGCCGCGCGCGATCGCGGCGCGCAGCAGAGGCGCGAGCGGTTGCGGCCCGGCGGGCAGGCCGGCGAAGAATTCCGCCCGGTAGATGCCGATGCCGGCGAAGGTCAGGCGGCCGTGTTCGGCCAGCGTCAGCCGGCCGTCGCCGTCCAGCCCGAAATCGCCCTGCGGGTGATGCGCCGGGTTGTCGACCAGCAGCAGCCAGGCAGCGCCTTGCGCGGCGTCCAGGCGCCCGGCCGCCGCCCGCGCCGCGCCCGGGTCCCAGTCGCACCAGATGTCGCCGTTGATCGTCAGGAAAGGGCCGTCGCCCAGCAGGGGCAGCGCGCGCGCGATGCCGCCTGCAGTCTCCAGCGCGGGCGCCTCGGGGGAATAGCGGATGCGCGCGCCATAGCGCGCGCCGTCGCCCAGCCGCGCCTCGATCTGTTCGCCCAGCCAGGCATGGTTGACGACGATATCCCGCAGTCCCGCCGCCACCAGCCGCTCGATGTGCCAGACGATCAGGGGCTTGCCGGCAACCGGCAGCAGAGGCTTGGGCGTGTGGTCTGTCAGCGGCCGCATGCGCTCGCCGCGTCCCGCGGCCAGGATCATGGCGCGCATCAGAATGTGTAGCCGACCACCGGGGAGCGGTCGTCCAGCCTGTCGAGCACGCGCAACAGCGGGGCGAAGACGCCGTAGCGTTCGGCGGCCTGGCGCACGTAGGCGTTGACGCGCGGCATGTGCTGCAGGTAGCCGTCCTTGCCGTCGCGGTGGTGCAGGCGCGCGAACACGCCCAGGATCCGCAGGTTGCGCTGCAGGCCCATCCACTCGTAGGCGCGATGGAACTCGGCGAAGTCGGCCGCCACCGGCAGGCCGGCCTTGCGCGCCATTTCCCAGTAGCGGATGGCCCAGTCGAGCTGCTGCGGCTCTTCCCAGGTGGTGCGCGCGTCCACCACCAGCGAGGCCAGGTCGTAGGTGATGGGGCCGGCCACGGCGTCCTGGAAGTCCAGCACGCCCGGGTTCGGGCCGTGGCGGGGCTCGCGGCAGACCATGAGGTTGGGGCTGTGATAGTCCCGGTGCACCAGCACGGAAGGCTGGGCGGCGTTGTGCTCGGCGAGCGTCTCGAAGACGCGCTGCAGCGCCTGGCGCGAGGCATCGTCCAGCGGCTGGCCGCAATGGCGGTCGGCGTACCACTGCGGAAACAGCTCCAGCTCGGCCAGGAAGCGGGCGCGGTCGTAGACGGGCAGGCCGGCGACCGAAGCCTGCTGCATGCGCACCAGCGCGGCCAGCGCATCGCGGTACAAGGCCTGCAGCTCGGCGTCGTCCAGGCCCTGCCGGATGCGCTGGTAGTAGGTCGTGTCGCCCAGATCCGTAAGCAGCAGCAGGCCCTGCTCCAGGTCCTGCGCCACGACGCCCGGCACGTTCAGTCCGGCATCGCGCAGCAGGCCCGCCACATGTACGAAGGGGCGGCAGTCCTCGTGCTCGGGCGGGGCGTCCATGACGATCAGGGTGGCGTCGCCGGCATCGACGCGGAAGTAGCGCCGGAAGCTGGCGTCGCTGGAGGCGGGGCGCAGCGAGCCGGGCTCCAGGCCCAGCTCGCCGGGCTGGCCGGCCAGCCATTCCTGGATCCGGGACAGGCGCGGGTCGTGGTCAGTATTCAAGGGAAATCCGTATCGCGGGTCGTGGGGTTCGGCCTCGCGCGGCGAAAGGCAGGACGCCGGACGAGGCTTCTCTATAATACCGGGTCGCTTCCGGTCGGCGAGGGCGGATTTTTTCGTCATTGCGAGGTCGGTTCCCTGCAATCCAAATCATTCCGAGACCCGTGCGCATGGTTCGATGGTTGGCCCTCGCCTCAGCATGTTGCGTAGTCGGGGCCGTACACGCCCAGACCTCCCAGGAGCCCGCCCCGACCCAGGTCAGCGTGCCCGGATTGCGCATTTCGCCCGGCCTGCGCACCCACCCCGGCCTGACCGACGACGACATGCCCGTCTTCCTTGAAGGCGACCGCATGGACGGCGACCCCGACGTCGACGTCACCCTGACCGGCAACGCCCAGGTGCGCCGCATCGACACGGTGCTCAAGGGCGACCGCATCAACTACCGCAAAGGCACGGGCGACCTGCAGGCCGAAGGCAGCGTGCGCCTGCTGCGCGACGCCAGCCTCGTGGTCGGTCCGCGCCTGAAGTACAACGTCGACAAAGAAACCGGCGAGGTCGAGCAGCCCGATTTCTGGGTCGGCGAAAGCGGCGGGCGGGGCATCGCCTCGCATGCCGACATCCTGAGCCGCGCCCGCATGCGCCTGACCGACGTCATCTATACCGGCTGCCCATGCCCGCGGCCGTCCTGGGAAATCCACGCCGACCGCGTCGACCTGGACTTCGACGAGAACGAAGGCGTGGCGCGCAACGGCGTGCTGTACTTCAAGGAAGTGCCCATCCTGGCCTCGCCCTATCTGACGTTCCCGATCAAAAAGGAGCGCAAGTCGGGCTTTCTGCTGCCGACCTACGGCACCAGCAGCAACGGCGGCATCGACATCATGGTGCCGTACTACCTGAACCTGGCGCCGCAGTACGACATGACCCTGATGCCGCGCATCCTGTCCAAGCGCGGCGTGCAGCTGGGGGCGGAATTCCGCTACCTGGGCCGCAGCTATGCCGGGCAGATCAGCGGCGCCTACCTGCCCGACGACCGCGTGACGGGCCGCAGCCGCTGGGTGTATTCCGCCCAGCACCGGCAGACGCTGGGCAACGGCTTCTACTACGACTGGAACCTGAACGGCGCGTCCGACGACAATTATTTCCGCGACATCACGTCCATCGGCCTGAACGAAGCGTCCACCACCCGGCTGCCGCGCCGCGCGCGCTTCGGCTGGTCCAGCCGCTATTGGCAGACCTATGTCCAGACCTTCACCTACCAGACGCTGCAGGACGTCGACGATCCGCTGCGCCCGCCCTACGACAAGCTGCCCGAAATCTACCTGAAGGGGGCGCACTACGACTGGGGCGGCTTCGACGTCGAATGGGAATCCACCGCCACGCGCTTCCGGCGTCCGCTCATGTTCGGCTCCCGCATCGGGCCGGACGGCGACCGGCTGGAGTCCTATCCCACCATTTCCTATCCCATCGTGCGGCCCGGCTGGTACATCACGCCCAAGGCGGGCGTGCACATGACGCAGTACCAGACCAAGTGGTATGACACCAACTGGAACAACCTGCCCGGCGGCATGGACCAATACGCGAGCCACAATTCGCGCGTCGTGCCCATCGTGTCGCTGGACGCCGGCATGGTGTTCGAGCGCGACACCACGCTGTTCGGCAAGGACTCGATCCAGACCCTGGAGCCGCGCGTCTACTATCTGCGCGTGCCGTACCGCAACCAGGACGCGCTGCCGGTCTACGATACCTCGCTTGCCGATTTCAGCTTTTCCCAGGCCTTCGACGAAAACATCTACACCGGCGGCTGGGACCGCATCTCCAACGCCAACCAGATCACCATGGGCCTGACCACGCGCTGGCTCGATGCCGAAAGCGGTTTCGAGCGCGTCAGCCTGTCGGGCGCGCAGCTGGTGTATTTCGAGGACCAGCAGGTCACCTTGCCGGGCGAGACGCCACGCACCGACGTGCGCTCCGATTTCCTCATCGGCGCCACCGCGGCCCTGACCGATACGCTGAGCACCCAGATTTCGCTGCAATACAACCCGTACGACGCCCGCTGGGATCGTTCCTCCATCAGCGCGCGCTGGGCCCCGCAGCGCCTGACGCGGGTGGCGGCCTCGTACCGCTACCAGCGCGAGCCCCAGCCCGGCGTGCGCTACCAGCCTCGCGGCCAGGAGCAGGTCAGCCTGGCGGGGCAGTGGCCCCTCACCCAGCGCTGGTTCGGCGTCGGGCGGGTGGATTATTCTTTGCGGGAAAGCCGTATCACGCAGGCGATCGCCGGGCTGGAATACAAAGGCGATTGCTGCTGGGTCGGGCGCGTGGTGTTCCAGCGCTACGCCGTGGCCGAAAACGAAGCCAACACGGCCCTGTTCTTCCAGCTCGAACTCACGGGCCTGGGCTCGCTGGGCACGGATCCCATGCAGCTGCTGTCCCGGAGCATCCCCGGGTATGAATCGGTGACCCCGAGCATCCCGAGCGCAACGACATTCGAAAGGTATGAATAATGCGTAGTCTGCACGCCATGCGCCTGATCGGCGCGATCCTGCCCGTGCTCTGGGCAGTCCCGGCGCCGGCCCAAACGGCCGCGGGGGCGCGGACGGCGCCTTCCCGCCCGGCCGCCGTGGCCCAGGCCCAGCCTCAGGCTCCAGGCCAGGCTCAGGTTCCGGATCAAGGTCAAGGCCAGGTCCAGGCTTCCGCGCCGACCGAGCAGTTCGTCGACGGCATCGCCGCCGTCGTCAACAAGGACGTGATCACTCTGCGCGAACTCAACGCGCGGGTCGTCGAGACGCGCCAGGAACTCGCGCAGCAGAATATCCAGGCGCCGCCCCACGAAGTGCTCCAGCGCCAGGTGCTGCAGCGCCTGATCATGGAGCGGCTGGAGCAGCAGGAAGCCGCGCGGCTCAATATCCGCGTCACCGACGAGCAGGTCGACCAGGCGATCCAGAGCATCGCCAACCGCAACAAGCTGCCGGCCGAGGAAATGCGTAAAAAGATCGAGGCCTCCGGCACCACCTGGGACGCCTACCGCTCCCTGCTGCGCCAGGAAATCCGCCTGGACCGCCTGCGCCAGCGCACGGTCGACCGCGACATCATCATTACCGACGCCGAGGTCGACGCCTTCCTCAAGGAACAGCAGGCGCGGCGCAGCGCCTCCGGTTCGGCCGGCGCCGGCCGGCCCGCGCCGGCCGCGGCCGTGCCCACGGCCATGACGCTGGCCCAGATCCTGGTCCGCGTGCCGGAGGGCGCCTCGCCGGAGCAGGTTGCGACCTTGCGCAAGAAGGCCGAGGACCTGCTCGCCCGGGCGCGGGGCGGGGCCGACTTCGCCTCGCTGGCCGCGGCCACTTCCGACGGCCCGGAAGCCCTGCAAGGCGGCAACATGGGCACGCGCCCGATCGACGGCTGGCCCGACCTGTTCGTCAAGGCCGTCGCCTCGCTGCAAACGGGGCAGGTCAGCGACCTGATCCAGAGCGGCAACGGCTTTCATATCCTCAAGGTCCTGGACCGCCGCGATCCCGCGTCCGCGCAGGCTCCCACCGCCGCACCCCAGGCCGGGCCGCCGGGCGGCGCGCCGGAAGCGCCGCCGCCGCAGGGGCCGATGCCGGTCACGCAGACCCACGCGCGCCATATCCTGATCAAGACTTCGGCCGTCATGAGCGACGACCAGGCCCGCACACGGCTGGAGCAATTGCGCCAGCGCATCGTGCAGGGCGGCGAGTCCTTCGCCGACCTGGCGCGGCGCTATTCGAGCGATTCCACGGCGCCCCAGGGCGGCGACCTGGGGTGGGTCAATCCCGGCGAAACCGTGCCGCCCTTCGAGCAGGCCATGAACGCCTTGCAGCCCGGCGAGATCAGCCAGCCCGTCCAGTCGCCTTTCGGCTGGCACCTGATCCTGGTCGAGGGCCGCCGCACCCAGGACATGGCCGAGGAATACCAGCGCATGCAGGCGCGGCAGATTCTGTTCGAGCGCCGCGCCGAGCCGGCCTTCCAGGAGTGGCTGGACCAGTTGCGCGACCAGGCCTACATCGACAACCGTCTCGAACGGCAGGACCGCGTGGAGCGCGGCGACAATCCCTAGCGCGCCGGCGGCCGGATTCTTCATGGCGCAACATCAGGCACGCAAGCGCTTCGGCCAGCACTTCCTGGTCGACGACGGCGTGATCGACGCCATCGTGCGGGCGATATCGCCCGAGGACGGCGAAACCGTGGTGGAGATCGGCCCGGGCCTGTCGGCGCTGACCGGCCCGCTGCTGCAGCGGCTGCGGCGGCTGTCCGTGGTTGAAATCGACCGCGACCTGGCCGCGCGCCTGCGCGAGCGCTACCCCGCCGACCGCCTGAACGTGGTCGAGGCCGATGCGCTCGCGGTGGATTTCGGGCAGTTCGGCAGCGGCCTGCGCATCGTCGGCAACCTGCCGTACAACATTTCCAGTCCGCTGATGTTCCGCCTGATGGCGTTCGCCGAAGGCGTGCGCGACCAGCATTTCATGCTGCAGCGGGAAATGATCGACCGCATGGTGGCGCGCCCCGGCACGGCCGACTATGGCCGCCTGTCGGTCATGCTCCAGGCCCGCTACCGCATGGAAAAGCTGTTCGACGTGCCGCCCGAGGCCTTCGATCCTCCGCCGCGCGTGGTGTCGTCGGTGGTGCGCATGGTGCCGCTGCCGGCGGACCGCCCGCGCCCGCTCAGCGACGCCGCGCTGGAGCAGGTGGTGGCGCGGGCATTCTCGCAGCGCCGCAAGATGCTGCGGCGCTCGCTGGGAGACTGGGCGGCCGACGTGGATTGGGACGCCTTGGAGATCCTGCCGACCGCGCGGGCCGAGGCCCTTTCCGTGGTGCAGTTCATCCGCCTGGCCGACGCGCTGACACAAGCCGGACGCCTGGGACCGGCGCTGCCGCACAGCGCCGGACTGCCCAGCTGAAACCCGCGCCGCGGCTCGGCGCCGCATTCCACGCGCGAGACTGGCGCTGCCGCCCGGCGCGGACTGCCTGCCTGAAATCGGCGCCGCCGCCGCGCGCCGGAATCCGGCGGCCGCGCAGCGCGGGGTTGCCCGCCCGAATGCGCGGCCGCGACCCTACAGCGTGTGGCTGCGCCCGGCCAGCCACAGGCGGGTGGCGTCGTGGGCGCGGTCTTCCAGCAGCCGGGCGGCC
>Ga0182748_1004286_pt1 | contig 11448 bp, 7 predicted proteins | sample eDN3rd37CKraftOP_FD_128877 | JGI IMG/M metagenome (GOLD analysis project Ga0182748, IMG submission 128877) | Enriched Organic Plus compost microbial communities from Emeryville, California, USA - eDNA 3rd pass 37_C Kraft OP (version 2) (version 2) ...
CGATGACGACCGGCGCTCGGCAGGCCCCGATGCCGGTGGAAATCCACACGCCGCCCCCGACGGCCTTCGAGACCCTGCGGGGCGTGCTGGAGCCGCTGCTCGGTCCGCTGGCGCTCGGCGGCATCGTGCTGATCCTGGTGATCTTCATCCTGTTGTACCGGGAGGATCTGCGCGACCGCGTCATCCGCCTGATCGGCAGCCGCGACCTTCATCGCACCATGGCAGCGATGGACGATGCGGCCTACCGCCTCTCGCGCTACTTCCTGGCGCAGGTGGCGATGAACAGCGTCTACGGGCTGTTCATGACGGCGGCGCTTTGGCTCATCGGCATCCCCAACCCGCTGCTCTGGGGCTTCATCACCGGCCTGATGCGTTTCGTGCCCTTCATCGGTGGCTGGATCGCGGTGGCCTTCCCGGCCCTGCTCGCACTGGCCGTGGATCCGGGCTGGACGACGCTCGTCTGGGTGCTGCTGCTCTATACCGCCAGCGAGCTGGCGATGGGCCAGGTGTTCGAACCCTGGATCTTCGGCCATTCCACCGGCCTCTCTCCCATCGCGGTGATCGCTGCGGCCACCTTCTGGACCTGGCTGTGGGGGCCGGTGGGGCTGCTGCTGTCGGTGCCACTGACCGTATGCCTGGTCGTGCTGGGCCGGCACGTGGACCGGCTCGAATTCCTCGAGGTGATGCTGGGCGACCAGCCGGCGCTCGATCCGGAGGAGTTCTTCTACCAGCGTGCGCTGGCGGGCGATGTCGACGCGCTGGCCGAGCAGTCCGAGCGCCAGCTGCAGGAGAAGTCGCTCGCCGGGTACATGGACGCGGTGGCACTGCCGGCCTTGCGGCTGGCGCAGGCCGATGCGGCGCGGGGTACGCTGTCAGCGGCGCGGCTGGAGGCGTTGCGACGCAGCGTCCGCACCCTGCTCGAGGATCTTGAGGAAGAGGACTCGGCTGTGGAGGACACGGAGCAGGCGCCTCTGCCGGCCGCCTGGCAGGAGCCGGGGGCGGTGGTCTGCACGCCCGGCCGCGGAGCCTTCGACGGGCTGCTCGCCGCAATGCTCGTGCAGGTGCTGCTCCGTCGCGGCTTCGGCGTGCAGCAGGGCACCGCCGGAGGGAGTGGGTTGGCCGGATCGGCGAATGCCGCGGTGGTGCCGGCCGAGGGCACTGCACCCAGACTCGTCTGCCTGTGCCTGATCGAGGGCGGCAGCAGCACGGCCACCGCACGCTACCTGCTGCGCCGCACGCGCCGGCGGTTGGCGGGGGCGCCCGTGCTGGCGCTCACCTGGCAGCCCAACGGAGAGGGCCGGCTGGCTGCGGCGCTGCGCTCTGAAGGCGGCGCGCCTGCACTCACCCTGGCGATGACCCTGGCGGAGGCGGTGAAGCTCGCCACGGAAGCAGCGGTCACGATGCCGGAGGCCCCCGAGTCGACGGTTGGCGAGACCGGACCTGCGCGTGCCATGGGCGCCGCGCCGGCCGCTTCCTGAACTCTCGTTGCGCCGCGCGAGTCAATCCATTCGGAGCGGAGTTCCGTTGAAGCCGGCGAACATGTAGCCGAGACCCTGGATGGTGCGGATGGTGTTCCGCTCGGGGTCGTCGAGCTTGCGGCGCAGACGCACGACGAGGTTGTCCACGGTACGGTCCTCCGCCCGCCAGCGGCGGCGGAAGACGGTCCGGCAGATCGTCTCGCGGTCCACGGCCGTCGGCCCGGCTTCGACGAGCAGGCAGAAAAGGTCGAATTCCGCGGTGGTGAGGCGGCACTCGCTGCCATCAGGGCGGAGCAACTCCCGCCGTTCCCGCCTGAGACGCCAGGCTGGTGCCGGCCTACCATGCGCAGGCCCCCAGGCGGCGCGGCGCAGCACCGCGCGCATGCGGGCCAGCATGGTGGGCATCGGGGTGTTGCGGTCCATCAGGTCGTCGGCGCCGGCCTCTATCAGGCCGACGCTGCGCTCCGGATCGGTCTGCTGTCCCACGACCACGCAGGGGATGCGGGAGATGCTGCGGATCCGTTGCAGTGTTTCCAGCGTGTCCTCCTGCTGTTCGGACTCGCTGACGACGACGAGGTTGGGCGGGCTGACGGCAAGCAGGGCGAGCAGCAGACGGGAGTCGTGGTGTAGCTCTGCGGCAATACCCTGCCGGTCGAGGAATCCCACCAAGGACGCGCCGTAGTTGATCTGGGGATCCATGATCCCGAGACGCGGATGGTCCATCGGAGTATGCTCGCTCAGGCACCGCACCATGGTGCACTGCATCAACTGCAGACAAATGCAGCCCAAGGTCAACTTCACATTTTTTAAAATCCGAGTTTCTCACGAAACCTTTGCTGCGCGGTTCCCGCCGCCCTGGATGCTGGTCCCGTGGCTCGGCGGAGGGCGCTGTGCGAAAGCGCCTCTTCGAACGGATGAGGCGCGGTCGGACCCGATACGGTCCTGAGACTGGCCTGCTGCAATTCTGGCCCGCGAAGGGCTACGCCGGCCGAACAGCCGAATGCCGCAGCCCTGGTGCAGGGCAAGGGAGGCCAGCGGCGCGACATCCGCAGCGCCTGCTGGCATGTGATCCAATTCGACGGATCCAGGCCCATGCCCCGGGATCCGAGGAGTCGGCATTCTTTACGGCACTAGTCTGGCCCGGCGAAAAAGCAAGCATATTCAACTGCTTAATTCATGGCACGCGGCTTGCGTATCGTTACGGGCGGCGGCCGGGCATGGCCGCACGCCTTGAGGAGCGCGACATGATCAAGAAACTGCTGGCTGCCGCGGTTGGTGCAGTGGCTCTGATGGGGGCGACGACGGTGCCTGCCTCGGCTGCCCCGGTTACCTTCACCGTTGTGAGCGGATCTTTCACGACCGGTCCAGGGTTCGGCACGGGCCCTGGCCAGCTTGATGTGACCTTCACGAACTTGCTGACCAGTCCTGTGACGTTCTCCCTGGACGTGGGGGAAACAGAGTCGTTCCTGTTCGGGCGGGCGACCCTGAACGAAACCGACATTTCGGGTGTTGAAACCAACAACCTGAACGTCGTCGCCAATCTGGTCTTCTCCTCGCCGCTGTCCTCCACCGTCCAGGACGTCGCCATCACGGGCGCGTTCGTCGGGAACGTGTCCGACCTGGCCACGGATTTCTTCATTGACTTCAGCCCGGTGACGGTCAACTTCGGCAGCGGTGGTTCCTTCGTCGTCGATGTTGGAGACCTGTACTTCAACAAGACTGGTTCCATCACGAACGGAGCCAATGTCACGCTGACGGCAGTGCCGGTGCCCGAGCCCGCTTCGCTGGCCCTTCTTGGCAGCGGTCTGCTGGGCCTTGGATTGATCCGCCGTCGCAAGGCCGCCTGAGTGCCAAGCCTCTGACGCCTGGCGCTGGACGCTCTCTGCCGGCTTCCGGCAGGTCGCGTCCGGACTGCTGGCTCAGGCGTCAGAGCCCCTCCGGCAAGTGCATTTCGGCTTGAAGGGCTTGCGGCAATCTCCGTCGGAGCCCGAGGCGCCGCATCCTACATCCTCCCGCTCAGGCCGCCCCTGCTGGGGCGCTCATCACGACCGAGATCGGCGTCAAGCCGATGCGGTGTTCTGGGCTGTCCAGCTTGCCGTTGAACGCCTCATGGCCGTTCTTCTGCGGGCGCCGCACTCGGGGAGCAGGCCGGCTTGTCCGCTGTGGCCCACCCGAGGTGAAGGTCCACATGACGCGCGAGCGTCAACGCGCCGAAGCGGCATCGCCATGATCCGCCGCTGGTCGTGGCGACTGCGTCTCGCCGCGGGCAACGGCCACTTCGTCCGGCAGCACTTGGCCTGACCGGGCGACGTGCGCCTCGCGCTGCTCGGACATGGCCGGCTGACGCGGTGGCAGGTGCGGCGTCGGGGCCGGCAGCGGCGCCCTGATTGCCGGCTGCACCCCAGGCATTGAGGTGAGGCTCCGCCGATTCGGTGTCCGCTCCGTCGCGGCCCGCTTCGATTGCGCCTCCTGGCTGGCGCCTCCGGTCGATCATCAGGCCATCCTGTTCGGCGTGCTGGCGATGGAAGCATGCCTTCGAGATCTCCAGACGGCGGCAGACCATGCTGATCTCCCCGTCCTCGGCCGGCCTTCATCTTCAGCCGCCCGCGGCGTTCCGATGCCCCGTTCCGGCGGCATGCCCCTCGCAATCGATCTCCCTAACAGGATACCGTCCTCACCTCCCGCCAGGCACATTGTCGTACGGGCGCAAATGCGGGCCGCATTAGGGGTTCATTGCGCCCCGGCGCGCATCGCAGTTCTCGACGCGGTATACCTCGAAGTACTTGTTGCCGAACACCGGGCGGAGGTCACTGGCGCGCTCCTCCCGGGATTTTCTCTTGTCAAACACGACATACGCAAATCCCTTTGCGCACGCATATGCAATCCAATCGTTCAACAGGCGAAGGGACGACACGTTCTTCTCGTTTTCCGACCACTGCCTGTAGGTCGTTGGATCCCAGAGAGCGGCAGAGCCTTCCTTCCAGTCGCCTGAAGTCACCCTGCGGGCAATGATGCGGAAGCCCTCGGGTTTGAGCGGAACGAGGAATCTCGCATCCTCAGGCGTGTTGTCGCGAGCCCAGTGCTGGACTTCCAGCCACTCGGTGGCCGCTGGCCATGCTCCAACGAGCTGCATATCGGTAGGGACGGCCTGGGCACTGGCGAGACGTGGCCGCGCAAGATAGGCGCCGAGACTGCCGTAGGCCAACAACGCCGCTGCCGCCACATACGCCAGAGACCGTTGATGCCGGCCAACCGCCGAAAACCATCGGCTCATCCGGTCGCCTGCTGTCAGCAAGCCGAGGCGTTCGGCATTCAGGGACAGCACTGCCAGGATTGGCAGGATCCAGAATCCGGTCATCAGTCCAGCGATTGCCGCGGCAGCCGCAAGAGCCTTGATGGGTTCGGACCAGCTGAATACCCGGATGGAGATTGCGACGAAATATGCGGACAGCAGAAGAAGCAGCAATCCATCAACCCTGATCAAGTGCAGGTTAAGTATGAACCTCGATTGCGTATAGCTTCCAAGAACAGCGCCAGACAGAAACACAAGGACCAGACCGCCCAGGCATAGCCAATGCCTGTGAGGTAGAGCCATGTATTCAATGGCCATGACGCCTGCAATGATGACCCCCACCAGGAGTAGTATGGCCCTAGTCTCGGATGCGTCCAGGAAGAAATGCTTCCCGTACAGCTCATAGCGAAGGTAGAATCTATAGTCGAAGTCCACGGTTTGCCCGGACACGGTCGATGCTATCCAGAAGAGTACAGGGCCTGCGATAAGGCAATAAGTCACACCCAGAACCATGACATTCAAGATGCGCTTCCTTGCCGCCGTGACCGGGTTCGGCCGCCACAAGTAGGAAAGGCAGGCCATCGCGACAGGCACCAGAGCCCAGGCGCCGATGAATGCATTGATGTCGAAGACAAGGGCAGACAGAACCGTCGCTACCAGCAAGTGGCCCCTGATTACATACAGAAAAGCCAGAAGCGCTACGGCTTGAGCCAACTCACTATGAGAAAAGAAGCGCATCAGCATACCATCGCCGCCAACCAGCGAGATCCCATATATCGCCTTGGAAACGACGAGGATGGCTGTGGCGGCAATCAGATGCTGGTCTTTCCTGATGCCGCATTCTCTCACGATCAGGACGAGGGCAAGGAAAGTCAGAAACCTCGTCAGTAGGTGCATCGCAAAAAAGAGAGAGACGATATTGTCCTCGTTGGCCATGTACGACAATAGCCAATAGACCGGAGATACAAATGACTTGAGGGACTGGATATAGGCGTCATGTTGGAACTGCGGCAGCTCGCCAAATTTCAACACGATGGGGATGTGATAGAGGTTATTATTGATAGCGAAATCGAAACTTTGTATGCCGATGGAGCAAAGCGCCGCAAGAAGAGCGAGTATGGGTGGAGTGCTGAGCGCCGCAAGCGTCGCGCCGAAAGTACTGGGTGCGGCAATCTTGGTGGAAGCGGACATCTCTTGTCTCGACCTCGAAAGGACGGCGGCAAGGCTACCTTCGTCGCGCCCATAGCGCGAGTGGAAAGCAGACCCTGGATGCTGCTGCCTTCGAAGGCGTGCCACTGGTGCAGCGAGCCTCGATCTCGCCGGCGGCAAGCACGGCCAACATCAGGCCGTAGCTGATCGGGACCGAGGAGGTCATTGTGGCCATGCGCAACGCTGGAACTGTGCTGGCCGATCAAGCGCCGACCTCGGCCTCGCGCCCGACGCGCTCCGGCTCAGGGCCACCACGGAAGCAGGCGGCGTGGCGTCACCCGCGCCGGTTGCGCGACTGCGCGCCTGAGCAAGCAGTGCCTCGGCCAAGCCCTGTCGGTATCGGGGTATCCTTCGGTTGGGGCTCGGTGGATCGGTTCGCCTCTCTGTTCGCCGGAACGGATGCGCTGTCGCGCGAGCAGCCGCCCAAGTTGACCGCCTTCGCCCGGTTTAGGCGCCGCATCGCAAGATTGAGCCCAAGTAGCCGTAGCGGGTGCCGCCGCCCTTTACCTTCATGTGCCTCAGAGGCGCCTCTGTCCGCATGTTCCTGCCCTTGAGCCCCGGCTGACCGCCGGCAATGACGGCTCATGGAATGGGAGGGACATGGAGGGACGTCCCTTCGGCCTGCGTCATCTCCTCGCCGCGACCGACCCTGAAGCCGACCTGCCGGCCGAGTAATCGTCGTCTTCGACGGGTAGCATCCCAAGGAATGCTGTCAGTGAATTTTACAACGTTGCGACGTCATCGCGACGTCTGCTTCGAAACCTCAGGAACTTTGCGCTTTCCGCATTCTGGCGTGAAGCTTGCATTCCCGGTCGGGTATGTGCCCTGCAGCAAGCATCGTAATACCGCATGGTCGGCCAGAAGTCGGATGGCGAACCCTCGGCAGGCGTCGAAACTGATGAAAGCACAAGGTTGACCACCGCTTGGCTCCGATCGTCAACCGCAGCCGGCGCTTGCATGCGAGCATTCTCGCCGCGGCTCACCGGGCTTGCGACAGTGGTCATCTCGACATCGCGGTCAAGCTCCTCCAGCTCAGCGAGGAAGTCATTGCCGCTGAAGCCGATCCCAGGCGCCGACGCCACGACGTGGCATCGCTGATCGCCGCCCATGAGCGCCTCTGGAACCTGCGCCATCTTCTGGACGAGTCGGACATCTCCGATCTCACGGTGCCGAGGCGCTGACCCCTTTGCTGTCGCAGCGGGAACGAAGCTCGTTGAGGTCGACGCGGCCGCTGGGACTCGTCATCGCCGCGGAGGACACGGGCGGACATCGGCTCCTGGCGGCTCGAAACGCATGCCGGTTCGGCGGCTGCGTGGCTGCCTGTGCCTTCTGCGCCACCGCGCTGTGGAGACGCTGTCCACTGCCCCGAGCTGGCGGTGCATGCGGCACGGCATGCTTTGCTCGGCAATCGCGTGTGCCAGCCGGTCCGCGACTACCTCGACCTAGGGCTGGACCCCTTCGTCTGGACCGCCCGGGCCGGCACTCTCAATCGGAGAGTACCTGCGCGGGACGTGTCTGCCGGAATCACTCCGGCAGTGCGAAGGCACGATCTCGCTATGCTCCCCCGGCTGCTCCCTGCAACGGAGCGGCACTACTGCAAGTTGGGCGAGAGGACCATGCAAGGTCCGGATGCCGCGCGGCAATAGCCGCGCGCCTCAGCGGCAGAGAGGCCCGCCACACGCGCACGCCAGAACCATTTGCCTCGGACGCGCACGCGTTCCACCCTTGCCTTGCCGCCGTTGCGTTTGGCAGCGCGCTTGGCCGCAGTCTGCGCGGGTCCACGCCCGGAGAAGGCGCCGACCTGCACGGCCCAGCTGCCTGACGCAGTCGATGCGGGCGGATCCGGCACTCGCTGTGCCCGGGAGACGGCGGCCGCCGCCAGGCGAACTGAGGTTCTGCTCGATGTCGAGGGCAGGGATGCGGCATTGGCGCTGGCGACCAGCCCAAGGCTGCTCCTGCTGCCCGCCATCACGGTCCCTGTGGGTGCATCGCGCTCCATCTCGTCGAAGCCGCGGTCCAGCAGCGCCATGACGTGCTCGTCACGCTCCGCTCCCGAGGCTCCGCCGAACACCACCGCGATCAAACGCCTTCCGTCGCGTACGGCGCTGGCGGCCATATTGAAGCCGCTGGCACGGATGTAGCCGGTCTTGATGCCGTCGGTACCATCGAACGCGGCCAGCAGCCGGTTATGGTTGGGTATGTGGCGTCCCTTCCAGTCGAAGCTGGTCGTGCTGAAATAGGCGTACCGGTTCGGGAAGTCGCGGATCAGTCGCCGGCTCAGCACCGCCATGTCCCGCGCCGTGGTCACCTGCGCCGGATCCGGCAGGCCGGATGCGTTGCGGAAGGTGGTGCGTGCCATGCCAAGGGCGCGCGCCTTGCGGGTCATCATGCGGGCGAAAGCGGCCTCGGTGCTGCCTGAGAGGTGCTCGGCAAGCGCAGCGGCAGCATCGTTGGCGGACTTGGTCACGAGCGCCATGATGGCGTCCCGCGCCCTTATGGTGGAGCCGGCACGCAACCCAAGCTTGGAGGGCTCCATGCTCGCCGCATGGCGGGAGACCCGGATGCGCGTGTCGGGGCTCAGGGTGCCACGCTTCAGCGCCTCGAACGCGAGATAGAGCGTCATCATCTTGGTCAGCGAGGCCGGGTAGCGCGGTTCGTCAGCGTTGACCGCGAACAGCACCTCGCCAGTATCTGCATCCTGCATGAACGCGGCATAACGGCTGCTGCCGATCTGCGCGGCCGCGTCGCGCGCGATCAGCAGCGGCGTGACAAAGACAACAAGAACGAAAGCGCACAGCACGAAAACGCGCGTGCGATAGCCGGCGGCGATGCCGGTATCCACCATCGATAAGTCCCCCCTCACCGCGCGTAGGTGCCCCCCCGGGTCCCTGCGCGCGTCACATGCGCCCGTCCGCAGGCCTCGAGGCCAGCTGGAGGGCTGACAGACGCCGTGTGCCACCCCGCACACTCCCCGTGGCGCCAGTCGTTACCCAGCATGCACATCATCGGGGGCGGAGGGAAGAGCCTCGTTGCGAAAACAACCAGGAGGCCTGGGACGTCGGTGGCCCGTCCTCAAGGATCAGCCGTGCCGCGAACTGGGCTTCCGGGCGCCGCACGAGGTGCCTTGGTGCACGCCGCGCCGGTGCCACCCTGGCTGCCCAGGATCGCGATCGGCGGGGTTCAGGTGAGCGTCGAGGCCCCGGCAGGCCGTGCCGTCAGGAAAGTTCGGGCCAGGCCAGGCCGACCACCGCGGCAAGGCAGACGAAGACGGTCCAGGACACCCAGTCCCTTGCGGCATACACGATCGGGTCGTCATGCATGTATCCGCGCGCCGTGGAGAGCCAGAGCCGGCACTGCCAGAACAGCAGCAGTGGCACGCAACCCCAGAGCATGGAGGGATGGCCGTACACGCGGGCCGCGGTGTCGCTCTGCACGTAGAGCGAGAGCACAATCGCGGAGGCGAAGGTTGAGGCACAGCCGAACATCTGCAGGACGATCAGGTCCTCTACCGTATAGCCTCGCCGCGCTGCCTTCCCCTTCCGGGCTGCCAGCAGCCGCTGCAGCTCGGATACCCGCTTGACCAGGGCCAGGCTCAGGAACAGGAAGCCGGAGAAGCCGAGGAGCCATAGCGAGACCGGGTGCCCGCTCGCCTCGCCGCCGCCGAACAGCCTGATGGTGTACAACCCCGCCAGCAGGAAGACATCGATCAGCGGCATCTCCTTCAGGCGCGCGCTGTAGCCGAGCGAGCAGGCGGCATAGACGGCCAAGGTCTCCGGCGTGCCGGAGAGCCAGCCGAGGATGCCGCCGCCCAGCAGCAGCAGCGGGGCGAGCACGAGGCCGGCAGCCACCGGCAGCTCGCCACTGGCGAAGGGACGGCGCGATTTACGGGGATGGGCGCGGTCGGCCGACAGGTCGGAGATATCGTTGACGATATAGATGCTGGAGGCCACGAGGCAGAAAGCCAGCGCAACCGTCAGCGCCCCGGCCCATGTCGCCATGCTGCTGACATCGCCCGCCGCAATCGGCGGCACCAGGCACAGGCCGTTCTTGACCCACTGATGCGGCCGCAGCGCCCGGACCGCGGCGCGCAGGGACCATGCCCTGCCCCCTGCATCATCGCCCAGGACGGCGAGCACCCGATGCCGCGTCTCCGCGTCTCGCCGCACCGCGGCGGGCGCGTTGACCACCACTGCCGCAGCGGCGCAATCCCAGACCGCGTGGTCCGTCGCGTCATTGCCGGCATAGATGAAGCCGCCCTCGCCGAAGCGTTCGCACAGCGCCGCCGCCTTCTCCGGGCCACGAAGGTTGCGCGTCCCATCCGTGGCGATCACCTCATCGAAGATCCCGAGGTGACGGGCGACCTGCTCGGCCACGAGGCGGTGCGAGGCGGTGCACAGGATGATCCTCCGCCCCGTGGCGCGCTCGCGGCGCAGGAAGTCCAGCAAGGATCGGTCATAGGGGAGAGTCGATGGGTCGAAGTCCCAGTGCTCCGCGACCTCCCGCTTCAGTACGGCCTTGCCCCGGGTCAGGGATCCGGCCAGGCGCACCGCGCCGCGCCAGCCGGAGAAGAGGGTGGCAAGGGCGGCCTCATGCAGCGTGTCGATGTGCAGCAGGGTGCCGTCCATGTCCACGCAGAGGGGCAGGCTGTCCAGGCCTGCTGGCCCCGTCGGCTCAAGCGCGACGACATTGTGGTTCACAGGCCGTATCCTCGGGACTCAGTCGGTCCGTGCTCGACCGCCGACAACCTGCACGCAGCCTTCTGTATCGTAGAACCGAGGCCATTGGAACGACGGAATAGTGCGGCCTGGGCCGGCGGCCATGCACTTCGGCCGGGACGTGACGGAAGAGGAGCGGGACACCGGGCTCGCTCTGCCGCGGCGCCGTAAGGGAGCGCAGCATGCCGGAAGGGCCCGGGGGCCCGATCCTGCGCCGGACCCCTCAGGCAGCATCTCGCGCGCGTGCATGAGGAGGAGGGCGGTGCCGGCGGACCGTGCGCCGCAGCGTCAGCACATCGGGCCGGAGGGCGTGGGCGGCCCCGGCATGCTCCACCGTGCGCCCGCGCGGCCGATCCCCGGAACCACGGTCATCGGCTTGCCGCCGCTCCTCGCCGGCATGCCGGGCAGTTGCCACGCCCGGCCATGGGGCCAGCGGTGCAAGCCATCCTGCAACCGGGAGGGAGCCGCGCTCGACGGCTCCGCGACACGGGCATCAGTGCCGCCGGCTCAGTGCCGCCGCCTGCGCGGCCAGCCCCTTCTCCGTCTGTGCCTCGAGCACCGCTTCCAGCACCGTGCGCCCACGCATCGGGGCGCCTGCTGCCGGGGCGTCAACCCGTACGGTCACGGCGGCGACCACCGGTCCGCCGCGCCCGCCACCGACGAGGCTGTTCCACGCCTGCAGGATCCGGCTTCGTAGGCCTCCCCGCATCGGCGCCCCGTCCAGCCATGTGGTCACAGCCAGGGCGGCCGTGCC
>Ga0182748_1004294_pt1 | contig 11436 bp, 5 predicted proteins | sample eDN3rd37CKraftOP_FD_128877 | JGI IMG/M metagenome (GOLD analysis project Ga0182748, IMG submission 128877) | Enriched Organic Plus compost microbial communities from Emeryville, California, USA - eDNA 3rd pass 37_C Kraft OP (version 2) (version 2) ...
CGGGTCTCCTCGGCGCCGATCTCGATGAAGCTGAGCGCGGCGCTCGGGATGAGGTACACGCGACCGCGGGAGTCCGCCAGACGGATGAGGCTCCTGCCGCCGTCGATCGCCTCGGCGACGGCCTTCTCGATGTCCTCGACGCTGGCGTCGCTCTCGATCGAGAGCTCGCGGGGGGTGTTGGTGATGCCCACTCGGATTTCCACGTGCCCAGGCTATGACACCGTGCGTGCTCGCGCCTGCCTGTTCGCTCAGGGCGGGCAGGGCGGGGGCCTGCGATGTCCGAGGCGCTCGCTAGCGTGGGGGACATGACAGGGACGGCGGCGAGCGTGACGGAGGCGGCGCTGGCCGCGGGCGCCCGCTCTGCGGGGGCTGCCGGGCCGATCCTTGACGAGGCTCAGCGCGAGGTGCTCGCATTGCCGCCGGGCGTCCACGCGGCCGTGCTCGGTGCGCCCGGGTCGGGGAAGACGACAGCTCTTGTCGAGCTCTTCGCGCAGCGGCTGCAGACCGGCGCTCTGCGTCCGGAGGAGGTCCTCGTGCTCGCGCCGAGCCGGCTGTCCGCGGCGGGCCTTCGCGACCGGCTCACCCTGCGTGCGGGGGCGGCGCTGCCGGGGGCGCCGGCGCGCACCCCGGTGTCCGTCGCGCTGGCCGTATGCGCAGCGGCGCGTGCTGCGTCCGGCGGGATCCCCCCTCGGCTGCTCACCGGCGCCCGCCAGGACGAACTCCTGCGCGAATGGCTGGCGGGCGAGGCGGAGGTGGGCGATGACGGCTACTGGCCGCCCCAGCTCGGCCGCGTGGTGCGCTCGACCCGCGGCTTCCGCGACGACCTGCGGCAGTTCCTCGATGTCTGCGCCCGTTCGGGCCTGCCCTCCGGGGAGCTGCGCCTGCTCGCCGAGCGGCACGGGCGACCGGAGTGGGCCGCCGCGCTCCGCTTCGTCGCGGAGGAGTACCTGCCGCTGCTGCCCGAGGTGGAGCCGGGAGCGCTCAGCGCCGCCGCAGCGCTGGAAGAGGCGACACAGGTGCTCGAGGCGGTGCGGCGGGGCGCGCTTCCGGCCGAGCATGCGGGCGGGTGGCCGGCACTGCGTCTTGTTCTCGTCGACGATGCGCAGGATCTCGCGCCCGGCGCGATCCGGCTCCTCGGCGCCCTCGCCCGCTGCGGAGCGGATGTCGTGGCCTTCGGCGATCCCGACGCGGGAACCTCCGCGTTCCTCGGCGGCCGGCCCGAGGTGCTCGGCGGGCTCGCGCGCCATCTGGGCGCCGAGCCGGAGCGCGTCCGCACTCTGGTGCTGGGCCGCGTGCACCGGCACGGGCCTGCGCTACGCGCGGCCGTCTCGGCCGTGGCCGGGCGGATCGGCGCGGCAGCGGGCGGCCGTCAGCGGGCGGCCGGCAGCGCGCCGGGTGCCCCGGGCTCGGCCGCGCCGGAATACCGCGTGGCCGCATCGGAGGCGCAGCAGGCGCGCTTCGTCGCCGAGCGCCTGCGGCGGCTGCACCTGCTGGAAGGGGTGCCCTGGTCGCAGCTGGCCGTCGTCACCCGGCAGCGCAGCCGGGCGACGGAGCTCAGCAGGCGCCTCGCGGCGCTGGAGGTGCCCACCCGGGTGCTGGGCGGGGGGCGCGAGCTGTCCGCCGAGCCCATGGTCCGCGCTCTGCTCGCCGCCGCGCGGCTCGCGGTCGGAGATCGCGAGCTGGATGAGGAGCTCGCTCGCGAGCTGCTCCTGGGCCCGCTCGGGGGCTATTCGCCGGTCTCGCTGCGACGGCTGCTGCGCGCCCTGCGGGACGCGGAGCCCGCGGATACGCCGCGCCGGGGCGAGGGGGAGCTCCTCGTGGAGGCGCTCGCCTCGCCGGGCGAGGTGCTCTTCCTCGACCGGGGCTCCTCCGCACGCCTGTCCCGGCTGCTGTCCGCCGTCGCCGCGGCTCGTGCGAAGGCCGCGGCCGGCGGCAGCGCCGAGGACGTGCTCTGGGAGATCTGGGCCGGAGCCGCGCGGCCGGAGGCGTGGGCGCAGGCCGCCCGCGGCGGCGCTTCGGCCGGTGACGACGCGAATCGCCTGCTCGACGCAGTCGTGGCGCTGCAGTTCGCGGCCCGCCGTTTCGCCGAGCGGGAGCCGGAGGTGACCGCCTCAGCGGTGCTCGCGCGGTTGGCGGAGCTGGAGCTGGCGGAGGACTCCCTCGCCGCCCTGCCCTCGGGTGACGCCGTGCTCGTCACGACGCCGCAGGGGATCGTGGGTCATGAGGTGCACACGGTGATCCTCGCGGGCGTGCAGGACGGCGTCTGGCCGAATCTGCGGCCCCGTGGCGAGCTGCTGTCCACGGGCGACTTCGCGAAGGCGGTCACGGGCGGGGATCCCGGCCCCGCCGCGGATGTGCGCCGATCGGTGCTCGACGACGAGCGGCGGCTGCTGCTCGTCGCCCTGTCGCGCGCCCGTAAGGCAGTCGTCGTTCTGGCCGTGAGCGATGAGGAGAACGCCCCCTCCGCCTTCCTGCCTGAGCAGGCGCCTCCGGTCCGGCTGCCTCCCGGGGAGGGCTTGAGCCTGGCCGCACGGGTCGGCGAGTTCCGCCGTGCGCTCACCGGCGAGGTCGGGTCCGGCGCGTCGCACGCCTCCGTCGGTGCGGCGGCTCTGGCGGGGGAGGCCGCCGGCTCCGCCGACAGGCCGCCCCGCGAGCGCGCCGGCTTGGCTGGCGGTGAGGAGCGTGCTGCGGCTGCAGCGCTGCTGGCGATGCTGGCACGCGCCGGCGTGCCTGGCGCAGATCCCGCCGAGTGGTACGGGATCGCGGAGCCGAGCTCGACCGCTCCGCTGTACAACAGGGATGCGAGCGGGCTGGTGCGCATCAGCCCCTCGTCCATCGAAGCCTTCGAGAGCTCGCCTCTGGAATGGCTGATCCAACTCCTGTCGGCCTCCGCGCCCAGCTCCGACATGGCGGTCGGTACGGTCCTGCACCGGGCGCTCGAGCTCGCCGATCGTCCCGAGGAGATCGATGCGCTCGTGGAGCGCTGGTGGACGATGATCCCCTTCGACTCGGAATGGTCGGCGCGGCTGCGGCGGGCCCGGCTGGACCGGCAGATCGAGCTGCTCAAGGGCTACCTGCGTCGCTTCGCGGCCGAGGGCGGGGTTCTTGTCGCGTCCGAGCGCGGGTTCGAGCTGCGGCTCAGCGAGGAGGGCTCCGGGCTGGGCCGCGAGGATCCCGGCGACGCGGACGGGCAGGAGGTCGGGGCCTCCGGCAGGGGAGTGGTCCTCCGGGGAACGGTGGACCGGATCGAGCTGCGCAGGGGCGAGGACGGCGTGCTGCGGCGCCGGCTCGTCGACCTGAAGTCCGGCCGGCTCGTTTCGCAGGCGGATGCGGAGGAGCACCGCCAGCTCGCGAGCTATCAGCTGGCGCTGGCCTGCGGAGCGCTCGACGCCCCGGAGGATCCGCCGCAGGCACTTCAGGCCCCCGCGGACGACCCGGTCCTGCTGTACCTGCCCGACACCGCGCGCGCCGCCGCGCTGCGGAGTCAGCCGGTGCTGGACGAGAGCGGGCTGGAGCAGACCCGCGAACGCATCCTGGCGATCGCCGCCGCGATGAGCGCCGCGGAGTTCCCCGGGCCGGTCGAGGTCACCGGTGAGGACGACCGCCGCCGTCTGTCGCGCATCCACACCTTGGGGGCGGTGAGCGAGGGATGAGCCGGTCGCCGCTGGACGCCCGAACGATGGCGCAGGCCATCGGGGTGCATCCGCCGACCGCCGAGCAGCAGGCGGTCATCGAAGCCGCCGTGGACAGACCGGTGCTCGTGGTCGCGGGCGCCGGCAGCGGCAAGACGCAGACGATGAGCCTGCGCGTCGCGTGGCTGGTGGCGAACGGGCATGCCGAGCCTCGTCAGATCCTCGGGCTGACCTTCACCCGGAAGGCCGCGAGCGAGCTGTCCGAGCGCATCGGCCGGATGCTGCGCCGGCTGGAGGCTGCCGGGCTGGTCCCCCCGGGGGAGCAGGAGCGGGACGAGTTCGACCGTCCGCGGGTGGCCACCTACAACTCCTTCGGAGCGGACATCTACCGAGACGGAGCCCTCCTGCTCGGTCGCGATCCGGAGGCGGTGCTCCTGGATGAGAACAGCGCCTGGCGGTTGATGTGGCGAGTGGCTCACGCGCTTCCGGCCGGCACGCTCCTCGAGCAGGGTGTCGCTCCTGCCACAGCCGTCGAGCGCGCGCTCGCCTTCGAGCAGGCCCTCAGTGCCCACGGGGTCACCCCGCAGCGACTGGAGGCCTTCGTCGCCGAGTTCCTCGAACACGTGGCCGCACTGCCGCCGGGACCGCGGGGCTTGAAGAAGGAGCGAGACCGGGTCGAGGAGGCGCTCCAGCGGGTCGCCTCCCTGCCCGCGTACCTCGAGCTCGCGCAGAGCTATCGTGAGCGCAAGCGCGAGCGCGGCTATCTCGAGTTCCATGACCAGATCGCCCTGGCGTTGGATATCGCGCGCACCTCGGCCTCGCTGGTCTCGCTCTACCGGGAAGAGTCCCGCTTCGTCCTCCTGGACGAATACCAGGACACCTCCGTGCAGGACGCCGCTCTGCTCGCGGAGCTCTTCGCCGGTCACCCGGTGATGGCTGTGGGCGACCCGAACCAGTCGATCTACGGCTGGCGTGGCGCGAGCGCGAACAACCTCGCCGCGTTCCCGCGCCAGTTCGGCGCCGCGAGCGCGCCGCCGCTGACGCTGAGCACGAGCTGGCGCAACGACCGGCGGATCCTGCGCGCGGCGAACGTGCTCGCGCGTCCCCTGCGCGACGCGCCGGGCGCTGTGGCGGTTGAGGAGCTCCTGGCCCGTCCGGAGGCCGGAGAGGGGCGGGTGGAAGCCGTCGTCGCCGAGACGGTCGGCGAGGAGGCCGACGCGGTCGCCGACTGGCTGGCCGAGCGCATCGCCGTCCACCCTGGCCGACCGAGCGCGGCGATCCTCTTCCGCGCGCGCAGATGGATCCCGCTGTTCGCGCGCGCGCTGCACAGCCGCGGTGTCCCGTACCACGTGCTCGGCCTCGGCGGTCTGCTGGACACCCCGGAGGTGCGCGATGTCATCTGCGCGATCCGTGTGCTCGGGGAGACCAACGCCGGGCCGGAGCTGCTGCGGCTGCTCGCCGGCGGGCGCTGGCGCATCGGCGTGCGCGATCTGGAGGAGTTGCGCGCCCTCGCCTCCTGGCTCGCGGACCGCGACGGCGAGTTCCGCCTGCTGCCCGCCGAGGTGCTCGCGGCGCGGCGGGAGCGGCCGCTGTCCGACCGGCCGGGCCTCGTGGAGGCCCTGGAGGTCTTCGGCCGGCGTGAGGCGGACAACAGCCTCTTCGATCGCTTCAGCCCGGCCGGCCGGGTCCGGCTTCATGAGGCCGCGGAGGTGTTCGCCCGGCTGCGACGGCGCATCCCGGCCGGGCTGCCTGTGCTCGTACGGGAGATCGTGCGCGAGCTTCGCCTCGACGTGGAGGCCGTGGCGAACGAACGGCTCGGCGGCAGCGGGCTGGGCGTCGCCCGGCTGGACGCGCTGGACGATGTCGTGGCCTCCTTCCTCCAGATCGAGCCCGAGGCCTCCTTGCCGGAGTTCCTCGCCTGGCTCGACCGTGTGGAGCGGAACGAGCGCTACGCCCCACCGGCGGAGCCTCCCGAGCCGGGCGCGGTCCAGCTCACCACGGCGCACTCCGCGAAGGGGCTGGAATGGGATCTCGTCGTCGTGCCGCGGCTGGGCGGCGGGTCGTTCCCCGCGGCGCTGCGCGAGTCGAACGGGTGGCTCAGCCCGGCGCAGCTTCCTGCAGAGCTGCGCGGCGACGCCGAGAGCCTGCCGCAGTTCCGCTGGCGGCAGGCGCACGACGAGAAGGAGTTCGCGGAACTGCTGAGCGAGGAGTACAAGCCGGCCGTCGCCGCGGACCACGCGCTGGAGGAGCGCCGGCTGGCGTACGTCGCCGTCACCCGCGCGCGTGAGGAGCTCTTGCTGAGCACCTCGTTCTGGGACGACGGCCAGACGCAGCGCCCGTTGTCGCCCTATCTCGCCGAACTGAGCGAAGCCGGCCTCATCGAGCTCTCGCGCAGCGGCTCCGAGCACACCGTGAACCCGGGCATCGGGGCGGGTGATCTGACCGTGCTGTGGCCTGGCGACCCGCTCCTGGGCAGGCGCGAGCGGGTGGAGCGCGCGGCGGCGGAGGTTCGAGCGGCGATGGCCGAGGGCGAGCATGGAGCGGCAGGTGCGCTCGTCCCGCCCGCCGCCCGGCGGGAGATCGAGCTCCTGCTTGCAGAGCGCGAGCAGCGCGAGCAGCCTCTCGCCGTGCCGATCCCCTCACGGATCACCGCGTCCCGCTTCCACGAGTACGTCACCGACCCGGCGGCCGTCGCGGCGAGCCTCGCCCGCCCGATGCCTACCCGGCCCTACCGGGAGACGGTGCTGGGCACGCGCTTCCACAGCTGGGTGGAGCGGCGCGCGGGCCTGAGCAGGGTGCCGGACGACGAGCTTGCTCTGTCCGGGCTGGAGGAGCTGGTCCCTGACGGCATCGATGGCGAGACCGAGCGCGGGGTCGATGGCGAGCGCGAGGTCGCCAACGAGCGCGAGCGGGGCGAGCAGCTCGCCGAGGCGGATGCGGAACGACTCGCCCGGCTGATGCGCACCTTCGAGGCCTCCGAGTGGGGCGGGCGGCGGCCCGTGGAGGTCGAACGCGAGATCCACCTCCCCTTCGCCGGGCGGGTGCTGGTCTGCAAGATCGACGCCGTCTTCGCCGAGCCGGATCCGCGCGCGCCTGACGATCCGGCCGCGGTGCTCTACGAGATCGTCGACTGGAAGACGGGGCGGCCACCGCGCGGCGCCCGCGAGCTCGAGCAGCGTCAGCTGCAGCTCGCCCTGTACCGGCACGCCTTCTCGCAGTGGAAGGGGGTGGATCCGGAGCGCGTCCGGGTGGCGTTCTACTACGTCGAGGAGGATCTCGTCGTCCGGCCCGAGCGGGTCTACGACGAGGCGGGCCTGCTGGAGCTGTGGTCCTCCGTCGAGAGGTCCTGGTCCGCCGCGCGCTCCTGACCGGCGCCGGCAGGACCGCCCCGATCCGTCCGCCGCGCGTCCGCCGCATTCGCGCCGGCGGCTGTGTCCGCGGCATCGGCTGCGGCGGCATCCGCCGTGCGCGAGCCGTCCTCGGGCCTGCCGTCCGCGGTCCCGGCGTCCGAAGGCGCGCCCTCGGCGTCCTCGGACGGGAAGGGGTTGTACGGCGCGGTGTCGGCCAGGGCGGAGTGCCCCGCCCCTGCCGTCGCGGCTCCGCCGCCCTCGACGCCTCCGCCGCCCGCTGCCTCGCCGACCGCGCGCCCCGATCCGGATGCCTCAGCGTCGGCCGCGCTCCCCGCGCCCGCCAGCGGCCCCGTGGTCGTCTGCGGCCGCCCCCGGTCCCCGGTCCGGTTCGCGGACGCGGGCGCCGAGCGGGCGATGCGCTCGACGAGTGTGTCGAGCATCAGCACCGCGTCGTCGATGACGGCCTGCTCGCGTCGCCCGACGCCGTGCAGCAGCCACCGCGCGATCTCCAGCTCGGCGTAGAGGCTTGCGCGTTCGCGCAATCCCGCGGCGGAGGTGAGCCTGCTCTCCTCGATGTACGCGTCGATCACCGCGTCCATCGTCCCGGTCGCCGCGCCGCTGAGCCAGGAGAAGTCGGCGGCCGGGTCGGCGACCCGCAGGCGGGACCAGTTCAGCAATCCCGTCACGCGGTCGTCCTGGACGAGGAACGCGTCATCGTCCGCCGAGCCGTGCACGACCGTGCTCTGGAACTGCCACAGGCCGGCATCTCCGATGCGGTCCTGCCAGCGGTCCAGCACCGTCGCCGGTACCAGGCGCGTTCCGGCGGCCCGGTCCAGCAGCGTGTTCGCTTCGTCTCTCAGCTCCTTGGCGCTGCGCACGGGCAGGCCGGCCTCGAGGATCGCCGAGCCGGGGATGCGGTGCACGGCGGCGAGAGCGCGCGCGATGTCCGTGACGAGCAGGGCGTCGGGCGTGAGGTCCGCGGCGCGGAACTTCAGCCCCGGCATCAGCTCCGACACGACCGCGCGGACTTGGCCGAGCTCCCGATCCGTCACTGCGAAGCCGCCGACGACGGAGGGGATGGCGAAGGGCAGCAGGCTGCGCACTCCCGGCGTCAACGCGGCCAGGGCGATGACCTCCATGGCGAGGGCGGTGTCGGCCTCCGTCGAGGTCGGCACGCGCACGAGCAGCTCCGCCCCGCTGTCGAGGGTGAGCACCGCGGAGTCGTTGTCGCCCCGCTCGCCGTAGCTGTAGCCGCGGGTTCCGGCGATCGTCACCTCGGGCATCGCAGAACTGGCCAGGGCGGCGAGAGACAGCGCAGAGCGAGCCATGCACCCAGGGTAGGACCGCGTGCGCGAAGCGCATGCAAGCACAGGCGCATGCCGCAAGATCGGCGGCCCGGCCTGCGGGCAGGGATACTGGAGGGGTGAGCCCTTCGCCGTCCGAGCTGCTGCCTCGGCTGCCGCTGGCACGATCGGCGGTGGACCGCGACGAGGTGCGCCGGCTGGAGCCGCAGCTGCTGGAGCGCCTGGCGCAAGACGCGCAGAGCCGGTACATCGCCATCCACAGGGGACGCGCTGCGCTCGTGCCGGCCACCCATCCGCGGGAGTCGGGCGTGCGCAGGGCCGTTCGCCTGGCACCGCCGGCACTGCTTCCCGAGGGCATCGCGGACGCCTACCTCGGCCGCTCGGTCGATCCGGACGCGCTCGAAGCGGTCGGCACCTCCCTCGTGCTGCGCGTGCTGGACCCGGAAGGGCCGGTTCCCGAGGGCGGCGTGTTCGAGGGGGCCGAATGGCATGACCTGCGTGCGGCGGCAGCGGAGCTGTCGGACCGGGATGCGGGCCTGATGGTGTCCGCCGTCGCGCTCGCCCAGTGGCACACCACCTCGCGCTTCTCGCCGCGCACCGGCTCGCCGACCCGGGTGGAGAAGGCAGGCTGGGCGCGGCGGGACACGGTGGACGGCGCCGAGCTCTTCCCGCGCACCGATCCGGCCGTGATCGTCCTGGTCCTGGACGACGAGGACCGGCTCCTGCTCGGTTCGAACGTGATGTGGGGCGACAACCGCTACTCGCTCTTCGCCGGATTCGTGGAGGCGGGTGAGTCGCTGGAGTCCACGGTCGTTCGCGAGGTGGCCGAGGAAGCCGGTGTCCAGGTGGAGGCGGTCCGCTATTGGGCCTCGCAGCCCTGGCCCTACCCGTGCTCGCTCATGTGCGGCTTCACTGCACGCGTCGCCGCCGGTTCGAGCCCTGAGGAGGCACGGCCCGACGGTGAGGAGATCGTCCAGGTGCGCTGGTTCACCCGGGAGCAGCTGCGGGAGAGCCTCGGCGAGATCACGCTGCCGGGCCGCTCGTCGATCGCGCGCTCCATGATCGAGGACTGGTACGGCGGTCCGCTGTGACCGGCGGCCGTTCGCCGCTGGAGGGTCTCGACGAGGAGCAGCTGCGGGCGGCGCGCGCGCTGCGCGGACCGGTGCGGATCGTCGCGGGCGCGGGCACCGGCAAGACCACCGTCATCGCGCACCGGATCGCGCATGGCATCGCCTCCCGGGCGTACGCGGCCGAGGAGGTCCTTGCGCTCGCGTTCTCCAACCGGGCTGCGGCGTCGCTGCGGGCGCGCCTGGCCGTGCTGGGTGCCGGCGGAGTCGCGGCGCAGACGTTCCACGCCGCCGCGCTGCGGCAGCTGCGGCACTTCTGGCCGCGGGTCGCTCCGGGCAGCTCGCCCAGGCTCCTCGAGGGGAAGGCCCGGCTCGTCGCTGAGCTCGCCGGGGAGCTGCGCCTGTCCACGGAGGCGGGAGTCGTGCGCGAGCTCGCGGCGGAGGTGGAGTGGCGCAAATCGCGTGTGCTCTCCTTGGATGAGTACGCCGGGCTCGCCTCCGAGCGGGCCTCGCGACTGCGAGTGCCGGCAGAGCGGCTCGTGGCCTTCCAACAGGCCTACGACACCACAACAGCCGAGCGCGGGCAGATGGACTTCGAGGACGTGCTGCTGGTCCTGTGCGGCATGCTCGAGAGCGAGCCTCGCGTGGCCGCCCAGGTGCGCGCCCGCTATCGGCGGATCACGGTCGACGAGTATCAGGACATCTCGCCTCTGTCCCAGCGCCTGCTGGAGGCCTGGCTCGGCGACGGCGAGGAGATCTGCGTCGTCGGCGATCCCGCGCAGGCGATCTACGGCTTCGCCGGGGGAGACGCGCAGTATCTGCTCTCCTTCGCCGAGCGCTTCGCGCGCGCGCAGACCTTCGCGCTCACACACAGCTACCGCACCCCCGACGCCCTGCTCGGCCCCGCGAACACGCTGGCGCGGCGCATCGAGGGCGCCGTCATCCTGCGCGGCACGCCCCTGGCGGCGGAGCCGGCTGCGAGCGCGCCCGCTCCGGCCGCCGGAAGCGGTGCGGCCGCCCGCCGCCCCGTCCTGTCCGTGTATGAGGACGACGCGGCCGAGGCCGCGGCGATCGCCGTCGGGATCGCGGAGCGCTTGCGCCGGGGGGTTGCCCCAGAGGAGGTGGCCGTCCTGGTGCGCACGAACGCTCAGGCCGATCCGATCCGCCTCGCCCTGGCCGAGCGGGGGATCTCCTCCCGGCTGCTGTCCGGTCGGCCCTTCTTCGATCTCGACGAGGTGCGGCACGCCGTCATGGCCCTGCGTGCTGCTTCGGTCGCCCCGAGCCTTGCCCCCGTGGCCGAGCAGGCGGAGGACGTGTTGCGGGCGCTGCGCTGGAGCGCCCGGCCTCCCGCGCCAGGGGGCCGGGAGCGCGAACGGTGGGACGCGTTGGAGGCCATCGCCCGCCTGGCCCGTGAGACCCCCGAGGGCACCGATTTCCGCTCCTTCACAGAGGAGCTGCTGCGACGCCGTGAGGAGGAGCGCGAACCGCCGGTGCCGGCAGTGACAGTGACGACGCTGCATGCCGCGAAGGGGCTGGAGTGGCCCGTGGTCCACCTCGCCGGCCTGGCCGAGGGCCAGCTGCCCAACCAGAGCGCAGGCTCGGCCAGAGAGCTCGAAGAGGAGCGCCGGCTGCTCTACGTCGGACTCACCCGGGCCGCGGCCGAGCTGAGCCTGTCATATGCACGGAGTGATCCGAGGGGTCGTCGACGCGATCCTTCGCGCTTCCTGGCGGAGTGCGGCATGAGCAGCTCGGGTGCGCCTCGGCCGGAGAGCTGAGCGCGCGCACGCCCCCTGCCTCGACGACGACCCCGGCGCTCAGCGCCGGATGCGAGGCGCCGGCGGACCAGGCCGCGACGGCTGCGACTGTCTCGCTGGCGGCGAGGATGCAGCGCCAGCCGTCCCTTGTGCCGGCGCGCCCCAGCGCCTGTGCTGCGATCGCGGGCCATGCCGGATCCGCGTCGCTGTGGTGCAGCTCGGCGCAGCGCAGGCATGCCGACAGACCCGGCTGTACGAGCGGCCCCACCCTCACCCGCCGCTCGCCGTGCACGACGGGGAGGTGGGGGATGTCCTCGCGCAGCAGCGCA
>Ga0182748_1004295_pt1 | contig 11429 bp, 4 predicted proteins | sample eDN3rd37CKraftOP_FD_128877 | JGI IMG/M metagenome (GOLD analysis project Ga0182748, IMG submission 128877) | Enriched Organic Plus compost microbial communities from Emeryville, California, USA - eDNA 3rd pass 37_C Kraft OP (version 2) (version 2) ...
AGCGCCCTGCGCGCGCAGGGCGTGCGGCTCACGGGGCCGCGCGCCAGCGCCGCGCAGGACCTCGAGCCCGAGTACATCGCCGTCGCGCCCGACAGCGCCACGGCCTGGATCACCCTGCAGGAAAACAATGCGCTGGCCAAGCTCGACATCGCCAGCGCGCGCATTACCGCCATCCTGCCGCTGGGCGCCAAGGACCACGGCGTCGAAGGCAATGGCCTGGATGTCAGCGATGCCGACGGCGCCATCGCCATCAAGCCCTGGCCGGGCGTGAAAGGCCTGTACATGCCCGACGCGATCGCCACTTACACGGCCGGCGGCGCCACCTACCTGGTCACCGCCAACGAAGGCGACGGCCGGCCCTGGGGCGAGGACAATCCGGACTACTGGAACTGGGGCCGCGACGCGGACGGCAACTGGCTGGGCCTGACCACCGCCGACGCGCCGGGCTTCGTCGATGAATTCCGCGTCAAGCACCTGGTGCACAAGAACGGCTTCGACCGGCGCGGCGGCGACGACCTGCCGCCGCAGTTGCGCCAGCTGGCGCCCGGCGCGCTGCTCGACCCGGCCGTGTTCGGCTATTGCGGCGCCACCGGCACCGACCCCGGCGACTGCCGCGCCGACGAACAGCTGGGCCGCCTGACCGTGACCTGGACCATGGGCTACAAGCAGAACGCCGACGGTTCCCCGCAACTCAGCGCCGATGGCCGGCTGGTGTACGACACCCTGTACGCCTACGGCGCGCGCTCGTTCTCGATCCGCGACGCCGACGGCAAGCTGGTGTGGGATTCGGGCGACCAGTTCGAGCGCATCACCGCCGAGCGCTATCCCGACTGGTTCAACTCGGGCCACGACGAGACCCTGTTCGACGACCGCAGCGACAACAAGGGACCGGAGCCGGAGGGCATCACGCTGGGCAGCATCGGCGCAAAAACCTATGCCTTCGTCGGCCTGGAGCGCGTCGGCGGCATCATGGTCTATGACATCACCGACCCGGCCAAGCCGGCGTTCACCACCTACGTCAACTCGCGCAACTTCGGCGTCGATTCGGCGGCCGACCCCGCCGGGGCCGGCGACCTCGGCCCCGAAGGGCTGGCCTTCGTGCCGGCCGCTGATTCCCCCACCGGCGAGCCGCTCCTGATCGTCGGTCACGAAGTCAGCGGCACCACGGCGATCTACCGGATCGTGCTGGAGGACGACGCCTCCTGAACGAACCCCGGCGGCGGCGGGCGCCGCCCGCCGGATGACCTGCCCTGTCCTGGACGGTCACGTCCAGGGCATCGGCGCTAGGCCCGCCTTCCGCGCAACGCGGTCCGGAACGACAACTGCCCGACCAGGCCGGCCCCGGCCAGCACCAGGGCGGTCGACAGGGCCGGCGACGGGCCCAGCCCGGCCAGCGCCGTGCACAAGGCGCCGACCGCCATCTGCAGCGCGCCGTACAGGCCCGAGGCCGAGCCGATCACCTGCGGGTTCACGCCGACCGCCAGACTCAGCGCAGTCGGGCCGGCCACGCCGGCGCCCAGGGTATAGAAAAACATCAGCACCACCAGCGGCGCGACCGCGACGTGGCCGGTCAGCACCCATCCCAGCAGCAGGAACGCCGACAACGCGCTCAGGGTATTGCCGCCGATCAGCAGGCGGTCCAGCGGCAGCTTGCCGATCAGGCGCGTGGTGATGACACTGCCCAGCCACACGCCCGACACCAGCACGGCCAGGTACAGGCCAACCTCATCGGCGGGCCGGTGCAGCTGGTCCACGAAAATGAACGGCGCCGAGGCCACGAAGGCGAACATGGAGGTCGTGGCGCAGCCACCGCCCACCGCATAGCCCAGGAATACCCGCGAGGCCAGCAGTTGGCGGTAATGGCGCGCCAGGGTGGCCACGGAGATGCGCGCCGCCGTCAGGCCGGTCTCGGGCAACAGGCGCCAGGCGAACACGAAATTCACCACGCCCAGCACGCACAGCGCGAACAGCACCGCGCGCCATCCCAGCGAGGCGGCCAGCGCGCCGCCCACGATGGGGGCCAGGCCGGGCGCGATCGTGACCATCAGGTTCATCAGCGCCAGGCGCTTGGCCGCCTCCGATGGCGCCGCGGTGTCGCGCACCATCGCCCGGCCCAGCACCAGCCCGGCACAGCCGCCCAGCGCCTGGAACAGCCGCGCGGCGATCAGGGCATGCACCTGCGGCGCGAGCGCCGCCGCCAGGCCCGCCACCGTATAGATGGCCAGCCCGACCATCAGCACGCGACGGCGCCCGTAGCGGTCCGACAAGGGGCCATAGATCAGTTGTCCGACGGCCAGGCCGATGATGTACAGGCTCACCGTCATCTGCATGGCGCCGTTGCCCGCATGCAGGTCGCGGCCGGCCATGGCCAGCGCCGGCACGAATATATGCATGGCCAGCGTGCCGCTGAAGGTGAACAGCGCCAGCAGCCACAGCGGCACGTGCGGCGGCGGGCTGCCGGTGCCGCTGAAGCTGCCCTGCAAGGTCTGCGCCGACGCGCTCATGGCGTGCCGCCTCCGACGTCGGCCTCCAGCGCCGCGCAGAGCTGGGTCAGCAGGCGCGCCGCGCGCTGCAGTTCCTCATCCGGAATGTCGCGCATCACGTTGTCGCGCACTTCCTTGGCCACGCGCTCGACCTGCTCCACCGTCGCCTGCCCGCGCGCGGTCAGCACGATGACCTTGGCGCGCCGGTCCTGGCCCTCTTCCTTGCGCTCCACCAGGCCGGCGGCCTGCAGCGCGTCGATCAGGCGCACCACCGACGAACTGTCGAGCGCCAGCGAGGCGGCCAGGTCCTTCTGGCGCATGGGGACGGCGGCCCGCGACAGCCGCACCAGCGGCAGCCAGGTGGCTTCGGTCAGGCCATAGGGTTGCAGCCGCCGGTCCACCGCGCGGCGCATGCTGCGCGCCGCCTGCGCCACCGAAGATGTGAATTGGGCGCGCAGGGAATCGGTCATGATGCAGCGGAAAAAATAAATGACATATCAATTAATTGTATATCATGAATTTCTTCCGGGCCGGGTGCGTAGGTCCGGGCCGCCTGGCCGGGCCGGACGCCGCACCGCCGCCCCGGCGCGGGTGGCCCCGGCCGATGAAACTAGTACCGCCAGCTGGCTTTCAAGCTGCCGCCATGGCTGCGCACCTGGCTGGAGTACAAGCCGTCGTACTGCAGGCGGACATCGAACTGCTCGCCGCTGAACAACTGCAGGCCCGCTGTCATGCGGCCGAAGGTGCGGCCGGCATCGAGGGTGGACTTGGCGGACCGGCTGCCCGCGGGCGCGGCGTCCAGCCTGGCATGGCTATCCCAATGGTCGGTGCTGCTGAGGCTCAGGCCGACATTGAGATAAGGCCGCAGCACGTAGCCTTGGTCCAGGTCGATACGACCGCCGACTTCAACGCCCGGCGTCAGGATCGCCGTCCACTTGTCACTGCTCTCGTAATCCAGGTCCAGCGCCCCGGCGCCGTGCTCCGAATACGAAGGCATGCGGGTATAGATCAGGTCCAGGTCGACCATGGGCATGATGTATGCCTGGCCCATGTTGTGGGTATAGGCCACGCGCAGGCGCTGTCCCAGCGACATGACGTCGGGCGAGCTCTTGGCGCTGGCGTTGTTGCCCGGCAGCCGGATGTGGCGCGTACTGTCGTAGCTGCCGTAGCTGCCGGCCAGGGTGCCCGCCACCATCCAGGGGCCGTCCTGGTACTTCAGGGACGCCCCCAGGTAGCCCGTGTCGCCGCTCAGGCTCTGGCGCCCGTCATCGGCCTTGATATGGCCGTTCTCGTAAGCCGCCGACACGCCGACAAACCAGCGGGGCGCGATCTGCTGCTGTATGCCGACCTGGTACGTGACGCCGCTGGCGTCGAATGACGACGTGCCGTGGCTGCCGTCCACGCTGGTCGTGCGGGCCGCGATGTTGCCCCATACGCAAGAGGACTCGCCCAGCCGCCATTCGGCGCCTTCATAATGCGGGCAGCTGAGCAGCGAACCGGCGAATCGCGCCATGTCGGCTTGCTTCAGCGCGGCGGGCGCGGCGGCAATACCGGGCGCCAGGCTCGACAACGCGTCCGTGAACGCGGCGCCGCCCTGCCCGGCCGCCTGGTCCATCATCGCATAGACACCGGCCAGTTCTTCGCTGCCGCCGCGCTCCCAGGTATCTTGCAGATGCGAGCCGAGTTCGCGCAGGTTGCGCCCCGCCCCGTAGGACTGCGCCACGGTGTCGAAATGGGCCTGGCCCGCCGTCACGGTCGCCTGGTTGCCGGAATACTGCGTCGAGTAATCGAACAATGACGACGTGCCCTGCGGGATGGCGTCCCGAGCGATGTCGTCCGACCGCAGGAAAACCACCGGCCGGTTGGGCATCAGGCGGCTGCTGTTGACGCGGATCTTCCCGTCGAGCCGTGCCGTGCCATCGACTTGCAGGACATCGGCCGACTGTACGACAAAATCGGCGCCGATCTGCAGGGTGCCGTCCGCCGTCTGGGTGAAGTCGCCGGTGACGTGCGCGCCTGCCGTGCCGAGCGACTCGCCTACCAGGAAATCGCCACGGTTGAGGACGTGCCCGCGGATGCGGCCGGCCTTGAGCAGCGTGCCCGCGTTGTCTACTGTGCCCAGCTCGGCGCCGGTACCCCCCAGGTTCAGGTTGCCGGCGAGGCTGCCATTGTTGGCGACGTTGGCCTTCTGCGTGCCGGTGTTGTTGACGGCCGTGGCCGCGGACAGGGACGCGCCGGCGGCGATCGTGACCTGATTGGTCTGCGCCGTGCCGTCGATCCAGACACCGCCGCCCGTGGCGGCGGTGGCGGCGACGCTGCCGCCGATATTGATGTTGACGGCGTTGTCGTTGTCCGTATTGCCATCGCTTTGCGCAAAGATGGCGTAGGCATTCGCGCCGGCCACGCTCAAGGCGCCATATTGGTCGATCGTCACGTTACCGGCCGCGCTGCCCGTTGCCTCGGCTCCGGCGTGATCGTAGGCGGAGCCGGCATAACTGCCGGCGCTGTCTCCCGCCAGGCCCCCGCCATCCGCAATGGACTGCGCGATGATGCCGAACGCGCCGTCGCCGCCCGTTGTCAGGGTGCCCGTGTAATCGAGGACAATATCGCCGCCTGCACTCGAGCCCCGGGTGGACACGCTTTCCGTGCCATTCCATCCGGCCGACAACTCGCCGTTTGCGGTATAGCCCGCAATGCCGCCGCCCCCGCCGATGGACTGCAGGACAATGCCATGCGCCCCCGCGCCCGCGGTGGAAATCCCGCTGAGCTTGCCCGAGCTCGGCTGGCTGCCGTCGTTCCCGATAGTGATGTTGATGGTATCGCCGCTCAAGTCCTGGCCCGTCGCGTCGCCGGCAATTGCGATCTTGCCGACATTGGATGCCGCGCCGGAGGCGATGATGCCGCCGCCGCCACCGATGCTCTGCGCGACCAGGCCGAACGCATGTTCACCCGTGGTCTGCACATTCAGCCATGCCTCGACGCCGATGTGGCCGCCCGAGCTTGCCGTCACGGGCGACGAGCCGCCACCGTAGTCGCGGCCCCCGCCTCCGCCAAGCGTCAGATCGAAGTTCGGCGTCGAGCCATCGCCCGCCACCCCAACCGTCGCCACGCTGGCGGTGCCCCCGCCGCCGCCGATGGACTGCAGCACGATCGCGTGGGAATTAAAGCCTTGCGTCGAGACCGAGACGACACTGGCGCTGCCGCCGGTGTTGATCTTGCCTCCCCAACCGCCGTTGGGGCTGGCGCCGCTCGCGCCCAGCGTCACGCTGGAAGTGGAATCGCCGGATTGCGCGGTGTTGGCCGAGCCGTCAGCGCCCTGGCCACCGCCGCCCCCTATGCTTTGCGCCAGCAAGCCATAGGCCACGTCTCCTTGGGTCGCGATGGCACCCTTTGTCATGGTGCCATCGCCCTGCAAGTCGATGATCACGGTTCCGCCATTGCCGGCCGCGCCGCCCTGGCCGCCCACCGCCATGGTCACGTTGGTGGCGCCCGTGACGCCTGATGCCGTCGCGGTGCCGCCGGTGCCGCCGCCGCCGCCGATGGACTGCAACACAATGCCGTCCGCGTAAGTGCCATGCGTCGCGATAGTGCCGGTGAAATCATTCAGCGAGACATCACCCCCGCCGCCGCCTATGCCGCCCCTGCCGCCGACCGACAACTGCAGGCCGTACGAGTTCGAATCATCGTCGTCGTCGCCCAGCAGCGCGGCGGCGCTCGAGCTGCCGCTGCCCGCCCCGCCCGCATCGGAGCCTGCCGACCCCGCCAGGCCGCCGCCGCCGCCGATGGACTGCGCCAGGATGCCGTCGGCATCGCCGCCCACGGTGCGGATAGCGCCTTGCGCAACCACGGTCACGGCCCCGCCGTCGCCGGCCGTGGCGCCGGATGCGCCGACGGACACCTGGACGCTGGCCGAGTAGCCATCATCATCATCGTCGCCGCCGGAGCCGGCGGCCGACAATTTGACGGTGCCGCCTTGCGACGCCCCGCCGCCCCCGCCGATGGATTGCAGCAGCATGCCGCGCGACCCTGAACCAAAAGTCTGCAGAAGGGAGCCCGCTTCGAGCTGGGCCGTCATCGCGCCGCCATATCCGCCGCTGCCACCGGTGCCGCCGACCCCGATGGTCGCGGTGATCAACTGACCCGATCCGCCTGTCTTGCTGCTGCCGACGCCGGCATTCCCGCCGCCCCCGCCGATCGATTGCGCCATCATGGCGTTGGAAAAATCATCGTTCGTGGTGATGGACGACGTGCCGTCCATATACACCTCGACTTGCCCGCCATGACCGCCGCTGCCTCCGCTGCCGCCCAGCGCCACACTGACGGCGATCTGCAGGGTGTCGTCGGGGGCCGCCGTCGAAGTGGTGCTCATCGCATGCGATGCGCCGCCCGCGCCGCCGCCGCCGCCGATCGTCTGGGCCAGCACGCCGTGCGAGCCAGTCCCGCCGGTGGATACCTTGGTGCCGTTCTCCAGGCCGACCTGCAGGATGCCTCCGCTGCCCCCGTTGCCGCCCGAGCCGCCCATGGCCAAGGTGGTGGAAATCGCAATCGAGCCGTCACCCGTAGGCACCCCGATATCCAGGTTGCTGGCCTGCGCGCTTCCCCCGTTGCCGCCCCCGCCGCCGATCGCTTGCGCCAGGACACCATATGAATCCGATGTTGCCGTGTTCGACTGCCCGCCGGCCGTCGTAACCGTGGAACCCTTCAAGCCGATCGCCACCGTGCCGCTGCCGCCGCCATTGCCGGCACTGCCTCCAATCGTGATGTCGGTGCCGAAAAAGACATTCACGCTCGAACCGTGCGCGGCGCCGCCATTGCCGCCGCCGCCGCCGATTGATTGGGCCGTGATGGCCGGCGCGGCGCTGCCCAGCGTGCTGACGGTGGAATTCTCCAGCCCGACCGTCACATTGCCGCTATTGCCGCCCTGCGCGCCCGCGCCGCCGATGGCGAGGCTGGCGAAGTCGAGCCCTTCCTGCATGGAAGATCCGCCGGTCCCACCGCCGCCGCCGATGGATTGCGCCAGCACGCCGATCGACCCGGCGCCCGTGGTGGTAATGGCAGCTCCGCTGCCCAGGACCTCGACCACATCGCCCCGGCCGCCGCCGCTGCCGCTGCCGCCCAGGGCGGGCGGCGCCTCCGCGGAGCCCAGGGACAGGCTGAACACGCTGCCGCCATTGCCGCCGCCGCCGCCGACGGACTGGGCGACCGCGCCGTGGGCATACAGGCCCGACGTCTGGATCGAGCTGCCGCTCTGCATGCTGATATTGACGGTATCGGCGTCCCCGCCGGCGCCGCCTTGACCGCCTACCGCGGAAACGCCTTGGGCCGAGCCGGCGTTGCCGCCGCCGCCGCCGATGGACTGTCCCAATATGCCAATCCCCGCCTCGCCGCTGGTGGATATCCCGCCGCTCAATGTGATGTCGACGGTGCTGCCCGTGCTGGCGGAACCGCCCTTGCCGCCGACAGAGATGACACCGGAGGCGCTGCCGGCGTTGCCGCCGCCGCCGCCGATGGATTGCACCAGGCCGCCTATCGCGCCCGTCCCCGCGGTGGTGATCGTCCCGCCCAGGTTGCCCGTCACCGCGCCGCCATTGCCGCCGCCGCCGCCGCTGCCGCCCAGGGCGACCACGCCGCCCGCGGTGGCGCCAGTGCCGCCGCTGCCGCCGATGGACTGCACCAGCACACCGTGGGCATACTGGCCTATCGTGCCCAGCGTCGCGCTGGTATTCACGATGGACTTCCCACCGCTGCCGCCCACTCCGCCATCGCCCGAATCGCCGTCGATCCAGCTTGTCCATGCGCCGCCCGAGCCGCCGGCGCCGGCCAGGGACTGCGTGACAACCGCCGCGGCGTAATCGCCACGGGTCTGCACGCTGGAGCCGCTGTCGAGGTTGGCGGTGGCAATATATCCACCGGCGCCTTGCCCTCCTTGTTTGGACCCGAGTCCTCCCAGGCCGCCGATGCTTTGCACCAATACGCCGTAAGACATCGAGCCCGACGTGGTGACGGCGCTGCTGGCCAGGGTCGCCGTGGCAGTGCCGGCCGCGCCGCCATCGCCGCCGTTCGAGTCGTCGGCATGGGTGTTATAGGCGTCGCTGCCGCCATTGCCCCCTTGCGACAGCACCTGTACGCCGGAAATACTGTCGCCGATCGTCTGTACATTGGTATAGGACACGTTGGCAGTTGCGCCCGTCGAATTGCCGCCGTCGCCGCCATTGCCGTCATCAGTGCCATAGCCCCCGCCATGGCCGCCGACCGACATCGCCAGGATGGCCGCGCTGTTGTCTCGCGTCGCCTGGCTCGTTGCCGCCGTGATGTTGGTCATGGCGCCGTTGGAGAGCTGCGCGCCGACATTGGCTGTCGCTTGCGCCGCATAGCCGCCGTTACCGCCGACGTCGCCGGTCCAGGTGTTCTGGCCGCCGGTGCCACCGACGCTGCTGGCCACCACGGCGGCCACGCTGCTGCAGTTGCCGACGCCGAACGCCTTGCTGCAGGCCGTCGATGCGGTCGGGGACCAATACACCGCGACATCGCCCGTCACATTGGCGCTGACCGATCCGGCATATCCTCCCGAGCCCGAAGGGTCGCCGTCCGAATTCTCGCCCTTGGTTTCGTCGCCCCCCTTGCCGCCGATGCTCTGGGCGACCACGCCCCACCCCATGTCGTTGCCGTCCAGATAGGCCGAGGCCGTCCCGAGCGCAACGGTGCCGGCACTGTTGACAGTGACGTTGGCGGCGCTGCCGCCGGTCCCCCCGTAATAATCAATAACCGCGGAATTGGGCATGGCGCCATCGCCGCCTCGGGAACTGCCGAGCAAGCCGATGACGCCATGCTGCAAATTGGCGCCGGGCGACGTAGGCGCGGAAATGGTGATGTTCGAGCCGGCACTGTTGGTGAGGTTGACCTGGCTGCCATTGCCGCCATACCCGCCGTTGTCATGGTGCTGGGGCGTGTAGCCGGCGCCTCCGATACTGGCGCCTCGCACGCCGATGACCAGGGTGTCGCTGGACGAAGGCGTCAGCGAAACGGCGCTGTTGTTGGTGTACGTCACCGCGTCAGCCGAGCCGCCGTTGAGGTTGTCTTCCGTACCCGCGGCTCCCTGGCTGACCTGCTGCAAGCCTGCCGTGACCTCCGTGTAGCTGGCGGGCATCGCGGGGCTGGCATGCGTGTCGTCCGCGAGCGCGGGCGTCGAGATCAGGATCGTCAACGCGACAGGGCTTGCAATTTGTTTCATGGTTGGGCTTCCAGCAGGCGCGCGGCGAATGCCACGGGGGAGGTGGGCCCGCATCGAGCACGGGCGGCGGCCATATCCGGCGTCCGGCCGGGCATGCACAGCATGGGGATAGTCATGCCAGCCGCCCGGGCCGTCTATCGGTTTCGCGCCGCGCGCTATCGGAAAAACGCACTTTTTTATCGTGCGCCGATGATTGCCCGGTAATATGTGGATACCCAGCAGATGTGAAGCCAGATGACCGCCTCCCTGTTTGCCCAAGTGCCGTTCGAGCAGTATCGAATCGTCAATACTGCCGACCCGGACCAGGCGCGGCAGCAAATCGGCCAGGTGCTCAATTCGTATCGGCTACAGGTGCTGCATGGGCGGATCCTCCACAGCCGGCTCGACCTCGTCCCCTGCGGCCGCCTGTCCCTGATCAAGCTCAGGCATGGGTATGGCGCGGACATCAGCATCGACCCCGACTGCCAGTGCCTGGACGACTACTACCTGCTGGTGCTGCCCACGCAGGGCCGGGCGGTGTTCTATTTCGACGGGCGCCGCATAGAGGTTTCGCCGGATAAAGCTTTCCTCGTCAGCCCGGACAAGCGGTTCCATTTCAGCGTCAGCCACGATTATGAGCAGGTCCTGCTGCGCCTGGACCGCGCCGCCATCGCCGAGGCCTGGCGCCGGCTGACCGGACAGGAACAGGCCCCCGACGTTTATTTCGATGCGGTCATTCCCCTGCACACGGCCAGCTGGCAGGCGCTGCTGCCCATGCTGCAATGGGTCGTGCGCTGCTCCGGGCTGGGCCAGGGCCAGGACACCGCGCAGGCAACGCTGCTGGCGCAGACCGAGATGCTGGTCGCCACCACGCTGCTGCTGCACCAGCCGCACAATATGGCGACGCGCCTGTGGCCGGCGCCGCCGCCCTCGGCGTCCCGGGCCATTCGCCGCGCGCAAGCTTATATGCTCGAACACCTGGGCGACCGCCTGCCGGTGTCCATGGTGGCCAGCCATTGCGGCCTGTCGGTCCGGCGCCTGCAGGCCCTGTTCCAGGACGAATGCGGGCAATCGCCCTTGCAATGGCTGCGCATGCAGCGCCTGCAAGCGGTCCGGCGTACTTTGGCGCAAGCTGGCGGCGACAAGGTCAGCGACATCGCGGCGCGTTTCGGTTTTACCCACCTGGGCGAATTTTCACGAGCCTATCGCGGCGCCTTCGGCGAAACGCCGCAACAGACGCGCCGTCGGTGACCACGGCGAGCCCCCGCAGGCCCACAGCCCGCGGCGCGCCGGCCGAGCCCGTGCGGGCCGCTTCAAGTGCGCGCGGCCAGGCGCGCGGCCTGGGCCAGCGCCGCGACGATGGTCTCGTAGGCGTGCCGCCGCGCGGAGGCATCGGGCGCGCGCAGCGCATACGACGGATGATAGGCGGCGACCACGGCCAGGCCGTCGTGCTCGAGCACCCGCCCGAGCTGCGGTGTCAGCGTCAGCGACTTCGCCTCCATCACCGCGTGCAGCGCCGTCGCTCCCAGCGCCACCACGACGCGCGGCTTGATCATGCGCAGTTCGTCTTCCAGCCAATAGTGGCACGCCTCGATCTCGCGCTGCGCCGGGGTCTTGTGCATGCGGCGCTTGCCGCGCAGCTGCCATTTGAAGTGCTTGACGGCATTGGTGACATAGACCGTCTTGCGGTCCACGTCGGCATCCCGCAAGGCGCGGTCCAGCAGCGCGCCGGCGGG
>Ga0182748_1004299_pt1 | contig 11418 bp, 10 predicted proteins | sample eDN3rd37CKraftOP_FD_128877 | JGI IMG/M metagenome (GOLD analysis project Ga0182748, IMG submission 128877) | Enriched Organic Plus compost microbial communities from Emeryville, California, USA - eDNA 3rd pass 37_C Kraft OP (version 2) (version 2) ...
CGCAAGGTTTCCATTGCCACCAAACCCAAACGCACCGCTGCTACCCATGGCTGATTCTTCGCCATCGTCCCCGGCCAGCCTGCCCTTCCGGCTCTGGTCCGCCGAAGAAAAACAGGCGTCGCTGCAGGCCGCGCTGGCGCAGATGCAGGCCGGCCAGGACGCCTGGGTCTTCGCCTACGGGTCGCTGATCTGGCGCCCGGAATTCGAGTTCGTCGAACGCCGCCAGGCGACCTTGCATGGCTATCATCGCGCCCTGTGCCTGTGGTCGCGGGTCAACCGCGGCACGCCGGAATGCCCGGGGCTGGTCCTGGGCCTGGACCGCGGCGGCTCCTGCGGGGGCATGGTCTACCGGCTGGCGCCGGACCATGTGCCGCAAGCCTTCCCGGCCTTGTGGGACCGCGAGATGTCCACCGGCGCCTACCTGCCGCGCTGGCTCAAGTGCAATACCCGGCAGGGGCCGGTGCGCGCCCTGGTATTCGTCATGGATCGCAGCAATCCCGGCTACGTCAGCACCTTGCCGGAACCCGAAGTCCTCGCCATCGTGCGGCGGGCCACGGGCCGCTACGGCCCTTGCACCGACTACGTGCTGCAGACCGCGCAGGCCCTGCGCGAATCGGGCATCCGCGACGCCCGGCTGGAGTCGATCGCCCGGCAGTTGTCCGACGACCGGGAGCGGCTGCCGGAAGACGCCTGAGCGCGGGCCCCGGACGGCCGGCGGCGCCCTTGCGGCCTGCCGTTTCCCGGATTCCGGTCCGCGCCCTGGCGCCACGCATCGGGCACGGGCGCGCAACGGCACGCCGCCAAGCCCCCACCTGCCGGGCGTTACACTTCCGATATCGTTGAATGCCCGACTTCCGCCTCATGTCCCTCGCCGACCTGCGCCAGAACTACGTCAAGCACACCTTGCTCGAAAGCGAAGCGGCAGCCTCGCCATTCCTGCAGTTCTCCACCTGGCTCGAACAGGCGATCGCCGCCCACGTGCCCGAGCCCAATGCCATGACGCTGGCCACGGCCGACGCCGACGGCCGGCCCTCGGCCCGCATCGTGCTGCTCAAGGGCGCGGACGAGCGCGGCTTTGCCTTCTACACCAACTATCAGTCGCGCAAAGGGCGCGAGCTGGACGCCCGCCCCCAGGCCAGCCTGCTGTTTTTCTGGCAGCAGCTGGAGCGCCAGGTGCGCATCGAAGGCCGGGTCGAACGGCTGTCGCCGCAAGAATCGGACGCCTATTTCGCCAGCCGGCCCGCCGGCTCGCGCATCGGCGCCTGGGCCTCGCCCCAGAGCGAGCCGATCTCGCGCCAGGAACTGGAAGCGCGCGAGGCCGAATACCGCCAGCGCTACGGCGAAAACATTCCCCGCCCGCCGCATTGGGGCGGCTATCGCGTGGTGCCCGAAACCTTCGAATTCTGGCAGGGCCGGCCGTCGCGCCTGCACGACCGGCTGGCGTACCGCCGCGACGCCCAGGGCGCCTGGCAAATCGTCCGGCTGGCTCCCTGAAGCCCGCCGCCACGACGCTGTTGCGCATGTCCGCTTCCCCTCCCGACTTCGACGCTGCGTATTTCCGCAACGCGCTGGGCCGCTTCGCCACCGGCGTCACCGTGGTCACCACGGCGGCGCCGGACGGCACGCCCATTGGGCTGACCGTCAGTTCCTTCAACTCGGTTTCGCTGGATCCGCCGCTGATCCTGTGGAGCCTGTCGCGCGGCTCGTCGTCGCTGGCGGTCTTCGAGGGCTGCCAGCGCTACGTGGTCAATGTGCTGGCCGCGGGGCAGCTGGCGCTGGCCAGCCGTTTCGCGCGCGGCGCCACGCCGGAGCGCTTTGCCGGGCTGGGGCGCTTCCACGCGCCCGGCGGCACGCCCATGCTGGGGCCGGACTGCGCGGCCTGGTTCGAATGCCACAATCGCAGCCGCTACGTCGAAGGCGACCACGTGATCCTGGTGGGCGAGGTCGAACGCTGCCACCACAGCAGCGCCCTGCCCCTGGTCTATCATGCCGGCGGCTTCGACCTGACCCCGCCAGGCCAGCACGACAAATCTTCCGTATGACTATCCACGATCACATTCTTACCCTGTCCTGCCCGGACCGCACCGGCATCGTCTATCGCGTCAGCGGCCTGCTGTTCGAGCTGGGCGGCAACATTCTCGACGCCCAGCAATTCGGCGACGAGGAAACCGGGCGCTTTTTCCTGCGCGTGCATTTCGGGCTGCCGCCGGAAACGCCTGCCGAGACGCTGCGCGACCGGTTTGCCGCGCTGGCCGGCCAGTTCGACATGGATTGGCAGATCCACGACGCCCGCCGCAAGGCGCGCCTGCTGATCATGGTGAGCAAGCAGGGCCACTGCCTGAACGACCTGCTGTTCCGCATGCACAGCGGCCAGCTGCCGGTCGAGATCGCGGCCATCGTGTCCAACCACAACGACTTCGCGGCGCTGGCGCAGTCCTACGGCATTCCCTTCCATTGGCTGCCGGTCACGCCCGACACCAAGGCGGACCAGGAGCGGCAGGTGCTGGAGCTGGTCGAGCGCGAGCGCATCGACCTGGTGGTGCTGGCGCGCTATATGCAGATCCTGTCGCAGGACATGTGCCGGGCGCTGGCCGGGCGCGCCATCAATATCCATCACAGCTTTCTGCCCAGCTTCAAGGGCGCGCGGCCCTACCACCAGGCGCACCAGCGCGGGGTCAAGCTCATTGGCGCCACGGCGCACTACGTCACGGCCGACCTGGACGAAGGCCCGATCATCGAGCAGGACATCGAGCGCGTGGACCACACCATGAACACGCAGGCCCTGACGCAGGTGGGCAGCGACATCGAATCCGTGGTCCTGGCGCGCGCAGTGCGCAGCCACGTGGAGCACCGGATCCTGCTCAACGGCCACCGCACGGTGGTGTTCCGCTGACCCGGTAGCCGGCCCCGTACCCCGCACGGCCGGATCGGCTGGCGCCCGCCGCTTACCGCGCGGCGGTCCCGATCCAGGCTTCGAAGGCCTGCAGCGCCGGCGAACGGTCGCGCCGCTGCGGATAGCCGAAGAAATACCCCTGGCTCACGCGCAGCGGCGCATCCACCGGCATGGCAAGTTCCCCGGCGGCCAGGGCCTCGCGCGCCAGGAAGCGCGGCACCAGGCCCACGCCCAGCCCGGCGCGCGCGGCGGCGATCACCATGCTGAACAACTCGTAGCGCGGCCCGCCCGCCGCCTGCGGCCCGTACGGCAGGTTGGCGGCGTAGTACCACTGGCGCCAGGCATCCGGGCGCGAGGCCAAATGCAGGTGCGCCATGCCCTCCAGCGCGGCCGGCCCGGACCTTGCGTGGGCCGGGGCGCAAACCGGCACCAGCTCGCCCTCCGGAAACAGCAGGCGGCCTTCGGTCCCCGGCCAGAGCGCATCGGCGTGATAGATGGCGGCGTCGAAAGGCTGGTCCTTGAACTGGAAGGGCAGCGTGCGCGGCGACAGGCTGACGACAATGTCCGGGTGCCGCGCCTGGAACTCCGGCAGGCGGGGAATCAGCCAGGTGGAGGCCAGGGTCGGCAAGACGGCCAGATGGATACTGCGCCCCATGCCGGTGCGGCTGACCAGCCCGAAGGTGTCTTTTTCGATGGCTTCCAGGTGGCGGCGCACGCGGCCGGCGTATTCGGCGCCCGGATCGGTCAGGACGATGCGCCGCCGCACCCGCGTGAACAACTGGACGCCCAGCCGGGCCTCCAGGCTGGCGACCTGCCGGTAGACCGCGCTGTGGGTGAGCGCCAGTTCTTCCGCCGCGCGCGAAAAACTGCCCAGGCGGGCGGTGGCCTCGAAGGCCTGCAAAGCGGCGAGATTGGGAATGCCCTTGCGCATGGAGCGTGAGCCAGCGAACGTGCCCTGTCGTCAATAGATTGTGCAATTTTATCAATTGCGTTGTGCCGCCCGCGCACATTATTCTGGCGGGCACCATGACTAACCCCCAGACTTCCCCCTCCCCGCGGCCAGGCGGCAAAATCCTGGTGGACCAGCTGGTCGCCCACGGCGCCGAGCACGTTTTCTGCGTGCCCGGCGAGAGCTACCTGGCGGTGCTGGACGCTCTTCACGATTCCCCCATCCAGGTCACGGTCTGCCGCCAGGAAGGCGGCGCCGCCATGATGGCCGACGCCCACGGCAAGCTCACCGGCCAGCCCGGCATCTGCATGGTCACGCGCGGACCGGGCGCTTCGAATGCCATGGCGGGGATCCACATCGCCATGCAGGACTCGACGCCGCTGATCCTGTTCGTGGGACAGATCGAGCGCGGCATGCGCGAGCGGGAAGCCTTCCAGGAAATGGACTTCCGGGCGGTGTTCGGCACGCAGGCCAAGTGGGTGACCGAGATCGACCAGGCCGAGCGCATCCCCGAGCTGGTTTCGCGCGCCTTCCACGTGGCCACGTCCGGCCGCCCCGGCCCCGTGGTCATCGGCCTGCCCGAGGACATGCTGGTGGAAACCGCCGCCGTGGCGGACACGCCGCGCTACCAGGAGATCGAATCGGCGCCGGCCGACGGCCAGCTGCAGGAGCTGGAGCGCCTGCTGGCGGGCGCGCGCGCGCCGGTGGCGATCCTGGGCGGCTCGCGCTGGAGCGAGCAGGCGTCCGCGCAATTCGCCGACTTCGCCCAACGCTGGCAATTGCCGGTGGCGGTCTCGTTCCGGCGCCAGATGCTCTTTTCCGCCGACCACCCCTGCTATATCGGCGACGTCGGGCTGGCGATCAATCCCCGGCTGGCCCGGCGCATCGCCGAGGCCGACCTGGTGCTGCTGGCGGGCGGGCGCATGTCGGAAGTTCCCAGCCAGTTCTATACGCTGATGAACGTTCCGGTGCCGGCCCAGACGCTGGTGCACGTGCATCCGGACAGCAGCGAGCTGGGCCGGGTCTACCGGCCGGCGCTGGCCATCAACGCCTCGCCCAAGGCCTTCGCCGCTTCGCTCGGAAACCTTCAGGCGCCCGGCTCGCCGGCCTGGAGCGAGGACACCCGCGCCATGCGCGAAGCCTACCTGGCCTGGAGCGACCCGGCGCCGATCCGCACGCCGGGCGCCTTGCAGATGGGCGCCGTCATGCAATACCTGGAAGGCTGCCTGCCGGCCGACGCCATCATGACCAACGGCGCGGGCAATTTCGCCACCTGGCTGCACCGTTTTCACCGCTACACCCGCTACGGCACGCAGCTGGCGCCCACGTCCGGCTCCATGGGCTACGGCCTGCCGGCCGCCGTGGCGGCCAAGCGCATGTATCCGGAACGCGACGTGGTGTGCTTCGCGGGCGACGGCTGCTTTCTCATGCACGGCCAGGAATTCGCCACTGCCGTGCAGTACGGCCTGCCCATCGTGGTGCTGGTGATCGACAACGGCATGTACGGCACCATCCGCATGCACCAGGAACGGCACTATCCGGGCCGCGTTTCCGCCACGGCGCTGCGCAATCCGGATTTCGCCGCCTACGCGGCGGCTTTCGGCGGCCACGGCGAGCGGGTGGAAACCACCGAGCAGTTCGCGCCCGCCTTCGAGCGCGCGCTGGCCAGCGGCAAGCCCGCCATTCTGCATTGCCTGATCGACCCCGAAACCATCACTCCCACCTCCACCCTGACGGCCATCCGCCAGGCTGCCAAGTAGATACCCAGGTACACCCGACATGTCCGCTCCCGCATTTCACTGGCAAGACCCCCTGCTGCTCGATTCCCAGCTGACCGAAGACGAACGCATGGTGCGCGAGGCCGCCGCCGCGTACGCCCAGGAAAAGCTCGCCACCCGCGTGCTCGAAGCCTTCCGCCACGAAAAGACCGACCCCGCCGTCTTCGCCGAGATGGGCGAGCTGGGCCTGCTGGGTCCCACCATCCCCGAACAGTACGGCGGCGCCGGGCTCAACTATGTGTGCTACGGGCTCATCGCCCGCGAAGTCGAGCGCGTCGATTCCGGCTACCGCTCCATGATGAGCGTGCAGTCGTCGCTGGTCATGGTGCCGATCAACGAATTCGGCAGCGACGAGCAAAAGCGCAAATACCTGCCCAAACTCGCCAGCGGCGAATGGATAGGCTGCTTCGGCCTGACCGAGCCCAACCACGGCTCGGATCCCGGCGGCATGGAGACCCGCGCGGTCAAGACCGCCGACGGCTATCGCCTGACCGGCAACAAAATGTGGATCACCAATTCGCCGCTGGCGACCGTGTTCGTGGTGTGGGCCAAGTGCGTGGGCGGCGAGCACGACGGCAAGATCCGCGGCTTCATCCTGGAAAAAGGCATGAAGGGCCTGTCGGCGCCGGCCATCCACGGCAAGGTGGGCCTGCGCGCCTCGGTCACCGGCGAAGTCGTCATGGACGAGGTCGAGGTGCCGGAAGAACAGATGCTGCCCGGCGTGAGCGGCCTGAAAGGCCCCTTCACCTGCCTGAATTCCGCCCGCTACGGCATCGCCTGGGGCGCGCTGGGCGCCGCCGAGTTCTGCTGGCACACCGCGCGCCAGTACACCATGGACCGCAAGCAGTTCGGCCGGCCGCTGGCGGCCAACCAGCTGATCCAGAAGAAGCTGGCCGACATGCAGACCGAGATCACGCTGGCCCTGCAAAGCTGCCTGCGCCTGGGCCGCATGAAGGACGAAGGCGTGGCCGCGCCCGAAATCACCTCCATGCTCAAGCGCAACTCCTGCGGCAAGGCGCTCGACATCGCCCGCCTGGCGCGCGACATGCTGGGCGGCAACGGCATCTCCGACGAATTCGGCGTGGCCCGCCATCTGGTCAACCTGGAAGTGGTCAACACCTACGAGGGCACCCACGACGTGCACGCCCTGATCCTGGGCCGCGCCCAGACGGGCATACAGGCATTCTGCTAAGCGCCATGGCCAACCCTGCGCCCGGCCGGGTCGAGGTGGGCGGCGCCCGCCTCGAAGTGCGGCGCATCGAGGGCGCCGCACCGCGGGCGCCCACCCTGGTCTTCCTGCACGAAGCCCTGGGGTCGGTGTCGGTCTGGCGCGATTTCCCGCAGGCCCTGTGCCGGCGCACGGGGGCGGCAGGGCTGGTGTATTCGCGCCAGGGCTACGGGCAGTCCGACCCGTTCGATGGCCCGCCGGCGCGCCCCCTGGACTTTCACTCCCGCGAAGCCTGGGCCGTGCTGCCCGGGCTGCTGCGCGCGCTGGCCATCGAGCGCCCTTACCTGGTCGGCCACAGCGACGGCGCCACCATCGCGCTGCTCGCCGCCGCCCGGCTGCCGCTGCTGGGCTGCACCGCCATGGCGCCGCATGTTTTCGTCGAGGATCTCACCCTGGAAGGCATCCGCGCCGCCGCACGCCAGCGCGACACCCTGATGCCGGCGCTGGGCCGCCACCACCGCGACCCCGCCGCCGTGTTCGCGGCCTGGCAGGAGACGTGGCTGCTGCCCAAATTCCGAAGCTGGAGCATCGAGGCCGAATTGCGGGACATCGCGGCGCCGACGCTGCTGATCCAGGGCGAAGACGATCAGTACGGCAGCCTGGAGCAGCTCGATCGCATCGAGCGCGCGATCGCCGCCGGGCATCCGGACACGCCCGTCTCGCGCCACGCGATGCCTGGCATCGCCCACGTGCCATGGAAGGAAGCGCCCCAGGCCACGCTGGAGGCCATTGCCGGCCATCTCGCCGGCTGCCTGGCGCGGGACCCCGGATAGCCGGGCTGCCGGCCCGCTTCCGATCGGCAGACGCGATCCGCGAGGCAGATCCGCTGTCGGGAGCCGGACCGCTTGCCGGGGCAGACGCACTGCCGGGAACCGACGCGCTTACGGAGAACCGACGTGCTTACGGAGAACCGACGCACCTGCCGAAAGCGCGACTCGCTTGCGAGGCAGGCTCGCCTGCCGAAGTCGCTCATCGACGCGGGCGCGCACGCCGAGGCTGGCACCCTCGCTCGGAGCAGACGCGGCCGGGCATCGACGCCCCATGCGCCTGGGGGCAAGAGCCGTCCCGGCATCGGGACGACACGCTTCCCAGGCATCCGGGCAAGCAAACTCCCGTCCGGCGCGCCCAGCACCGGGGTATGCAGCGGCTGGGGGCGGCGCTAAGATAAAAAGCCCCCAGCAACAACAAGCGAGGCCTTCATGAAACATCCCGTCCTCTCCATCGCTGTTCTGCTCGTGGCGCTGTCGGCCGGCACCCAGGCATCGGCCCAGAAAACGGAGGTCATCACGTTCCCCGGCACGCCGTCCTACACGGGCGGCATGTCTCCCCCCTCCACTTTGCGCATCACTGAAACGCCCGGCCCGCAGCAGCCTGCCGTGCAGGACTCGGCCGCCAGCCTCCAGGAATACACCCGATGCCGCACCAATTCGGACCGCCAGGCCGTCAACAACGAACAGTTGCGGGCCGGCGCGGCCCGGTGTCTGCGGGAACTCGAAGAGCGGCGCCGGCAGGGGCGCTGAACACCGCCCGCGTCCGGCCGTGACAATCGGCCGTGACATTTGGCCATGGAGCTGAGACATCCGGCCGTGGCATTGGCCGTGGCCTCTGGCCAAGGTGCCCGGTCGTCATCCGGCCGCGGCATCCGTCCATGGTATCCGTCCAGGGCATCCAGCCATGGCATCGGGCGTGGTGTCGGGCCGTGGTGTCGGGCCGTGGCGCCTGGCCAAGGTGCCCGGCCGCGGCAGCCGGCGTGCATCCACCCATGGCATCCGTCCATGGCATCCGTCCATGCCCCCGGCCTTGACTCTCGGCCTTGACTCTCGGCCTTGACTCTCGGCCTTGACTCCCGGCCTTGACTCCCGGCCTTGACTCCCGGCCTTGACTCCCGGCGGTGACCCCTGGCCCTGGCATCCGGCCCCGACACCCGGCCGTGATGTCCGTCATGGCGGCCCGGCCCTTGAAACGCCGCGATCCAGCGCCATCTAGACTTCATCCACGCATTTCGAGCGGACACGGTCCGGGCGTTTTCCCGGAGCAGGAAAGCCATGAGATCACGCCATCTGACATCCTGGATGTGGGGTGATGCCCTGTCCATGCTGGAACAGGCCGAGCGGCTGCACCGGCAGTTCTTCCATACCGGTCCGCGCGACGCTCACTGCTGGGAACCGCCCGTGGATGTGGTCGAACGCGACGATGCCATCGTCGTGCTGGTCGCCCTGCCGGGCGTGCCGGCCGATGCCATTTCCGTCAGCTTCGACGCCGAAGGCGTGCAGATTTCGGGCACCCGCCGTCTGCCGGCCTCGCGCACCGCGCACATCCACCGCCTGGAGATTCCCTATGGCCGATTCGAGCGGCGCATCGCGCTGCCGCTGCATGCTCTCGAGCCGGCCGCGCCGGAACTGATCGACGGCTGCCTCGTTATCACCCTCAGAAAGCTTCGGGAGTCCTTATGAATCGCTGGCCGGTCTTCCACGAAGTGCGCACCGCGGACGACGCCCGCACCGGCGGCGGCCAGGACAGCGCCGCGCCGCAGCAGGACACGGCCAAGCCGTTGCCGGACGATGCGCTGATCCTGATTCCCCTGCGCGATACCGTGCTGTTTCCCGGCGTGCTGTCGCCGATCACCGTGCGCCGCGAGCGGTCCGTGGCCGCGGCGCAGGAAGCCGTCAAGCGCGAGGCCCGCGTCGGTTTCCTGCTGCAGCGCGACGCGGAGAAAAACGACGTCTCGCCCTCGGACCTGTACTGGGTCGGCACCGAAGGCCCCATCGTGCGCTACATCACGGGCCAGGACGGCGCGCACCATCTCGTCATGCAAGGCCAGTCGCGGTTTCGCGTGCTCGAATTCCTGGAAGGCTGGCCCTTCCTGGTGGCGCGCGTGGCGAAGGTCGAGCAGCCACGGGCGGAAAGCCCCGAAATCGAAGCCCGCTTCATGCAGCTCCGGGAGCAGGCGGTCGAAGCCATCAGCCTGCTGCCGCACGTGCCCGACGAGCTGGCGGGCGTGGTGCGCGGCATCGACACGCCGGCGCTGCTGGCCGACATGGTGGCCAACCTGGTCGATGCCAAGCCGGAAGAAAAGCAGGACGTCCTGGAAACCTTCGATCTCATGCGCCGCCTGGACAAGGTGATCGCGCTGCTGGCCTCGCGCGTCGAGGTGCTCAAGCTGTCGCGCGAGATCGGCGAAAAAACCCGCGCCCAGTTCGACGAGCGGCAGCGCGAGCACGTGCTGCGCGAACAGCTGCGCCAGATCCAGAAGGAGCTGGGCGAAGGCGACGATGCCGCCGCCGAGATCGCCGAACTGCGCCAGTCCATCGACGACTCGGGCATGCCCGAGGAAGTGCTGGAGCATGCCCGCAAGGAACTCAAGCGGCTCGAACGCATGAGCGAGGGCGGCGGCGAGTACGCCATGCTGCGCACCTACCTGGAGTGGCTCACCGAGCTGCCCTGGAAGACGGAGCCCGCGCCGGCCATCGATATTTCCGAGGCGCGCCGCGTGCTGGACGAAGACCACTTCGGCCTGGACAAGATCAAGCGCCGCATCCTGGAATACCTGGCGGTGCGCAAGCTCAATCCGCAGGGCAAGAGCCCGGTGCTGTGCTTTGCCGGCCCGCCCGGCGTGGGCAAGACTTCGCTCGGCCAGTCGATCGCGCGGGCCACGGGGCGCGCCTTCCAGCGCGTGGCGCTGGGCGGCGTGCACGACGAGGCCGAGATCCGCGGCCACCGGCGCACCTACCTGGGTGCGCTGCCGGGCAATATCATGCAGGCCATGCGCCGCGCCGGCACCACCAACCTGGTGCTGATGCTCGACGAGATCGACAAGCTGGGCGCCGGCGGCTTCCATGGCGATCCGGCCAGCGCGCTGCTCGAAGTGCTCGATCCGGAGCAGCACCACAAGTTCCGGGACAACTACCTGGCCGTGGATTTCGACCTGTCGCGGGTCATGTTCATCTGCACGGCCAACGTGCTCGACACGATACCCGGGCCGCTGCGCGACCGCATGGAGATCATCCAGCTGCCGGGCTACACGGAAGAGGAAAAACTCCAGATCGCGCGCCGCTACCTGGTGGCGCGGCAGCTGGAGGCGAACGGGCTCACGCCGGAGCAGGCCAGCCTGACCGACACGGTGCTGACCGCCATCATCCGCGACTACACGCGCGAGGCCGGCGTGCGCAACCTGGAGCGCGAAATCGGCTCGGTCCTGCGCCATGCGGCCATGCAGATCGCGGAAGGCAAGGCCGAACGCATCGCGGTGGACGCCGGCGACCTGCCCCCCATCCTGGGCCCGCGCCGTTTCGAGAACGAGGTGGCGCTGCGCACCAGCGTGCCGGGCGTGGCCACCGGCCTGGCCTGGACGCCGGTCGGCGGCGACATCCTGTTCATCGAAGCGAGCAAGGTGCCGGGCAGCGGCAAGCTGATCCTCACCGGGCAGCTGGGCGATGTCATGAAGGAATCGGCGCAGGCCGCGCTCACGCTGGCCAAGACCTGGCACGGCGACGCGCTGGACAAGATCGACGTGCATGTCCACATTCCCGCCGGCGCCACGCCCAAGGACGGGCCCAGCGCAGGGGTGGCG